>Ga0315909_10007915_pt1 | contig 11761 bp, 15 predicted proteins | sample LakEriMetagenome_11_FD_203527 | JGI IMG/M metagenome (GOLD analysis project Ga0315909, IMG submission 203527) | Freshwater fungal communities from buoy surface, Lake Erie, Ohio, United States - Buoy 2 MA125 | ecosystem: Environmental > Aquatic > Freshwater > Lake | place: USA: Lake Erie, Ohio...
TACCATCAAACGTCACGTAGACGTATCAAAAATAAAACAAAAAATTCAAGGTGTACAATGAACAATATTAATGTAGTTAAACGAAGTGGTGAAAGCGTACCACTAGATATAGCAAAAATACAGAGACAAGTAGCACATGATTGCAAGGGCATAGATAACGTTAGTCCAAGTATGATTGAGATTAAAGCACAAATCGAATTACATGATGGAATAAGCACTGAAACAATTGACGAACTATTGCTTAAAGCAATGGTAAATTTGATTGATGAAACAGAGAACCCTGACATTAACAATGTTAATTATCAATATGTAGCAGGACGTCAGAAAGTGTCAATGCTACGTAAAAGCGTATACGGCACATACACTCCTCCCCCACTTTATGATATTGTCAAAACTAACGTTGACGCTAGTATGTACACTAGTGAATTATTAGATTGGTATACAAAGGATGAATGGGATATCATTGATTTGTTTATTGACCACAGCAAGGACGAAAATTACACTTATGCGGCTATCGCACAATTAGCAGAAAAGTACTTGGTGCAGAACCGTGCTACTGGTCAATTATATGAAAGTCCTCAAGTAAGGTATGCGATAGCAGCCGCCACTGCTTTCCACAATGAACCAAAAGAAAAGAGATTAAAGTATGTCAAAGAATATTACGAATGTGCAAGTGATGGCCACTTTACTCTTGCTACCCCCGTTCTCGCTGGTCTTGGCACTACTACTAAGCAGTTTTCTAGCTGTGTACTTATTTCTAGCGATGATACACTTGACAGTATATTCGCTGCCGGAGAAATGATGGCAAAGTATGCTAGTAAACGTGCTGGCATAGGATTAGAGATTGGTCGCATTCGCCCACTAGGTGCACCCATTCGTAATGGTGAGATTAAGCATACTGGTATGATTCCTTTCTTAAAGAAATGGTTTGGTGACTTGCGTAGTTGCAGTCAAGGTGGTGTGCGTAATGCTAGTTGCACAGTTACATTCCCAGTATGGCACTATCAGTTTGAAGATTTGATTGTATTAAAGAACAATCAAGGTACAGAAGAAACACGTGTGCGTCAAATGGATTACAGTGTTGTAGTCAACAAAATGTTCTTTAATCGTTTTGCTAAGAATGAAAACATTACATTGTTTGATCCACATGATGTACCAGACTTATATGAAGCATATTATCGTGACAGTGAAGAATTTGAAAAACTTTATACAATGTATGAAAATAAGCGCGGCATCAAAAAGAAAGTGTTGCCCGCAGTAGAAATATTTAAAAATGGAATACTAAAAGAACGTACTGACACCGGTCGTATCTATCTAGTATTCATTGATAACGTAATTAATCAGGGTCCGTTTGATACTAAACTTGATCCGATTTATCAGAGTAACTTATGCCAAGAAATACTATTACCTACAAAACCTTTTCAACGTATTGAAGACGAGGCAGGTCGCATTGCATTATGTACATTAGGCAGTGTGAACTGGGGTGCGTTTAAAACTCCCCAAGAAATGCGTAAGGCATGTAGAGTATTAGTCAGAAGTTTAAGTAATCTCCTTAGCTACCAAGACTTCCTCAGTGTTCAGAGTAAGTTAGCTAACTTAGATTTCGAACCTCTTGGTGTAGGGGTTACAAATTTAGCATACTGGCATGCAAAGCGTAGTTACAAATACGGCACGCCAGAAGCATTAGCAGAAGTAAAACGTTGGATGGAACATCAAGCATACTATCTAACTGAAACAAGCGTAGAACTAGCACAAGAACGAGGTGCATGTCAACGTAGTCAACACACATTCTATGGTCAGGGTATATTCCCCTGGGAACGTAGAAGCAAAGGTGTTAATGAATTGACAGACTTTAGTCCTAGTATGGATTGGGAAAGTCTACGTGAAAAATTATTGAAGTATGGCATTCGTAATGCAACTTTAATGGCCGTGGCACCGGTCGAATCCAGTTCAGTTGTGTTAAACTCCACCAACGGAATTGAAATGCCGATGGAATTGATTTCTGTAAAGGAATCAAAGGCTGGTTCGTTTGTACAAGTCGTGCCAGAGTACAGACGTTTAAAGAATCGCTATCAATTGATGTGGGATCAAAAAGATTGTGTAGAGTATTTGAAAACATCAGCAGTGTTGGCAGTATACATTGACCAAAGTCTAAGTACTAACACTTTTTACAATCCTGCATACTTTGCTGAAGGTAAAGTACCCGGAACAGTGATTGCTAAGAATCTAATGCTTGCATACAAATGGGGAATTAAAACTATCTATTATAGTTTGATTAATAAAGTGGGTAGTAAAGCAAGTCTACAGGAAGAAGCAAACAATGTAGTTTACTTTCAACCTATCAAGGAGCCCGATGAAGATGAATATTGCGAAAGTTGTGTGTTATAATGCCTCTTATAGAAAAATTTACAGATGATATGACATTACAGGATAAAATTAATTATCTCTTGTATTATTATAAAGTAGATAAACCTGTTAAAATAGATGATGAAGATAGAGAAATGATACTAAATGCTCTTAATGATTCTGATGTATGCGGTGTGCATGTTGATGATGAGGGCGGATTGAATATAGAATATTATGGTGATTAATGAGTAAAGAACAATATAATTTAAGTAAACAGACTAATTATCTAAAGCGTACAATGTTTCTAGACCCAGAAGGTCCTGTGACAGTGCAACGTTTTGAAGAAGTTAAGTATCCGAGACTAGCCAAGTATGAAGAAACAGCACGTGGTTTCTTTTGGGTGCCAGAAGAAATATCATTAACAAAAGATAAGATAGACCACAAGGATAGTAGTGATGCAATCAAGCATATCTTTACTAGCAACCTATTGAGACAAACTGCACTTGATAGTATTCAGGGTCGTGCACCAAGTCAAGTATTCAGTCCAGTCATTAGTATTCCTGAACTGGAAGCATTAGTTAGTAATTGGAGTTTCTTTGAGACTAATATTCACTCAAAATCTTACAGTCATATTATTAGGAACGTATATGGTGTGCCTAAGGAAGAATTTAATAAAATTCACGATACCAAAGAAATCGTAGAAATGTCTAGCAGTGTAGGTAAATATTATGATGAACTACATAGAATAAATTGCCATAAAGAATTAAGCAGTGAAATGACAGGTATGGTTCGTGAAGAAGAACATATCAAAGCAATTTGGTTAGCATTGAATGCTAGTTACGCATTAGAAGCATTACGCTTTATGGTTAGTTTTGCAACTAGTCTTGCTATGGTAGAGAACAAGATTTACATTGGTAACGGAAACATTATCTCCTTGATATTGCAAGACGAATTGTTGCATACAGAATGGACAGCTTGGTTAATCAATAACGTAGTTAAAGATGACCCAAGATTCATTGTAGCAAAACAAGAATGTGAACGTGAAGTATACGAATTGTACATGGATGTTATCCGTGAAGAAAAAGAATGGGCAGACTATCTATTCAGTAAAGGTGTTGTGATTGGATTGAACGCAGATATTCTTAAAGACTTTGTAGACTATACAGCATTTACTAGACTGAAAGATATTGGTATTAAATATAATGAGAATCATCCAAAGCACAGTCCTATTCCATGGTTCAACAAACATGTGAACATTAACAAGAAACAAAGTGCGTTACAAGAAACAGAATCAACTAACTATGTTATTGGTGTTATGAGTGATGAAGTAGATTATGAGGAGTTGCCAGTATTATGATAGAAAAAGATATTAGAAAACAATTGAACATGATTAATGAAGCTATGCAAATCAATGAAGATCCTGTTACACAATTTGCTAGTTTAGCGCACGAAGAATGGCGAAAAAATTATGATCCTACAGGCACAAAGCCTAGAATCAAAAAGAACAGCGATGGAAGTGAAGGTGATATCAATCAGTCTTTTAATAAAATTCATCCTGATTGGCAGAAAGAAAACTTAGCCGCAGGGCAAGCGGCACTTCAAGCAGTAAAACAATTTCCTAATGATGAGGAAAAGGCTGCTGAGTTTATTCATATTCAATGGATGAGACGTAATCCAAAGGCAGATTATAATGCCGCACAACATGTACCGTATAATCAATTACCCGAAGATGAAAAAGAAAAAGATAGAGTACATGTAAGAACAATGAAAAGACTATTAGGACAATAATATGAAAGCAATCGTATGGAGTAAGTACCACTGCCCTTATTGCGACCAAGCTAAGGCATTATTAAAAAGTAAAGGTATACAGTTTGAAGAACGTAAAATCGGAGACGGATATACTAAAGAAGAACTACTAGATGCAGTTCCAAATGCCCGAACAGTACCGCAGATTTTCCTAGACGGAGAATTAATCGGAGGGTTTACAGAACTCAAAACAAAATTAACAGAAAGCACATAATGGAAGTCGGACAAGTATATACGTTCAAATTGAACAGCGGAGAAGAATTGATTGCAAAAATAGTTGAGATTACACGTGATAATCTAATTATTGAAGAACCTGTAAGCGTTGCACCTAGTCAAAAGGGTATAGGACTAGTTCCTAGCATGTTTACCGGAGAACCTGGAGCTAAAGTTACGCTAAATACTAATAGTGTTGCCTTTTATACTACAACCGAAGATAGTGTAAAAATGAAATATATTGAAGCAACCACTGGTATTCAATTACCAGAAAAGAAATTAATATTAGGATAACATGGCAAAGTTAAGTCGCAAGGGTGATAAAAATCAAACAGGGGGCGCAATTATGCGCGGTGCCAGTACGGTTATTGCTAATGGAATACCTGTAGGGTTGCACGTTAGTCAGATATCATCACATGCGCCGTGGGGTAATCCACATCCCCCGCATAGGGCGGCGTCAACAACTGCAGGTAGTCCAACTGTATTTGCAGAGGGCGTACCAGTACTAAGAATAGGTTCAGGAAACAGTTGCGGTCATAGTATCGTTGAGGGTAGTCCTGATGTACATGTTCCATGAGTTATACACCGCTTACACTAAACACATTAGGCGCATTCGTTAATGACATAGGTTTTAGAATAAACCCAGATGCCGTTACGTATATGGGTTCTAGTACTGCAACTAATAACTATACTCCTGGAACAATAGTAAGCACCACTTCTTTAAACAACTTAAGTCAAGCTATCAACGCAGCCTACGCATTAATAGGTCCTAATCCAACAACGCAAATATCTCAATCAACATACAATAGTTTAATTAGTATAGGTAGTGCAACAATACCTGCATTAGGTCTTGCACCGCCGACAACTTATACAAATACTTATATTGGAGCTATTACACGATATGGATGGCTAAGACTACCTGCATATCAAGCGTACAAAGAATTTTATATTAATAATGGAAGTTATAGTGATTTCCTAAATACGTTTGCCACCTCATTTAGTAAGATGCAACAGTTAAACTCTGTGATTAAAGCAATCAACAATGCACCCACTTATCTGAATGGCATATACAGTAATATGAACGATTTGATTACTGCTGACATAACAGGAGTAAATCTAAGTACATTCTACTGGGGACAAGACCTAATAGCAACCGGCAAAGTAATTGACTTAACAACAATAGACAAGTTTGGTAGTCCATCTAATTTACTTAGAATTTTATACAAAAACAAAGCAATTACTAGAGCAGTAAACATTGCACTACTAAGTGCAGGTTTATCGTCTACTGAAGTAACTAATATCACAAATGGTAATCCTGCTTCAGTTGAACAAGAGAAATTAATATACGGTGCATTTTGTATTGTTATTGACACTGATTTAACTGATGTACTTATACCATTGAATGTACAAACAGAAGGATTAGAATCATTAGCAGATTTATTAAATGTTAAAATGTTATTTCCTAATAGTTACAAATCATTAACATATCCTCAGTATAACAGTATAGCATTGCCTACAAATAGTAAAACATATTATCTTACTTTTAAAGACGGGCAAGTTGATATTAAAAACGATATTGGCATCGGTGATAGATTACTCAATCTAATACCAGAAGATGTAGCCTTTTCTGCGGACGCATTTAGAGTAGCAATGTTACAGATAAGAAATATACAATCAATGAAGATTGAAAAATTCAGTCAGGTTGTTATGAACTTAGAAAACATTAATGGACTTGCTGTAGGCGGTACTAACATACCCACTAATGTGACTCTTGCAAACAATGCATCAACAGCTTTAGCTAAAGGTTCGAGTATCAATGGTGTTTATAATATGTGTGACTTCTTTGGATGTATGACTAGTTTACATTATCCATGGCAAACATTGCAACAAAAAATAGCTGGTTTACAAAGTACAACTCTTACTGGAATCTATGTTAATATTCTAAGTTTAGTGAGTGGACCAGGACCGTATGAGTCAACGTTACCCACATTGATAGGACAAGCAAATACTGAAATTGCATTGATTCAAGGTGCCAATTCAGCACAAGCGGCATCACTAAACACTACGTACAATATAATTGGTACATTATTTAATAAAGAAGAAAATGCTAGATTGTTAGCATTGCCCGGCATAGCAGATTTACAGACCACACCCGCAGACACAGTAGCATTCATAGATAGTTTAAAACAATATGCAGTAGAAACGGAACTTAAAGGTCCGGCACAAGTACTAGAAAATATTGCAAACATTACTAATGAAGGAGGAATTAATTTAATTGCGTCCATGCGTGAAGCAAGAAACGCACAACGGTTAGGCTTAACAGGAATAGAACAGGATAATAATATATCCGGCAGTGTTGAAATTGTTTTGCCTAGGGTATCAGGATCCACACTAGCAGACTCCCCTATACCAGGATACCCCAATAGCCTCACACTACTAGATATACCAATAGATACTGGTGCGGCTATAACACCCGGAAGTTTCGCAGGATCTTCCGAAACAACGTTAATACCGACAAACTTAAGCATCCTGATTCAACCAGCCGATGTGTCAGTATTATCACCTGACCAAGCAGTAGAAGATGTAATACTCTGTAACTGCGACTGTTGGGACATGTTATGATTTTGATTTTAAATTAAAACCCAAAATCATAGTGCTTAACTAACAATGGTTGTATAATACACAACCTAAGTAGAAAGGAGTAATATGAAGCACACATTACAAGACCTATTTAAGGTATACTTTATCATACCTTTAATATTATTGAGCGTATTTGTATCTAACAATACGCAACCGAATACAGATGTAGTAAACAAAATTATAAAATCTGTAGACTTAGCGCAAGTTAAATGCATGGCAACTAACATATTTTATGAGGCACGTGCAGAATCTGTTACAGGTCAAGCGGCTGTTGCTAGAGTAGTAGTTAACAGAGTAAATCATGGATTTGCTACTACACCTTGCAAAGTTATAAATCAAGTCATTTATGTTGACAGAGGTTATGACGAGAAAGTCAAAGTATGTCAATTTAGTTGGGTATGTGAGAATCCGGGTAAACCGAATGAACATGACCCTAAATATAAACAAGCATTTCAAATTGCATATGAAGTGTTAGTGTTTGACATGTATAAGGAAGTAATACCCAAAAGTGTATTATTCTTTCATGCGTTACATGTAGACCCTGCATGGCCCTATCGTCAAGTTAAGAAGATTGGTAACCATATTTTTTATAGTAAAAAATAATCGTCAACACAAAAAAATTTTAGCTAGGTCTAGTTATGATACATAATATATGACCACACTAAATATCAACGAAAATTTTGACCGATTGAAACCAAATCTAGCACTTACTGATAGTAAGGCAGGAGAAATGGTTATCTATAAAAACGACAGTATTGTAAGTGCGGCAATCGCAATATTCGGCGAGTATTGCGATGCTGAAGTACAAATCATGGCACGTTATTTAACTCCTGAATCTACTTACTTAGATATCGGGACTAACATAGGTTATCATGCATTAGCAATACACAAAACAGTAGGATGTAATATTATGGGTTTTGAACCACATCCGAATCATTTTACTGTTGCCGCATACAATTGTAGAGAAAAGCCAATCAAACTATACAATACTGCATTGAGTAGTAAAAATGGCACTATGATTATGAGTGATTTTGACGAAAACATTATAAGCAATTATGGTGAAGTTGGAATCAAAGAAGAAGGAATTGAAGTACCTACAATTAAGTTAGACGAACTAGATGACTTAAAAGATGTACCAGTTACATTAATGAAAATTGACGTAGAGGGTGCAGAGTTAGATGTACTTAAAGGATCAATCAAAACGATTAAAGCGCATCGTCCTACAATCTTCTATGAAGCAATTGATTATGAAGTATGGACTAAGTGCTACAAGTGGTTAGACTCAAAAGATTATAAACAATATTGGGTTACGTGTAGAACTAAACCAGTTGCAGAAACATATAAGAAATCTGAGAACAACCCATTCGGTATGGGCGGTGTCAGTAATATTCTAGCAATACCAATTGAGAACGAACAACCCACTGATTTAGTTCCTGTAGTAGAAGATGAACGTTTCTCTGATACTATTACTAGATTGACTTCATATAAGATTATATTCTAAGGATACAGCATGGAACGTTTTATGAAAAACCCTAAGGGGTTAACCACTAAGTTACTAGAAAACTATGACTGGGACTATATTGAATTGCCTGTTACTGTGAATACAGAAAAACTAATGGGCTGGTATGAAGAAGTTGTAGCAAATAATATGCATTCAGCATTTATCTTTTCAGCAGATAAAATGACTCCTTATGTTAAGCAAAGATATCAACCTTTAGTATCATGGTGGCTGGGTGAGAACACATGGGGTGCTGCCGAGCAATGGACATTGCAATGGCCTGTTCAACATGATGGTGTTATACCTAGTGCATATCTTGCTAATGAAGAACAGTTTCCAGAAGCAATGGATCCTGATATTGAAAAAAATTCTGTTAATTTAGACAAGTATTTCTATGGTGCATATAAAGAGATGTATGATACATTCCCTGAAGGTACATTCAATGTAACACGACTGTTACGCTTTGGTAAAGATACTGGCTTAAAGAAACATACAGATGTTGAACCGCCTGACTTTCTAATTAGAATGCATGTACAATTACAGTCATCATCAGGATCACATTGGTTCTTTGGTGAAGATTTGGAACGTGAATATTTCATGGAGCCAGGCAAAGTCTATCTATATAACACAGCTATTCCGCATGCGGCTGTAAACCGTGATGATGACTATTGGGTTATGATACATAACAATCCCGGTGACTCAGCAGTTGACCACTTGTTAAGTATTGATAGTCTACATGTCAGCTAATGAAAACCAAAGTTGTATTAAACACTGTAACAGAACTTCCATTAGACTCATTCCCCTATAGACATGAGTCTATGGTTCCTAATATAGTATCAAACTTTTATGGTACTGATAGCGAACAATTATTTGAACGTAACTTAAAGAATAGAACAGATTGGGTTTATTCTAATAAAGAAATAATCTATAACTTTAATAGTGATGGGTTACGAATGAAAAAGAACCTAGCTGACGTAGATGATAACTATATATTCTTTAGCGGCACAAGTTACTCATTGGGTATAGGTTTACATGAAGATGATAGATTCAGTAATACTCTATCTAAAGAACTTAACCTAGATTATGTTAATTGCTCGGGCGCAACATACAGTTGTAAAACTCAAGCAATTAACTTTTTTAATTTAATTAACTGTGGATACAAACTACCCAAAATATTAATAATGGAGTATGCTCCCTGTACAGGATATACATTCTATATTAAAGACAAGTTTGTACTATGCTATGGAAAACATCTACCCGATGATGTTTACAATAACCAAATAGAACTGTATAATAAGATGCGTGATGCTGACTTCTATTATCAAGAGGCAAATATCTATCAACATATGATACAATCTACTTGTAAACGATTGGGTATAAAACTAGTTGAAGTTAGTTTTGAGAAGGATGATAGTTTTGCAAAACAGAATGTCCCTAATGTAATTGACGTTGATACCAATAGTGACGATATTAATTTCTGTTATGCCCGTGATATTAGATTGTTAGATAGTACGTATACAGGTCATCCAGGCATTGGTATACACAACATCGCACACAACATGATATTAAAATCACTATGAGCAGTCTAATACTTTTTACCTCAGGTAGCACTAAAGAACCTAAGGAAATAAATCACAATTGGGAATACATTTATCAATGTGCTAAACGTAGCATACGTGAATGTAATATGACTAAGGATGATGTTGTATTAGATATATTTCCGCCTAATGTGATTGCACATTATACTATAACTGCACTACCTGCACAATTGTCCGGTGCCAAACTTATCACATCAAATTTTGATCCATATGTATATACTAAACTGTTTAACAAATATAGACCTACTATTATTGCATTGATACCAAATCATGTTAATGTACTGAACGGAACAAAAGAATGGCATAATACTGACTTAAGTTGTGTACGTTATATGATGATGGGTAGTCAAAATGTACCACAAGAAATGATTGACGATTTAAGAAAGCGTGGGGTAAAAACTGTAGCAAATTGGTATGGTAGTACTGAAAATCCACCCCCTGTATTTGTAGCGCATAACAACGGTATCTTTGATTTTGTACCCCGTGAAGGATATAATATACGATTCACCGAAGAGGGTGAGTGTGTCATTAATGACTTCTATACAGGGGATATATTTGACGTAGAGAATCATACATTCTTAAAAAGAAAGACACAAGCAAATGGAACAACCTGGAAGACTATACCGGGAACTATTTGATAGTGATATAGATAGACTTAAGGTATTTTGTGATACGTGTAGTGAATTAAACTATCACAATAACGTTAGTTTTGAATCCATTAAACTAGACAAAATGACCATGCCCTATGGTCAATTTTTTGTCGGACTAGACAACGATAAAATTTTCACAATTGCGGGCGTACATAGAATGCCCGAGATAAACGATAAGGCATGGCGCTGTTTGTTTAGAGGGGCGCAACTTCCTGGTTACACTCCTAAGTTTAGTACTAACCCGTATGAATTAATCATACACTTTAGAGAGTTGTTATATCTACAATTAAATCTAGTATTAAGTATAGAGCCTGATAGTGAGTTTTATATTACATCAAATATTATAGATAGTAACAATGGACACAGTAGTCGCATGGATAAGATTCTTATGCCCCATATAGCAAAAAGAGGTATATGGGATATATACCTCTCTGATACTGTCTTATATAATACAAGACAAAATATATGGCGTGTTAATGTTGCGGAATACTATCGTCAACGACAACTGTATGTTCAGTCTTGCCCCAAGTAATCTTATTCCATACACGTTCATGTAGATAATGTATTAACACAAATGATATGTTGTTAATAATAGTCCACCAAAATGCATCATTGCTACTAAGTCCTAGTGTCATACCCACAATAAACAGTGCAATGAAACTCATGATTCTCCACGTAACTGTCTTAGCAATACTACGTCTTTTGGTATCATAAATACCATCCTTAGCCCATTTAACTAAATTCCATACACGTTCGTGAATGAAAAATAATACGAACCCAAACGTTAATGTAATAATTAAAAATTTAAGTCCAAACCCTGCTCCATAACTTAACACAATACTTAGAATAAAAACAGTCAATGCGGCTGTAATTCTATAGCTTAGTGTCTTTACAAATGTTCTTAATGTAGTATCCATGTAATCTCCTATTGACTAATATTTAAGAGATTATATGTTGAGTGAATTATTTTATTGACATGTCCAATTGGTACTTTAAACATTAAATGAATT
>Ga0315909_10007916_pt1 | contig 11760 bp, 9 predicted proteins | sample LakEriMetagenome_11_FD_203527 | JGI IMG/M metagenome (GOLD analysis project Ga0315909, IMG submission 203527) | Freshwater fungal communities from buoy surface, Lake Erie, Ohio, United States - Buoy 2 MA125 | ecosystem: Environmental > Aquatic > Freshwater > Lake | place: USA: Lake Erie, Ohio...
GTTCATGGAATCAGAATTTCGTCGTGTTCGAGGATTTCGCGGACGGTGCCCGGAAGCGCGAGGCCGCCGAGCCACGTAGAGTGGCCGTAGTGGTCGCGGGAGTGGTCGAAGACGCGACCCGGAAAGCGATCCGCCAAAGCCTTGCCGCGCAGACCCAGCGATCCGAAGCCCAGGCCGACAAAGTTCAGCAGCTTCGCGGACAGGCCAGCCGCCAGAAGCGCCTTGTCGTTTGCGCTCCCGTAGATGTGGACGCGGCTAATCGCGCCGCACTGCACCGCTTGCGCAAAGTCTGCATCCTCCGCAGCCGGGGCGATGAGGTGGACGCTATCCAGTCGCAGCGTTGGTATCTCCTTCTTCGCCGCCGCCAGCGCCACACGCGCGATCAAATCGCAGCCGTTGCTGTGCCCGATCATGCGGACGGTCCAGCCGTCCTCCGCGTAACCGTGCGCCTTGTGCAGCAGTTTCTCCGCGCGGCGCGCCTGGAACAGCCTACGAGTGAGCGCCGTCGTGTAATACTCAAACTTTTCCGGCTTCACGTAGTCGGGCGTCTGCCGATTCAGCAGCGTCGCGGCTTCATCGACCCAGCCGTCCGTCTGCGCCGGGTTCGTGTGGATGCCGTTCAGGATGAAATAGACGACGCGACGGCTCATGGCGTGGCCTCCTCGCATTCAGGTTGGAGTTTGGCTGCGACCTTTCCGCCCGATTCGGCGGGATTCGGAATGATTCGGAACCCTGCGGAAATGCGCCAGCTCTTGCCATCCTTCTCGGGCATCGGCACGATCTGGCCGCGCGCGATGTAGTTCAAAACGGTGCGCTCGTCGCAGCCCTCGCGAGTAGCCACATCCTTCGTAGTTAGCCACGTTTTGGCGCTGTCCACCATCTCGGTGCCCGCCCCCGCGTTGCCCATGTTGATGCTGTTGGAGATGTTGCCCTTGCCACCGCTTTGCATCGCGATTTGCATTTTCATCACGGCAATGTCGCGATCGTGAGCGAGGATGGTGTTAACCGTCCAAACAAAGAACAACGGAGCCGCCCACAGAGAAATTTTGAATACCCACCCATGAACCGTCCCCAGTTTGATGATTTCTTGGTTGTCGTCCATAATGCTCACGACATTCCTGCGGGTAGTGCCAGCAATCCGGCATCGATCATCTGCTGCCAAGACTTGGAGAGTCCTTTGAAGAAGGCAGGAAACTTGTCCCAAGGGCAGAAGGTGCGCTTCGCCACGGTGGGCAGCACGCGGGTTGCCTCGATCCATGCGTCCAGCGTGGCGATGGTGCCCGCCGGGATGTAGCCTTGGGATTCATACGGTTGCAGCACATCGGCGAGGCCGTTGATCTCCGCCTGCGGGTGCATCACCAGCGTGAACTCATCCGGCACCACCAGCCACGGTGAGCCATTCAGCGCCGTGATGACCTCAAACGCATCTTGCCGGCCATCGGCGGGTTGCAGATGACGCGGCACGGCAAGGGCAAACAACGCATCGCTGAGCAGGAGCGCGTTCGATTCGGTGGAAGCTGGAATGTAACGAGTCATTGTGCGTCGGGGATGAGGGTTTTACCCAAAGTGGCAAGCGCAGCCATATCGGCGGCGCTGTAACGGCTCCAGGCAGCCGCCATATACCAGCGGCCATTTTGCAGCCACGCCGTCGCGCCTGACACCCGGCCCAAGCCAATGGAATCAATGTTGCAGCTATTGGCGACGCGGGTGCCTGTCGTCGTGCTAAGGCGATTGGTTTGCCGGGACTCGCTGCCATTCGCACCAAAGACCGTGCTGTAGGCCAAGCCACTTGTCAGCGTGATGTTGGCTGGATTGCTGCCTGTGGCATTGTCTTGGAAATGCACCACCGAGGACGTGCCATAGTTCAACAGCGCCCGCTCCTTACTAGCGCCATTATCGCGCAAAACCAACGGCACATGCCAAACCCCAGGACTTGAAGCGACGCTCCACATCATAAACTGCGGTGCCGCTCCTGCCGAGCCTACCCACTCGTAACTCGTGGTCGTGCTGCCAGAACCCGGCGCGAACAAATAATAGTTACCATTCGCATCCACTCCAATCTGCGCCTGTGCCGATGCGGTGGAGCGCGTGATGTCGCGGCCATTGCCGCTTTGATCGGCAATCGTGTGCGCAAAGCCATTCCCCGCGCCGATGAAAGCCAGATAGTTCGTCGCATCAAACGTGCCATCCGCATTAAATCCCACCCACAACAACGAGCTGTCACTGCTTCGCCGCACGCGCACACCATATCCGTTATAGTTGCTCAGCAGCCGCTTGAACGGCGAATACAGCGCCACCAGCCCGCTTGCGTAGGCGTCCAGCGCACCCACAAACGCCGCCCCACTTGCCACGAATCGCGGACGCCTGCGCAGGCGGTCAATCCCGCCGAATTTGGCGGAGTGGATCATGACAGATATTCGGCCTCGATGCTCTTGATGGTGACTTGCGTGTTGGAGTCATCGGCACGCTTGACGGAAATCTGGTTCGCGTTCGTGATGCCGTAGAACGAATAACCGGAGCCGGTCGGAAGCTCGAAGGTCGCCGAATCGCTGCCGCGCTTGAACGCAAGCGTCGTGCCCGTGTTGTTGATGACGTGGACGCCATCGCAGACGTAGGCCGGGAAGGTCACGAAATTCGTTCCCGTGGCGCTGGTTTGAACGGAGGTAAGGAAAGCCGCGTTGGTCATGCGCAACTTCGGGGAAACGGGCGCGGGCGTGTCAAGTCCCGGCTACGGGCATTTTTGACGTGACAGCGGGCAGGCGGTCGGGGAGACTTGCGGCGTGAACCGAATCAAAGAAGCCATCAAGATTGAAGCCCGCGAACTTTGGGACGGCGGGGGCAAGGGCATTTTCTGGCTCATCTTCTTCGCGACTGTGATCTACGGCCCCCTCTATCTGGCGGGCCGTCTGGTCATTGCCCTGTTTGAGTGGCTTCAATCACTTTAGCCGCATCTACGCCAGCATTGGCCAGTGCCACAATAGCCGCAATGTCGGAGCTGAACAGGCCCGCCGCTTGGAAGACGTTCCACCAATCTTTCAAGTCGCCGTCTCCTTCGGCGATGTCTTGAGCTGAAAAGGCCGCATACTTGACCGCACTAAACTGCCCGCTTTCCCCGAACATATCTCCGATGAGCGGGATGCCGGAAACCATGCCGTAGAGCATCGCGCCCGAGATTCGCGGCAGACTCCATTTCTCCTCGTCGTCATCGCCCTTCATGTCCTTCCAGGCGTTGCGGATCACAACGCCCGCCGCCGCCATGAGGAGTGAAACCATGACAGTCCTGCCCGCCGCCTGCGGGTCTTTCTTGGCATTCAGCAGGCTCCAACCAAGATAGGCGATCTTTTGCCGCGCCTCCGACGAGTAGGCAAAGACGGACTTTAGAGCCGGGTGCATGGCCGTTACTTCCCACAGGGAGCGCGTCGCCATGCGGGTAGGCTGCGCGACTTGCTCGACGCCGCGTTCTGCCTCGCGATGCGCGTAGGCGTCCAGCTCCGCGCCAGTCATGCCCGCCGCCCTGCCTTGGCCGCGATGGTAGTCTAGCAGGATGGCATAGCTTCCCGCCGTAAAGAACGCATCCGCGCCCGAAAGCAGCTTGCCTAGCTGGGTCGCGTAATACTTGGCCGCGCTGGGGTTCTGCGCGCCGCTCAGGTTGTCGAGAGCTTGGCGCACGATGGCAGGCGCGGCCTTGTAGCGGCGCTGAATAAAATCGCTCTTGATGGCATCCCGCCAGCCGAGACGGCCCGCCAAGAGCTTTCCGAAGCGAAGCACAAAGGAGCCGGTCGGGATCAGCAGCGCCGAGGCGGCAAGCTGGGTGCTTTGAATTGCCAGCGTTCCGGCTTTGCCCAGCAGCGCCATCGTGGCGGCATTCTGCGCCATGTTCGCAATCCCGCGATTGAAGGCAAGCTGGTTCGAGGCATCGCGGAAACCGCCCTGCGCAATGGCGTCCACCCACTGCCGCAGCGCCGAGGAAGCATTCTTGCCCCCGCCGGCATGCACGGCGTTCAAGACCTCGCGATTACCCAAGACGGCGTTCATCTCGACGGCCAAGTCATAGTAGGCCTTCCAGTAGGCAATCTGCCGGTTGTGCAGGATCAGCGTTTGGAGCGCGTCGCGAAACTCAGGCTCCGCGATGGCGTTCCGGCTGCGAGTGCGCAGACTTCCGGGCGTCAGGATGGAGCCGCCTGACACTGCCGAGCCGGTCACGGGATCAACGACCTCGCCCGCCTTGGTCTGCGCGGGCGTAACCGTGATGGGCGCGTATGCGTCATGATGCGGCATGTTGACGCCGTAGCGGGCGCGGTAGAGCGGATTCAGGGTTGCCCATTCGGCGGCGTATCGCTCCGAGATAAAGGCCATGACGCGGCGAGCTTCGGGCGTCAACGCAGCCTCGATTTCGTCGATCCATGCTTGATCGTAGGACCACTTGGAAGTGACTTCATTGTTCTCGTTCCGGGTGCCCTCCATGTGGCGCTTGCCGTCCTCCTGCCTCCACATGAGCAGGGCTTGAATAGCTTCGAGCTGCGAGAGTTCGCCCTTGTCGGTCTTGATGGTGCGTTGCGCCAAACGGTAGCGCAGGCGTTCGCCTTCCAGCACGGAACCGCCGCCCATCTCGGAAAACAGCGCCTCGACCTCATCGCCGAGCTTTTGGGATTCGTCCTCATACTTGCCCGAGGCCTCGCGCTCTGCGTCCACAAGCCCGTCAACAAGCGGACTTTTGAGGCCGAACACATACGAGAGAACCTGATGGAGCGACGACAGGGAGAGCCAGCTACCTTTCAAGCGACCGACCGCTTCTTTGGCCTCATTGTCTGCCGCGTCGCGTTCCGGCTTCAAGCCCGCTTTGCCGGTGGCGACAATGAAGTCTTGCCGCATCCCGGCGCGGCGTTCCTTCCGCTCGATTTCGGCCAGCTTCCATTTCAGCCATGCGCCCTGATAAATGTCGCGCAGGCTATCAAGCGCCGAGAAGGCGCGGCCCGAGTCGGCATTCTTCAAATCGCCCACAAGCTCGACAAGGCCGCGCTCCGTGACGGCCAAAACTTCCTGTTCGGGCGTCAGTTCCCCGGAAGCAATGCGGGCGTCAAGATCGGCCAGACGGCCAGCAACGGCCAGCGCGTCCATGTCGGCGGCAGCTTCGGCGGCAGCAAAAAGAGCGTGCATGTCCGCATCCTTGCCCTTGCCCTTCTTTCCGGCCTCCATGTCGGGACGGGCCTTCTTGAACAGCTTCTCGATTTCGCGAACAGCTTCCTTCTTGAGATACTTTTCAAGCTCGCGGTTCATCTTGTCGATGCGGCGCTCGATTTCCGCCAACATGGCTTCGTCGGTCGCCAGACCTGCGAGCTTCACGTATCCGCCCACACGGGCGCGGACTTCGGGAGGAGCCGCCGCAAGGATACCGTCCAGCGTGCGCAGGGCCGCTTTCAGCATGTTGCGTTGCGCCTTCGGGCTTCCGGCTGTCTTGCGGGCCTGATTCGCCCAGGCCTCCGCCTCCGCCTTAGCGTCTGCCTTCGCGGCTTTCTGCGCGTCCTTGTAGGCCTGCACGGCTTCACGATGCGCGGTCTTGTCTTTGCGGGTGGAAGCAATGACTTCGGCCAATGAATCCCAAAGGTCTTGCGCCGAGTCGCCACGCAGAGGCCCGCCTTGATCCTGTGGCCCATCGTGAAGCGCCTTCGCCATCTTGCCGGGAGTGATTCCCGCCCCCTTGGAATACCACGCTGGGGGTAGCCACGGAACGCCGTTGTATTCGTCCATGTTCTTCACGCCGTTTTTCACGGCGGTGCTTCGACTCATCAATTTGCCCTCGTCCAGCATCGCCGAGACGAGCGGGTCACCTTCGAGCGCGGACGGCTCAAATTCGAGCGTCTGCCGTGCGTTTTCGGAAAGGCCGTCAAGGTAGGCCGTCATGCGCCGGTCGAAGCCGTCCGCCTCGCGGAATGCCTGTTCTTTGCCGATGTCCTTAGCGGTGCGTATCACATCGCCTTTCGCGATCCACTCGGCACCGAGGCGCAAAGCGCGCTCCTTCGCAACCTGCGCGATGGCAAGGCGAAGCTCTGGCTTGGCTTGGAAGAGGGAGAATTTCGCAGCCATGCGGCTCTCAAAGTCGCCGGGGCGGAGGGAGAACGTGCCACCTGCGGCACGCGAGGATTCAAAAGATTGCACCACTTGGATATTGTCAGCCTTTTGATAAGGAATCCAAACTGTGGGCCGCTTATTTGAGCCTTCATAGGCCGAATCATCAAACAACACGATGGCGTCGTAACCATTGGCAACAAGCTGACGAGCTAAATCTCGTGAATCAAACGGGTTAGCCGCCATACCGGGAGACAAGAATGTGTAAACCGGTTCCTTCCCCAATTCGTGCAATTCTTCAGCATCCAAAGTCACATTTGCTTCTTTTGACATCAACTCATAAAACGCCATCGGAGTGTAGGCTTCACGATCTAAAACCAATGGTTTCTTGATGGTGACAGCCAACTCTTTTACCACGTTACCATAACCCTTGACTGCCGCCGCAGAAGAACCCAAAAAGTAGCCTGCAATTTGACTGCCAGGGCGTTGAATACTAACCGCATCTGTAAATTTGGAGCCTGGATCACTTGATGCCATGATGGCATTAAAAAGACGAAACACGCCGGGGGCATCAGTTTCAATATCCTCCGCCTCAGAAAGACCGCCCGGCGAAGGCTGAACGCTGAACGTCTCACCATTCGGCCCCGGATTCTCGGGCGAATAGCCGGAAGTATCGACAGCCTCCGCCGCGATGGCGTCCGCCTCTTTGGTCGCGCCAGCATCGTGCTCAAGCTGCGAACTGCCGCCCGTCAGGGCATCAAAAAGCGCATCGTATTCGCTGCCCAGCTTGCCTTCTTGGCGTGCTTTGGCGAGCTTCGAGGCCGCACGCAAAACAGCGACCAAGTAATCCCGAAACATCTTGAGGATAGCGGCAAAGGCCGACTGTTCGCGGTCGTTCAGATTCAAGGACTTGGAAGCCGATCCGGGCGCAAACCATTTGCCCTCTTTCATGCGCCCAAAGACATCCGCAACAATGACGCGGGAAATAGCCTCGATGAGAGGGCGCGGAGCCGTTTCAGTTGAGGCTGCGATTTCGTCCCATGTCGAGCCTTCAAGAAATGTTTCGCCCGTAGCCTGTTCGACGCCTTGAATGATTTTCGCCAAAGACTCGCGGCGAAAAACGCCCGTCGTTAGACCGTGCTTAACTCGACCCTCCAGGGGTTCCTCCAATGCGGTCAAGAACGCGGCTTTGTTGTCGGCCAGATTGATTGTGCTGCGAGAGACGCCGCCCGCCGTTTCGTTGCGCCCGAGAATGACAGCGGCCTCGACATCTTCCCGAAAGCGCATAGCTCGCTCGCTGGGGTTCTCGCCAAAAACCTCGCCCGCAATGGCGCGAGCTTCCGACATCGTAACGCCCTTGATGATTCCGCCCGCAACCGCTGCCTCCATGGCCGTCTCAGCCGTCAGGGTGCCTTCGCGAACGTTGTCGCCAAGCGTTTCTTCTTGCGGCCTCAAGGTAGAGGTTTCCTGAAGGTCGCCAAACTTGCCGCCTAGCAGGCGATCCGTTAGCTCAGTCGCGAGAAAGATTTGCTTTTGCTCCAAGTCATTCATGGCAGCGGTCGCGACCTCGCGCGCCTCTTCCGGTGTCGCAAACTTGGCCGTCTTGCCGTCGCTCGTCACCGTCCAGCCGTCCGCATCTCGCGCGAGTGTCGGCATAGCGCCGAGGCGTTCAAGCTCTGCCGTCGCGCGGGCGAGGTCGGATTGCCGTTGGCTCATGGCGTCCTGATATTCTGCGGCGACTTCGGGAGAACGGCGGCCCCAGGACTCGCGAAGGATCGTTTGCGCCTGTGAGGTATTGCCCGCCTGCGCGGCCTCGATAATAGCAACGCGATCCGTCTCCACTACGCCAGCGGCCCCGAGTTGGTCATTCCACGTCAGCAGCTCTTTCGCGCCTCGATACTCGTTCACGGACGCGGCCCCGATGCCCAGGAGCGTCAAAGGCAGGATGCCGATGAAGGTATCAATACGACCTTTCATAAACTCATCCAAATCGCGTTTTGCATTGTATCCCGGCGTGTCGGAAGCCATTGCGGCCATAAGCAACGGCGTTGCCGCATCTTGACCCGCCTCTTGTAGATTTTGCTCTGCCATAACCGCGCCAGTTCGCAACAGTGCGCGTCCGGCTAGCATCTTCGTGAGCGGCTGTGAAAGCAGGCTCTTGATACCGGGCAGCTTGTCGAGTGCCTTAACGCCGACGAAATCGAGCGCCGTTTGAACTGCGCTAGAAATGCCCGCAATTTGCATTTTGTCCGCTGCACTCATCTGCGGATATTTCAGGCTCAAGTCATTGTATTCGATATTGGAATACGCATTCAGCAGCATGGGGGCCGCAAAGCCGCGAGTCCCTGCCATGAGCGCGAAAGCCGCGCCAGTAATGCCAATCGTCGAGGCAAAGACGTTTGGAATAGGATCGGCAATTTCGCCAATCTGCCGGATTTCGTTTTGGACGCGCAGCCGCTTCAATTCCCGGTCTTTGGCGTCACGGATGAGCTTTTGAGCGTCGGCGTCCAGCGTGACAATGTTCCGGTCATCGGCCAGCCCAAAGCCACCAGCGCCATCGGGACCTTTACCAGAGGCCGACGCCTCCGTTGCCGTGCTGTAAGAGATGGCTTCGCGGACATACTTTCGCGCCTGTTCGGGCGTTTTGATTTCCGTTCCCGAGAAGCGGACCCCCTGCGATCCATCGAATAGGCCTTGTTTGATGTTTGCTTCTGAAACGGACTCGATTTTGCGCTCGTCGGCAACGGAAAAGGCGGCATTGCTGGCAATGCGGCCCGCTGCCTCGCCGGTCTGTTGCAGGAACTTACCGGCAAAGAGATCATATTTCCCGCCCTTGGCCTCCTTGACCTTCTCGCCGCCCTTTTCGGCCTGCATGCGCAAAGCCGCCAGCACAAGACGGCGCTCCGTTCCGGGTAGGTCGAGAAGCCTTTCGTTCAGCGGCCCGAGGTCAACTTGCCCGCCGTCCATGTCGGACGCGATGGCGTCGGAAAACTCGCGGATGAAACCCGCGTGCTTGTTCATGATGGCCTGTGTCTGTTCGTAGGCCGAAAGGAACGCCTTGGCGTCGATCTCGTTGTCGGTGTTGCCTGCCGCCTGCGCGCGGACTTCGGAGAGCTTTTCGAGACTCCCCATGCCCTCGACGGCAGCGCGGAACCCTTCGTTAAGGGAACGCTCCTGCACTTCGCGCGTGGCCTTCTGGCCCTTTGCGATCTTGGCGGCATGCTGGTAAAAGGCCGCATCTTCGAGGCCTAGTTCAGCGCCGGACTTGGCCGCGAAGTCGTCGCGGAAGAACGGGAAAGCGCGCGAAACTTCCTCCGCCGTCTTGCCATACTGGCGGGCAAGGAAGGCCGTATTGACGACCCGCGCCCGGTCGGCATCGGGATTCACCGAGAGGCGCAGGCCGGTCGAGAACGACGGCGAGGCGGCATCGACGTTCTTGAGGTCGTCGAACAGGGAAAAGTAGCGGTCCTCGCCCTCGCGGCGTTGCTGTTCGGCGGTCGGGAAATCGGGCAAACCGTATTCGCGTTGCTGCTCCCGATACCGGCGCAGCACGTCAGCAGCACGCGCTTGGTTCTCGGGCGTCATGGCGTCGATGCCTTGCGCCAGCGCAAAGGCTTCACTCTCAAGGATTTGGGGCATGCTTTTTCAGGATGTCGTCGAGGTTTGGCGGCGTCAATCCTGTGTTTTCAGGAAGGAGCAGCAGGGCAGCGGGCAAGACTTCGGAGGCAGCGCGGGAATTGATGGGCGCGCGAGCCAGTGAGGAGATGCGGGAAAAGACTTCTTCGGAGGTCTTGAGCGTTCCGGCCTTCACTTCGCGCGTGATCGTCTCTTTGATTTCGGCGACCTTGCGCAGTACTTCCGTTTTCTTGGCCGCATCCTCCTCGAAAACCTGTTCCTCCTGCGCGGGTTGCTGCACTTCCTTGACGCCAAAAAGGCTGTCACGCTTGAAAAACAGGCCCTCCTTTTTGCGATACAGCGGCTTGCCGGTTTCGTCCGTTTTGGCGACCTTGAAGGCTCCAAGAAGCTGCTCATCAAAGGCCGCAGAATCGAGCGCCTGAAAGGCCTCCGTCGTGCGGACTGCCTCCATGCCGCCAGAGGCAAAGCGCGCATCGTAAAGGCTGCGCAGGTGGTCGAGATGCGAGCCGCTGAAATTGGCTTCGAGGAAGGCCTCATACTTGGCGCGCTCCAACGGCGCGGCATTCGACGGCATCGAGCCAATGGCGGTGATTTGACGCTGGAAAAGCTCCTCGTCGTTCGAGGGCTGCGAGGTCGCGAGCGTGACAAGCTCTTGCCGGTCGAGGTCCGTCAAGGAGGCGTCGGCCTTGAGTTCATCGGGAGAGGGCAAATCACCCACGCCGATGCGACGGCGGAACGTGTTAAAGCTGTCGGCGCGGTTCTGCTCTTCCTGCCGGTCAGCCATGGCGTTGATTTTGAACCGTTGCAGGTCCGAGATGCGGGAGGCCTTCACGCCTTCGTCGGCCAACTCTCGCGCTATCGCGGGGTTGGTTTTTGTCATCATGGACAAATCCGCAAAGTCTTTTTCTGCCGTCTTGGTTTTGAAAGCGCGTTTTACATCTTGCCGCATCGCTTCCGCTTGCTCAAAAAAGGCCGCGCCGGAAGTCTCCACAAGCTGAATAGCTCCAAAGGCGCGGTCTGGATCGTCATTATCAATTGCGTCGTTGATGGTGTTTTTAGCCGCCTGCAAGGTGCGTGCAGCGGTTTGCTTCAAGGCCTGCTCTTGGACGCGGCCCGTTTGGTTTGTGGCCCAGCGGCCCACGCCTTGCGCGAGCGAAAGACGACCATCCGCCGAAAGCTGGCGCTGCCCGTTCCGCTTTTCGAGTTCGCCGCTAATGCGCCGCCACTCGGGAAGCCATGTTTTTTCGTTCGTGTTTTTGGTCTGGAAAACCGCAAAGTCATTCGCGGCCTTCTGCATGTCCTGCTCTGCTTCGAGCAGTTCGCGGGCGTCATTGACTCGCGTGTACTCCGCAAACACGCGGGCACCACTGGCCCCGAGGCTCATCAAGCCGCGCCCGATGTCATCAGTGGGCGCAGCAACGCGAGCCGTCTCCAGCGGTTGAACGCCGGATTCGAGAAAGGCAGTCTGGCCGTCACGGTAGCGAGTGCTCATGATGCTTTGCGGGGATAGTTGCGAACCACGCCATAGCCCATTTGCGCAAGCTGGCCGACGCCTTCGATGAGTAGGCCAGTCCCGCGTTGCTTGAGTGCCGCGATGCTTGAGGCCGCGCCGTAGCGGGCATTTGTGGCTTGGTTGGTCAACGCGCGGGTCGTGAGGTCGCCGCCATACTGCGCGTCTGAAAGCTCGCGTTGTTGGAGCGTCAGCGTTTCGGCCATGATGGAGAGCGGCGAGCCTCCGCCCGTGCCGCTCAAGGCCATGCGGGCCGCTTGTGTGGCGCGTGCTCCGGCCTGATTCTTGGCTGTGCGGCGCTGATTCTCGGCAAGCTCGATTTGCTTCCGCTTGGCCTCATCCTCCGCCGCGCGCGCCTGCATGTCGCCCTCGATCTGCGCAGCCTTTTGTTGCTGCCGGTTGGCGTAAAGGCTCACGCCCAGGCCCCCGATGGAGGCGGCGGCGCTTAGTCCTGCAAAAATGGGTGCAAATGCCATGGCTTATTTCCCCTCCACTTCATGAATCAAAATGTATGCGAGCAAGTTAAAAGGCACGGGATCGTTCGAGCG
>Ga0315909_10007919_pt1 | contig 11757 bp, 11 predicted proteins | sample LakEriMetagenome_11_FD_203527 | JGI IMG/M metagenome (GOLD analysis project Ga0315909, IMG submission 203527) | Freshwater fungal communities from buoy surface, Lake Erie, Ohio, United States - Buoy 2 MA125 | ecosystem: Environmental > Aquatic > Freshwater > Lake | place: USA: Lake Erie, Ohio...
TGCTGATTCTGTGCGTGATTTTTTTACCCGGTGGTTTGATCAGCGTCTGGCTTCGCTGGCAAAACCGAGTTCGGTCAATTTGAAATGAACCGCCATATGCCCATGTTGCAAGTTCAAAAGCTATCCCGTCACTTTGGCGGGTTGGTGGCGGTCAATGAGGTGGATTTTGACATTCAAGCCGGAGAGATCGTGGGCTTGATTGGTCCTAACGGGGCTGGCAAGACCACACTCTTCAACATGCTTTGCGGCAGCATGGAGCCCACCCATGGAAAGATTATTTTCAATGGGGAAGATTGCTCCACATTCAGAGCGCACGACATGGCCCAACGGGGCATGGCACGAACTTTTCAAATCACCAGTTTGTTTCCCCACCTCAGCGTTTTTGAAAACGTGCTCACCGGCACTTATCGACGCCAACACACCGGTTGGTGGGCCTCTATTCAGCGCCAAACACGATACAAACAAGAAGAGGCTGAAATGGCGATTCAAGCATCCAAAATTTTAGATTTTGTGGGGCTTTCTGATCGCCAAGATGATCTGGCAATGACTTTGCCTTATGGTGATCAACGCAAGCTTGAAATTGCCATTGCGCTGGCCACAGACCCTCAATTGCTGCTGCTCGATGAACCCGCAGCCGGCATGAACCCTGATGAGGGCGCCAAATTGGTGAGCATGATCAAAGACATCCGTCAGCGTGGTGTCACGGTGATTTTGGTGGAGCACCACATGAAAGTGGTCATGGGTGTTTGTGACCGCGTCATCGTGATTGCCAGTGGTCAAAAAATTGCGGAGGGTATCCCACAACATGTGGCCAACCACCCTGAGGTCATCCGGGTATACCTTGGTCGAGAAAAAGTCCATGCTTGACGTACAGCACATCACCGTGAGGTACGGCAATCGCATTGCCATCACCGATCTGAGCTTGACAGTCGCCAGCGGTGAGATCGTGACACTGATGGGCTCCAACGGGGCGGGAAAGTCCACCACCTTGAAATCCATTTCGGGTTTGTTAAGACCAAGCCATGGCGAGATCCGCTTTCAAGGTGATCGAATAGATCACCTAGAGCCTCACGACATCATAGCCCGAGGTCTTTCTCATGTCCCAGAGGGTCGTTTGCTGTTCAAGGACATGACTGTTTTTGAGCATTTAGAACTGGGCTCCATTCGCTCCAGTGGATTGCGCGGGACCACGGCACAAACTTTGGATTGGGTCTACACCCTGTTTCCCATCTTGAAGGACCGTGGTCAACAAAAGGCTGGCACCTTGTCAGGCGGTCAGCAACAAATGTTGGCCATTGCGCGGGGCTTGATGGCGCAGCCAAGCTTGCTCATGCTTGACGAGCCGTCTTTGGGTCTTGCCCCTATCGTGGTGGACACACTGGCTGACATCATCACTCACTTACACGCCAATGGCATTGTGGTTTTGCTGGTTGAGCAACGGGTGGACATGGCCTTGCAAATCTCTCACCGAGGATATGTGATGGAAACTGGCGCCATCACCTTAGAAGGCAAGTCTTCAGACTTGCTGCAAAACCCGTCGATCAAAGAGGCCTACCTGGGTATTTGATCGTGCCTTGACCTATCTCTTGCTGGAACAACTCAACATGATCCAAGCCTTGCCCGATGCCCAACGGTTTATGGGTCACGCCAAAAGAACCAAGCCTGCTGAAGACCCGTCTCTGACCCACACCCAAGCAGACAGCCCCATGGGTGAAGCCATGCGGCTTCACTGGCAACCGGTGTGCATGTCTTCGCAACTCAATGACCTGCCCCTGCCAGTGCGCATTTTGAGCGAAGACCTGGTGGCATTTCGTGACAAAACAGGTCTTGTGGGTTTGCTGCACAAGCATTGCAGCCATCGAGGTGCATCGTTGGAATTTGGTCGAATCACCGATAAAGGCATCCGCTGCTGTTACCACGGCTGGCACTACGCGCATGACGGGCGTTTGTTAGACGCACCCGCCGAGCCTGCAAACTCGCCGTTGCTTCAACAAGTCAAGCAAGGCGCTTACCCGGTCATTGAGTTCAAAGGTTTGGTTTTCGCTTATATGGGCCCACCGGCACAAATGCCGCCATTTCCCCATTACGACAGCATGCATCTGCCTGACGTTGAATTGGTTCCTTATGCCATTTCGCACGACTGCAATTGGTTGCAGGTTCATGAAAACCTGATGGATCCCTTGCATGCTGTTTTTTTGCACAGCCGCATGGGAGAAATACAGCTCACCGAAGCCTGGGGGGAGATGCCTGCCGTTGAATGGTTTGAGAAAGGCGATCGCGTTTGTTATTTGACTTCGCGCCAAATCGGCGCACATGTTTGGGTCCGGTTCAATGAGGTTGCTTTTCCAAATTTTGGGCAAGTGGCCGGCTTTTGGGAAGACGGCCTCACGGCAAAATTTTTTGAACGTGTGGGTGCTAGTCGATGGACGGTACCCATCGACAATACCCATTGTTGGATTTTCGGCTGGCGTCACTTCAGTCCCAGCCTAGAAGCCAAAGGAATGGGCAATGCCAGCCAAGTGGGCTTGAACCAATTGGATATCTATGGTCAAACTGGTGAGCGTGTTTATGAGGAAATGCAACGCAATACCGGCGACTGGGAGGCAGAGGTCTCACAGGGCCCGATCGCCATACACGCATCAGAGAACAAAGGCAGCAGCGATCGGGGTGTGGTCATGCTCAGGCGTCACTTGGCTCAAGGCATCAACAGCACCCATTTGCCTGCAGGCAGCATTGACGGACAAACCCCCACCTGGACGTGTAACGTGGTGCTGCATCGGCCAAGCCCCATGGCCTCTGATGTGGAAATGAAACTGTCGGTACCCGAACTGCTGTCCATTGGCCGCTCTGTCAAAACGGTCATTTTGGCGGCCGATTGCCTATCGCCCCCATTGCGGCAGGCAGAGATCATGGCGCAACTTCAAGCCCTTTCCAAGCCATATGAATGACTCAGCAAGGCTGATCAGCTCTTCCTCATTCACGGACCTTGACCTGGAAGTCAAACACATCCGGTCGGCTGTAGTGGCCGGCGTAATCTAAAGCGATTTTCCGAGTGATGATGTCATTCAAATCCACATCCGCATAAACGATTCCCTCGCCCTGGATGGGTTGGCTGATGACTTGTCCTGACGGCGCGATGATGGATGCATGCCCTTGGTTCAACAAGCGATCTAGAAATGCCCTGGGCTCGGCAGTCGCTTGGTACACATCGATGACATCTTGGGTCAATACGCCGGTGGCATTCAAAACGAAACAGCCCATGCTGTAGGCCACACCACGGGTCATCGTCAAAATGGTCTCGCCCAGGTTGACCACCGGGGACACAAATGCAGGCCAGGAGGCCACATGAACCACCGGGTATTGCGACAACAGGTGATAGACCGCCAATGGGTTTCCGTTTTCACCACAAATCAACCCGCTGATGCGGCCAAAGGGGGCTTGAAAACTGTTCAAGGTATCGCCATGGCCCCCGGTATGAACGATTTTTTCAGCCAAGGTGGGCAATAGCTTTTGATGCTTGCCCAGAAGTTGTCCATCGGGGCCGATGAAAATCTGGGTGTTGTACATCGTCCCCGTTGTATCGGGGCGCTTTTCACAAACGCCGATGACCGCCGTGATGTTGGCCAGTCGACAAGCCTCGCCCAGGTGATGGGTGGCTTCGCTGGGTATGACCACCGCGTTTTGAAACAGTTTTTGAGACAGGCCCAAACTGACTTTGTCTGTGGGCGGGCGCACGGAGAACCAACAAGGATGCGCGGGTATAAAACCCTCAGGAAAAGCAATGACCTGAGCGCCAGCAGCGCCTGCCTGCGCAATCAAGGTGCAAGCTTTTGCGACGCTGGCTTCACGGTCCAGGTGCACTGACGCCGCTTGCACAGCAGCCAGTTTGATGCGCGGTAATGTGTCGCCCAATTCAGACTCTCCAGGTGTGGCTGAAATGAAGAAAGTTCTATCCGTTCAATGGGCCGCTAATGAGCGATCAATCGGGCGTGATGCCCGCACGCTTAACTGCCTGACCCCACTTCACGATCTCTGTGCGAATGAAATCACCAAACTGTTCCGGCGTGCTGCCCACAGGCTCGGCGCCCGCAGCGACAAGTGTTTCGCGAATATCCGATAAAGCCAAAATCTTCTGAATCTCTTCGCTCACCCGCTTGACCACCGCAGGTGGGGTGCCAGCGGGTGCGACGATGCCCGTCCAGCCGGTCACGTGCACACTGGGGAATCCGGCCTCACTGGCGGTTGGAACGTCCGCGACGGCACTCGATCGCTTGGGTTGGCCCACCATGAGTGCTTTCAGTTTGCCCGCCTTGATCTGCGGCAACAACGCAGGCATGGTGCCGAAAATAAAGTCCACCTGGCCGCCGATCAAATCTGTCAGCGCCGGTGCTTCGCCCTTATAGGGAACATGCAACATGTTGACCCCACCAGCCCCGGCCAGCAATTCGGCCGCCAATTGCGACTGGTTGCCAATGCCTGCCGAAGCAAACTTGATGGCGCCTGGCTTGGCTTTGGCCGCGGCCACCAAGTCGGCTGCCGTTTTGTGCGGCGCATTGGCAGGCACCACCAATAAAAAAGCAATTGATGTGGTTTGTGTTACCGGCACAAAGTCTTTGAGGGTGTCGTAGGGCACCTTCTTGTAGACGTGCTGGTTGATGGTCAGGGCGCTGGGTGACGTCATCAAAAAGGTATGCCCGTCTGTGGCACGCATCACCGCTTCCGCCGCAATCATGCCGTTGGCACCGGCACGGTTGTCTATGACCACCGCCTTGCCCAGCGCATCGGACAGTTTTTGTGCCAGCAAGCGGGCCGCAATATCGATGCTGCCGCCCGCTGACTGCGACACGATCAATTTGACTGGCTGACTGGGCCAAGGGGCGGATTGTGCGGACGCTGTGCTGACAGCGAAACAAAGCAGCAAAGAGGTAAAAAACTTCATGGGGTACTTTCAATCAGGCGAGTCAAGGAATAAAGGGCAGCAGTTTTGAAACATCAGGGCAGGCATGCAAGTTCAACACCGCGTTTCTCAGGTCGCTGGCAGCCGGCTCGCCCCACAAAGGGATCGCCATGTCATTGAATTTGCGCTGCAGCGATTCGGCGGAGTGGGGGCGATCCGGCTCTCCACTGGTGATGGTGCACTGGCCATGAAATTGCGCCCCACCTGTGGTTGTGAGGCTCAAACCCACCCTTTGTTGCGCGGGGTATGCGGCAGAAAAAGTGGGCTCTTCTAGCACCCGTATCTTGCTGGCCAAGTTCACAATGCGCGGGTCATTCACTGCATCATCACCAAAGGCGTCTAAGCCCGACCTTTCGCCCACCATCAGCGTGGCCAGGGCGAAGGGAATGGAAAAGCGTGCGCCAAACCAGTCTTTGGGGCGTTGTGTGGCCAAGTAGGCGGCCAAGCGGTACGCACGCACCTCGATGTCGGCGACTTCATCGATGGAAATGGGGCGCGGGGCTTGCGCTTGCAGATCATGCAGCGCATCGATGGCTGAGTGCACATAGCGTGCAGTTGGGTAGAGCTTGAGGTACCCCTCTGTCAATAGCCATCGATGTCCCAGGTCTTGAACCGCCACCTCACCTTGAAAGCCATCGCCCAACACCAAGCTGAACGTGGTGTTGACGCCGTCACTGGGGCCGGTAAAGCCAGACTCCACCAAGCGCACCGCCATTTGGCCCATGTATCCGCTGTGACCGGCATACCAATTGCGCACCGTTGCACCATCGAGCATGGTGTGCCGGTTGGTCGCCACGCAACTGGAAGCGGCCAAGCTGGCCAAATTGCGATATTCAGACGCTGGCAAATCAAGCAATCGGGCCGTTGCCAATGCAGCGCCCACCACGCCAAATGTGCCATGGGGATTGATGATGAGTTTGATTTGGGTGGCCATGCCAATGCGGGCCACCACCTCATAGCTCAGGGCCACCGCCGTGAGAAATTCACGCCCACTCAAGCCCCGCTCTTGGGCCACAGCCAGGGCCGCAGGGATCACCTGAATGCCGGGGTGGCCATTGGCCAAAAAATTGCCCTCATCAAAATCCAACCAGGCCCCGGCGATGCCATTGAGCATGGCGGCATCGATTCGATTGGTGGTTTTTTCTAGGCCCACCACCCAACAAGGGCCCGGGCTGCCAAATTCCATTTGCTTGGCAGCAAAAGACTTCAATTGGGGCGTTCTCATGCCCCAGGCCATGACCGGCAATGTGTCCAACACGATGGCGCAGGTTCGATCCCGAACCTGCTGGGGGATGTCTTCCCAGCTTGTCTGTGCGACAAACCGGCACAGGCGCTCTAAATAGTCCATCTTTGAATCAGGCAGGTTGTGTGTTGACTTGGGGTCAATTCATCACAATATTGGCGGCCTTGATCACGGGAGACCAGGTGTTCATTTCGGACTGAATGAATTCCATGAACCGCTCAGACCCCATGGGCGTGAGCGTCATGCCAAACACCGGGTCGCTCAAGCGCTGACGCATTTCTGGCGTTTGCAAAATGGCCAATATTTCTTTCTCCAAGCGCTGAGTGATGGCCAAGGGGGTTTGGGCCGGCGCAGAAATTCCAACCCAGGATACGGCCTGCACTTTGGGCGAAACCTCATTCAAAGCAGGCACATCTGGGTACAAAGAAAGCCGTTTTTCACTGGTAACGGCGAGTATGCGCAGCTTGCCAGCGGCCACCAAAGATGCCGCACTGGAGGTGAACACCATGTCCAAACGACCGCCCAACAAGTCGGCCATCGCAGGGGCTGGCCCTTTATAGGGCACATGGGTCATGTCCAGCTTCAATGCTTGCTTGAGCATTTCTGCGGCCAAAAATCCCGATGTGCCGACCCCGGCTGACGAGTAGTTGACCACGCCAGGCTTGGCTTTGACCATGGCCAAAAAGTCTTGCACGGTTTTCGCCGGGTGGTCGCTCCTCACCACCATGAACTGTGGAAAGACGCCGATCAGGGCAATGTGCTTGAAGTCCTTGAGCGGGTCATAACCCAGCTTGTTGTAGAGCAAGGCGCCTGGTGCTATGGAGCTGTTGTAGGAGGCCAGCAAGGTGTGGCCATCGGGCCCCGCCTTGGCCGCTTGATCGGTGCCCAGGGTGGACCCCGCTCCGGGGCGGTTGTCCAAAACCACCGGCTGCTTCAAGCTTTCGCTGAGCTTGTCCAGCACCAGGCGCATGGCATTCTCAGAAGCCGTTCCAGCTGCGAAAGGCATGATCAGTTTGATGGGTTGACTGGGGTAGGTTTGTGCGCCCACGCTGAGGGCGCACAAAAGGAAATAGAAAAAGCCAAATACCTTGTAGGTTTTCATGTTCATCCTTTACAAATAGCCATGGTGAGGTGGGTGAAAAAATGCTGGGATTAGGCGCCCAGGGCACGGGAGAGTTGGGTGTGAATCCAATGCGCGGCCAACAAAGTGCGCTGGTCGTCATTGACGCGCCCAACGACTTGCATGGCCAGCGGCAAACCATGGGGCCCATGCCCCCCGGTAACGGAAACACAAGGCCCATGCATCAAGGTCCACACTTGGTTCATCCGCGTGTCCCCAGAGTATTCCTGACCCAGGGGCGCCTCGCCGGTTGCTGCGGGCACGAACAATACATCGCATGGGCCCAATACCTGATCAAATGACGCGCGACACTGTTGCGCCAAGGCTTGCGCCGCCTGGTACGCGCGCCCGGTCACTGATAGGCCTTCCAAGCTGCGCTGGAGCAGGGCAGGGCGCATTTTTTCCGAGTGGCGGCTCAATATGTCCATGAAACCCCCGCTCATTTCAAAATGAACCACGGTGGTGTGGGCCTTGAGCATCTGAGAGAACGGTTGGGGAAGCTGGATTTCAACGACTTTGGCCCCGGCTTTTTCCAACATGCGCGCGCATTCGTGAAAAGCATTTTGGATGTGCTGATCGGCCAAATCCCACTCAAAGGTTTTGCACAAACCCACGGTGGGTCGCTGATCCATGGCAATGGATTCATCTGGAATCAGCAGATCTGGGTAGCGTGCCATTTCAGCACCAAAGAAGGCCACGTCGCGGACATTTCTGGCCACCAAGCCAATCGTGTCGCAAGAGTCGGCATTGGGCCACACCCCGCGCTTGGGCACCAAGTTGTAGGTGGGCTTATAGCCCGTCACCCCACAGTAACCGCAGGGGCGAATGGTGGAGCCCATGGTTTGCGTGCCGGTCGCAAAACTGACCATGTTGGCGGCGATGGCCGCAGCCGAGCCCGAGGAGGATCCGCCAGGTGTGTGGTGGAGGTTGCGCGGGTTGCGCGTCCCATTGGTGGGGAACGTGGCCAACTCGGTGGTGATGGTTTTGCCCAGCATCACGCCACCCGATTTGCGCAAGGTGGCGATGCAAGCCGCATCTTGCACGGGTTGGTGCCCCGCAAAGACTTGAGAGCCGCCTTGTGTTGGCATGTCATGGGTATCGAACACATCTTTGATGCCCACCGTCAAGCCGTGCATGGCCCCTTGAATGGCTTGGCCATCTAACCACACGGCTTGTTTCAAGGCCGCCTCGCGGGCAATGTGCGCGAAAGCATGGACCTGAGGTTCCTGCTGTTCTATTTGGTCCAAGCAGGCTTGGACATAGGTCTTCGCCGACAAGGTTCTGTTTTGCAGGGCTTGGGCCACTTCAAATGCTGGCTGCTCTACCCATGGGATGTTGTTCATTCAATTCTTTTCAAACATTTTTGCAAATGATGGCACCATCGACTTTACAGGCATGTGCCGAATCTGACATCAATGCCCCCAAAAACATGGATGCGCGACTCAAAACCCTGAAAATACAAACTTCAATGACCCGCAAGCTTTCCGCTGTATGACCAAAATCATCCAAAAGCCTTTAAGCGTCAAGATATTGATTTGCGATGGGCCGCCAAATTGAACGGGCTTTTGCAACCCGATTGGCGCCAGCTCCACCTGGGCCGCTTGCTGGGCCACGCCATGCGCCGCTTTGACGCCCGGGTGTTGTACCTGATGGCGCACAACGTGGATGTGCCGCTGGCCTTGTCCAATTTGGCGGCACGCAACCAAATCAGCGCGGCCCATATCCACATCACCCGGCACCTGGCGCTGGAGGGCTCGCGCCTGAGTGAATTGGCCGAGTTGGCCGGCATGAGCAAGCAGGCCATGGGCACTTTGGTGGATCAGTGCGAGGCCTGGGGCTTGGTGGAGCGCTTGCCCGACAGCGCCGACGCCAGGGCCAAGCGGGTCACCTTCACGCCCGATGGCTTGGCCTGGCTGGAGGCGTTCAAACAAGCCGTGGCCCAAGCCCAAGACGAGTTCCGCCAAGAGGTGGGCCCAGAGGTGGCCACGGTGGTGGCTTTGGGCCTGGAAGCCTATGCCCAGGGCTGGCGCTGACCTATGGCTAACACCCATTTAATGGGCGCCGCTGCGCCCTAGAATGAATCCGAACCAGGGTTAACACGAGGAGAGAGACCATGCGCATACTCATCGCTGAAGACGATCAGGTTTTGGCCGACGGTTTGTTGCGCACGCTGCGCGCTTCTGGCGCCGCCGTGGACCATGTGGCCAGCGGCAGCGAGGCCGATGCCGCATTGATGACCACCGACGAGTTTGATTTGTTGATCCTGGACCTGGGCTTGCCCAAAATGCATGGCCTGGAAGTGCTCAAACGCATGCGCTCGCGTGGCTCATCCATGCCGGTGCTCATCCTCACCGCGGCCGATAGCGTAGAGGAGCGCGTCAAGGGCCTGGACTACGGTGCCGACGACTACATGGCCAAGCCGTTTTCATTGCAAGAGCTGGAAGCGCGGGTGCGCGCCTTGACCCGACGCGGCATGGGTGGGGCCACCTCCACCATCAAGCACGGTCCCCTGGTGTATGACCAGGCCGGGCGGGTCGCCACCATCGACGGCAAGATGGTTGAGTTATCAGCGCGCGAGTTGGGCTTGCTGGAGGTGCTGCTGCAACGCTCGGGCCGATTGGTGAGCAAAGACCAATTGGTAGAGCACCTGTGCGAGTGGGGCGAAGAGGTGAGCAACAACGCCATTGAGGTGTACATCCATCGCTTGCGCAAAAAGATTGAAAAAGGCCCGATCCGCATCGCCACCGTGCGCGGCTTGGGCTATTGCCTGGAAAAAATACCGGCCTGAGGGCCTGACCCCATGCCATGAAGATTTTTCAGCGCGAACAGCGCTCGCTGTTTGGCGAAATTCTGGATTGGATGCTCACCCCACTGCTGCTGCTGTGGCCGGTCAGCTTGGCGCTGACTTGGCTGGTGGCCCAAGGCATTGCCAACCAGCCCTTTGACCGCGGCTTGGAATACAACGCCCAGGCCTTGGCGCAATTGGTGCGCACCGATCCGCAACGCAAAACCCAATTCAATTTTCCCGGTGCGGCGCGCGACATTTTGCGCGCCGATGAGGTCGACGAGGTGTACTTTCAAGTACTTGGGCCCAGCGGGGAGTTGCTCAGCGGTGACCGCGACTTCCCCCCACCCAGCATCCCCCCCAGCGCGGGCGATGGCGCAGGCAGCACACAGTTTCGGGACGATGCGATGCGCGGGGTGGCCATTCGGGTGGCTTATATGTGGGTCTACCCCCAAAGCATGGACAGCCCAGCAGTGCTGGTGCAAGTGGGCGAGACCTTGGGTAAACGCTCGGTGCTGGCCACAGAAATTATCAAAGGTGTGATGCTGCCGCAGTTTGTCATCTTGCCCTTGGCCGTGCTGCTGGTGTGGCTGGCCTTGGCGCGTGGCATCAAGCCGCTGAGCCAACTCGAAGAGCGCATTCGGCTGCGCAAGCCCGACGACATGAGCCCGCTCGACGACCGGGTGGTGCCCCTGGAAGTGGCGCCACTGGTGTCGTCCATCAATGACTTGCTGACCCGGCTGAAAGATTCGATTGCCACCCAAAAACGCTTTTTGGCCGACGCCGCGCACCAGCTCAAAACGCCGCTAGCGGGCTTGCGCATGCAAGCCGACTTGGCGCAACGCGCTGGCGCCAGTGCCGAGGAGTTAAAGAAGTCGTTGGAACAAATTGGCCGCTCGAGCATGCGCGCCACCCACACCGTCAATCAACTGCTGTCGCTGGCGCGTGCCGAGAGCACCGGTGCGGTCATCCCCACCCAAGTTTGCGACCTGGTGGCGTTGACTTTGGAGGTGGTGCAAGACTCGCTGCCGCGCGCCATGGACCGCGCCATCGACTTGGGCTACGAAGGGCCCAATGTGGGCACCCGCGCGGCTTGGACCATTGGCCACCCCACCTTGCTCAAAGAGCTGATCCGCAACTTGGTGGACAACGCCATCAACTACACCCCGTCCAGCCCGGAACAGCCCGGCGTGGTCACCGCCCGGTTACTGACCCAGCCGCAAACCCAAACGGTGTGGCTGCAGGTGGAAGACTCTGGCCCCGGCATCGCACCGGGCGAGCGCGAATTGGTGTTCCAACCGTTCTACCGTGCCTTGGGCACCGAAGCCGACGGCTCAGGGCTGGGCTTGCCCATCGTGATGGAAATCGCTGCCAAGCACGGCGCGAAAGTGAGCATCGAGGACGCCCGCCCCCACAACACCCCCCCAGGGGCTTTGTTCACCGTGTGTTTCGACAACGCCCGCGCCTAAAGCGCAAGCCGGGTCAGCACAAGCTTTGGGTGGCTCAGGCGGAGGGCTTGTGCATATTGAGCGTCAGGCGCTCACGCTCGATCACCCGTTGCACCGCTTCATCGGCCGCCACCCGCTGCACAAAGGCCCACAAACCGGGCATCTCGTCCGGTGCAATGCCGGCCATGGTGGCCCAACGCGCCA
>Ga0315909_10007923_pt1 | contig 11753 bp, 16 predicted proteins | sample LakEriMetagenome_11_FD_203527 | JGI IMG/M metagenome (GOLD analysis project Ga0315909, IMG submission 203527) | Freshwater fungal communities from buoy surface, Lake Erie, Ohio, United States - Buoy 2 MA125 | ecosystem: Environmental > Aquatic > Freshwater > Lake | place: USA: Lake Erie, Ohio...
TCGTTCCGCCCAGGAGGAAACACAGGACGAGGATGACAACTACCTCGGCGGTGGTCATTGGTCGGCCTCCTCGAGGTTTGTGAGTTGCCGGTGTCCGGTGTCGGTGAGTCGCCAGGTGAGGGCGGGGGAGCCGGTGTCGGTGATTCCACGCCCAGCACGTTCCACTAGGCCGGCGGTGACGAGTTCGCCGCGACGTTTCGCCGCTGACCCTCTGAGCAGTCCGGTGTAGTGGGAGAGTTGGCAGTCGGTCGCCGAACCTAAGACGGCGAGGGTTTCGAGGATTGCCCGTCGGCCTGAGGAACGTCCCACCGGGTTAGCGGTAGCGGCCTCTTGTGAGGTTGACGGGTCTGAGGTTCGGGCGCCTGGAGTGTCGACGAACGTGAAGAGGTCGAGCTGATCTGTCATTGCGTGACCTCACGTTTCGACGCTTCGAGCCATGCGGCCCAGACGGTGACGGCGTAGAGGGCTCCTGAGACGTCTTCTCGTTCAATCGCGGCGCGAAGGTCGCGGGCTGAAGAGAGGGCGTGGGCGTATGCGGTCGCTGGAGCAATGCGCGACCTGATGGCCGCGTCCACTACCGCTCGATGTAGTCGTCGATCGAAAGAAACGAACCCAACCGGTCCCCGTAGAGGTCGAGGATTTTCCGAAGGGTGGTGATTCGAGGATCGGCCTTGCCGTTCTCGATTCGCTGAAGAGTGTTCCGACCGATGCCAGCAAACGCGGCCGCGTGTTCCATTGAGAGTTCGGCGTCGATCCTGGTCTGCCTGAGTGCGCGGAGATTTACCGAGCCACGTAGGACGGCGTGACACTTAGGAAAGTATTCGTCGAGCGGTGACGTGCCTGACACGTTCTCCCCGGATCGTTCTAAGCGTTGCCGCGTCGAAGATACGAGCGATTCGTGTGGGCGGCCATTCTTGGCTTGTGTTGCCATTGGTTAGCCTTTCGGGAAGGGACCGGGCGACGGGCGTCGACCGGGCCGGTTTCCTTTGGGCCCTTAGGGTTCTCTCAACTTTACATAACGAGGAGAGTAGGCCGCCCCCCATAATAGGGACGTGACTAAGGGCTTCGAGTGACCGGCGGAGTGTTGCGACCGAATTACTACCATACCGCAACCCTCGGATGGGGGATCGTTCACCGCCCCCGTTTAGTTCGGCGCTCCCTTAGGGCAACGGCGACAAGAACGGCGGACAAGCCGACCACAAGCGCCGGTACGAATAACGGGCCCAATAGGTCACGGACGAACTGCTCTACGGTTTCCCCCATACCCGGAGGCTAGGGCAAAGAGACCGGGCTCGAAGGCGTCACGCGCGAGGGCATGACGGCGCCCCCGATTGCTCCGGCGGCGGTGCCGGCGATCGCCCAGAGGGCGGAGGCGTCCGATCCTCCAGAGGTAACAATCGCTCCGGAGACCAGGGCGGCGACGGCAATGAGGGCGAGGGCGATAGTTGCGGGGAGAGTGTTCACGGTTTCCCTTTGTGGTCGTCGAGGTGGGCCTCGAGGGTGCGGGTGATGGTTCGGAGCTGCTTTGTGTGTCGTTTCAGAATGGCGGCGTTTTGTTTGTGTTCGTCGGTGTTGAGGCGGCGGGTTTTGCGTGATTGCCAGACAACGGCGAACGTCGACGCGCACGCCATTACGAGGGCGGCGGCGATTCCTTCGAGCATGGTTTCATTTGGTCCGAGGGATGGCGTCGACAAACGCTTGGTCGGCGACCCATACGGCGAGGCCTTCGACCATGATGGTTTGAGCGCCTGGAGGGGTGACGATGTTTCCGCCTCCGACTGCGACGGCATAAGCGACGTTCGGGACTTGTCCGGCGGGAATGTGCCATTTCCAGCCGAGGCCGGCGTCAGCGAGATAGACCTCTCCGGCTTTGTTTCCTCTGATTAGGTAGCGATTCATTTGATCCTCGAGCGGGGGTAGGGGTTGGGGGATGTTGGCGGCGATTGCTTTGACCAGGAGCGCGTCGAGGGCGTCGCGGTCGGGGTGGATGCTCCAGGCGTCGGTTCGGTCCCAGGGCTGTACGTCCCCGTGACAGAAGAGGCCGGGGCCGGTGAGGGCGGCGGTTCCGATCCATCGGAGGGCGGCGGGTATGTCGACTCCGACGAGAGTCCAGAGGTCGAAGATTGCGCGACCGGCCCGGCCGATCATGGCGAGAGTGTTCGGATCGTTGGGGGACAGGTCGCTGGAGCGGCCGGCGAGGCAGATTGCCCAAGTGCGCGAGTTGTATCCGGAGGCGGCGACGCTGAAGGTTGTGTAGAGGGGCGGGACGAGCTCGAGGGTTGTTTCGGAGTCGACTACCACGGCGTAGGAACCCGGGTCGGGGCGCCTTGCGATGAATTGGGCGAGGGCGAGCGCTGAACCTGGGCCGGTAGATCCTTCGGAAGTGTGGACCGATACCGCCCAGGTCGGCGGGTTTGACCTGGACGGGTAGAACTGAGGCGAGGCCGGCGGATGCTCGAGGAGATAGAAACTCACGACGCTGGGGCGGTGGACGTTGTCGGGCCCACGTCTTCGACTGAGAAGACGTGCGGGGTTGTGGCGCTTGCGAGCATCCGGAACTGGTCGCCGCCTACCGCTACGTAGCCTTGGACCTTGAAAGAGACCGAACCGGAACTCGCATAGTTCACGTACGTGGTGAGGTTTACGGTTGTTTGGTCTGCTGCCGAGGCCAGTGAGGTGTTCGCCTGACCCCAGACGGTGAATCCGTCGGTTACTCGGAGGAGGCCGATTGTGGGGGCGCCTACTGGCGAGTCATAGGCGCCGGAGTAGGTGAGGCGATAGCGGCGGTTCGCTGTGTAGTTGAAAGTCTGAGTCGACCCTGTCATGTCGACGGCGCCGGTTGTGGAGAAAGTCTGAGAGACCGTGATGATGGCGGGGGCGGTTTGGATTCCCCAAGGCTGATTCCAGGGGCGGGCCCAACCTGTAGTAGCGCCGTAATAAATCTCGAGGGCGCCGGAGTCGGTGAGGAGTGACACTAGGCCGCGGGTCGGGGCGGTGATTGCGGCCGACCTAGCGCTGGAGTTTGTGAAGACTTGGACGGTTTGGTCTCTGACGAAAGAGTTCATGTTGGCGGCCGTGACCTCTTCGAGGGCGGTCCATGTTTTCCAGCCTGGCATAGTTTTGCCTTTCGTTATTTGAAGGAATTAGCGAAGTCGAGGCGGTTCGCTGGGGACGAGTTGAGTTTCCAGTAAGTCGCCGAGAACGTGAAGGGGTTCGCGATTGTCGAGAAGGAAACCGACCATCCGTTTCGGGCGTCGACGTTGTGGGTGAGGCCGTAGACCTGGACTGTGGTGAGAATGTCGGCCACGTCGAGGGAGAGTTGTCTTCCGATCATTTCGGCGGAGAGAAGGGCCTCGAAGATTGGGACGGCGGCGGTTCCGGCGTATTCGGGTTGGATGGTTAGGGCCGTGGGTACTCCCGGGGAATTGTCTTTGAACCATAAGAGGCCGAGGGCGGCCCACCAAGAGAGGTCTGCCTGGACTCCGAGGGTGGTGTTTTGTGTGATTCGGGAGAGACCGTTCGCGTCGATTGACGCTTGACTTGAGGCGGTTGCGGGGATGAGACCGTCGGCGGTGGCGGTAATTGAGTTGCGGACCTGTCCGAAACCGATGGAGGGCCGGGTCGCCGAGGTGATCGCTTCGGGGTTTCCGTTTAGGAGTGTGGAGACGGTTTCGATTCGTGAGGCGGCGAACCATTCGGGGCCGTAGGTGATGTTTCCGTCGGGGGTGACGAGTAGTAGCCCGTATTCTGAGGTGACTACCTCTTGGACTTGGGATAGGGCGTTTCCGGCGAGTGTCGTGGCACCCATAACGCGACCGCCGAGGCAGGTTTGAAAGATTCCGGCCTGGAGATTCGCCGAGGCAAAGATTCGGGCGAGGCGTTGGATTCCCGAGTCTCCGGCGCCCTGGGAGGTTGTGGCCGTGAGGTCGACGGCGGCGAGTCGGGAGAGAATGTCGGTTCCGGTGATGGTGGCGAACTGATCTTCCCAGACAAGAGACCAGAGAAACCCGGTGAAGACGTTGTACCGGTTGCCCCCGTAGGTGGTGGCGGTGAGTTGTAAGGGCAGACCGGCCCGAAGTTTTGAGAAGTACGGTCCGGCCGAGTTTGAGGGGTCGAGGGTTCGTTCCGGGTCCCATAGGCGTAAAGAGACGTAGCCCGGTTGCGGGAGATAGAAGTCGCTGGCCGAAAGAGCTCCTCGACGCCAGGAGGCGGTCACGACCTGACATTTGAGGTCTACGAATTGGTCGAAGTACCCCTCGAGGAGGTTCCCGGCGGTGAGTCGCGAGAGGGTCGGGGAGTTGAGGGTCCAGCCGTCGGAGTCTCCGACCGCGAGTTTCACGGCGAGGGTCGGGGCGTAGTTCATAACCAGAGGCCCGCCGGTTTCCCGTTACGAGAGACCCATTCCTGGAGTTCTCGGACGATCCAAGAGGCAATGTCGCCCCCGTCGGCGCCGGGAGGTCCGTAGACGTTGATTGTTGCGTTAAAGACGGTGCCGCCCATGTAGCCGGAATTCTTAGGGATGGCGTTCTCGTCGATTGCTACCGAACCGGGCAGGAGTCCGCCGAGGAACCCGCCGAACCCTCCGAACGCGTCGCCGATTCCACGTTTCGCAGCGTTCCAGATTGTGTTGTAGATCCACTCCGCCAGGCGCTCAAGTACGTCTCGGATTCCGCCGAGGATCGTTTCACCGATAACTCGGCCGACAAGGTTGAAAGGGTTACCGGCCTGGAAGACGATCGTCTTGAGGTTCTCCCAGGTGAAGTAATTCTTCAGGGAGTCGGACACGTACGAGGTGAAGGTGTTGACGAGACCTTGGACGAGGTAGCCGCCGATTTGAGATCCAGCCGACCGGAACCCGTCTCGGTTTTGTTCGGCGGCGGTGGAGATTCCTCTTCCTAGTTGAGCCATACGGACTAAGAGACCGGGGTTCTCTTCTGTGCCGGTGCCCAGGATCGCGTCGGTTATCCATTTCGAGGCCTGGGCAGTCCAGGCGGAGAAGTCGGGGAGGTTCTCGTTTAGGTATTGGGTGACTCGTCCGGGTAGGGCTTGGATGAAGGAGTCGATACCTGGGAGAGCCGCTTCCCATTTCTTCCCGAGTTCCTCGAAGAGACCGGAGAACCCTCCGACTCGGAACGCTTCGACGAAACCCTCGAGTGTCGGGAGGACTGAGGTGGAAATCGCGTCGGTTATCGAGGTGAAGGCCGGGAGGAGGAACTCGCCGATTTTCGCTTTCATGTTCTCGAATTGGGCGGAAGCGTTTTTCGTTTTGTTTCCGAGTTGCTCTTGCTCTCGGCCGTAGGCGTCGCCGATCTCAATTCCCTTTTCCTGGAGTACCTGGAGGGTTCCGAGAATGTTCTGCTGGGTTGTGAGGGTGCCGGTTACCTGTTCACCGGTACGGCGAAAGAGGCCGGCCTTCACGCTGGCATCGTTCAAGAGAATGCCGTATTTCTCAATGGGGTCTCGTTCGCCTCGGAACGCTGACCCGATTGAGTTGATCGCGTCTTCTGTTGGGAGGTCGGCGAACGCTCCGAGGTTGCCGGCGAGTTTCGTGAGGTCGACTGAGAACCCGGCGGCCTCTGTGCCGGTGAGTTTGATTGCCTTCGCATAAACCGAGAATCGGTTAGCGGCGTCGACGGCGGCGAGTTTCGAGAGACCGAAAGAGGTGGCCGCTGACTCGGCGAAGGTTTCGATCGTTTTCGCCGCTTCGCCGTAATTGTAGGAAAGAGTCCCGAGGGCGGCGGAAAGGGAGGCGGCCTTTTGGACCCCGTCGAGGAGTTGTTGACCGGCGGAGGTGGCGACCTCTGCGATTTTGTCAATCGCGAAACCGGTAACGGCCGAGGTGATTCCGGCGGTGAATCCGGCGACCTTGCCGGAGAACGAGTCGAGGTCGGAGCGTGCCTGTCGGCTGTCGGAGACGATGTCGACTTTGAGTGTTGCGGGTTTTGCCATGACTTAGGGGCCTGTTCCGTTGGATGTTCGGCCGATCTTGTCGACGATGTCGTCCACGGCGTCGAGGTAGACGCGTGTCCAGGTGGACTCTGTTCGTTGTGCCGCGTCGATAACGAAAGGGTTCGGGGCGATAAACCATTCCCGGCCGGTGACCTGGCGGAGTTTCTTCGGGAGTTTCGAGGACCCCGTCGGCCAGCCCCAATGGATAGGGCCGGCGTAGGGGACACCGTTTTTCGTCTTTCGGTTATTGCCGATTGATACGCGGGCGTAGCGTTGTCCGGCGTTGGGTCGGACGGTGGCGGCGAGTTTTCCTGACTTGACCGGGGCAAGAGCTCGAGCGGCTTCGGCGACTATGGCCGCTACCCGGGCGTGAGTGTCCTTGAGGTCGTCGAGGTCGCCTTCGGCTTTCCGTAGCGCCTTGCGGAGTTCTCGGCCCCCGCTGACGGTGATACCGGAGGCCGACACAACCTCAAGCCTTCGTAATTGCGCCCTGGATTGGCAGGGTAATTGTGAAGTTGAGCGGGTCGCCTGCGGCGCCGCCCGCTGGGGGCTTACGGCCGGAGGCTTCACAAGTGAAGTCCACGCCCCCGATCGTCATTAGAGCGGTGAGGGTTGTTTCGGCCTCGGCTGAAGTCCAGAGGAGGTCGCAAAGGGAATCGACGGAACCCCAGTCCTGGTAACCCTCGAGAACCAGGGCGTAAGTCTCATCGTTTGAGGTGTAGTTACCGCAAAACGTTTTTACGGTCGTTTCTGAGTTGCTTGTCTCAATACGCGCGTTTGAGAGTTGGCATTCGTAGTCGACGGCCTCGAGGCTGAGGGTGAGGGTTGAGATAAGGACGGGCGCTGGCATGGTTTCTCCTAAGAGATAGGGGGGATAGTTACGGGTATGAGGAGTGTGAGGCCGACGGCGTAGACGGTGGCGTCTCCGAAACGGGCGGGACCGATGTTGAGGTCAACGGCGAGAGGGCCGGCCCAGGCGGCGAGAGCCTCGAGGTCGTCTTCGAGGGCGGCGACTGAGCCGGGGGTGACGGTCTGCGCGTTACTGATGGCGGAGACCTTGAGGTGATAGTCCCAACGGCCGTACCCGGACTGTTCGAGCGGGGTGGTGTCGTCGGGGGCGACGATGACGCAAGGGAGAACGGGCGACGGTGGCACCCATTCGTAAACCTTGCGACCGGGGAACACGGCCTCGAGTTCGTCGACGATGCCTTGTCGGGCGATCGTTAGCGGCGAGGTCATCCGACGAGGCCGCCTATTGAGATCCACGGGGCCAGAAGAGCCCCGTAGCGCTTCACGATGACCGAGGTGATGTTGGCGGGAACCTGTTGGGTCCAGTCGACCTGGAGGGTTCCGTCGACTCCGGTTCCTGCTTTGTAGAGTTCGGCGGCGACGTAGAGAACGACGGTCACGACGGCGTCGGGTACGGCGAGTAGCGGTTCGCCTTCGGAGTCGACCAGGTGGACCACGTTCGCGACCATTGAGGTCGCGGTGTAGGTGAGGCGTTCGGCCTCGTCCGCGTCAATGTTGGCGCCGAGGTGCGTTTCGAGCTCTTCGGTTGTGATCCACGGCGCATTGAGTGACACGGGTTCTCCTGGGGGGTGTGGCCCCCGGACTCCGGCGGAGAGTCCGGGGGCATAGTGGCGGCCAGCCCTTCCCGACTAGGCCGACACGTTCTTGGACTAACTGAGGTCGCAGTAAGCGAACGCTCCGGGGTACTCGACCGACACGGCGCCATAGCCGTAGACGCCGAGATCGATTCCGAGGATCGAAACGTCTACGGCGCGGATCTCGACAGGCTGGGCGGGACGTTCCCACCACGTTGCGGCGAGGCTCGAGCCGAGGAGGGCGTAACCGGCTGGAAGGTCGCGCTCGACGTACACGGTGAGACCGTCGGCCGAAAGGGTCGGGGTCATTGAGCCGAACTGGACTCGGCCGTCCCAGAACGCGGGGCGGTCGCCGTCGGCAAGGGAGATCCACGACGGGAGCAGGGCCGGGGAGATTGCGAGGAACAGAGGACCGGCGGGGGTTGCGTTGAAGTCGAGCGCCCCGATGAGACCGGAGACCACGTCGATAGGTGAACCGGCTCCGACTGAGGTGGCAGCACCGGCGGCGGTGAGGAGTTCGTCGACGACGTAGGTGTTTGTCTTGCGGCCGAACGAAACCGAGAGGGCTTCGATGACTGCTTGGATGGCTGACGGGTCGGAACGGTCGACTGCCTGGAGGGAGAGTTCGTTCGCTCCGGCCCAGGTTTGAACCGAAACCTCTTCGAGGGTGATCGTTGCTTCGACGGACTCGACCTCGGTCAGTTCCGTTGCCTGGAGATCCACGGCGGGTTTCGTGCCCCATGCCGGGTAGGTGACCTTCATTCCGGCGGCCGGGAGTGCGGCGTTACGGATTGCGTTCACGGTTGGGCGGCCTGGGTTAATGAGGCCGACGATTTCGTTGACGTATGCCGGCGGGACGATTCCGTCGAGGTCAATGGTGGTCGACTGTGCGAGTGCGGCGCGGACCTCTGAGATTGAGAGTTCGCCACGGTTCGCCGAGGCGATGAGCGACGCGGCGGCGGCGAGGTCGACGGGGCGGGACTGCTGGCGGGTGGAGTGGGGGACCGGAGCGGCGGCGGTAAGGACCGGCGCCTCTTCGACTGCTGGGGTTTGTTCTGCGGACACGGTGGTCTCACTTTCGGGGGTTTGTTCGGGTTGTGGGGTTTGTTCGGGTGTTGCTGACTTTGTGGCGGCGACCGAAAGGGCTCGGGCGTCGTCGAAGGCGGGGAGAGCGACCTGTGAGACCTCGTTGAGGTGTGAGCCGGCGACCTCGAGGGCGTCGGCCGAGTGACTGAAGTCCGACAAGGTCACTCCGACGGACAGGCCGTCGCGTAGTTTCGCTGAGGCCTCGAGGAGGGCCTCGTCTCCGGCCGGGGTCTCCGGGATCTTGAAGGTTCCGAAGAGACCCCCGTCCGTGGAGTGCGCGTCGATTAGGTAACCGATCGGGGAGGAGGTGTTGTGGTCGCGGAGAAGTTTCACGCGGGAAAGGTCGTCGGGGAGGGTGACGGAACCGGCGGCGAAACGGGTGGGACCGGCCGAGGTGTGGCCGATGGTGTCCCAGGGGACGAGCTGGCCGGAGATCGTGCGACGCTCGAGGTTCGCAGTGATTCCGGTCGTGAGGGTTGCTGAGAGTTCTTGAGTCATCGGGTTGCTCCTGGGAGGGTTGGCAGGTTCTCGAGTCGGCGAACCTCTTCGAGTGTGAGGAAACCGGCGGCGAGGGCTTTGGTGTAGGCGTCGAAACGGGCGGCGGTATCGGACCGGAGGAAGTCATCCAGGGCGAACCGGACACGGTGACCGCGTGGAGTTACGTCCCCGAGGGAGAGGCGTTGCTCGACGGCGACGAGATACGGGCGCAAGGTGGTGTCGACGAGGTCGCGGCGCTGGCCTTCTGTCGTCGAATAGGTGAGGCTCGAGTTCGTCGGCGCGTTCAGGTAACGGGTCGGGACGTTGAGTAGGCGGGCGATTTCGGCGACCTGATGATCCCGGGACGGGACGAGGGCGAGTTCTTCTGAGTTCCAGGACTCGCGCTCGTAGCGAAACCGTCGGTTGAGGTAGCCGGTTGTCCGGCGGCGCCGGCCGGTTTCCCAGGAGGTGAGGAGTTCGGAAACCTTGTCGGGGTCGAGGTCGGGCCCGTCGTCATAGATGATGCCGGTTGGCAGGTCGGTGGATGCGATGCGGGAGACGGCGGCCTCGAGGACGAGGGCGGTTCGTACCGCTCGCCCGCCGGTTTCGATCAGACCGGGCCAATGGGCCGGAATTACGACCATGTCGCGGTCGGGGATTTCTTGGTCGCCTACCTGGTACGGACCGCCGACGTAGTTCGGGGTCATTACGTCCTCGTAGGGGACGTAGCGAAGATTTGCGGGGTACCCGTCGGCGTAGCGGGCGATTACGACCAGGTAGGCGGCGGGCCAGAGGACGAGATCCTCGACGACCTTTGTGATGGTCGTGGAAGTGGACTCGAGCGGGTCGAGCTGCTCTGTGAGTCCGTAGGGGACGGCCTCATAGTTTGAGTTGTATCGGCGGAGGGGAAACGTTCCGACGGTGCCGGCGATGACCTGGAGGCCTTGAGCGACGGCGGGGACTCTCCACGCGCCCTGGCGGGAGAGCGCTAGTTCCGGGATGTCGGGAAAGTTGACCGGCGACAGGTGGCCGTTCGTGGTCGTCGACAAAACCGGAGAGGATGCTGTGACGGATGCGCGGCGCGTGAAGAGTCCCACGGCGTTCTAGTTTTGTGTGCTAAATGCTCTCGGCTAGCGATCCCGTATTAGGGGAGTCGTCGTCGGTAGCGTCCTGGAGGAACATGGGGACCTCTTCGGGTGGGCCTTGTCGAGTTGGCTGAGTTTGTTTCTCGACGATCGCGAGGCGGACCGCTTGGGACGTTGCCCCGATGATGAGGCCGCCGACGAAACCGGCGGCGACCGTAATAACTCTGATTGGTTTCATTTTTTTTCCTGGTTACGCGAACCGGATCACCGGCGCGGGTTTTGGTTTCTCGAGGCGGGTTGCTTCAGCGATGACCCATACCAGGGCGCGAACGGCGTGAACTGAGGCGCCTGGTACGGCGGTACCGATGAAGAGACCCCCGTCGCGCGGGCGGGCAGTAGTTCGGCCGAGTTGCTCCCCGAGAAGTGTGTTCCCGTCGTGGCCGACCATCCCGGTAGTTACGGCCTGCTCGACGAACGTCGACCATCCACGGATCTCACGGTCTCCGACGACCCGAACGGTGTCGGGTAGATCCCAGGGCGCCCGCTGGGGGAAGAGGGGAGGGAGGAGGACGGTCTCGCGGTTTCGGATGCGGGGCTCGAGGAGTTCCCAGAGTTCCGTCTCGGTTTCGGCGGTTGTGGTCGTTATGTAGACCCTGCCGGTGTCGGTTGGTTGGCCGGTGACGATCGCGAACCCTCCTCCGGTTCGGTCCTGTTCGATAGCGGTAACCGGGAGCCGGTTTCGATCTAACGCCGGCGGGTCGGTTACGAGCTGAGACCACAAACCGACCGGGAACCATGACCGCTCCGACTGAACCCAGCGGTTCAGGTTGGCGCGATAGAACGCGGCGCGGTTCGGATTCTTCGACGCTTGCCGGAGGGCGTCGAGTTGGATGGTCCGACCCATTCCGGGGTTCGCCTGGGCCCAGGTGTTCGGGTCGTCGGGGTCGGCGTCGTCGGGGGCGGACCATTCGAGGAGCAGGTGAGAGGAGGCGTTCGAGGGTTTGTGTATGTCGCCGAGTCCACGTTCTCGCCAGGAGCGCATTGCGGCGGAGTTCTCGTCGCCGGCGGTTGAGAACATTGCTACGAGAGGTTGAGGGCGGGCCATCGTTGTCGGGAGGATGCCATCGTCGAGGACGGTCGGTTTGATGTCCCAGACCTCGTCGACGAGGAAGAGGTCGACGGATAGACCGTGGACCGCGTCGGTTGAGGCCACGGGTTGATAGGACGAACCGTCGACGAGGGTGAGTCGCTCACGTCCGGCGCCCCTGCTGACCTTTTCGATCGAGCCGGGGAGGTGTTCCTCGAAGAGGCGAACTACAGCGGCCCACTGGTCGACGGCGAGGGAACGGGTGTTCGCGGCGTGGACCACGGTTTGAGGTCCGGCCTCGACCGCGTGGGACGTGAGCCACCACACGACCAGGGACCGGAGGAGAAAGGACTTTCCGTTTTGTCGGCCGACCGTGACGAGTGAGGTTCGGAACCGGCGCCGGCCGTCTTTACCTTCCTCGAGGAGGCGTTGGGCGGCGTAGGTCTGCCAGGGCATGAGCTCGAG
>Ga0315909_10007925_pt1 | contig 11752 bp, 12 predicted proteins | sample LakEriMetagenome_11_FD_203527 | JGI IMG/M metagenome (GOLD analysis project Ga0315909, IMG submission 203527) | Freshwater fungal communities from buoy surface, Lake Erie, Ohio, United States - Buoy 2 MA125 | ecosystem: Environmental > Aquatic > Freshwater > Lake | place: USA: Lake Erie, Ohio...
GGTTTCTAAACTTACGTCTAAGCAAGTTAACAGCAGCTTTATGGATCTTGTTAACCAAAAAGGCAATGATCGGATTAATCTTGATTCAGCGGTTGGTGCCGGTCTCGGTGCTTTAAACCCTCAAGAGATGGCAAACAGGCAAAATAATGGTGGTCAAGCTGCGGTTTATGGTCCGAATAATCAAAACTATAGCTTGTCGGACATGGGGCAGGTTGCGTTAGCCGCTAAGCGTTACCCAAGTGTTTTGGGTGATACGTTAGGCAGCTTTTATAATAACGGCTCGCCTGAGCAAGTTAAGTCCGCAATTAATACATATAGTTACCTGAAAGACAATGGCTACATGTTTATGGATAAACTCCCACAGAGCCTTTCAAGAGACTTGGATTTTGCAAGTTCGCTGATGAAATCAGGCGTGTCTCAAGAATTAGCCATGCAAAAAATCGCTGAGCATAAGCAAAGAACGCCACAAGAGCGTGCCGAAATAGAAAAATATGCGTCTAGGGCAATGCCTAGGGTTGATGATATTGATAAGCACATTAAAGATTCGTTAGACGTAGATTCGGTAGACTATGGCATGAAGAATATTTGGCAAGATAATTTTAAGGCTTTCTATACGATATCTGGCGGGGATGCTGTTCTAGCGGCAGAAAAAGCGGATGAATCTATGAGCAAGTTTTACGGCGAAGATCCAATCAGCGGGCGCGTTGTTTATTACCCAGCCACAAAAGCTCCAACTAAGTTCTTCGAAAGCCCGTCTGCTATAAAACAAGATTTTGAAGGGCAAATGTCTAGCATTGGGAAAGATTTCCTTGGCTCTGATTTTGAATTTAAAGATGGGTCTGGTTATGTCGATGGGGAAAAGGTAGAGCTTATGCTTGAAGCTGTTCCTGGCACCTCGAATCCATTGCAAGGCAGATCCAATAAATGGTTCGTTAACTATATTAATGGCGCTGGCATCCCACAAAGATTGTTAGATAAAAATATGAATGCGATCACCTACGAACTTAAATCCTATGAAGAGAGAACGAACAGGCCAATGCCTTCTGAATATAACAGAATGGTTATTAGCGAAAAGAGACCAGGGGAATCACAAGCTGCGTACCAAGCAAGAATGAGAAATGCTCCTAGCTTTTGGAGTAGCGTATCATTGCCTATATCGGGATTTGCCGAAAGAGAGCGCACACAAACTGAAGGCTTGAGACAGTCTAAAGCTGAACTTGGCTTGATGATAAAGCAGCAGTGGGACGAGGTTATGGCGGAGATAACTAATTCTATGTCTAGGAATACTACATCCGACATAATAATTTTTGATGAGGTTATATAATGGCTATCAAGCAAATCACTGACTCCGCTATATCATCCGTAACGTACCCGTATCATATAGATGCTGGGTTTAATACGACCGGTGAATTCATTCAAACGTCAAACCTTGATGATTTTGAAAGAAGCTTTTTACAGCTGGTTGGTGATAGCTACAAAGCTAATAACTATCTATATGGTATATGGGCAAATCCCTCCTACGGTCAGAGTCTGCATGCAGCAAATTTGGATGAGACTCCACTAACCGTTAATGACGTTTGGTCTCGGGTGGAAAACACTCAATATGAAGACTTCTTCCCTGAACTAGCCTACACAGAAACAGTTGGCGATTTTACGGCGATGATCTCTTATATCGATGAGCGTAACAAAGCAAAACGCAATTTAGATGAGGCTGGGTGGCTTACGTCGTTCGTTGCAGGCGTTCCAGCTGCGTTGACCGACCCATTAATTCTTGCTCCCGGCGGCAGTATTTATCGGGCCGGTAAAGCTGGTTGGGGTGCTTTAAAAAGTGCGGCGTCTACTGGTGGTGCTGCGATTGCCAGTACTGCGGCCACTGAATCTTTCTTGAAGTACCAGCAATCTGATAAGACTTGGGACGAGGTGTTTGTAAACTCCATGGCCGCTGGCCTTGTGGGTGGGGTTATCGGTGGCGGCGCTTCTTTGGTTTCAAAAGAATTGCTGCAGGATGCCGCGCAAGAAGCAAAGATGCTTTTTAAAGGCAGAGAGACCCAATTGATGGCTGAACAGGGCGGTGGCATAGTCCTTGGTCCGCAGGGTACTGTTAAAACTGGGCCAATACAAAATGCTATGGAAGTTAACGAGATAGAAACCGTAGTTAGAACTGCTGAAGAGAACCGAATAGATTCAAAAGTTGTAGAAACTGCGGCTAAATATAGTTTTGGCATTACCACGCAGATGTTGACTAGTCCATTCACTACGATGGCAGAGCTTGGGAATAAGCTGTTTTCTCATACGTTTTATTTGAAAATGAACAAGGCCGACAGTGCATTTAAACAAGTCCCGGGAACATCTACAGAAGACAAAATTCACTTTATGCAGCAAGAGGGCCAAAAACGGATCAATGAAATATATAACATATATTACATGGATTATTTGGGTATAGACGCGGGAATGACCTCTCCCTTTAAGCGTGCAAAAGCTAGATTTAAAGGCCCGCAAGAAGGCAAGATGACCAAGAATGATTTCTTTGCGGCAGTGTCGGATGTGGTGAACGATAAATCAGTTCATGACGAACCAGCGGTCAATAGAGCAGCGAAACTTGCTGAAGAGGTCTTTGATTATTACCGAGAAGAAGCGGTTAAAAGGGGTAAATTGCCAGAGGGGATGACTGTTAAAACCGCTCCGGGATATCTTACACGCTATTATGATGTTGATTTAATAACTGCAAATCCAACTGAATTTAATCAAGTGGTTTCTCAATATCTAAAGAAGTCTAGCGATTTAGTTAAGGCGTTGAAAGATCCGACCACTACAGCGGAAAAGCTTAGTGTTATGGGTTATGATATGTCCGGCTTTGTGCCTGATGACTCATGGGCAAAGCTCAGCAACATTGAGTCTGAATCACAAAGCAATCTTGAGTTGCTCATAAAGCAATTTAAGGAAGCTGACAACATAACTATATCTGAACTTAAAAAGTTAGATACATTATTTAAAAACTCAGTGGTTGGCGCTGGAATAAAAGAACTTAATGATCCGATAGCTAGTGTTTATGATGCGGTTGACTTAATTACTCGCAGGGCTGATAGCTTTGACCAAAAGCTACAAAATATTATTGACTCTAATTTTGCTGAGGTGATCAACAATTTTGTCTCAGCCTCTAGAGATGTTTTATCCAAGCTTGAAATTAAAGCAGAGGAAGTAAAAAAGAAAGGGAAATCAAAAACTGGGCTTACCAAAGCGGAGCTGTCGGCTAAAAAAGGGATTGAATCGATCAGCAAACTTTCTGATAAATTTGAATCCATGTATGGCATGGCATCTAAAATTAAAAAAGAAAAAGACTCTGCAAATAAATCCAACTCCGATCTAAAAACCTTCATCCAGCGCTACGAAGAAGGCGCCGGTTTGTACCTTAGAAATGTTGACGGCCAATTATTTAGAGAGCTTGAAGGCGAAGAAATACCCGCGGTTGTTGAACAAATCCGAGAAAATATTATTAGTGAAAGTGATGCTAAGCTAAAAACAACGCTATATGTAAAAGGTCTTGGGGATAACACAAACCCATTAGAGGCTCGCGTGTTTATGATCCCAGATAAAGATATCAAGCCATTCATGGATAGGAATATTGTGTCTATCCTGTCAAAACACAATAGAACAATGTCTACTGTTTTGAATATGCATGACTTATATTCCGGCTATGTTAATCCAGCAAACCCTGAGGAGTCTATAGGTCCCGGGTTATTGGTTAATAGACTAGTTGATGAGTTTAAAATGCGCACAGCAGACCTTGAGCGCAGAATAACTGATCCAAACACGCCAAAAGCAGAAATTAAAGCTCTAGAGACCGAAAGGAATCAACTATCGAAAGATTTTAAAAAAGCAAAACAAACTCTGCTAGACGCTTTGGAAGTAATGACTGGTGTTTATGGCGCCCCATCGGCAAGAGCAATGAATGCAGCAAGAGCGGCTAGATTTGCTCAGAATTGGAACGTTATATCTAAAATGGGTAGCGTTCTAATTGGCTCTGCTCAAGAAATAGTTAACTACTCATTGACTAACGGCTGGACAGCGTTCTTTAAGGATGTGTTTATTCCTATAGCCAAAGACATGGTAAAAGCTCCTCTTGGAAAACCAAAATCACAACATTTAGAAGACTTAATGGATCTCGGTTTTGGCAATGATAGCGCTCTATCTGAAATGATGGCTGATGTTAACGGTCTAGACATGCATGATAGATTCCGTAGAAACAAGGCTGAAAAGTTGTTGGACCAAGGCACGTCGCTAATGTCCATGCTTAATACGATGAACTCTTATACTAGTTATATGAGGAAAGCGATTGGCAGAGCTTCAGCGTCATCTATCATACGAAAGGTTATAAAAATAACTGACTATAACGCAGGTAGAACGACTGTAAAACCTAGCAAGTGGGACTTGGATCATCTGCGAACATTAAGGCTTGGTGATGATGATATTCAAAGAATTTATGACCAATACATGAGGCATGGCAACAGTAAGACATTCAAAGAAGATGGCGGTTATTATGCGAATTGGCGAAGATGGGATGATCCTATCACCGCATATAAACTAAAAGCTGCCGTATTGAACGAGGTCAAAAATGTAATGCTTCAACCAGGTAAAGGTGATAAATCATTCCTTGCGCATACCTGGTACGGGAAAAGCTTGTTCCAATTTAAAAACTTTTTATTTGCAGCGCAAAACAGACTGTTACTTGGCGGCGCATTACAAAGAGCTAATGATTTAAATTATATTGGCAGCCTCGCGGGAGTTATTGGCGGCAATATAATTGCTTATTACATCAGAACCGCTATAGCAGGCCGAGAGCCAAGCGAAAACCCAGCAAGAGTAGTTGCAGAAGCTATTTCTTATTCTGGTGTTGGCGCTTGGGCTATGGATATGGTTTCCATAGCAGATAAACTAATGGGGATATCTACTGATGGGTTTAGCAGGTATTATTCCAGAGGAGTTGGTGGAGCATTTGGTGGGCCAACTCTTGGTTTAACAACCGATCTATTTATGCTTGCTGGAAAATTAATTAATAGCGCTCGTGGGACTGAAAAGCTAACGGAACGCGACGCGACGCAAATGGCTAGATTTCTCCCATATTCAAACCTGTGGTACTCACGGAAATTAACCGATCAACTTTTTATAAAAGCATTAGGCGCTGAGGAGCAATAATTATGGATGAAAAAATTCAAGGCTATATCAAGCGCTACAACAAAGCGCGGACAGACGCGTTACAATGGCAGCGCACGCTTGAAGAAGCCTATAAGTACGCCATACCTCAGCAGCTGACTTACCATTTCGGAGCTGAAAACGACGGGCAATCCAGAGGTTACGACGTATACGATTCAACATTGCCAGACGCGCTAATATCATTTGTCGGGAAGATGGTCGGCGGCCTAACGCCACAAGGCGCTAACTGGCTTAAGCTAGTTCCTGGTCCGGATGTACCTGAAGAGTATGAGGAACAGGTTGCGCGTTCGTTACATGACCAAACCGAATCGTTTTTTAAATTCCTGAACCGAAGCAACTTTTATTCAGTAATGCCTCAAGCTTACAAGGATTGGGCTATTGGCACCGCTGCGATCATTATTAACGAAGTAGACAACGACGATAACCCGCTGCATTTCTCTTGCGTCCCCATGGATACAATTGCCTTGGAATACGGCCCGTTTGGCACGATTAAAACTGTATGGCGTAGCTTTGAAAACTTCTATCTGCGCAATATTGAACCGCAATGGACCGGAGCAAAGCTCACAGACATGATGCGCCGTAAGCTCGATAATGACGAAAACGCTACGATTAACATCATCGAAGGCACCGTCTGGGATCCAAATACCGAGCTTTATTCTTATATCGTTACTAGTGAAGATGGTCATGACGTATTCTTAGATGCTGAAATGCTCTCATCACCTTGGGTGGTATTCCGTTATGCGATGTATAAGGCGGAAACCTTTGGCCGCGGTGTAGTCATGGACTTGATGCCAGAAGTAAAAACGCTCAACAAAATGCGCGAAGATTTGATGAAGCAAAATGAATTATCGATTAACCCGCCAATCATGGCTTTTGGTGATAGCATCGCAAATCTAAATAATATTCGCTTTGAGCCTAACTCAGTCATACCAGTAGAGGCTCTCCCTAATGGCAATCCAAGTATTCAGCAGTTTGTTAACCGGTCAAACTATCAAATAGCTCAGATAGAAATGGACCAGATTAGGCAGTTAATCAGGAAAATGCTATATGCAGAACCGCTTGGCGGAATTGATTCCCCGGTTAGAACTGCTACAGAAGTCACCTATAGAATGCGCGAAATTGCAGAAAGAATAGGGCCAGCCGTTGGTTTATTTCAATTTGAATTTGGTGGACCTTTTGTTGAGCGGGTGTTACACATTTTAATGAAACGCGGGCTGATTTCGCCTATAATTATAGATAATAAGTTAGTAAGCATTAAATATGAGTCACCGTTGGCTACTAGCCAGGGTCTAGCAGATGCAGCAGCGTTAGAAGGTTATCATGCTCAGTTAGTGCAGATGGTAGGGCCTGAGGCAGCAATAATGGCTTATAAAGTGGATAAACTCCCAATGTGGCTTGCTGAGAAGTACGGAGTAGATCCAAATTTAATTAATAGTGAAATAGAAATTGCTCAAATGGCACAATCAGCAGCAGCACCACAAATTAATCCTGGTGCGTTGCCGACGCAACAAATAGCAGCGATGGGGTAAAAATGGATTTAGAACAAGCTAGAATTGAAAAACAAATGCGCTTTGATGCGCTATGCGCAAAGTTCGTGCATGGACCAGATGGAAGGGAATTATTCCAGATGCTAAAAGAGGAATTTATTCTAAAGCTTCCAGTGGCCGATCCATCTAAGCCAGCCGGTGAGGCGTCCAACTGGGCATTCTTCCGGGAAGGGCAAAACAATGTAATCCGTTTCATTGAGGAGCGCGCAAATGTCAAATATGAGTGATGCAATGGGCATTGAATCCGCGCCATCTCCTGAAGGCCAGGAGGCTAGCAGTGCGCCAGCAATCGAGACTATGCATACGGAAGCGCCTGCCGTCACCTACTTTTACGATGAAGGGTTACCAGGCAATGGCGATAAGCCAGACTATTTACTTGATAACTTTAAAACCGTCGCAGCACAGGCCAAGGCTTATAAAGAGGCCCAGAAGATTATCGGCAAAGTTAAATCTATCGAAGGAATTATTGGGGCGCCAGAAGCTTACAATTTACCAGACGATATAAGTAAATTTGACTTAGCCCATAAATACACCGACTTATTAAAAAAGAACGGACTTAATCAAAAGTTCTTAGACCAATCCTTGGACATATTGCGTGTTGCTCAGAATATGAAGCAAAACAATATGAAAGAGGAATTTAAAAAGCTTGGTGATAATGCGCAGGAGCGAGTAGATACGCTTAAGCAATGGATGGTTAATAACTTTGACCAAGATACGATCGGGGCATTAAAGCACGTGCCGATCAAAGCAGAAGTAATTAAATTTTTTGAGAGGGTAAAAAGCATGTCAACACAAAACTACGTACCGGGCACTGGAGCATCTCAATCAGCATCAGCTCCATCAGATACTTTAGATTCTATCCGTAAAGAGATGATTACAAACCGTGACAAATTAAAGTCTGATGAAAACTACGCAAAAGAGGTTATGGAGCGCATGGCTCGTGCAGGCGGTACAATGATTAAGCCAACGGGTGGCTCAGCTTACCGTCGCTAAACGAATTAGTCACCGGGCTGGTTAACTTCAACCGTCAGTGGAGTTCTCACGCCCCAGACCCGGTGACTAATACTATTTCTTCTTCTTACCACCCATAGCTTTCTTTTTTGCTACAGCAGCAATAATGGGCGGAACTTCCTTTTTACCTTTGGCCATTGGTGATTTACCTTGTGATTTTGGCATGACTAATACCTCTATGGTTTGAAATGTAACTATATGTTTAGTATACTATAAATAACAGCTAATTGATGCCTGTATGTAAATAAGTCCCGAAAGGATAAGCTTTTTACATTATAGAGAACCTCAAGAGAGCGTGAACAATAAATTTCACCCTTTTTTTGGAGGTTCTACCATGTCTATTTATTTACCAAATATTGCCGTCGAATATTTCGACACAATGGTTCACACTGAATTCCTATATGGTTCTGGTTTCCGTTTCCGTGGCTGCGCTCAAGAACGTAAAAACGTAGTAGGCGACATTGCCCACTTCCGTAAGAAAGGCTTTGGTATCGCGGTTCAACGCTTGAACTTACAAGATGACGTCATCCCAATGAACATTGATTATACGGACGTCCCTGTAACTCTGCAAAACTGGACCGCTTCCGATTACTCAGATATCTTTGCCCGCGCTGAAGTAAACTTCGACGAAACCACCGAGTTGGTGCAGTCAGTAGCTAATGCTATTGCATTACGTTATGACCAAATGACCATCGATGCATTGTCAGCTACTACTACCACGCCTGTTCCTGATGGCGGCACCGGCTTCACTTACGCCAAATTCTTGGCTGCTCGTAAGACTTTGGTTAGCAATGGTGTTATCCAACGCGGCTCAGAATTATATTGCGTAATGTCACCGACTGCCGAAGAACAATTTCTGAAAGAAATTGAAGTTAACAACTCTTTCTACACCACTCAGCGCTTCATTGATAACGGTGGCTTGGACGAGCAAGAGTACATGAAAGTTAAATTGATTGTTCTACCTGACTACTCGACTGGCGCTGGCGCTACCGGCGGTCTGCCAATAACTGGTGATATCCGAACCTGCTATATGTGGGCTAAACCTGCGTTAGGCTGGGCTATCGGTATCGACGTGAAAACTGAAGTTAACTACATCCCGCACAAAGTTAACTGGTTGATCAATGCTAGCTTCAGGGGTAACTGCGTAAACATCGATGACAACGGTATTATCCCGATCGAAGTTGACGAATCAGTTTAATTAACCAGTTAATAGAGGGAATAAATCATGGCTTATAATGGTGCTTATCTAAACACGGTGTCTAGCGGGAAAAACTCGCTAGCGCCTACAGTATGGGAATACATTAGCTCAGGTGACACATTGGCCACTATCGTGGCTAGTGGTTACTTTAACAGCGCACAGGACGGCGTAACGACTGGCCGCTTACGGGTTAATGACTTCATGCTAATCAAAGGCTCTGACGCTGCCGCTTTATATTACGTAACAGCTATTACGCCTAACGTAACTATGTCTAGCGTTACTATTGCGCAGATAGTAGCTGGCTCAGTTGTTCTTACTGACCTGGCATCTGGCATTGCTCCGAGCCACGTTGTTAAGTACGGCGGGAACTTTACCACTGTCGGCGGTGACGCTACGGAAACCATTACGGTTACTGGCGCGACAACCAATGATTTCCTGCTTATCAACGTTAAAACAGCAGGGGCTACTCCTCGTTCTATTGTCGCTGCTCGCATTAGTGGTGCTGATACGGTGACGGTGACAATGTCTGGCGACCCGTCCAATGACCACGTACTAACCTACATGGTATTAAGGACAGCCGCTTAATTGTTCAAGGGGCAGAAATGCCCCTTTTACATAGGAGAAATAAACATGGCCTTTACTTTATCAACACTTAATCAGGTTTCAAGTGGCAAGAATACGCTAGCGCCGACAATGTGGTCATATGAGACTACGGATACGATGGCAACCGTTCTTGCTTCTGGTTATTTTGCTAATGCGCAAGATGGGGTCGGTGGTGCTGGAAGGTTTAAAGTTGGCGACGTTATTTATCTGTCAACTCTAGATGAGTATGATTTTGGACGAGTGCTTACGACTGACCCAATGGACGTTAAGCGGATCACCAGCGACGCTAGCTACGTGGTATATACAGCCGGCGTGATGGCGTGGACCGGAAGTGGTACGCAAAAAGCACTTAACGTATCAGGTCTAGCGTCAACTGACGTGGTGGTCGCGTCAATCCAAACTAAGCCAACGGAAGCGGCTTACTTAGTGGAAGCTCACTGCCAGCAAAACGCTATCTTGTTTGAGTTGTCAGCTGCTAATACGTCAAACGACGCTGAGATTGCCTACGTCGCTTACAAGTACAGACCGGAGTAGAGCTATGCCAAGTGAAAATCATTATCCTGCCGAGCACGCGATAAGCACTACAGTGACTATCGCTAACGGTGGGACTGCGAGTACAGCGGTTCAGCTCTTCGGTAACGCGAAGATTTGGAACGTTGCAGCCAAAGCGTTTATCCTTCCAGCTGCGTTTACCGGCACATCAGTTAGCATTCAGGCTTCATTAGATGGATCAACATGGGTTGGTCTATACGATGAAAACAATGCTGCGCTGAGCTTTACGGTAACACAAGGGCGAGCGTATCGCATGATTGCCGATGACTTCGCGGGATGGCCTTACCTGCGGTTCGTCAGCAACGGTGCGGAAGCGGCAGAACGTACAATCACTGTTTTGCAGTACATTGTATGAAGACGCTACTGTCCACGCTCAACGGGGCTGAATTCTCACCAATTCGGCTCCCTGGCTGCTTCGGCTGGTATGATTTTGCTGATACATCGGTTATCACGTTAAATGGCTCTGATATATCACAGATAAGCGATAAATCAATCTATGGCAACCATTTAACGCAAGGTACGGCATCGGCACAGCCTTTGTACCAATTAAATGCATTTAACGGCAAGAATTGCGCTAGATTTGATGGCGATGACAGCCAGTTTTTAATTAAGCAAAGCGCTACCGGAACACCTGATGCGTGGGGTTACACTCTGTTTGCAGTGTCGACAACCTCTATTAGCTCATCGACTACCACGATAATGTCGTTAGCCGATAATGACGAGGAAACTTCATTTGATAGTTGCCGGCAAAATATTACTACCGCAGCAAACTTTACTTGCAGAACCACAGCGGGCACCGACTCTATAGCATGGATTGAAAGCACATTAGCATTAGATGAGCTTTATTTATATAGATTTGAGCTAATTGACGGGACATCTAGACAAACATTTGTCAATGGCGTGCAGGGCGATTCTGGTTCTCTGGCCCTGGCGTACGAGAAGCGAAACGCTATAGGCATAGGTGCGACGGTTAGAAACACGGTGGCAAACTTTCACTATGGCCGAGTATGCGAAGTGATAATGTATAACACGTTACTTAGCCAGCCTTTAGCCGAGCAAGTAGAAAACTATCTAACTGAAAAGTGGGGTATCTAATGGCCTATTATATCTACGCCACAAGAGAGCAATGTTATCTAGATGCACTTGCAGTTAAAAAGTCAAAGCTTATTGAGCTAGATAATTCTATGGCGAATCTTCCAGATTCTGTTATTGCAGATACTCAGATACTCGGCAGAACGCTAGATATGATAGATGACCATAACGGCAAGACTAATTGGATATACGAACCAAAGCGTGTGTGCGGCGCTGAAATATACTATATACAGACCACAGCAAAATATGCGCAGTATGATGATAAACTGACAAGATATCTAAAGCGCATCGACGCGCTTCCGGAAGGTTGGTGATGAAAAAGCTATTAGGGCAGTTGGGCGCGTACTTTTACAGCATCATTGGCGGCGCGTTAATCGCTGATGATGGTCAGCAAATTATTACCGACGACAACCAAGAGCTGAGAACGGACCAAGGGGAATAGAAATGGCGGTGAAGTATTCGGATTTACCTAGTAGTTCGATCACCTCGGTTGGTCTGCTCTGCCTATCAGATAATGGCACCTTATCTTACAAAGCTA
>Ga0315909_10007926_pt1 | contig 11752 bp, 10 predicted proteins | sample LakEriMetagenome_11_FD_203527 | JGI IMG/M metagenome (GOLD analysis project Ga0315909, IMG submission 203527) | Freshwater fungal communities from buoy surface, Lake Erie, Ohio, United States - Buoy 2 MA125 | ecosystem: Environmental > Aquatic > Freshwater > Lake | place: USA: Lake Erie, Ohio...
TTTCGATGAGCACATAGAGGTAACCGTCACTACGAACTTCAAAAACCTCGGGGCATACCTGCATGCATGAACCGGTCGATGCACAAATATCAAAATCGACTGAAACCTTCATGATGTTGTCTCCCTACTTGTCAAACCTGTTGAGTTCTTACTGAATCTAACCCTAGTGCGCGGTGGTCAAAGTGTGGCGTTCGTGAGCCGACAGGACGGCTCGCAACGAGGCCGTCACGGTGTTTTCATCGGTGCCGACACCCCACAGAACATCGCCGTCGCCGTTGATGGTTTCAACGTAAGCGACGGCTTTGGCCTCGGATCCCTTGCCAATGGCGTGCTCGGTGTAGTCGACCACGTCAAGGTTGGCATTGAGTCCGGTGCGCATGGCAGCCACGAACGCGTCGATTGGCCCATTGCCTTCGCCGCTGATGGTTTGGTGCTGGCCGTCAATGACCAACTGCGCGGTGATCGTGGTACGCCCGCCACCACTTGAGACGCTGCGCATCTCGTGGCTTTCGAGAACGAACCTTGGCGACTCGCTGAGGTATTCACCTTGGAAAGCAGTCCACATGGTGACGGGACTGATTTCGGTTCCGAGATCTTCAGTCATGTGCTGAATGTTCTTGGAGAACTCAATTTGCAAACGACGGGGCAGATCAAAACCGTGTTCAGACTTCATCACGTAAGCGACGCCGCCCTTGCCACTTTGACTGTTGACGCGAATGACTGCTTCGTAAGTACGACCAAGGTGCTTGGGGTCGAGCGGCAAATACGGAACACCCCAGGTGTCGTAACCTTCGCCGAGTTTTTCAAGACCCTTCTTGATGGCATCTTGGTGACTGCCACTGAACGCGGTGTACACCAGGTCGCCCACGTACGGATGACGTGGGTGAACGGGTAAACGATTGCAGTATTCAGCAGTGCGGCGCAATGCATCAATGTCGGTGATATCAAGTTCGGGATCAACGCCATTGACAAACAAGTTGAGTGCCAAGTTGATGATGTCGACGTTGCCGGTGCGCTCGCCGTTGCCAAACAGTGTTCCTTCAACGCGATCGGCGCCGGCCATCACGCCAAACTCGGCAGCAGCGACACCACACCCACGATCGTTATGCGGATGCAAACTGATGATCACGCTGTCGCGATCTTTGATGGTGCGACAGAACCATTCAATGACGTCGCCGTACACGTTGGGGCTATAGCACTCAACAGTTGCGGGCAAGTTCAGGATGAGCGGATTTTCAGGAGTCGGCTTAATGACATCCATGACCGCTTCACATACTTCGATTGCATATTCGGGTTCGGTGAGCGTGAAACTCTCGGGGGAGTATTCGTAACGCACGATTGTTCCGGGCAAGGTGCTTTCCATTGACTTGCACTTCTCGGCAGCATGAACCGCGATCGCTTTGATGCCAGGCTTGTCAAGGTTGAACACCACATCGCGCTGCAATGGGTTGGTCGAGTTGTAGAAGTGCACGATCGCTTGCTTGATACCGCGCAACGATTCGTAAGTACGTTCAATCAGTTCGTCGCGGCTTTGTACGAGAACTTGAATAGTGACGTTGTCGGGAACCAAGTTCTCTTCAACGAGTTGACGAACAAAATCAAAGTCGGGCTGGCTGGCCGACGGGAAGCCCACTTCAATTTCGGTGAAGCCGATCTTGCACAGTTCTTCGAACATGCGGCGCTTGCGCTCGGGGTCCATGGGGTCGATGAGAGCTTGGTTGCCGTCACGTAAGTCGACTGAACACCACAACGGAGCTTTGTCGATCATCTTGTTGGGCCAGGTGCGATCGGTCAGCACCAACGGGATGAACGGTTTGTACTTGTCGAATGCCATGCGGTTTTTGCCGGCATTGACGAACTGTGCTGAGTTCTTGATGTTCATGTTGTACTCCCGTTGTGCGTACTTGGGGTTGTGGGTCGGTTGGCGGAATGGTTCTTTGACGTTTGAGGCGAATGTGAGAAATGAAAAAACCCCGGCGCTGGTGCGCACGGGGCTTTGGCGAACGCGTTATGGGGCGCTCGCCCTAACTAAGAAGGAGTCCGATCAACTTGGTCACGGAAGTGACGCTACCGAACCGATGGCAGGGCGCGCAACGATAGAGGGCGTAAAGCAGTCGAAGAAGGTGCGAGTAGAATTGGGTCTATGGATGAAGTCGCCGATCAATTCGAGACTGAGACGCCTCGTTTAGTGCGGGTCGCGACGAAGTCCACCCTTCATGGGCAACCCGATGAGATCCAGCATTGGTTAGGGGTTTCAATGTCAGAGCGAGTCGCTGCCGTTGAAATTCTCCGCCAACGAGTGTTTGGGGGTGTTCATGGAACTCGACAAGGACTTCAGCGAGTTTGTCGCGTTATTCATCGATCATGACGTCCGCGACGACTTGATCGCCAACAAGAAAGCTGCAGGACGTCCGCAGGACATTGCGGACGTTCAGCGGTTAACCCAGTAAATCTGGGGCGCGTAACGACGCCGCAATAGGTTTCGAGGCATTTGTACTCAACCGAGCCCTGAGACGGGCGCTGAGTGGGCAATCAGACGGAGCTGTGAGCTAGTTCTGATCAGTCAGCGTTGACAGACTCAGTCAACGAGGCCAATTCGGCATCGAGGAGAGCTGCTTCGACTTCGGCGATGACTGCACGCCAGTCGTATCCAACACCTTTGCCCGGGTAAGTCTGTTCGGACGACATCTGTTCGGGTGACATATTGACGGTACTCACCGTGTTCATACTCTGTTGAGTGAAAGGGGTCGAGTTAAAACTCATTGGTCGGACCTCCCGGTAGTTGTCGTTGTCAGGTGTTGGGTGATTATCACTTCGCTGTTGGACCGCAAGTAAACGGACTGCGGAAACCTATAGACATTTGACCCCCATGTCTATGCATTTGGGGTTATTTTTCGTCTATGTGACATGCGCTACACTTGCTGAGGATTCCCCAGCGTGTCAGGGGTGTTGAATCTGAATTGAGTCACGAAACTCGTGGCGGTTATTGATCAGGAACGAGGTCCCGTCATGGGCGTAGCAGTTGAACTATCTAGCGAAAATTTTGAATCAACAGTGACGGACAATGACCTTGTTCTTGTTGACTTTTGGGCCTCATGGTGTGGACCGTGTCGCCAATTTGCGCCGATCTTTGAAGCGGTCGCCGAAAAGAACCCGACGGCCGTTTTCGGCAAGGTCGATACCGAAGCTCAGCAAGATTTGGCTGGAGCTTTCGGAATTCAATCAATCCCAACGTTGATGGTTTTCCGCCAGGGCGTCATGTTGTACAACGCCCCGGGCGCCTTGCCGCAACATGCTCTTGAAGATTTGGTGAGCAAAGCCCTCGAGTTGGACATGGATCAGGTGCGTGCCGAGATCGCTGCGCAAGAGGAAAACAACTCCTAACTTCATCGCCGCAGAGTGTCAGAACACCTGTCAGAACGATAAGAACTTATAAAAGTACGCTGAATATTTCTCGCGCTTTTGGGCGTTTGACCTGCGGTGTTTGTGTAGAGTTCACTTTGCCGCACCCGCCAGCGGCACCAACGACCCGGCCGGCTCGAGCTTCACCGCTCGCCACCGGGTCGTTGATTTTTCCCGATGATTTTGGTCGGTTGATTTCTGTATACGGTTGCAGCCATGTCCCACACCGCCAGTCACGGTCTCCCATTTGTTGATGCCAGCGAAGTCGGAATGAGCGCCGAGCGCTTGGCCCGAATTGAAAATCGCTTCAAGAGTTATGTTGACGAATCGTTACTTTCGGGGTGGGCGCTCACGATCGCTCGAGAAGGAAAGGTCGCCCTGTCCGCTTCGTACGGGCTCGCAGATCGCGAGAACAACAAACCGATTGCAGACGACACGATTTACCGCATCTTCTCGATGACCAAGCCGATCACCGCAGTGGCCGCGATGATGCTGTGGGAAGAAGGCAAGTTTGAACTTCATGATCATGTATCAAAGTTCATTCCCGAATTCGGTGACTCAAAAGTCTTTTTGGGTGGCACCTTCTTAAAACCAATGCTCGGCCCACAAACCAGTGCGATGGAAATGTGGCATCTGTTCACGCACACCGCAGGTTTGACCTACGGCTTTATGTATTCGCATCCAGTTGATGAGTTGTATCGACGCGCCGGAATGGAATGGGGTTTCCCACGTGAACTGGATCTTGCTGGAGTGTGTTCATTGCTCGCACAACAACCACTTTTATTCCAGCCGGGCACCGAGTGGAATTATTCAACGTCAATTGACGTATTAGGACGAGTCGTTGAAGTCATTAGTGGCCAACGCTTAGGCGACTTCTTGCACGATCGCATTTTTGCGCCGCTTGGTATGAAGGACACTGCGTTCTATTGCCCAGAAGAGAAAGCTGATCGTTTATCGGCGTTGTATCTCGCGCATCCAAAAACACGTCTTGCGACACGTGGTGATGCAGCCGATCGTGGAACAAAAAAACTGCCGGCAGCTGATGGCGGCGGAGGGGGCTTGGTATCCACAATGCCTGACTATGTGCGCTTTGCAGAGATGTTGCGTCGTGGTGGCGAATTCAATGGTGTTCGCTTGTTGTCGCCACGAACAGTGCAGTACATGGCGAGTAATCATCTGCCGGGTAACGCTGATCTCACTGAGTTTGGCCGACCACTCTTTGCCGAAACCGATTACGACGGCGTGGGGTTCGGCCTTGGAATGAGCGTCACTCTTGACCCAGTGGCAACGAAAACTGCTGGTTCGGTTGGTGACTTTGGTTGGGGTGGCGCAGCCAGTACATGGTTCATGGTCGATCCCGTTGAAGACATCACCTTGACCTTTATGACTCAGCTCATGCCCTCAAGCACGCACCCGTTTAGATCGCAGTTGAAGCAGATGGTGCACCAAGCCTTAGTTGACTGACAGGTACGATGACGGCAGAGGTGAGCACATGTTCCAACCAATGCCCAAAGATGCACGAATTTATGTAGCCGGTCATGGTGGACTGGTCGGGAGTGCCGTCGTTCGACGACTTCAGGCCGGTGGTTTCACCAACATCCTCACGGCTACTCGGGCGCAACTTGATCTTCGCGATCAAGGTGCTGTGAATACATGGTTTGAACAGAATCGCCCTGACTATGTGTTCTTGGTTGCTGGAACGGTGGGTGGCATTTTGGCCAACAGCACTCGCCCCGCCGAATTCATTTACGACAATCTCATGATTCATGGAACCGTGGTCGAGGCAAGTCATCGCGTCGGTGTCACCAAGTTGTTGTATCTCGGTAGCTCGTGCATCTATCCACGTCACGCAACTCAGCCAATTACCGAAGAGCAATTGCTCACGGGTCCACTTGAACCAACGAACGAGTGGTACGCAATCGCCAAGATCGCCGGCATCAAATTGTGTCAGGCCTATCGCCGTCAATACGGCAGCGATTTCATTTCGGCGATGCCCACGAACTTGTACGGTCCCGAAGACAACTTCGATTTGTCATCAAGCCACGTCTTGCCTGCACTGATTCGTAAATTCCACGATGCCAAACAAAGTGGCGGCAAAGCAGTCGAGATCTGGGGGACCGGAAGTCCGATGCGCGAGTTCTTGCATGTTGACGACTTGGCCGATGCGTGTGTTTTCTTAATTGAGAATTACAGCGATGACATGCACATCAACGTAGGTACTGGTGTCGACTTGAGTATTCGTGAGTTAGCCGAAAAGGTTCGCGATGTTGTGTATCCGGCCGCTGAACTTCAGTTTGATACGTCAAAGCCTGACGGAACACCACGCAAGGTTTTAGACGTGAGTCGTTTGAACAACCTCGGTTGGTCGCCGAGCTACACACTTGATAGTGGACTTGCCAGTACTTATCAGTGGTTCTTAGAGCAACAAGATAGTCATACCGCAATGCGCGGTATGAAGCAGTAAGACCTAGTTGACCTGACGCGTGTGGTTGACCCAATAGGGTTCGCGCAATTTGAACTTTTGTAGTTTGCCCGTTGCTGTACGCGCGAGTTCGTTTCTGAATTCAATGCGCTTTGGACATTTGTAGCCCGCCAACTTGGTCTTGACGTACGTGATGAGTTCGTCCTCAGTCAGTGCTGAAGTTGGATTCTTCACAACGAGAGCCATCACAAGTTCGCCCCACTTTTCGTCAGGAACACCAATGACTGCGACCTCGTTGACATCGGGGTGACTGAAAACAGCATCTTCAACTTCAATTGATGAAACGTTCTCGCCACCCGAAATGATCACGTCTTTTTTACGATCACTGATTGACAAGTAATGATCGCCATCAATATCGCCACCATCGCCAGTATGGAACCATTCAACTCCGCCGGCATCGTCACTCGCTGCATGAATGGCATCAGCGGTGGCTTCGGGTTGATCCCAGTAGCCCTGCATGATCACATTGCCACGTGCGAGAACTTCGCCGTGATCGGAAATGCGTAACTCAACACCGAGCGCAGGTGAACCGGCACGGGAAAGTTTCTGTGCACGTTCGGCAGATGTGAGTGCATCGAATTCTTCACGTGTGCGATTCATTGTGAGGAAAGGTGAAGTTTCGGTGAGGCCGTACAACTGAATGAATTCCCAACCGAGTTCGGTTTCCATTCGTTCAATTGTCTTTGTTGGTGGCGGTGCGCCAGCAACCACCATGCGCACACGATTGCGACCAGGAATTGGTCCATCCCAATTGGCGGCCGCATCAAGAACCATGTTCACAACTGCCGGTGCGCCACACAACATGGTGACACCATGCTCCTCAATGCGGCGCAGAATTTCAGCGCCATCAACTTTGCGCAAGATGATGTGGCGTCCGCCCATACCAGTGACGGCGTAGACCATGCCCCAACCATTGCAATGGAACTGCGGAAGTGTGTGTAGGTAGACATCGCGATCGTTGACACCCATCTGCCAACCGAAGGTTGCCGAGTTCAACCACAAGTTGCGATGCGTGAGTTGCACACCTTTGGGTCGAGCCGTAGTGCCACTCGTGTAGTTAATGGTTGCGGTCGCATCTTCATCAGGAGTCCAGGGCTTGGGTTCGACACCAAAGCGCATCAAAATATCGTCGGACTCGGCACCGATAATGAATTTGTGTTCGCACTCAACTGATTCCATTGCTTCTTCAAGTTCAGGATCAATCAACAGCACGCGGGCACCCGAGTGCTTCACGATGTACTTCACTTCTTCGGCGACAAGTCTGAAGTTGACCGGAACCAAAATGCGACCTGATCCAGAGACACCGAAGAATGCGGTCAACAAACGAGCCGAGTTATGGGAGACCATGGCAACTCGCTCGCCCACACCAATTCCGAGAGCATCAAGGCCAGCGGCTTGAGCTCGAGCACGTTCGGCTACTTGGCGATAGGTGAGTGAACCCCACGACTCGGCGGGCTGATCGCGCTCATCAACGACCGCGATGCGATCGGGGTACAGCAGCTCGGCACGGCGGATATGGTCGATGATGGTGAGAGCAACACGCATGCTTTAACAGTAGGCATTTTTGGGTGCATTGAGCATTAACGAGTGTCGACACACCCCATATGGGCGTGATCGGGGGTACCCTGCACTACAACATGAGTAATTTCGCCCCCCGCAAGGGAGCGCCCCAGAGTCGGCGACGTCCGCCAAACTCTGCCGGACAAGAAGAAGTTTCCGGCCCCGCGCAACCCTTAACCAGTATCAATGTTCTTCCGCCAGTCGAGACCCCTACGGGCTTCGCCAAGCTTGGAGTTCCTCCCGAAGTCGATGCAGGTCTTGCTGCTGCCGGCTTTGCCAATCCATTCGCGATTCAGATTGAAGCGATTCCTGTTGCGATGCAAGGTCACGATGTGTGTGGCCGCGCCAAGACTGGTTCGGGTAAAACCCTCGCCTTTGGTGTGCCGATGTTGTCGCGTATTTCGATGAAGGCCGAACCGATGAAGCCCTTGGGCTTGGTGTTGGTGCCGACTCGTGAACTCGCAGTTCAGGTCGCTGAAGTTCTCGAACCATTGGCCCGTCATTCAGGTCGACATGTTTTGGCGGTGTATGGCGGAGCAAGTCGTCACCAGCAAGTTGAACACATGGCTAAGGGCATCGAAATTGTTGTTGCCACACCATTGCGTTTGATCGACTTGTTGAAGTCGGACGAAATTGATTTGTCAGCCGTTGAAGTTGTTGTGCTCGACGAAGCCGACCGTATGGCTGATGATGGCTTTACCCCGCAAGTTGAATGGGTATTGCGTCGTTGCACTGGCCGTAACCAGACAATGTTGTTCTCGGCAACTCTTGATGGCGATGTTGGCCACTTGATTCGCCAGTTCATGACCAACCCGGTTGAAGTTGCGATTGATGAAGCAACCGACACTGTGGGAACAATGCACCACTTGTGGCTCGCTGTTCACCACATGGATAAAGACAAAGTTGTTTCGGCAATCACTCGTGGCGCCGGCAAGACAGTGGTGTTCTGTCAGACCAAGCGTGTGTGCGATCGTGTGACCGACAACTTGATTGCCCTCGGCATTAATGCCGCGGCAATTCACGGTGACTTGGCACAACCTGCGCGCGAAAAAGCGATGCGACGTTTTGCTGAAGGTTCGCTCAGTGTTTTGGTGGCAACCGATGTGGCAGCACGCGGTATCGACATTGACGATATTGCGGCCGTGATTCATTACGAGCCGGCTAAAGACAACAAGGATTACTTGCACCGCTCGGGTCGCACTGCGCGTGCAGGTCGTGATGGTTGGGCAGTGACGTTGGTTGAGTACAACCAGCACACTCAAGTGACGATCTTGCAACGCACCATGCGGATGCCGATCACCAAGTCGATTGAAGTCTTCAGTAATAACCCGAAGCTTTCAAACCTCGCCGAATTTCTCGAGTGATTCTGGTGCAGAATACTTGCGTTTTTCGCAACGATTCTGCACCAGAAGCACAAGGAATACTGAGGTTTTAGTAGCCGAATCCGGTGTAACCGCGACTGCGGAGAAGGTCTCGAAGAGTTTGCACTACGTACCGTGAGCGGCCTTTGATATCTCGCCAGGTGAAGTGGGCAATGAGCCACCCTTGTTTCTGGAAATAGATATCGCGCTTGGCGAGTCGTTCAAAGTCTTCGCGTCGTTCGTACTTACCCCATCCGTCGGTTTCGCTCGCTACTTTCCATTCAGGCCAACCAAGATCGGCGCGAAATGGACCGATTGGGATTTGAGTTTCAAATTTTGGAAATTCGTGTCGACCGAGTAGTCGTTGCATTTCGAGTTCGAGTACTGAATCGGCTGGTTTGCTGGCATACGGCCAAGTAGCTAGTAAGTCGCGCATCGGACCGATTCCGGAACGTCCTCGCTCTGAATGACGGGCGACAGCAGCGATGAGACGATCTCGAGAGATATCTGCATTGATCAGCATTTTCTCGGTTGCTAAAGGAAGTTTGTACGGCTCGACCGCCGCAAAGTCAAGAAGCGTGCGCGCTGCTGATGTTGTTCGAATCTTCTCACGTTTGATCGGAGCAATATCTTCATGATCACGAGGATGATGAAAATGAACTCCAACTACGGGCGTCATTCTTTTCCTGCCAAGTTTGATGATGTCAATCGGCTCGCCTTCTTTGGGGGTCCAAATGCCCCAAAGTGCAGCTGCAGTTCGATGCGATGCGATTCCTAATCCATCTCCACTGAGGACAGCGGCAAGTATTGACTGATGCCTCGTTGGAGGGAATCCAAAAATGGCTGACACATTCGGATAGATCGGAAGTAGTAATCCGCGATTATTGAGGCGATGCCATTGCGATTGAGATATTCCAAGTTCGGCAGCCTGAATACGTGTGATGAGGCCGTGTTGATTGGCAGCACGTTGATGTAACGGTTTGAGATCCATGCCCCCAATGTGGGATTAGAGACACATCAAGGGGTGGTTCTGGTGCAGAATACTTGCGTTTTTCGCAACGATTCTGCACCAGAAGCACAAAGTTATTTAGAGAGCCAGGACGGGCGTGATGTTTCGAAGCTGGCGATTTGATCGGCGTGCGAGAGCGTGATGCCGATGTCGTCAAGTCCGTTCAAGAAACGATGCTGATTCTGTGGTTCCATCGGGAACGACTCGGTTAAACCGATACTTGGAACTTCAACAACGAGTCGTTCCATGTCAACCACGATGTTGGTCTTGGGATCGGCTTCAATCGCGGCCCAGATCTTTTCGACTGCTTCAATCGGCAATGCAACTGGTGCCAAACCATTCTTGGTGCAGTTGTTGCGGAAGATGTCGCTGAAGCTTGGTGCAATCACTGCATCAAATCCGTATTGCTGAATCGCCCACACTGCGTGTTCACGTGATGAACCAACACCGAACGATGGACCAGCCACCAAGATTGATGCTCCGGCGTAACGCTCGTCGTTCAGCACAAAACTGCGATCATCGCGCCACGTTGAAAACAAACCAGCTTCGAAGCCAGTTCGTTCAACTCGCTTCAACCAATCAGCGGGAATGATTTGGTCGGTGTCAACGTCGCTACGACGCAAGGGGATTCCGTTACCGGTGAGAATTTGAACACTCTTCATGATTCTTCCTTCACTTCAGATCTGCTGGGGTAGCGAAGGTACCGGCAACTGCAGTTGCTGCGGCGACTTCGGGGGACACTAAGTGAGTACGACCGCCGCGGCCTTGACGACCTTCGAAGTTGCGGTTACTCGTACTTGCTGAACGCTCACCTTGCGTGAGTTTGTCGGGGTTCATCGCGAGGCACATTGAGCAACCGGGTTCGCGCCAATCGGCGCCGGCGGCACGGAAGATTTCGTGCAGACCTTCAGCTTCAGCTTGCGTCTTCACCGAGTGACTTCCGGGAACAACCATCACGCGCGGAACGGTGACAGTGCGACCCTTCATCACTGAAGCAGCAGCGCGCAAGTCTTCAATACGACTGTTGGTGCATGAGCCAATGAACACGGTGTCAACTTTGACATCGCGCAACAAAGTTCCGGGGGTGAGGCCCATGTATTCAAGTGCACGCGCCACGGTCTCACGGGTTGTGGGATCGGCGAAATCATCGGGTGACGGAATTGGTGCATCGATGCTTGCGACTTGTGCGGGGTTGGTTCCCCACGTCACTTGCGGCACCAATGTGCTGGCGTCAATGACAACTTCTTTGTCGAACTTTGCTCCGGCATCGGTGCTCAAGGTCTTCCAATAGGCAACTGCTTTATCCCACTCGGCACCCTTGGGTGCATGAGTACGACCCTTGAGGTATTCGAACGTGGTTTCGTCGGGGGCAATGAGTCCAGCTTTGGCGCCTGCTTCGATGGTCATGTTGCAGACGGTCATGCGACCTTCCATTGACAATGCCTGAATAGCTGAGCCACGGAACTCGATGACATAACCAATGCCACCGCCGGTTCCGATGTTGCCGATGATTGCCAAGATGATGTCTTTCGCGGTGACGCCAGCGGGCAATGTGCCATTGACTTCAACGCTCATCCACTTGGGTCGGCTTTGGGGCAGAGTCTGCGTTGCGAGCACATGCTCGACTTCGCTGGTTCCGATGCCGAACGCCAGTGAACCAAAGGCACCGTGAGTTGCCGTGTGGCTGTCGCCGCACACGATGGTCATGCCAGGCAAGGTGCGACCTTGCTCGGGTCCGATGACGTGCACGATGCCCTGCAATGGATTGCCCATTGAGAACAACTCAACTCCAAATTCTTTGGCGTTGTTGCGCATGACTTCAACTTGGCGGGCCGAGATTGGGTCGGCAATGGGCAAGTGAATGTCGGCCGTCGGCACGTTGTGGTCTTCGGTTGCAATCGTGAGTTCGGGGCGACGAATCGGGCGCTTCGTCAAACG
>Ga0315909_10007928_pt1 | contig 11751 bp, 8 predicted proteins | sample LakEriMetagenome_11_FD_203527 | JGI IMG/M metagenome (GOLD analysis project Ga0315909, IMG submission 203527) | Freshwater fungal communities from buoy surface, Lake Erie, Ohio, United States - Buoy 2 MA125 | ecosystem: Environmental > Aquatic > Freshwater > Lake | place: USA: Lake Erie, Ohio...
TTAACCATTTATAATCACTGACAATAATGAAAGAATCTAATTCTACATTGTAAACCATCCTACGTGCGTATGATGAATCTGTGATTTGTAAAACTTTATCACCTTTGGATAATATTCTGACTACGGAAAATTCTCTGCCGGGTCCATATCTTAAATTAGCCATTTTGGTGGCTACTATATATTCTGATGAATCAAAAGTTAAGTAGTGATAATATTTCATAGGAAAATAACAGATTACCCCAATTATTATTAAAATAATCATACAGCCTCCTTTAGAATTATAATTTGTCATGATTTAATAATGGTAATTTGTTAGTAATCTACCTTTAAATTCCTAGTATTAGTGTGCTTTTTTCAATAGTATATGATCGCTCCAATATTGAGTGGCATAATTAAATTCCTCTGCTTTCATTTTTATGTGGGGAAATGCTGGGGCATAAGGTCCTGGGAAAAGCGTAATAATATTATTATTTCCATTCTGTTCTTTATAAACAACTGTAACGTATTTGGTTTTCGGTAAATGTGCAGTTTCAATAAATTCTGTAGAAAATCCATTTCTGCTTTGAAATTGGATTGATGATCCTGGAAAGTTGATCTTTAATCCAATGCCATACCAACCTATGAATTCAAAATCAGACAGTAAATAAACATCCGAAATTCTATTGTCCGAACCCTCAATTTGATCAACAGGTTGATATTTTTCTAATGTTGCAAGTAATATGTCGACGTTTGGAAAATGATCAACTCGGAAGCAACTGCCGAGTGAATTTTTTTCATCAAAATGTCCCGAAATGTGCTTCTTGGTATTTTTGTCGATTACATATTTCATTGGTTATTTTTTTACACATATCAATTTATCCATTAATTTTTTGAAGTGTCTTGGAAAGAGGAATGCTAACGTAGGAATGGATAAGAGAATGAGGGCTGAAATAATGATAGAATAATATTCGAACTGATTCCATTGGAGGTAATAGCGAAATTGTTCTGAAAGTTGGAGAATCTCTGTCGATGATCCAATTCCGGTAATGATTGAGAGGATCCCTAAAACGACTGCTTGTCTCTTATTCTGATTTTCTTGAATTTCCGTTGTTAAACTGCCTAACCTCTTCTCAAATAATTTAACCTCCTCGTCAATGCCCAAAGCACTGTGCATTTTTTGATAGATTATATTTGGAAGAAAATTGAATGATATGTGGGAATAGTTGTAATAATTAATAAAATCAACAAACTCATTTCGGGTTTTTATGGGGTCGTTTTTGAATATTGAATTAAATCTAAATACGTTATATCGAATATAAATATTGATTACGTAAATGGCGAAATATATACGGTTATAGGTGTTGAATTTAAAGTATGCATTATTTCTGTCGTTAGGATCGATAATTTTCTTATAGTCCATACCGGAATACACTCCGTAGCCAATTATTGTGAAAGAATCTAATAGTGCAAGCCCGGTGTAATTCTTAAAAACATTGATACTGTTCTTGAGAATCTCCTGATAATATTCTGAAGTGGGAGAAAAAAAATCTGAATTATTTATTGTAAATATTCTGGCACCAGTGCCAATTTCGTAAACTAAATTTGCTATTGGATAGATGGCTTCTTCAATTGGATTTTCAATATTGATTATTGTATATATTTTGAATTTCGAACCACTGTAAATATCAGTTTCTACGTCTCTGAGCTTTATTCCACACAATATCTCTTTGGATATGAATTCGTGAAAAAGCATGTTGGCTTCATTGAATTTTAATTCAGTGTTGAATTTTTTTATTGCAAATGTCAGGTTGCTTATTTCATGAAAATCAAGACTGTGGGGTTCGAACGTGAGTGCGAAAATACCAATCCCATTATCGAACAGAAATAACTCTTGAAGAATGCATGAAGTATTGACATCCTTGGGATTTGGTTTTCCAGGAGTGATTAGCGTAATGGGATGGTTTAGATTTCGTTGTAGTGAAATCATTGGCTGATCTTTGTCTTCTGAGGTGAACATTAAAGATGCAAACTCCGCGTAATATGTATCCTTGATAAATTGCCGTTCATTTGCCTCCTGAATGTTGCATTTATGGTGATAGTTTTCCTCTTCAGGGCGGGGTAGATTTTCACTCAATGGGATTTTAGAAAAACCACAATCTTGAAAAGATTTGATATGTTTTTTATTGAATGAAAAAACACCTGTAACTTTTATTAATGCGGCATCTATTTTTGGCAAAACGGGGTCCATGGGAATTGAATATTTTAGGTTTGTAAGCGTGATTTCGACAAGATAGTTGAAAACGTGTTATTTTAGAATTTTACACTTAAATTTGCTTGATATCCATAAAAATATGTATCTATGGGTACCGGATTTTTTTTATTTATAGTGTGGTCATAATTAATGCCGAACATCCAATTGTCATTGATATTATAGACTAGTTCAGATGACCAATACCACCTATATTTTGGGTCATTCATCAGTTTCGCTGCATCTGCTTGAAGGTACGTTTGACAGACAAAATCACATTTTGGTGTAATTTTTATAGCACCCTTGATGTATGAGTTTATACGGAGTTGTTTGTCTATTATATTGACTGGATTCATTGGGATTTTTGACAAATCGGAGACTCCATTATAGTTCCAGATCTCGGATTGATAAAAGGTGCCAATTCCAAAATACAAATCATAGCCATTCTTTTCTAAAATGCGTTCTCGAAAATTAAATCCGAATAAACTGCGATTTTGAAGTCCCCATGCACCATTCCACTGATATTGCGAAAATAATTCAATACTATTTGTTCTATTATCTAGGTCACGCCATTTTATATGGAAGTAACCTTCATTTTGAATTAATTCCTTTGCTGATAAAGTGGCGTCAATTTGACCTACGTAGGTAAGGGCCATGCCATTTTTTAATTTATATACAGATTCCGTATAAAGACTCATATCTTGTATGTTGTTTTTTTGTTTGTCTTTAGCAAATGAACCGGTAAGGAGAATATACCATCTTTTATTCATACTATCTGTTACTTCTCGATCTACATTTAGAATTTGTGCTGAGATAATATTTGGAGAATAGAATCCAATTAATAACATTGTCAGTCTGACAATAACAGAAATATTCATTATTTGCAATTTATTGGGTTGTGTAATCAATGGTATGAAAAATAGATACCCCAACGCAAGGAGTGACACTGGTTATATGTTTTGTAACGCATCGTGATAAAAATTATTGACGGGGGCACTGCCATAGATACTAACGTCATGGTCGAGCAGAATACCCGTGTCAAAGTCTCCATCGCAATATCCTTGTGTTACAATTGTGTTGCCGTGTTCTGGATGAAATCCAAATAAGTAAAAACTCTTTAAAGCCGTTGGTCCGACCATACGACTCACTTCAATCATTTCATAGTCCCAGATATTTGTAGTTGGGCTTGAGAATGCCAGTTTTATAATGCCACCATCATCAAAACTGTTGTTGGTCAATACAGCATCTTGAAGATTCGTTTGTACGATCTTTTTCCATTCATCGATATGGGTTTGTGTGTCAGGTAGCGATATTTTTTCAATGGTTTGATTTTTGGTAATTAACCAATGCACTTCGCAAGTTTCTCCCATTATTTTTTTCAATACGCCAGTGTATTCCATTAATATTTTGCAAACAATATCAGAAATTATAGAGGATAGATTATCTGCTGGCGTATCATAAATTTGATCTTGTAGATCATAATTTGGTGTTAAATCACTAGTAATGTATATGTATTTCATTTATGCTGTATTTCAAGCAATTTATGGAAATTGTATGAATTATGTATGATGTTATTGAACACATGGCAATGCAGATTTGTATATTTACCACAATTGTAAAATTGTAGGAATCATGAAAGTTGTTTTTAAGCTCTTATCAGAAAATTTCTCAAACGGTCACATCACTGAAGAGGATTTTGCTTTGAAATTTGAGAAAATAATCGATACGGCATTTAGATCGGGGATACGAATTTGGCATGCAGGTAAGAAGATTGAGCTAACAAAAGATATCTTTAAAGGCTCGGTTAATTTGAGAAATATGACCATTAATTGGGGTGGTTATGGCAGCAGCATTTCTAAAGAAAAGCTATTTGAATATTTTCAATTTATGTATCCAGGGGATACGGAGATTGATGGTACGATAAAATCAAAAGTCAATTCCAGGAACAACCCATTTACATTGTGTCATGCTGTATTTGGCAGCGATGTTGAGCCACAGTTCATTGAACAATATAAAGCTTTAGGGGGAACTGTTGATGGTGTTATTTCACAAAATACTCTTTTGGTTGTATCCGATAATACTGCGTTCATTGATGATTTCAAAGGGCAATGTACGGTGCATGGTTGGACACGTATTCTAGTGGTTGGAACAGGGTTGTTTCAAACGCTATTCCCGTCGAAACCCCCAGTCAAAGTTCAATCAGAAAGTGAAAGGAAAAGTGATCAAAGTGTTGTTAAAACGCTATATGCAGATGATGTCTTAAATGCTTCAATTGTCAATAATCGTAATCAGTTTAGTAAAGTGAAAAAGCTGTTGACCAATGATTCCATTGAAATTGTTGACTCTGGGCTGATGATGCTCGAGGGACTTGGAGATAGTGTATTGATTGATTCACTTTTAGAGGGTGTTGAGATGGTTAATTTCGAGATCGCACCCAATGCCCTCTTTTCAGGAACAAAAAAAACTCAGCCCATTCGCAACTATGCAATAATCGGATTGATAAATCTGGTGGATGAAAACTGTTTAAATAGTTTTCCTCTAAAAAATAGGTTGTCCGAGTTGCATGTAGATATTCCAAATCTTCATACTATATCCAAATTGACGCAGATTCAACGTTTAGTATTGGTTGATTCTTCTCAATCATTAACATCATTGGAGGGTATGCAGAATTTGACGATCTTAAATGGATTGGTTCTTAAAGACTGCCCGAATGTTAAATCATTAGATGCAATCAAAGGTCTGCCAATTAGAGAATTTGAAATTGGGATGTCCCGGCAAATCGAAAGCCTTCAGCCCTTGGAGGGGAAATTGGATTGTACTGGCCGCAAAAGTATCGTTATTAAAGAATTTGAAAATTTAAAGACCCTTGATGGTATTGAATTTTATAATTCGCTAGAAACAGTTGTATTGGATGAATGTGACAATTTGAAAGATGTTAAATCGCTGAAAAAACTTTCCAAACTCAAAGAAATAAAATCTGAAAGAACTTATAGTGAATGGAATGAATTTAGGTTAGAGAATCTTGATTCTGTAGATGGACTTATACTACCCAATCAGGTGAATTTACAAATCAGGTTAAATTCATGGAGGGATTTACCGGATGTCATTTACAAAGATTGTAAATATCTGGATATTCATTGTAAATCCATGCCAGATTTGAATTGGCTGAGCAGTTTCCCAAATCTCATTGGATTAACTGTTCATAGTCAAGATTTATTAGATGTCAAAGGGTTGAAGGCTTGTCAAAATCTCGTTGGATTAATCATTGAGTCCCCAGTTGTTTTAGATTTAAACGCTATAGCAGGCCTACCCAATTTGATCGCGTTGAATATTGAAGGGTGCACGAAATTAAGAAGTATTGACTTTGTTCTTGATTTACGAACACTGAAATTGTTTGGTGGTTTTTCAGATTTGTTAAGGGTCAATTACAAAGGGGATAGCATTAGAATTGAGCAGTTTCAGCAGGGAGTTGTTGGTGAGATTAGAGAATTAAGTGTCAGTGATTTGCCAGAGGTGGAATCTTGGGATCCTTTGTTTTCACTGCCGTTTTTTCAGACGCAAATTGATAGCCTGCGGGTATGGAATTCCAATACACTTAATTTTACTGGAATTTCAAAGTTGGCTAACTTAAGAACATTGAATATTTCTGAAAGTAAGTTGACGAATGGACTATTTGCCGAGGTATCAACAATTCACTCCATGGAGTATTTCAGAATCTATAGGTGTGACCAAATCGATATTTCTGATAATATTGAGTTGAGCTGTGATTTGGTATTTGAAAGGTGTGGGATTGGGTATCTTAAAAATGGAAGTTTTAAACTCGTCAAGTTGATTGATTCAGATTTTACTGAGATTTCGAATTGTGAAATAGGGTGTTTAAGGATTGAAGCAAACTACTCAAATAAAATAAAAAATCTCGTTGGATTAAATCAAAATAAAATAAAATCTATTGAATTAGAAAAACTAGAGGGAATCGAAGATATCTCTGGAATTGCTAGTATTTCGGAATTAACAACATTGTCAATAAAAAAATTACCCCGTCTGCAGAATATTTCATTTTTGGCGGGAATGTCAACGTTAAATGGGTTGTATACAGATGAATGTGATAGGCTAGATGTTAAGCCGAAGCCGAAAGGTCAAATGACAAAAAATGACTTGTTGAATTACCAATTTAAAATCGCGGAATTCTACAAACTACCCAACCAAAATGAGATTTCTAAATTGTTGAAACAGCTGAAGGCAACCCAATCTGTGGAGGTATCAAAAAAAGAGCTTTCTAATATCAAGAAGTTATTACAATCCCGTGATTTGGATGTTGTTATTTCAGGTGTTGACTTGGTCGCATCATTGAATAATGAAGCCCTGTGTAATGCATTGTTAGAAGGGATTGGTTATGACGGTAACACCATTGTGCCAAATAGAATATTTGAGGGTACTGGGCCCGCACAACCTTACTTAAATACAGCGATGATGGGAGTTCTGAATTCAGCTGTTAAGTATGCGAGTTGGGCAGACTTTGTTTCCAAAATTTCAATGGTAGAGATGAAGATTATTGTGCTGGATTATTTGTCTTGCCTGAATAATGTGCAAAGTTTAAAAGTCAAAGGGGTTTCGAAAAGTATCGATTTACTGAATTTGCCAGAGTTGCGTTCTTTTGTGTGGCAGTCTATGGATTGGTCTTCGGATCTGCCAAAGATGAGTACAGCATTTAATCTCAACGTGTTTCAAAACTCTGTTAAACTTGAAAAGTTTGTTGTTGAAATTCCACTGGATATCACAGGAGATTTTGAAGGGTTTTCAAGCTTCACAAATTTGAAGGAACTAGATTTTATCGGAATTCGGGAAAATCAAATTAATACCATCCGACACCTTAGTGGTTGTAAATCGTTAGAGACACTAAGGATTCAATTTGACAAATCCGTAATTGGCGGCATCTCTGATCTTGAGGGATTAAATGATCTGATAGAATTGAAGAGGTTGACAATCTGTAATACTGTGATAAAAGATACCGGGGCAATTCGCAACTTGAAAAATATTGAATATCTCGAGATATTATCACCTGTATTGGAGCATTTTACTCCATGTGACGATTTCTCCAAACTGTTGGAGTTGAATTTTAGTGCCACTAATTACAATAGTAACGGAATTTGTAGCTCATTGAAGACCTTGGGAGATTCGATTTATCCGGTGAATATGAATCGAATCAATATGAGAAATACGGCCATTCAAAAGTTTCCAAGGTTCGGGAATTTGAGAAATATTGATAACCTTCTTTTGTCAAATACACCAATTAGTGATTTTTCTGAAATGCGTTCAATTGAGAAAATTGGAGATCTCGATATTGATAATTGTGCTGAGATAATTGATTTTAAAGGGTTTGAGAATGTCAAAGAGATCGTGGATTTAGATATGACTAAATGCAGTAAATTGGTTTCATTCAAGGGGATGCAAGGTATCACTTATAGAAATTCTCGCTTAGATTTGAGTGGGTGTGTTTCGCTAAAATCTATTGAAGATTTACCAACGGCTATTTGGAATTTGATTATTTTAGGTACTGAAACACTTCCCCTGGTAAAAGCCGGATTGACGTGTGAACAAATACGCTGCTATTCAGTCAAAAATATAGAAAGGATTGGTAATTATTTGAATGTGGTGGGTTTTGATTTTTCTCTAGGAAATTATAATTCTGAACACCCCCTTGTTGATTTTTCACCACTTCGTGATCTGCATAAATTGAAGAAATTGCGTATTAATAGTGACAAACCAATATCCCTTGAGAGTTTTGCTCACTTTGAACACCTTGAAATACTCAATCTAGTGGGGTGTAAACAACTTACCAATCCAGAGAAATTAGCAAATACTCACATAGACAAGTTGTACATTGCAGATTGTAATTTGAAGAAAGCACAATTCCCTGCGACACTACAAGATAAAATTGATTGGCAATCAAAACCTTAATAAATAAATATGAGTACTTACGGAAAAGTAATAACAACCTCTCAACTGAAAAATCTTCTCGAACACGTTTTTGAGACAAACAATCAGTTACAATCAAAGGGCATGAGAAGTACACCCATTCTCATTTGGGGTAAACATGGTTTAGGAAAAACGCAAAGTGTGCTTGATTTTGCGAAGGATAAAGATTGGAAGATTGCCTATTGTGCTCCTGCACAGTTCGAGGAAATGGGAGATTTACATGGAATGCCATCTATAATGGATCCTGATCCGGCGATACAAGGTGATGAAATAACAATTTACAGTCCGCCATCTTGGATCCCCAAGGAGGATGGGCCAGGACTATTGGTCCTAGACGACATTAATAGGGCCGATGATAGGATGCTGCGTGGTGTTATGCAGTTATTGCAGAACTTTGAGTTGTTGTCTTGGAAATTGCCGCCAAAATGGCAAATTATCGCTACCGCCAATCCAGATGATGGGAACTATTCAGTGACGACTATGGATGATGCCATGCTTACTCGGATGTTGCATGTAACGGTTGAATTTGATGTGAAATCTTGGATTCAGTGGGCTGTTAAATCGGGTGTAGACAGCAGAGGTATCGATTTTGTTTCTACTTATCCAGAATCCATAACTGGGCAAAGAACGACCCCAAGAAGTTTGGTTCAGTTTTTTGATCAAATAAAAACCATTGCGGATTTAAAAACCAATATTGATATGGTTGAGATTTTAGCGAGTAGTGCTTTGGATGATGTTACTGTGGCAACTTTTATTGGGTTTATCAATGACGATTTAACGGTATTGATTTCGCCTGATTCCATCCTGAATTCAATAGATTGGAAAGCGACTGAAAAACAAATAATCGCAATTAGTGTCGGTAAAAATGGTGAGCAACGGCTCGACAGAATTTCCACTGTGGTAATGAGATTGTATTTTTTCCTTACCAGCGAAGAATACAAGTTGGCAAAAGCACATAAAGAAAACTTGGTTAATTTCCTGCTATTGGATTGTATTCCAAATGATTTGAAGATGAGTTTTTATTTGGATATTTCAAAGGAAGCAACTTTGGACGTCAAAGAATTGGTAAAAGATTCAAGGCTGGCCAAGTTGCTTTTAAACTCAATGTGATATTTTCAGTTGAATTTGTTTTCCATACTTCAAGTGGGTCCCTAATTTCCCGTCTGGAGTTATAACCCAAAGTAGAGGTTTACTAATTTTGACTTTAGGTTCTGAAGCGAAACCATCTGTAAAATAAATTACTCCACCATAGTTGACTTTGCTGTCCTTGATATATTGTAATGCAGGGTCAAAGTCTGTTCCACCGCCACCAGAAACTTTGATTTCTGATTGCGGGGAGTATTTGGAAACTGTTTGAATTTTGGCATCACACTGCACCAGTGTTATATCAGCACCGCATTTATGAATCTGATTTATTTCATTCAAAAAGAGCTTCAGTGTGTCGAGGTCAATAGACCCAGAAGTATCAATAATCAAACATAATTTCCAAAGGCGTTTTATTCTCACTCCTGGTCTGGTTCCATAACGTTTACTGATGCGTTTCATTGTATGTGAAACATAGGTTCTCCCATTGGCATTAGCAAATATCTTTAAGACCCGTTTCCAGTCAATGGCATTTTTCTTTTGTTCCAATGACCTAATATAGTCTATTAAATCCCCCGGGATTGTTCCGTGTTGTTTTATTGGCGTTCTTTTGAGAGAATTGGTTATTTGTTGATCAAGAATAGTCTCTGAGAAATTTCCAGAATCACCAGGGCTTAGCCATTTCGAATGATCACCGTTTGTTGGTTTACCAAGCACAGAATTTAATTTAGCATGTGATTCAGGGTCAGTATTTTCACCGTTTTCGTTTAATTCGCTTAGGATTTTGTAGTAATATTCTAAGGATTGTTTTGGTTTGAGATTGAGATTTGGGAAGGTTTTCAAAGTGATAGCAAAATCCGGCAGTTCCCATGTTCCTATGTATTGATTTACTACGAGGTCAGCAGCGACATTGAGAAGTTTGTGATTCTTGAACTTTGAATCTCTGTAGAGATGTTTGAAAACTAGATGTAAGGTTTCATGTTTTACAACTGCAACTCGCTGACTGATACCTTTAAGTTGTTTGGCAAAAAAGTCGGGGTTTATGTATAGCGCGATACAATTATCTTGAAAACCAACTGCGGCTGTATCAATTTCATCAGTGTAGATTCTCATTACACCTGCTAATAAGTGAGCATAGAATGGCTCCTTTATCAACAGTTGATTGATGCAGCGGGAAATCTCATCTTGGATGTTTTTCACAGTCGACTTTTAAACTTATGTTTTGCTGACGTCCTTTAGTCCTTCATGTTCTAAAAGATGTGCTGGAACATTGGATATGGTTTTTGGTCCCCACCATCTAATACGTACAGATGAATCTTGATTTTGTAAAAATGCTGCGGAAACTAGATTGGGAAAACCATCAATACCAAGGGAAGTCTTAACTTTGGGTAGAATTGGCAATTCTGTTTGTTGGCAACCTGAGCCGCTAAGGTTGAGTGATTCAAATGTCGATATTTTACTGAGCAATTCTAAATCTGTCACATTGCCAGAAATCCAAAGAGAAGTTAGAGGGAGTTTTACAATGTATTCAATAATTGGTACAGATGAATTGAATCGCTCAAAGTTGATTTCGCTCAAAATTGTTAATCATGCAATTGCCGAAAGGTCGGTCAGTTTGCTGCATTCTTCAATCCTTAATTCTTCAAGATTCGTAAATTTTTCAATGCCATTTAGTGATTTGATGTTTGATGTCTTTTCAATAGTTAGGCGTTTTATCAAAGGAAAAACATCTGCTAGTCCACTTAAATCCTTTCCTTTGAATCCCGAAAGGGACATTCCCACAATACGACTTGAATATGTTGATTCTTCAAATTCCGCGAGATACTTGCCTCGGAAGCTAACTCTTCCTTGGTCGTCAGTATCGAAAAACATAGAGCGATTGTGATTGAATAATGTTGCTAATTCCATTTTTCGAAAATAAGACTTTGTTTTACCGATTCAAAAAACAGTTCATGAGTTTTAGAGAAGTTTCGTGAAAAATCATGTGAAGAATATGTTTAGTTTGGATTTTTTGAGAAAAAATAATATCTTGATTTTAACCCAATTTACTATTTTAACCAAATGTCGATTTATATAACGATTCAGTTTAAATGAAACTCGAACATAAAACTATGTTAAATGTGAAAAAGAGCAAATTGCTTGTGATGGATTTGGATGAAACGCTCATTCACACGGCATATGCACCAATTATTGGGGCAGAGTTGAAAGCCAAGCGGGGGTATTTCTATTTATATGAAAGGCTGTATTTGAAGGAGTTTTTAGATCGGTACTCGACTGAATACGATTTTGCGATATGGTCGGCTAGCAAAGCGGATTACGTCCGATGGATTATTCGCTCTACTGCTCTTTCGGACTATGTATTTGTCTTTGTTAATACCCGCAAAAACTGCAAACGAATTTTCGGCAGCGGTGGTCGCATAGAATACCTAAAAGACTTAATGCCTTGTATAAAGCAATACGAAAAA
>Ga0315909_10007930_pt1 | contig 11750 bp, 10 predicted proteins | sample LakEriMetagenome_11_FD_203527 | JGI IMG/M metagenome (GOLD analysis project Ga0315909, IMG submission 203527) | Freshwater fungal communities from buoy surface, Lake Erie, Ohio, United States - Buoy 2 MA125 | ecosystem: Environmental > Aquatic > Freshwater > Lake | place: USA: Lake Erie, Ohio...
TTTGAGATCGCTGCTGCTCCTGCTGTCGGCCTCGCGCTTGGCAAGGGCATCGACGCTGGCCGGTTCATCATCGATGCTGCTGATGCCGTCGCGGTCGCTCGCTACGGTAAGGAAGGCGGTCCTGCCGCATCCGGTGTCGGTGCGTTCATCAAGAACCAGGTCGATACCGTCAAGCGTGCGCGTGAGGTCTACCGCACCACCCGCAGCGATGAAGCCTTGATCAAGGCTGTGACGGATGTTGCGACTGCGCATCCCGTGAACATCGACCTTCAGTTGAACCAGGTGAACCCTGCGCTCGCGAAGGTCTACCGGGATGAGGTTCTTCAGGCTGTTGAGCGGGACGAGGTTCTCAACAAGATTCTGACGGCGCTCGTTGATGAGGCTCCTGCAGCAGAGCGCGCGAACGAGTTCCGCATCCTCAACAGCAAGAGCGCAGACGACATCGTTGCCGCACTTGATGATGCTGCTACCCGTGCGACTGCTGACGTTCAGAAGGCAGAGCAGCGCCTCGTTGCAGCCAAGGAGGCCGTTGAGGAGACGAAGCGTCTACCGACTTCGGAAGAGCAGGCGCGACTGCTCAAGCAGCAGGAGGCTACGGCTAGAAGGACTGCTGGTGAACTGAAGACCGCAAAGGAGAAGGCTGCGAAGCTGGAGGCCCTACGCGGCCTCGACAGTGCGGATGTAGAGGCTCGCGTACTTGGTGCATCTGACTCTGCCGTGCAGAAGATGCTCGGTAAGGAGCCTACCGCTACGCCCGTTACTCCGCGGGTTGCAGAGGTCATTGATCAGCAAGAGGTCGCGGATGTGTTCGGTGCGCCGGTCACGACCAAGGAAGCGCGTGCTGTCGCAGAGGCTGGCTCTGTCCGCGAGTTCCTTCGCGGAAAGGGCGCGGAGTCTCTGACCCAAGCAGAGTCTGCTTTCGTTGACGACATGGTCGATGCGCTTCGTGCCGGTCCTGCAGACGACCTTGTTCGCGTCGTTGAGCAGCAGGGTCAGCGTCTCGTCAAGGAAGGCAAGCGCACCGAGCCGTACAGCAACCTTGAGATCCTCAAGATCCTTGATCGTGCTGATGCAGCTAGCCAGTACAAGCGTCTCGGCAACCTTGAGGCGCGTGAGCAGAAGATCGTAGAGCAGCTCCTGAAGGATGAACAGGAAGGCGCGAAGATTGCAGACCGGTTCATCTCGTCTGCAGAAGCCAAGTTGCGGCTCAAGGAAGCGACCGACGCCGTCAACGAGGCAGTGAAGAACGCGCGTATGGCTACGCAGGATCTGCAGCGCGCTCGTTCGATGAAGGTGCCGAAGGCCCAGGTGAAGGCTGCAATGGGTCGCGGTCCTGTGCCTGCGCCTGCGCCTACGCCTGCGCCTACGCCTGTCGTTGACATCAACGCGAGGGTCCAAGCTCTTGAAGATCAGCTCATTGCTCTGATGGAGAGCAATGGTTCCCCTGATGAGGTCCAGCGTGTCAGTGATGCGCTGTCTGCTGCATATGCAGAGCAGCTCGGTGGAAAGCCTCGTGCTGTCGGTGAAACCATCACCAAGGCTGCGGACAAGCCTGCGTTCACTCCGATGTTCGGAGTCCCTGCCACATCCGACGTGAAGCCGTCGAACGTCGTCAACATCGCGAACGACCCATCCGCTGTCTCCAATGCTGCGGCTGCTCAAGCAGACGGTTTTGAGAATGCGCGTCGGTCCCTGCGTACCGTCTTCCCTGACAACCCTGCTGCGCGTCGTCAGGTCGAGATGCGCTACGGGCTCGACCGTGATCGCATCTACGGTGTGACTAATGAGCCGTGGGAGCGGCCCGACATCATGATGACGAACCGCGCACCGGTCGTCACCGTAAGCGATCCAGCAAGGCTGTTTAAGAATGCACGGACCCGAGGGCTCGACAACGTCCAGCGCTACATCATGGGCGATGGTCCGGAGTTCGCGACTCAAGTAAAGCGTAATCTTGCAAAGGCGATAAAGGACGGGACCACCAACCCGGAGAAGGTCAAGGCAATCCGTGCCTACCTCGACCAAGGAATGGCTGTACACGACACTGCAAAGCGTCAGTTCGCAGAGCGTGTCGGGATGCCGTTCTACGGTAAGTACATCTCGTCAGATTCATTCTGGGGAAGCATGCCTGACCTTCAAGGGTCTGGCGCAAAGTCGTTCTACGACTTCCTCGATAAGGTCGCCGCTGGTCTTCCTGCAGGCACTCGGCGCGCTCGAGGAGAGAACGTCTACTTCCGCTGGCTTTCGTTTCGCTCTGCACCGGAAGGACTCGACCCGCTCGTCGTTCGTCTTGATGACTTCGTAGAGGTTCGTAATGCGAACCTTGCAGAGCAGGCCGGACCTCTCCGTCAGAACATCGTGCTTCCTGATGGGACCACGCGCTTCGCAGATGAAGGCGCTGTGTCAGACCGATTCGTCGGTCACGTCATAGGTGCAGAAACCCGCAACGGGAAGCAGTACCTCGTGGTGCAGCCTTCTGAGTACGCCTCCTCTGCAGGGCCGAACAAGGTCCGCGTCAAGGGGCGCAGCGTTCTCGTACCCGCTGACGAAGCTATCCTCTCTGAGCGTGGCCGAGTCGGTGACTACACGGTTGGCCTTGGTAAGAACAAAGATGGTCGTATGCACATCGGCGTCTACGGCACCGCTCGTCCAATGACGAATGCAGAGTGGGCCGCTCTTGCGCAGCGCGAGCAGACTGCATTCAAGGACGGGCTCGCCGGCAAGATCAGTTACGACCCGACGTACAACCGGCATGTCACCGAGCCGATGGCTCCACCGAAGCGTCCGACCGCTACGGACTTCGACATCAGTCCGGATGAGTTGAACGACCCTGAAGGGTTCGTGGACATCCTCAAGCGTGCGCCGCCGAAGCCGCAGGTTCAAGAGGTCGGTGGTGCTGGTCGTGCTGCGGCTGGTGAGCCACCGCTCTACACGGGCGAGGACCGTCCCACCGTGGTCAAGCGTGTGGTCATCAACGCCGCAATGAACAACCGCGACAACGCCGTCGAGCGTCTCGACCAAGTGCGTCGTGAGGCTGCGGCTATCGTTTCGCAGTCTCGCGTTCCCGAGGCCACGTTCGATCAGCGTCTCAAGGTTCTGCTTGACCGCAAGCCGAAGCTCGAAGATGAACTCCGGAAAATCCGTGATGCGCGTTCTGTACAGGAGCGCGTCGTCAACGGACTCGTCCAGTACGATGATCTCGCTGACGATGCCTACAAGGTCGCTGCCGGTCCTCGTCGCGATCTCGCACAACGACTCGCAGATGCGGAAGAAGCCGTCAAAGCGAACATCGCTGCTGAAGATGCAACCGCACAGGCTGTTATTCGTGAAACCCGCGGTGCTGCCTTTGCCGAGCGTGAGGTCACGCTTCAGCGTCAGGTGCAGGAAGAGGTGCGCCGCATCGCTGCGTCCACGCCTGGTATCCAGCAGTCGTTTGAGGTTGCGCGTGGAGTCGGCGCTCTTGCGTCCGGTGCGCGTGAGGTGGTTGAGGCCACCATCCCGCAGGCCCTGCGTCAGCTCAACCGGCAGATCTCCCGCATGTCCGACGAGGCCGCTCGCGACCTTCAGGACGCGATTGCTCTGCAGAAGATCACGGACCCGAACCAGCGTCTTACGTCTGCGTTCCAGTTGCTGGACGACACGAACTACGGAGCCACTTGGCGCACCACGCAAGACATCGGCAACCTCGATGGTCGCGTCGTGGACAGCATGGCGTTCGCCTACGTCGATGATGTGACCAAGTTCAAGAAGGACTTCCCTGACCTCGCTGATGAAATGCGGGCCGTCGTCCGCACCATGAAGGTCGACGGTAACGACATCGGCTCGCTCAATGACCTAGCCTACGTCATCGCTGGAATGACCCCACAGAAGGCCGCTGGCGCTCGGACGATCGCTACGGGAGATCTTCAGTTCGCGCAGGCTGTGATGTCGCAGGGCATCGTGAACCACGCCGTCAGCAACACGCTCGGACTCGGCGCGTTCTACACCGCAGAAGAGTACCGTGCGATCGATGCATGGCTGAAGAGCGGCGATGTCTCCACTCGTGAGGCTGCGCGTGGTCGTGAACTCGCGCTCGCGATCTACGGAAGCGCAGTAGATACCCGCAAGCCGATCAGCGCGATCAGCGACATCAACAATGCGCCTGCGAAGAACGAGCTGCTCAAGGCTGTAAGCCTCACCAAGGCCGCGGTCAAGGAAGGCATGACCGAGGGTGAAGTCGCCGCCGAGGTGCTGAACGCCTACGACAAGATGGTCAACAGCAGCCTGTACATGCCGCAGACTGTCGCGCGTGAACTCGACAAGACCGTGGGCGCCATGCTCTTCGCTACTCGTGGCGGCGAGGAAACGCAGAAGGGATGGCTCGCGAGCAATGCGTTCTGGTTCGCCAACACGAACAAGAAGGCGAGCGTCTACGGACTGTTCACTCCACGCACCGAGTTCTACTTCAACAACCTTGTGCAGGATGCAGATCAGGTCGCGGTGTCTGCGAACGGTGGTCTTCGCCAGGGACTCAAGGTGATGATCGGCTCTACGCTGAACAACATCTTGGTGTCGAAGCCTCTTGGTATTTCTCTGTCTGTGCCTCTTGGTCTTGCAGACGCCATCCGTGGAGTTCGTGCAGGTACGTCTGCGACAGGTGCGGCTGAAGTAATCGCTAGGGTCAACAACTGGCTCGGACTCTCTGCCTACGGCACCGACGCTAGCCTGCTTTTGCGTGCGTCTGATGACGTAAGCCGCGTGCATGGGCTCCCGTACAGCGAGATGCGCCGCATCTTCCTTGAGGCCGGTGGTGGAAACACGCTCCTCGCTGACGAAGTCGTGCGCGATCTCAACAAGGCGTTCGGAGAGAGCCGGGTATCAACGCTGTTCAAGAAGGTCTTCACTGACCAGACCGATGCGGTCGGTAAACTCCTCACCGATCGTAAGCGTGCTGGCGCGTTCCTCTCGCTCTTTGAGTACAACGTCAAGCAGGCTGGTGGTGCTGCTCGCTTGAGCGAGGCTGAACTGCGCACGATCGCGCGTCAGAGCGCGGATGACATGGTTGCGGCGCTGATGGACTACAGCGCGAACCTGCATCCGATCGAAAGAAACCTCGTGATGACTGTTCTTCAGCCGTTCTGGGCGTTCGACAAGAGCAACACGCTCCGAGTCGCTCGTCTTCTCACCAAGGACGGCGCTCGAGTGCAAGGCGCCATCGAAGCGGCGCGTTCCGGCTACCGATTCGGGCGCTGGACCCGTGGAAAGCAGACGCTTGCGCAGGTTGGGTCGTTCTTCCTTGAGAATCACGACCAGAATGGCTTCGATGTCGATGCGATGAAGGCCGATGACGCCTCTCGTGCAGAGCAGATGCGCAAGGAAGGGCGGTCTGAAGCCGAAATCGCAGCGGAAATGCTCTACCCTCGCTACGAACAGCAGGTTCGGCTGCTCAAGCAGTCCGGAATCTCGTCTCGTGACCTTCGGTTGGGCGCTCTTTCCCTCACCGATGAGCATGCTCCGTCGATGGCGGCCTTCATGGACTACTACGTCCCGAAGCCTCCGCTCTACTTTGAGCCGGATGAGTTCTCCAAGAACCGCACGCCGTTCTCCATCGTCGTTGCTGACAGCCGTTTGCGAGGTCTTCAGCTCGCGAATGACGCTGCGAACCCGAAGAACAAGTTCGCGACGGACTCCATGACCTACCTGATGGGTCCGGAAGATTCTAATTTGACAGCGTTCAACCGTGTGTTCGCTATGTCCGAGGCAATCGCAGCCGGTGCGAAGGAAGCCGCGAACGCTGAAGGCAATCCGCTTTTGCGTGAGCAGCTCGCAGAAGCCGCAGTCACGATCATCGGCAATCCTGAAGGCTACAACCCGATCATGCAGAGCGTCATGGAGATCGTTCGCTCCTCTTACGCAGAGAAGGACAGCCCGACTCTGCGTCCGATCACGCTTGGTGCAGGCGTTACCGGCCCGATCATGCAGTTTCTTGGCCTCGCAGACAAGACGAACATCCCCATCGGGATCGAAGTCACCGACACCGATATGGGCAGCACCACCACGAACCTGCTTCCTGGCTACCAGATCCCGGCGCAGACGGCTGTCTACATGCGTGCGCTGCTCCCGCAACTCGTCGCTGCTCTCGGTGAGCCGAAGGATGCAGAGGATCTTGTCCAGATCATGGCTGAACTGACCGAGAATCCCGGAAACAAGAAGCTCCTGCTGGATCTCGACAAGATGATGATCAAGTCGATGGCTGGCATGAAGAACCGGCGCGTGTTCATCCAGTCTCGTGACCGTACCGCAGAAAGCATCGTCACCGGACGTATCGCTCGTGCTGGTGGATTCCCGGCTACGCGCACGCCCGTCACGCAGAGCGCCGAGGCCATCAAGACCGAAGAGCTCATGCGCGGGCAGGAGTACACCGGATCGCTTGATGAGCGTAGGTACGAAGCCGACCGCAGCCTGTTCTACACCGGTCTTGCTGGTGGTGAGCCGGTGGATGCGTCGATCGCTGCGGCGTTCGCTATCGATGAAGGACTCCTCACCAAGGAGCAGTTCACCGCACAGGACATCGAGACGACGCTCGGCATGCTCGCGGAGAACCCGCGCATCCGCCAGGCTGCAAAGCAGGCTGGTCAGACCAGGCTCGACCGGCTCTCTCCGAATGCGCGGCTTGGTGCTGTTGAGCGTGCGAAGCGGTACGCCATCGCCAACAACGTCGATGCCGATGCATTCGCTGTTCTGCGCGCCGACCTCGCGGAGCGTGGCCTTGAGCCGGATACGATGTCCAACCAGAACATCATCGACTACTACAAGGAGAACCCATGAGCGAGAAGTCCTACAAGCCGCCGCCCGGTGCTGCCAGCAACGCCCGCAAGGGTCTCGAGTGGCGCAAGGAGTACAACCGTGGCGGCACGGCAGTAGGAGTCGCTCGAGCACGCGACCTCGCGAATGGATCGTCCTTCCCTCTCTCCACCGTGAAGCGGATGTACTCCTTCTTCCGGCGCCACGAAGTGGACAAGCAGGGGAAGGGTTTCCGACCAGGTGGTGAAGGCTACCCGTCTGCCGGCGCCATCGCGTGGGCACTCTGGGGAGGCGACACCGCATACGCTTGGGCCACCCGCATTGTGCGTGCGGAGAAGAACAAGTGAGGGACCAGCCCACCAGGAAGGAGTCGGTTCAAGCGCGTCGTTCATTCCGCATGTTCAAGCGTGCGCAGGGGCTCAAGGCCCGTGCAGTCATGCACAAGGACATCGGAGAGATCGCTGAAGCCGCTATCATCGCCCATGAGGTGATGACAGGAGCGCAGCTCCTTCCGAAGAAGGACGGTCCTAACGACAAGCGGCCCGATGACCTCATCGTCCACAAGGTCGCCCGTGCGATGGCCGCTGGCCTCACCAAGAACCTCGCGTGCGCCCACGCAGGCATCTCCCCGTCCACCCTCGACATGTGGATGCGGAAGGGCGAGAACGGAGACGCCAAGTTCATTCAGGCTTGGCGCACCATCGGTGCGGCAGAGTCGGAGGCGGCTGTCGCTATGCTTGATGTCGTCGGTGGCGCAGCCACGGGTGCCAGCACCTACGATGGTACCGTGCAGGACTGGAAGGCCGCTGCGTGGATGCTCGAGCGCAGGTTCCCGCGGGAGTATGGCCGCACCGTGCAAGAGACGGAGCACGCAGTGCGCGCAGAAACGGAGGAAGACAAGGCCCTCCTCGACAAGCTCCTGGGCAAGACGTGAAAGGCTGGTAGAGCCGAAACCCTACCAGCCAACCACCTAGCGACCCAGCAACAGGAGAGAACCAGTCTTCACATGTGTGAGGACCGTTCAGATCCTAGCAGCCACCACGATCTTGCGCAACCGCTCAGATCGGGACCGAAAGAGGAGCAGCTGTACGAACCACCATCCCACACTCCTCTAGAGTGTTGATGAGTCCCTGTATGATTTTGTGCGCTTCTTGAACGTCCATAGCCTTTGTCGAGAAAGCATCGCGCAACTGAATGTTGTCGATCTCAAGATCGTGCTCGCGACGACATGCTTCTCTGTACATCTGCTTCATCTCTGAATCTTGCATAAGCAGTTTGCGCAACCGCTCGATCTCGTCCGACTGCGCCACCACGTAGGCAGAGAGCGCATCTCGCTCCGTGCGCACGTTGTCGATCTCATCGATCAGTTCCCTCACCAGCGGAGCGGTGAAGATCTGTCGGCGCTCGAGTTCATCGATCTGCGCACGGATGGTGGTCGTGTCGATCATGTGGTCGCTCCAGACAAGAGTGGCGTCCCCGCAACATTACGAGGACGCCGATCCCTTACGTTCCAGCCTCCGAGGAGGCGCACATGTAGTAACGCGAAACTACTGGTTAGGACAAGTCAGGAGTCCAACCATGCGAAACGAAGTGGTCCACCAGTACGTCACCGGCTTCATCAACGCCATGCGCAACGATGAGCGGAAACTCAACGACCGAGAAGTGCTCGGCATCACGCTCACGCTCTACCTGTCCGTGTGCCAGGCCATGGGTGTCGATGCGGTGGAGTGTGTGGACACTTGTGCTGGGGATCAACGAGATGGAGAAGGGTCAATGAACTAAAACGCCATCGCCAGGTGGGGAGGGGGGGTCTACCTACCTCGAGCATCGCGCGGCGACGGGAACGGCGTAGGTGCGTGCGTGCGTGCGTGCGTGGGAGGGAGCATGCGCCGTCGCGTGGGAGGGGGAAGCGTCCCCACCACGGAAGGGGAGCGGCGTGCTCGAGGGGATGGGCTCGAGGGGAGCGGCGTGCGTGCGGACCTACCGGGATGGCATGCGTGAGGGGTAGGGCCGGCGTGCGTGCGTGGGCCGGCGTGCGTTGACCTACCTGAATGCGGGGTAGGGGTGCGTTTACCAGGACATCAACTAAACGGTTGATCGATCCGGGTACCCTTCAACTAAACGGTTGATCGGCCTAAAACTAACGCCCCACACTCCCGACAGGCCGATCCTGCAAACCCGCGTAACCACTCACCTTACAGACTGTAATAGGACCGTAATACTGTAAACCCGCGTAACTCTTACACTATTACAGGATTACAGGATTACAGTCTAAACCTACCTACACGCGCGAACCCTCTCCCCTCCTATGGGTGTAGGGGTGTACGTAGGCCTATAGGTACACTGCCTAAAACGCTGTAATCCTGTAATCCTGTAATAAGGCAATGATCCTGCACGGTTAGACCATAACGGCCTTATTACAGTCTGTAAGGTGAGCAATTCCGGGCACATACGCGGCGCTTGCAGAAATTTCTAGAATTCTGCATCCATCACCTTGCACCTAGTCCATACACGGGACATACTGTGAATGTCGCCGGGAAGGGAACGGAACGGCGGCGCAACCACCCGGAGCCCTACCATGCCAATCAACCACGCCACCTTGCGTCTGGTCCTCACCGATCTAGGCTTCCCATCCGTCAATGACTGCGAGCCCACCACGCGGTGGGAGTATGACAGCGTAGTATCGGACGCGTGGTCCGCGTGTGACCAGACCGATGAAGACATGCGCGCAATCAACGCGGCATACGGCCTTATCGCCCGCGCATTCAACGCCTAGCCCTACCACCCGACTACCACGGAGTACTACCATGCCTTCCTTCAATCTTCTCACGGTCGACGGCAACCCCAAAGTCAGCAAGGGCGCGTCCGTCGGTGTCCTTACCGGCGTCCTTCACCTTCTGCCGGCTACGCGCTACGACGAATTGCGAGTCGCGCAGGGCTTGCCCCGACTCGGCGTAAACCTGTGTCCGTTCGCCGGGACGTGCGCCGCGCCTTGCCTGAACACCGCCGGACGTGGCGGCATCCCGCAAGCGTCATTCGCTGGCCGCGCATTCGTGAATAACGTGGAACAGGGGCGCTACCGCCGCACGCACGAATACATGACCGATCGGGCGACGTTCCTCGCGCGCCTGATCGGTGAGCTCGGCAAGCTCGCAGCCTACGCGCAGTCTTTGGGCATGCAGCCCGCCGCTCGCCTGAACGGGACGAGCGATATCCACTGGGCCGCACGTCACCCTGAAGTCGTGCGCGCCGCGCAGCGATTGGGCGTCCGACTCTACGACTACACCAAGCGCCCTGTGCGCTACGTGGAGAACGCGCCCATCCACTACACCTACAGCCTTGACGTGGGCGCCGCGCGTGAGGCGCACGCGCTGCAGTACCTCGCAGCGGGCGGCAACGTCGCCGTCGTATTCCGTGGTGGGCTACCCGAAACCTGGAATGGGTTCCCTGTCGTGGACGGCGACGTGACGGACGTGCGCTACCTCGACCCGCGCGGCGTGGTCGTCGGCCTGAAGGCTAAGGGCAAGGCTAAGACGGATACCTCTGGTTTCGTCCGTGACGCGCGCCCTAGCTCCGAACCTATGACTATTGGGGAGTGGTATAACTATACCCGCGAGTGGTCGGAGTAAACCGATAGCGAAACGCGCGCGACCTAGCCACCTGGTAGGTCCGTGCGTCTGCAGGTAGCGCCTGCACTGAAGAGCTACGCGCGCTCGCTACGCGCACCCACCCACCAGAGGACTACCATGCTCACCCAACGCACCTTCCTCCGCGCCATGCTCACTGTAGCGCCGGCCCTATGCATTCTGCAGGCCGTGCAAGGGGAGTACGTGCTGGCGCTTTACGCGCTCGCACTCGCGCCTATCGCGTTCCTGGTCGCGCCCTACGTGTGCGACGACAAGCGCTAGCCGGCACCCACCCACCCACCTACCACCTACAGGGGACCACCCATGCCATACGTCTACGTCATTCGATACGCGTGCGGTACGCACGTCAATAGCAAACAGCTGCTCGCGGCCTTGCATGCCGCGCCAGCATGTCAAGAGGTAACGGGTGCGCTGCATGCCCTGCTAACGCTAGGCACCCGTGGTCAAGTGTATTCGTATCAGGCCGACGATACCCTCTCACACTGCGCGTGGGCCGCGTGCCGCGCCCTAGGCATGGGCGTAGACGACATCGCGCGCGCCTTCCCTGCCTAGTCCACCCACCCACCCACCTACCAGAGGACTACCATGCGCAACGATTACCCTTCCAGCCCCACCCGCTTTGCCTCCCGTGGTAGCGCCCTCCGCGCCGCCAGCCGCGCGAACCCTCGAAGCCTTCCATGCCCTACCTGCAAGGCCCCGAACCGCCTTACCCCTGCGGACCAAAAACGCGGCTACCAGTGCGACGACTGCGCCCGCCGCGACGAAGGCTGCTGGTAAACGTACCGCGCGCGCTTGACAGTCCACGCACACACGATAACAGACACACGCGCGGCACACACTACGCGCGCCTCACCTACCACGGAGGACCACATGCGATTCGACATTGAATGGATAGGGCCCGACGACAATGCCTATGCTGTGCAAGGCCTCGTAACGGGGCCAGTGGACTACGACGAAAGCTCGTGGTCAACGGAAAAGGTGACTGTCGAGGGTCCGGAGGGGCTCCTCGACTGGGGCGACTGTAGCGACGTGGACCAGGCTAACTGGCCCGACTGGGCGCACACGCTGCTGGTGCACAGCATCGACAATATGCTCGAGGCTCGCGCGTTCGGCGCGTTCGGGCTCTGACCTACCACCCACCCGACTACCACCGGAGGACCACATGCAGAACTACAACCACCAGCTCGTGAACGTCGCGACGTATTACGAGGCTACCATTCGTGAGATGCGCGCCCAGATCATCGCCCTGCGCGCCCTGCCTGACAACGCGCACGCACAGGCTAGTGCAGACACGCTTGAGCGCGTGATCCGTCACCTGTCCCT
>Ga0315909_10007934_pt1 | contig 11746 bp, 10 predicted proteins | sample LakEriMetagenome_11_FD_203527 | JGI IMG/M metagenome (GOLD analysis project Ga0315909, IMG submission 203527) | Freshwater fungal communities from buoy surface, Lake Erie, Ohio, United States - Buoy 2 MA125 | ecosystem: Environmental > Aquatic > Freshwater > Lake | place: USA: Lake Erie, Ohio...
CGTAGAACATACCACATAGCGAGGCAACTTCCAAGAGTCTCCGTCCTTTCAGCTCTGAAGCAAGGGTAAGGGCTTTGGCGTTCAAAAGCTTGTCCTCAATGCGCTGTTGTGAATCAACCTCGGGCTGTAAGCGCTTAAACAAAGCCTTTCCGTTAAACCATGGCGATTCAGGGTTGTTGGGGTGGTTCATAAAGAACTCCATGAGCTCTTCATTGCTCTTGTGAATCATATAGGGTTCATCCGCGTTCAAGTGAAAACGCTTGTACCTTGTGCGACCATCCGGTAGAATCGTTTCGGTGAGCCGGTGGATCTTCCCGTCAAGAGTCCGGTATTCGGAAAAGTGAAAGGTTCCTCCGTTTCCGGATTGAAGCATAAAGGCTTCAAAGTCTTTAGTTGTTGCCATTTGTTGTATTTTATAGCCTAATAACAACAAACACTACAATTGGTTCCAAAACAAAAGCCCCCGCCTTGTGGGCGAGGGCTTCGTTTCCTCCGATAAGAGGGGTTACGCTGCGTACAACAAACCGTGGTTGTTGGCTGCGCGCAATTCAACACCGATGGAAGAGTAGAAGTCTACTGTGAATCCATCTTTACCGTTAGCACGAGCGGCTCCGGCACCGGCTTCTGGAGAGGTGATACCTTCCTGGACGGTACGGCGGAACTCAAGGCTTTGGCCCAACAGGTCTTGCTTATAGCGCAAGTTGATGAGTGGGTTGCCACGATCGTCGGTACCCATGTTCAAGAACAACATGGCTTTGTCCCAGTTGATGCCGGAAGTGGCAGGAGCAGGGAACAGAGCCTCGTTGGCGAATGGGTAGTACAGAACGAAGTTCAAGATTTTGTCCATGAACTTGTACTTGGTGATGTTCAAGCCGGTCATGATGCCATCGCCGGAAAACACACCAAAGCTGATGCCACCGTTCAAGGTGTAGTCGCGGAGTGCGAACTGGGCGTCGGCATAGGCAGAGCTACCGCAAAGCACGGTGAACTCGGTTGCGTTGCTGTTCAAGCACATCAAGCGAACTTGCTCGGCCAAGTCGGTCTCGGCAATAGCAGAGGAGTAGGTTCCTACAACACCGCTGGTGATTACACGCTGCAAGATACCGTTACCTCCCAAACGAGTGCTTCCAGAAAGAAGGTTGTTTGTGGTGCTGGTAGTGCTAGCCTTGGCTGCCAAGATGTACATCTCGCGGTCCATGGCCATCTCTTGCATGGTCTCCATCTCGTTGATGTAGTAGTAAGACCACTCGCTGTCAGACTTCTTTACGTACTTGAGGTTAGAACCTTGAGTAGTGGAACAGACCACAGAACGACGCATGATACCCATGTACTCATTCACCTGGGTTTCTTGCCATACACGACCGGATGGGCTGTCAGAGTACTCTTGCTGCAGGTTGTACAGGTGAGCAAACTTAATTCCATTAGTTGCGATGCTTGAACCAAAGGTGGCTCCAAGAGATACAATGTTTAGCGTTCCGGATGCGCCATTACCTCCGGCACCAGTTAAACCAGTGATGGTGGCATAGACATCGTTTTCAAAGCGGATAACGTCACCGACCAAGAAGGACGCTTGAGTTCCGGATGGAACGGTCACGGTACCGGTTGAGTCACCAGAAGCACCTACTGGAGCAGTCGTGGTGGTAACCGATTGACGGAACTTGCCCTTCTCAAACCAGCTGAAGAAGTCGTTGCCAACAACGGGGTTCTTACGACCGATACGGCCCAAGAGGGTTGTGATGGTGTACTGAGGGAAGCGATACGTGATGTAGTCGCTGAAGTCGGGTTTTTGAATGCCCCCGAAAACATATTGCCCGTTTACGTTACCGGTTTGGATAACGCCAGGAGCATTGTTGCTTGGATTGCCTGTATTAATGTAAGCCATTTTTTTTGTTTATTTAAGTTTAGAACAAAGGTTTTTCACCCTTTCTCAACCTTTCAACTTCTGATTCAACAGTAGACAAAGCCTTTCGTGGAGTAGTCTCAGCAATGTTCGTTGCTTTCGGTCTCTCTACGTTGGACAAGTTTTGAATCACAGCGGCTTTTCCTGAATTCTTGGCGCTACGGGTAGCGTACTCAAGTACCTTGTCGAACATCTCCAATTTGTAGGCGCTTTGCACCATCTTTTGGAAATCCGGTTCTCCATTAGGCTTCAGGAAGTGCTTGATCTGGAACTCAGTTGCTTTGGCTTTATCGTTGTAGGTGGTGAGCATCTTTTGGATGCTTGCACGGTCCTGGTCTTTGACCTTAACCCTGTCCACTTTGTCGATGCCGTTGATTGCCTTGCGGAGGTTCTCATCGTAAACACGCTGATGCTCCTGCGCCTGTAAGGCAATCTGTTGCTTCTGAGTATCCTGCTGCAACTTCAAGTCCTTTCGTATCCTCTTCGCGTTAAGGCGAATTTGGGTCTCGTCAAGGGAGGCGATGTACTCATCAAGTTCCTCCTTTGTATCAAAGTCGGATTTAAGCTCATACGATAAAAGTTCCACGTCGGGGACTGAATCGTAATCAAGAGTCGACAAGCCTAAATAACTCAGCCAGTCACCTCCCTGCTTCATGATCTCATTCGCCTCTCGGATCATATCGTTGGCGAAGACGGTCTTGGTGGATTCTTTCGTTTCCTCCAGTTCCTGCTTTAGGTTCTTGAACTTTTCTACAAAATCCTGGGAGGTGTTAACTCCCTCAAGTCCAAGTTCCTCAAACTCGTTTTTGTACTTTGTTACGAAATCATCCGTAGCAGGTACTTCAACGCCTTCGTCAAGGTCAATGTCGAAATTGAGGTCCGTGTTAGGGTTCTCATCTGCATTAACATTTTGTGCACCGGTTTCGTTTGCCGGTTCGTCTCCTTCTGGTTCGTCATCCAAATCAACCGGTGTTTCGCTTGAAACCTCAGGGGTCTGTGGATTGATCTGTGGTGGCGCTTCAGGTTGACCGTTGAGTGCATTCAACGCTGCTTGCTCGTTCTCGTCGCCATTAATGGCCACGCCTGTTGGCTCGCCATTCAGCTTCTGAAGGGCTAGTTGTTCTAATTCTTCTGACATGTTTATTGGGTTTTTTGTTCTTTTAACGCTTCAACGATGAGGTTAAAGTTCTGCTCCTGTTCTTTTTTGAGCATATCAAGTTGAGTTTGCTGCTCCATCGTGCGGTTCTTTAACTCTTCTCTTAACACCTGAAGTTGACCTTTGTTCTCGGAGCGAGCTCTATCCACCTGGATTTGCTTCTCCGTGTCGCCAAGCATTTGTTGTTGCATGAGCTGCTGCTGCATGGCGCCCTGCTGTTCCTGGGCCTGTTGTGCTTGCGCTGCTTTGCGATCCTGCAGAGCCAAGAACTTCTTAACAGCCTCCTTCGTGTCGGGGTTGTAGAGCAGTACCATCGCCTCGGCGAGGGTGACATTGCTTGACTGTACAGCCGTGGTAACAATGCTCTCGAACCGCTGACGGTTGTTCATGATATCATCGGAGTTAACCTTGACAAAAATACCATAATCCTGAAGAGGTACATCTTCGTCAATCTCCATAATGTCAACGCCGATTTCCGATACGATGGGTTCATACTGCTCCTTTAAGAATGGGAAAATGGTCTTGATGTAGTTCGCGTACTTCTGCAACAACTCGTTCTCAAAGATTTCAAAAGCCTTGTTCAACGGCTGTGTAATCAGACTGCTCTGCATGACGGCCATTTGGCTGACGCCTACAAGAGCGTCACCTTTCTGAAAGCCTTGACGAGCGTCGTTGATTCCGGAGATCTTGTCAATCTCCATGTCGATGTACGATGCCAGGTTCAAGTACAAGTTGATAGAATTCGAAATACCCGTGTCAATGCTCGGGAATGGGTTACCGTTGGGCGGTACCGCTTCCTGTCCGCTGCTCGTAAATGCAATACCGGAGGTCTTCAGGTAGTACATCACGTCCTGCAACTGCAGGTTGTCCGGCTTGTAGCGAAGGTCGTAGACGAAACCCTTACGGCCTGCCGTTGACATCTCCTGCTGCACGGTGTACATGATCAGGTCCTTGAACTCCTGCAGAGCAGACATCTCCTCAACCTTGGATACGGTCCTAAAGTTGGTGTACTGAGGAGAGATAATTGTGTAGCTGTACTCGGCTTTCACCGGGTTGTCAACGCTATCCCTTACGATGTTGTTCATCTCGCCCCACTCCTTCACGACGCTTGACCCCACAAGGGTTGCCTTGCGGATCGTCTCGATGTTCCTCGTCTCAATGCGTCCGCCGTGCTCCTTCTCCTTCTCCGTCAACTTGGGCTTTTCGTCTTTCCCTAGGATCTTGACGTGCTCACCCCCGTATTGGTCCACAGTTACCTTAGCGCGCACTTGGCGGATGTCTCTCCACTCTGCGTAAAACACCAAGCACATAAACTGGTTGTTCACGGTGATGTAGGGCAATAGGAAGTTCGTTCCGTTCTGCGAATAACCGCCCCATAGCCAAGAACCCTGGTCGTACCTTATCGTATTCAACTCCTCGAGCGTCAAGCCATAGGTGTCGCAGACCTCCGTAACCGGAGCGTAGCGCCATTCACCAATGAATGCGGATGTACTAAAGCTGTCGTCAAAGACGTAAGGATCCACGATGACATACCTCGGGTCTACACGACGGATGTGTGGCTTTCCGTACTTGAGTTCGTGCTTACCAATAGCCCGGCCGGTTATGAGGATGTCCCTCCAAAAGGCAAGCCTGGTCTGCACGTATTTGTCCCTCTCAATCTCATAGCGTAAGATGGAGTCCATGGTGCGCTCAATAGGTTCCTTGTAAGAGGAACGCATGTAGAGGTCCAGTTCCTCCTCCGAATACGGCAGAAATTCTGGCTCCTTCATCTCAATGAGTTCCCCCGTAGGGTCAATCTTTGGCATGATGGACATCATAATCTTCTGGGCAATGATGGAAGACTTCTTCTTCATCTTGCGGGATACCGCGTCACGATTCAGCGTCTTGCACGATACGTCCAGCTTCTGAATAGCCACCTCCCCTTCCAGGAGGTTGACCTTGTTGCGGATCTTGTTGAAGTTAATCCACAGCGCGGGAAGGCTCCGTCCGTTGTAATCCTTCTGCAGGAAGTCAAACTTCTTGGAAAGGTCGTAGTCTCCGTTGTAGAAGTTCATGGACCGGTCCATGGCCGTGTAAAGGTTGGGGATGTAACCGTTCGCCACCGTCTGCCCAAGAATAGCCAAGATGGCTTGCTTGTGATAATCCTCCCCTTTCTGCGAGTCTTGGACCCACATATTGGGGAAAGTTGTTTGTATTGCAGTAGCGCTCATTTACGTTGTAGTTTTCCCTCCTTACTAAAAACATAGTCAAAACCCTTGAACAGGTCATGGCTTGTCTCTTTTCTTAACAAACGGCTTTTGGCTACGGTTCGTAAATTAATCAAAGTAAGGCCCCAAGCATCCACTCGGTCGTACTTTTTCTTCTTGTTGTCCGGGTTGTAATTCGCCAAATCCGACAGCAAATCAGAGTAATGGTAATGTTCAATGTTGGACGTCAGGTCATCATCAATAACGCCAATCATCTGATCCTTAACCATTTCGTCCATGTAAACGCCGTATTCAACGACATTCCCCGGCCTGGCTAATTTGCCAATCTTAGGCGGCTTTTTCGCCAGAAACTTCGTTAAGTCCCGATCCTGGAAGTAGGATATCATTCGGGCCCTGTTTCTTTCAATCAACACCGTGCAGGTGCTCTTCTTGCTGTAGTACTCCACCGCCAGGGCGCATTGCTCGTAGGCTTCGTTCATATCCTTTGGCTTGGCTGTATACTGCAATACGGCACCACCGCTGTGCGTCTCCTCTTCCCCCAAGTGCAGTCCCTTCGCGATGAAGAACGACAAGTCTGAGCCAATGCCTTCTTTCTTGGCACCATCCGTCGGGTCACACCCGGCGGCATACTGAACGTCGTCAGAGGGTTCCTCCAACATGATGACATCCCCGTCTTCCTTAGGGATGAATACCACCTTGTCGTTGGATTTGCGGAATAAACCCCTCTTCATCTTGGGGGGATGGGTGTCCAAATGGGCAATGCGGTTGTTAATTAACTCCACGTCAAAAGGCGAATCACCCACCTGAATGAACATTTCCTCGGCCTCCAAGGGGTACTGAACGATGAAGTCGTAATACCGCTTCATGGACTGCTTACGCTTTTTCTCGCGCTCACTAAGGATGTACTTTAACCCCTCAATGACATTCTCGTTGCCTAACTCGTTGTCAATCATGAACCCACTCCACCCGGCAGCAAAGTAGCGGATAAGGCCATAGCCCTCCGCGTTGTACCAAAAGTCCTTGAAGTCATCGCCATTCTCTGCGGCATCTCCCGCCGTACCAGCGAGGATGGGAACGCCCTTCCGGGTGATACCGTCATCTGCTGCCAAAGCCGGCTCCGTATAAGACCAGTTCTGCTTGAGCTGCCCTGGGTCCCACTTGCCAGGCTCCTCGTACACCACCATGCGCATACCGGATCCCTCAAACGACGTCGGCTCAGGCGAACGACCAAAGATCACCGAGTTAAGACCCACCTTCTTGATGTTGCCATCCTTGTCGCGAATCTTCTTGGCGAACTCTAGGCGCGACGCCGAGTTACCGGCCATGGATGTAGCGCGTAGGAAAGACGGCAGGTTGTTGTAACCGGTCTTCAGCACGTCGCTCATGAACTTCTTCATGTCCTCTTCGGACTTGGATGTGAAACCAATCTCCGAATAGGGGTTGTGGATCGCCGTGCAGTACATCGCGTTGGCAAGGCTGTACGACTTGCCCCAACGGCGCCGTCCACCGAGGATGACGCCCTTACCGGTATTGTCGGGGTAGATGCTTGACTCGCCGTACAGGCAAGACTCAATGAGGTTGAAAAATTCCGCATTGCACCTTCGAAACTCCGGGGATATAAGACCACCGTTCTTGGACTTCATTTTCCAGAAGTAGGTGTACATGTACATCATACCACAGATGCCGTCGTGCCCAAACCTCGTCCTGCGTATCTGTTCGTTCTCCCACTTGGACTGTTCCGTCCGGCTGGAAAACGAAGGAATAATCATCTTCTTGGGCTTGTAGGTAGACCGTTGTATGTCGCCAATCTTGTCCAAGTAGTACCTGACCCTCTCGTTGACGTCAAAGGCGCTGTTGAAAAGGTAATCGACCAGGCTTTGCTTCATGCGTGAAAGCTGTCAATGGCGGACATCTCGTCCTCAGCTGAAGAATCCTTCTGCATGTCCATGTTCATCTCCGTGTTGATCATGATCTCAATGGCCTTACGTTGTTTGGTCAGGTCAATGAGCGATGCGGAAAGCTTCTTAATCTCGTCTGCCTCCAAGCCTTGAGCCCCTTTAAGCCTCTTGCGTATCTCGGACAGGGCTGCCTCCAGAGCTTCCAGGGACTCCCTCTCCGAACCAATGCCCTGCATGTCGTGGTATGCCTCAATGTACTTGCCAATCTTGTCCTTGCGGACTGAAGACACGTTGAGTAGTGCCTTTTGGTAACGTTCCTCGGGGGATAGGTTCTTGTAGGGGGACTTCCAATCCGCGTACAGGGCTACGAACTTGAACTCGTCCGAGGTTATGCCCTTGAACTCCGTTAGGATGGACAAATGAGGATTGTCATCAAAGACATCCTCTTGACTTATTTTAAATAGCATTTAAAAAATGTTGTTCCTATACTTAGAAACTAAACTCGCGAACTGCTAAGGCGGAATACGAATTTATTTTTAAGTTCTGAGCGTTGACTCTTGATGATGTGTTAAATGTGACATATCTCGCTACACTTGACGAAGCCCCTTGGTTTGACGACCAAAGATCTGCACCTACAGGAATAATGCTCCGCAATCCGTATGGGTCAGTTGTTGCGTAAAGAAGAGAGTCATAAATGGCATTCAAGGCTCCTTCAGAAGGCAATGCCCAATCGCCATAGGTAACCCCGCCTACTGTTGCTGAAAAAGCCTCGGCAGATACGGATGCTCCAACGCCAGTAGCTGCTGTTGCAATTAATGATGTATTTGTTGCACTTTGGGCGATGCCAGTTGAGGCAGAATTTACTGTAAAGCTAACTCCTGTTACGTCTGTTCCGGTCGGCGTACACCAAACAATCGAAGCGTTAACTGTTCCTTCGTACAACACATATCCCTTTCTTGTAGATTGATCAACATAAAAAACGATACCTCCTTGAGTCCGATCTCCAATTGCCGGTATTACCGAAGTAATTGGCCAAGAAAGAATATTTATTTTGGTGTTTGACAAAATGCCGTCAGCATTGGTAAATCCGGAGCTTTGAGTTACTATGCCAAGTCCGGTTGCTGATGTTGCCGAAATCCTTACAATTGGATTATTTGCCGCCGCAATTGGAGACGAAACGAAAAGAGATGGAGATATCCCAATCGGTGTCCCAGTAGGGAATGCCAAATCGTATGTGCCAGCGGCACTCCTAGACCCAGTTACTTGCGTCTTCGTAAGTCCGACATTGCTGTATAAGGCATTGACTACCGGAGCGTTTGTGCTTATCTGAGTTACATCTAAGCTTATGTAATTGAAGGGAGATTCGTTTATTTTTGAGTCATTAACGATATCGTTAATATATTTTGATGTAATAAATATGGCTGGATTGCTGCTTGGCTGACTTAGTACAACCGATGTTTTTGATAAGCTTCGCTGAAGTTGAGCTAAATAAGTCGTATTGACCAACACCTCTCCCTTTGACGATCCCCATGGCGTCTTGTTGCACGAATCGGGAGTCCCAATAGACACAAACTCACCCAATCCTTGGGATTGTTCTCCGGACTTGAATGACGCCAATGTTTGATTTGCCACCATTAAGTCTCCATTCGTGAATACAACGGCAGTCTTTGTAGACTGCGTGGTGTACATGTATACGATTTGTGACGCATTAATCGCACAAGGAGAGTTTGGCGTACCTTGTTCGGTTACAAAATCAAAGAAGATAAGTTTTGCACTCATTAGACTATGGGAATAATGGTTGAAAGAGGAGTTGTGGTAGCCAAAACTAAACTATCTGGGGTGTCAAGGTAAATTTCGCTGACCACGCCTGTAACTCCTGCGTCAATAAAACGACGGTCGTCTGCAATAACCCCTGCGGATTTCAGCTTTGAGAAAGCAAAGATGCAGCCAGATGTTCCGGTTGCAAATGTGTTGTTCAGGATCCTGTTCCCGCTAAAGAAGAATACAGGGAATCCTGCCGACATCGTTTTTACGTTGTTGGCCCCTAAGCTTGTCGATGAATTGTAAATCTGAGTTGGAGTCCTGTTGATAGCAAACTCAAAGCACTTGTTCTTGAAAACGTATTGAACATTGGAAGAACCGGTTGCCGTTAGGTAAGCCACGGCGATATGCTCCATGTTGATGATAAAAGCACCCGTAGCCGTAGAAACACCCGTCACAGGAGCATCGTACTTACCAATGCCGCTGACGGTGCTTGTTACCTGGGTGAGTGTACCCGATGCGCTCGTTAGAGTTCCATAAGACCCCGTGGTGATTGTCGCTACCCGATTGGCACCAATCTGCGCGTCGTAGAACTCTACGTACCGGTTGGCACCAGAGCCAGCGTAAGCCCACTTAAAGTCGTCAGAGGAAATAGCCGTTTCACGAAGAGCATTCCCCGTGAGAGCGGTTCCGTTGTTGTTAATTACCTCAATAAAGCGAATTGCACTTGCCATAATTTTGTTAGTTCTGCATCATTAACAATATGGCTTTGGCTATCGTTCACTCCTCGTCGTCCCCAAAGACGTCGTCAAAGCCATGGTCAATCTCAATGACCGCACCAATAGACGTCAGCAACTTATCACAGTACTCCTCGTCCTCCCAATCAATCATCCCAAAGTAGCAGAATGCAGGGCCGTTCTTGATCTTCTCCACCGAGAAGGTCTTTGTGGCATCATCGTAGTCCGTGATTTCCCCATACTGCAGGATGGTGTACCGGCCATCTTCGTGCGGCACAATCTTGTGGGTGGCACTCTCCCAAAGCCCGGGACCCTCCATCTCGTCATCAATCCAAGACCTGGTCTTGGGCTCAAAGCCGTAATTACTGAGCGTCTTCTCGATGGCCGTCATGGTCCAGGATTTTAGTTTTGTAATGGCTGTTGGTCAGAATGGACCGGTAAATAAGCTCGTAAACCTCCTTGGGCGTGTGAAGCATCTCCCGGTAAAGCTCAAAGTTCATGTCCTTGATGTAGAACGCATGGTCCGCCATCAAAGGCACAAAGCCAATCTCCCGGGACGTATCCAAGCGATCGTAGTATTCCTCCATCAATTCCACCACCATACCTGGGTGCCTGCGAATAAGGCCGTAGTTCATAGCTCTTCTTGTTTACCTTCTTCCAACTTAACAATTCGGTCGGTCTTTCGTTTCATGGATTCAGCAGCTTTTAACACTTTCATCCGGTTTCCCACAAAAGCCATGTCGTAGTTGATCTCCATGTCCCCATCCTCCCCACGTACCACAAAGCCCAAGTCCACCAAACCCCTCAATGCCCGGTAATAGGAGGACTTGTCCTTCCTTGGAACACCCAAACCATCGCACCACAGGGAATACCCCTCAAAACTCATTTTAAGGCTCACAGTGCCATTCTTTAGGCAAGACAAGGCGTACATACCCAAAATGAATTCCAAGGGCTTACAGCGAGCTAAAACCGGCACGGCAGGGTAAAACAGCTTGACAAACCTCGCTCTGTCAAAATCAGAGGTAGGGATCAGTAAAATCCTCTCATCCGAGAGAACCACCTCCCCCGTATCGGGGTCCATCAACTCACGGTGTCTTTGGTACTTGGGCATAAATCAATCTAACGGGCAAACAACCCTCAAATATAACCATAAATCACCCCAAAAGATGCATAAGTAGTGGCACCACATACCACTCGAGTGGCACCACATGCCACTCTATCAATTTTTAGTGGTCAAAAATCTGCGTTTTTGATATCAAGAAGGCTGTTTTTTAACTACCCCCCAAATTCCCTCTAATAAGATATGAATAAGAGGGAGCACTCTCGGTGTTACACCATCAAGCAACGCAGGAAACCACACCTCAAGCACTCCCTAATCGAGTGTACCGGCACCTGTTTCCTCAAAAGGAAACAACTTGTCACAAATCCTGTCAAAATTTGTGACATAATTCGGAATTATACCGAATTGAACTTGTTGTAAGTGCAACAAAACCCCTCCAAGGGGGGTTTGGTAACCGATGTAGGTGTAAATTTAGGAAATTACATGGGTCTAATTTTAGGAAATGACATAGGCCTAATTTTAGGCATTACCCCCCATCCGCCGGTGCTGATCCGTCGTTCGGAAAGTACCCTCCCCCTTGTTGCTATGGCCGTAAACAATCCATTACTACTTTAACTAATGTTACATAACACATTGTAATACAATGCCTATGGCAATGTATGTTCATGTAATGTTACAACACATTACGAACTAGGCTCTATGTAATAAAGTATAACAACAAACAAACAAGTGTTTGTTTATCGTTAAAAATGTTTTGTGTTATGTAACAACAAACAAACTAAAAGCCGTTTGTTTGTTTATCTTATGTTACATAACATATGAAATATTGGAATGTAATAAATAATTGTAACACAACATACACCGGTTTTGGTGTATCTTATGTTACAAACAATGAATGAATAAATCCAGGTCTTGTTTTGTAACACAACATAAACAAAAAACAAAGTGGTGTTTCATAACACATGTTACACTATTGGTGAACTAAATTTGTGTGGGATTTGTTATGTAAGGATTGAATGTTGGGAAT
>Ga0315909_10007939_pt1 | contig 11740 bp, 14 predicted proteins | sample LakEriMetagenome_11_FD_203527 | JGI IMG/M metagenome (GOLD analysis project Ga0315909, IMG submission 203527) | Freshwater fungal communities from buoy surface, Lake Erie, Ohio, United States - Buoy 2 MA125 | ecosystem: Environmental > Aquatic > Freshwater > Lake | place: USA: Lake Erie, Ohio...
TAGAAAGGCTATAACAGAAGTCTTATGAAGTTCATTAGTTACTACACTCCTCAATATATTCAAGAAGCTCAGAAGCTAAGACAGTCATTAGAATCTAATCTTTTAAATTACCATGTCGCAGGGATAGAAGATAAAGGATCTTGGGATGCAAATACACACTACAAGCCTATCTTTATACGCCAACAATTACAAAATGAAAGTGCTGTAGTTTGGCTAGATGCTGATTGCATAGTGCTTTCTTATCCTAAGATATTTTTTGAGCTTAATTGTGATGTAGCATTTCATAGATTTAAAGGCAAAGAACTTTTATCAGGCACAGTTTATTTTAATAACACAGCTAAGACTTCTGAACTTCTACAAAAATGGATTGATATAAATCAAGAAAATCCTGAAGTATTTGATCAAAAGAACTTAGATCAGGCTTTAAAATCTATTTCAGATATTTCAATTATTGAGCTTCCACCTGAATATTGTTTTATCTATGACTTATCTAAAGATTACTATCCTAGGGTAAACCCTATAATTGAGCATTATCAAGCAAGTAGAAAGTTCAGATGAGAATTCTAACCATTTGCGGTATCGGAGATATTCATTGGGTAATGCTCAAGATGGAATCTTTTATAGAGAAAGAATGCAAGGGTGTAATCCCTGAGATTACAGTTTGGAACTTTGATGGTAGACCTAGAGCAGATGGTTTTGTTAGTCGCATTCCTTTTGTAAAGTTTGCTGGCTATGACAATGAGCCTATGGGCAGACAGCAAAAGCGCCTATTCCATGAAATGTATATGGAAGGATTTAAAGATGTTGTAAGCGGATTTAAAGGATATGATTATTTTATTTGTGTAAATGGAAGCCTAAGAATAGGGCATAGCATGGAAACAATCATGCGCCAATATTCTACAAATTGGAATTACAAAATAAACACAGAGGACTGCATAAGCCCATATAGTGAGCCTTACATTATTTTTTATTTCTCTAATCATGGGATGTTTACTGATTGGGTAGCCAAGATGCCACCTGAAAAGATTAGAAGTTTCATGCAACAAATTAAAGGCTACAAATTAATCCTTACAGGAAGCTCATGGGATGCGCCATTTAACCAAGAGCTAGAAGATAATGGGGTAATTAACCTTTGTGGCAAAACTAGCCTTACAGAGCTTTTTGGCTTGATTAAGGGGGCTTCTGCATTTGTTGGCTGGTGTGGCGGTAATACCATTGTTAGCCAGCACCTAAATACACCAACTTTAATGCTTTGGTCTAATTACTTCTCTCATAGAGCCTTTCAAACTAACTGGGTTGATCCTGATAGATTGGGAAAGGTTTACATTCCTATGGATGTAGAAACAGCTAACAATGATTCTCTTATGAAGAATTTGGGGGTGCTTCTTGGAAAGTAAACTTCTTTGGTTTCCTAAGTTTGGGATTGGGTATTACCCTGTAGAAGATCAGCCCTATGATGAAGCCTACTGGCAAAAGTATTTAGTAATGGAAAATACAGAAATAGGGAAAACCCTTAATAATGCTAGGGTGGAATTAGTTCAGGCTTATAAGATGGATGAGATTCTAGATATAGGCATAGGATCAGGCGCATTTGTTAAAGCTCTAGATTATGCCTATGGGTTTGATATTAATCCCTGTGCAATCGCATGGCTTAAAGAAGCTGGCAAATATAAAGATCCTTATCCTTTAGATTCCATGAGTTTTTGGGATAGCCTAGAGCATATTCATAACCCAAGCAATTTGTTAGGCTATATCAAAAAATATGCATTTATCTCTTGCCCTGTTTATGAGGATAAAGAACATATCCTAAGAAGCAAGCATTTTCGCCCTGATGAGCATTGTTGGTATTGGACTAAGAAAGGCTTAGAAAGATTTATGAGTAATTTTGGCTTTAGTCTTTTAGAATATAACCTTATGGAAACTGAAATAGGTAGAGAAGATATAGGCACATTTGTATTTGTGAGAGAGATATGAAAGCAGGCAAATTAGATCGCAGAGTTCAGATTAAAGTTAAAACATCTACAAGGGATGCTTATGGCGCAGAGATTCTTACATATTCTGTTTTGGCTACAGTTTGGGCAGAAATAATGCCTGTAAGCGGTAGAGAGTATTTTTCTGTAGCACAATTTATACCTGAAGCCAGCTTAAAGATTAGAATGCGCTACAGAGAAGATTTTGATGAAACAGCGAAGCTCGCCCATGATGGTGTGGATTATGACATTCTCTACATTGCTGAAATTGGTAGGGGTGATGGATTAGAAGTTTTAGTTAAGAAGCCTGCATAATGCAAGTAAAAATCCTAGGTTTAGAGCAACTAAAAAAAGCCCTAAATCAACTTCCTATAGAGATCCAGCAAAAGGCTCTTAGATCAGCAGTATCCGCATCTGCAAAAGTTGTAGTTGATGCTGCAATAGCTAAAGCGCCAGCAGGAGATACAGGCAATCTTAAAAAGGCAATCTACAGATATAGAAGTAGAAGTGGCTCAGGCACAGGCAGAGAAACTTATTTGGTAGGTGTTAGGAAAGGCAAGAAAGCCTATGCCAATACTGCAAGAAACAGAAGGCTAAATAGGGTAGGCAAAAAATATACAGTTCAAGGTGAAGCATATTATTGGCGCTTTTTAGAGTTTGGAACTGCTAAAATGCAAGCTAAACCTTTTATGCGCCCTGCTTTTGAGGGATCAAAAAGTAGAATATTGGATGTAATGAAAGAAAGATTAGGCAAGGCAATTCAAGATCAAGCAAAGAAACTGGCAAAAAAATGACTATTGAAACTTCAATCTATTCTGCATTGCAAGGCTTGGCTAGTGGCAGGGTCTATCCATTGCAAGCGCCTGAGAAAGTAACCTATCCTTGTATAGTTTATTTTCGCATCAATTCCACTCCTATAAATACAATAGATGGTGGTTCAACTATTGATTTAGTTCGCATTCAGGTGGATACTTATGCAAAGACTTATTCAGCCTGCAAAGTGCTTGCTGAATCTGTTAGGTCATCTCTTGAAGGAAGCGCAGTAAAGGCAACTTTACAGACTGATCAAGATATTTTTGAGCCTGATTTATCTGTTTTCAGAGTATCTCAGGATTATTATGTTTGGCAAACTAGGTAGGAGTTAATATGAGTTCAAATGCTTTAGAAGCACAAGGGATGTTAATCAAGATCGGTAATGGCGCTTCCCCACAAGTGTTCACTACTATTTCTGAAATCAAAACTTTTTCGGGTCCAACTGGATCAGCAGCAGTTATTGATGTAACTGATTTAAGTTCAACTGCTAAAGAAAAGCGCATGGGTCTTGCTGATGAAGGACAGTTAAGTTTTACTATTAACTACATTCCTGATAACACTCAGCATACATTGTTACGCACTCGCAGAGCAAGCAGAGATGAAACAGATTTTAAGATGGTGTTTACTGATGATAGCCCATCTACTACTTGGAGTTTCTCTGCATTTGTAACTGGCTTTGCTGTATCAGGTGCAGTTGATAATGTAGTGGAAGCCAATGTAACTTTAGAAATTACTGGATCAATCACACAGAGCTAAAATGGCAATCCTAAATAAAGAAGCAATACTAAGCGCAGTAGATTTAAAAAAAGAGTTAGTTAAAGTTCCTGAGTGGGGTGGTGAAGTTTACATCAGCATGATGACTGGTGAAGCTAGAGATGCTTGGGAACAGGGATTGGTAGGCGGTAAAGGTGCGAATCTAGACAATATAAGAGCTAGGTTAGTTTCCTTTACTGCTGTGGATGAGCAAGGTAAGAGGATCTTTAATAATGAAGATGCTGTTGAGCTTGGCAAGAAATCCGCAACTGCTCTTGAGAGATGTGTAAAGATGGCGCAGAAGTTAAATAGATTAACTGAGGAAGAATTAGATAATCTAGTAAAAAACTAAAAGCCCATCCCCAAAGACAGTTCTACTTTAGTTTAGCTCTGAAATTGGGAATGCCAGTTGGGGAGATGTTAAGAAGGATGGATAGTGCAGAGATAACTGAATGGATGGCATACTTTAAGTTAGAAACACTACCAAAACAGAAAGCATCAGATGTAATAAAAGCGCAGTTTGCACACAGGGTTAAGAGGAAAGAAAAATAATGGCATCATTAGGTCAGCTTGTAGTTTCTCTTACTGCGGAAACAGCGCAATTTAAAGAAGCACTTTCTAAAGCAGCCTATGAAACTGATAGGGCTATGAAGAAGATTGAATCTTCTACTAGCTTTGTTTCTACTGCTTTTAAAACACTTTTGACTGCTGGAGTTGTAGCCCAAGTTACTAGCGGAGTTAATTCAATCATTGAATCTATGGCTCGCCTAGATGATATGGCTGAAGCTACAGGCGCATCTGTAGAGAATCTATCAGCATTAGCAAATCAAGCAAAGATAAGCGGTTTAGAGATCGGCTCTCTTGAGGGCGCTTTAGTTAAATTTAATAAATCTCTTTTCTCTGTAACTGAAGAATCTAGCAAAGTTGAGAAAGCCTTAAATGCTGTTGGCTTATCTGCTTCACAACTTCGCACAATGGATACAGCAGAAGCTACTTTGCTTATTGCCAAAGCATTAGATGGATATGCTGATAGCGCAAATAAAGCTGCAATTATTCAAACTATATTTGGTAGATCAGCTAGAGAAGTAGCACCATTTTTAAAAGATCTTGCTGAAACTGGAACTCTTAATGCTACTGTTAGCAAAGAGCAAGCAGCACAGGCTGAATTATTGCAAAAATCTATTAGAAGGCTTGGGTTAGAGTTTGATTTATTTACCAAAACTATAGTTGGTAGCGCTATACCAGCACTTCTTGAGTTCTTTAAAACACTAAATGCCATTACTCAGCCTTATGCAATTCTAGGCAATAACTTAGAAGAATTAGAAATAGCATTAGGAAAAATAAATTCAACTATTGAAAAGAATACTAATTTAGGTAAAGAAAATTCTAAAAGTAATTTAGAGCTACAAAAGGGTTTGCAAACTCGCATAGCTTATTTAAAAGATCAAAAACGCATAGAGCAAGAAATTGCTGATTCTGCAAGCAAGCCTAAAAAGGTTGCTGCATTTGATCCTAAAGATTACACCAAAGGATTAGCATCAATAGAAGAAACAAATATGAAGTTCCTGATATCAACTAGAGATTTAACTTCTAGAATTGATATGGAGATGAAAAATGTATTTTCTACAGAAACAGAGAAGAAGTTACAAACTAATCTTTTAAATTTGCAAAAGTTAGTAGAAGATGCACAATCATCTATTTCTAAACAGTTATCTGAAGGAAATATTACTACTAATCAATATTCAGAAGGAATCATACAGCTTTATTCAAACTATGAAAGAGCAGTCGATACAACTAAAAAACTTGCTCAAACTCAAGAAGAATTAAATTCAAGTTATGTTTATGGCGCATCAGTAGCTCTTTCCCAATATATTAATCAAGCTCAAAATTTAGCTAATGCATCAGCAGGCATAGTAACAAATGGATTAAGAAGCATGGAAGATGCATTGTTTGGAGTTATAAGCGGAACTATGAGTGCATCTCAAGCATTCTCAAGTATGGTAAAGAGTATCCTAGCTGATATTGCAAAATTAATGATTAGGCAATCAATAGTTTCACCTTTGGCTGGTTTAATATCAGGCTCTTTAGGAAGTTTCTTTGGTGGATCAGTAACACTTGGTCAAACTTCTACAGGATTAAACACTTTTGATATGGGTGGCGGTAGAGCATTGGGCGGTGATGTAAATGCAGGAACTTCTTACTTAGTTGGTGAAAGAGGTGCTGAAATATTTACACCAAGCATGAATGGCGCAATCATTACTAATGGCACAATGGGTCAAACCAACAATGTAGTGGTAAATGTCAATATGGAAAATGGCGGAGTAGATGTTAAAGAGGGCAATAAGCTAGGCATTTTAATTGGCAATGTGGTTAAGCAAGAATTAGTTAAACAGAAAAGAGCAGGGGGCTTGTTAGCATAATGGCAACTTTTACATTTGAGCCTTCTTATGGAATTAGAGTTTCTAAAGAGCCTAAAGTTTTATCTGTTAAATTTGGTGATGGATATGAACAAAGGGCGCAATTTGGAATTAATCAAAATCCTAGGATGTGGGATCTTTCTTTTAATGGCAAAACAGAATCAGAAGCAGATGCTATAGATGCATTCTTAACTGCTGAGAAAGGTGTTACTTACTTTAATTGGACACCACCACAGGGATCATCAGGCAAATGGATATGCAGAGAATGGGATCTTTCTTTAGTTGAAATAGATTGCTATAACATCTCAGCAACTTTTGAAGAAGTATTTGATCTGTAATTATGACTTATCCATTAAAGATTTCTTCTGAGCTACAGAAATTAGCGCCAAATGCAATCATAGAACTTTATGAGCTAGATGCTTCTCCTTTTGGTGGAAGTGTATATTATTTTCATGCTGGCACTAATAGTCTAACTCAGACTGTTACTTGGCAAGGGCAACAATATCAGCCATATCCTGTAAAAATTACAGGATTTGAAATCTCTACAGGTGGTCAGATTCCTAGACCTAAGATGGCTGTTTCTAATATTTCAGGAATTATTACAGCATTGGTTTTAGCATATGATGATTTATTGGGCGCTAAGGTTACTAGAAAGCGCACCATGCAAAAATATCTAGATGCTGTTAATTTCTCAGGTGGAGTAAACCCTAATGCAGATCCTACAGCAGAGTTTCCTGATGATATTTATTATGTAGAAAGAAAGACTTCAGAAAACAAATCAGCAGTAGAGTTTGAGCTTTCAGCTTCTTTTGATGTTCAAGGTGTAAAACTTCCAAGAAGGCAGATCATACAAAATATTTGCCCTTGGAAATATAGAGGTGCAGAGTGTGGATATGCAGGCACAAACTATTATGATTCAAATGATCAGCCAGTAGGATCTTTAGGTTTAGATGTATGTGGCAAAAGAATATCATCCTGTGAGCTTAGATTTGGTGTAAATGCAGAATTACCATTTGGCGGATTTCCAGCAGCTTCACTTATAAAATGATTCTTTCTGATTCTGTAAAGGCTAGATTTGTAGAGCAAGCAAAGGCAGAAAATCCTAGAGAAGCCTGTGGATTAGTAATTATTAAGAATGGCAAGCAAGTCTATAAATCATGCAAAAATTTAGCTAGAGGAACTGATCAATTTGTATTAGATCCTGAAGATTATGCACAGGCTGATACAGAAGGAGAAATTGTTGCTGTAATACATTCTCATCCAAATATAAGCGCAAAGCCTTCTCAGGCTGATTTAGTAAGCTGTGAAGGAAGTGGATTGCCTTGGTTTATCTGTGGATTACCTAGTGAACAATGGGAGTATATAGAGCCTACAGGATATGTAGCACCATTAGTAGGTAGAAACTGGTCGCATGGTGTTTTAGATTGTTATTCAATCATTAAAGATTGGTATCTACAAAATAGAAATATTGAGCTATTAGACTTTGAAAGAAGGGATGAATGGTGGAAAATAGGGGAGAATCTTTATTTAGATAATTTTGAGAAGGCTGGATTTAGGAAAATAAGCAAAGATGATCTTGCTAAAGGAGATGTTATTTTAATGTGCATCTACTCAGAAGTTCCTAATCATGGCGCTATTTATTTGGGTGATGAGGTTATTCTTCACCATGTTCAAAATAGATTATCTACTAGGGATGTTTATGGCGGATATTGGCTAAAAAATACTTATGGTTATCTAAGATATGAAAAAGATTCAGCTTCTAGGTGAATTAGGCAAAAAGTTTGGAAAGAGCTTTAAGATGGATGTTAAAAATCCTGCTGAAGCTGTTAGAGCATTGTGTGTAAATTTTCCTGAATTTAGAAAAGAACTGATTGAATCAGGAGATAAAGGCATAGCCTATAGAGTTATTGTTGGCAAAGAAGATCAGAAAGTAGAGGATCTACACAATCCTTCAGGCAAAAATGTTATTAAGTTTGTTCCTGTTCTACAAGGTGCAGGCGGTGGCGGTGGTTTAAATATTATTACTGGTGTGCTTCTCTTGGTTGCAGCAGCAGCTTTGAATATTGCTTTTCCTTTTAACCCTGTTTCCCCTTATTTAATAAATGCTGGTATAGCTATGATTATTGGCGGTGTAATTCAAATGCTTACACCAGTTCCAAATCTTAATTCTGATACATCAAATAATCAGCCTGATAATAAGCCTTCATATGCATTTAATGGTGGAGTTAATACTTCTGCTCAGGGTTATCCTGTTCCTATAGGATATGGGCGCATGATAGTAGGTAGCGCAGTTATTAGCGCTGGAATTGTTGCAGAGGAATTGCCATGAACAAAAAGAAAATTATTGGCGCTGGTGGCGGTGGTGGTGGCAAAGGTGGTGGCGGTGGCGGTGGCGGTAGGGTTGCTCAAGAAGCACCTGATACCCTTAGAAGTATTGCTTATGCCAAAGTATTAGATTTAGTTGCTGAAGGTGAAATTGAAGGTTTAGCAGATGGCTTAAAATCTGTTTATTTCAATAACACACCATTACAAAATGACAATGGAACTTTTAACTTTAGTGGCGCTTCAGTTGTATCTACAAGAGGAACACAGGATCAATCTTATATTGAGGGATTTCCTGCTGTAGAAAATGAGCTTGGTGTTAATACTCAAGTAGAATTTGCAACTCCTATTGTTAGACAGATTTCTAATGCTGATGTTGATGCTGTTAGAGTAACCATAAGCATTCCACAGCTTACTCAACAAAATGTAACTAATGGTGATTTAAATGGATCATCAGTTCAATATGCCATTGATATTCAATCTAATGGTGGTGGTTATGTTCCACAAATATTAGGAAGCCAATGGCAAACAAATGCAATTAATAAAGTATCTAATACTTTAGCTCAGGCTAATCAATCTGTTTATCAAATGCAAATTCAGGTAACAGATACAAGCAATACTGCTGTTTATGCTGTGCAATATAAATTGCAATCTAGCCCTACTTGGATAACTACTGGATTGACTAGCAAAACAGATACTCAATCGCAAGAAGCTGGTTATTATGATTCTGATGGCAACTGGAACACTTATACAGAAACAATAACTATTAAAACTTTTACAAGCCCATTCTTAGCTTTGGGATTGTATGAGATGAGAGTGGTTATAACTTCAGGAACTCCATACATTAGCGCTGTAAATGGCAATATTGGAACTCCATTTGCAACAGTTAATGGAAAAACAACTTCTAAATATCAAAGATCTCATAGAATAGAACTTACTGGTAGTGCGCCTTGGGATATAAAAGTTAGAAGGGTTACAGCAGATAGCACTTCTTCTGCTTTGCAAAATAAAACATTTTGGGATTCTTACACAGAAATTATTGATGGCAAATTTCGCTATCCTAATTCTGCAATAGTAGGAGTTAGGATTGATGCATCTCAATTTGATAGCATCCCAAACAGAAGTTATGATCTAAAACTCTTAAAAATTAAGATTCCTACAAACTATAACCCTATTACTAGGGTTTATACAGGGATGTTTGATGGAACTTTTAAAACTTCATGGACTGATAACCCTGCTTGGGCTTTCTATGATTTGCTAACAAACAGCAGATATGGCTTGGGTGGGTTTATAGATGAAGCTCAAGTAGATAAGTGGGCTTTGTATGAAATAGCTAAATATTGTGATGAATTAGTTCCTGATGGCTTTGGTGGCACAGAGCCTAGATATACTTGCAACATCTATCTGCAAAGCAGAGAAGAAGCCTACAAAGTTATAAATGATATGGCTTCTATATTTAGAGGGATGCCCTACTGGTCTAGCGGATCTATAACTTTAGGATATGATGCGCCTGCTGATCCTGTTTATCAGTTTACAAATTCTAGTGTGATTGATGGCACATTTACTTATCAAGGTAGCGCAATCAAAGCAAGGCATACAGTAGCTTTGGTTACTTGGAATGATCCTGATGAATTCTATAGACAAAAAGTAGAATATGTTGAAGATGCTGATGGCATAGCTAGATATGGCATTGTTCAAACAGAAGTATTGGCTGTTGGTTGCACATCTAGAGGTCAAGCAAACAGGGTGGGGCGCTGGATTCTATTTACTGAGCAATCAGAAACAGAAATAGTAACCTTTAGAACTGGCTTAGAGGGTAATCAAATTCGCCCATCTAATGTTATTCAAATTGCAGATGAAGCAAGGGCTGGCACTAGAGTTGGTGGCAGGATTTCTTCAGCAACTACTACTGTAATTACTGTTGATCAAAATGTAGCTTCTATTACAGGAATTGTTGGCGCTTCCTTATCAGTTATCTTGCCTAGTGGAACTTTAGAAACAAAAACTATTTCTTCTGTTTCTACTAATGCTATGACAGTTTCTAGCGCTTATAGTGAGAATCCTGCTGTTAATGCTATTTGGATGCTAGAAACTTCTACTTTATCTTTGCAAACCTTTAGAGTAACTTCTATAGTAGAAGAAGATGATGGGCTTACAGTTACAGCTTTGGAACACAATCCTGATAAATATGATGAAGTTGAGCTAGGATTAAAACTACAGCCAAGAGTTATTAGTTCATTATCTTTAGTTCCTGAAGCGCCAAATAATCTTTCTGTATCAGAAGTTCTTTATGAACAAGGTGCTGATGTTAATGTATTAGTTACTCTTTCATGGACACCAGTTCAGGGCGCTACTTCTTATCAAGTATCTTATAAAGTAGATCAAAGAAACTTTGTAACCTTACCATCTACACAATCAACTTCTATAGATATAAGAAATGCTATAGATGGACAGTATGACTTTAAAGTATTTGCAATAAATTCTATTGGCAAAAGATCAGCACCTACAGAATTAACTGCACAGATTTATGGAAAAACTGCGCCCCCTGCTGATGTTACAAATTTTTCAGTAAATATTATTGGAACTCAAGCTCATCTATCTTGGACACCAGTAGGAGATCTAGATCTAGCCTATTACAGAATTAGGCATTCTAGGCTAACTACAGGAGCAACTTACTCAGATGCTATAGATGTGATTGATAAAGTAGCTCGCCCTGCTAATACTGCTGTAGTTCCTGCAATGACAGGCACATACTTTATAAAAGCCTATGATAAGTTAGATCATGCTTCTATTAATCCAACTTCTTCTGTAGCCATTATTAATGACATTTCAGGACTTAATGTTATTGAAACCATTACAGAATCACCAGCATTTTTAGGTCAAAAAGTAGAATGTTCAGTAGGTGATGAAGGATTGATTCTAGATACATCTATAGACTTTGATTCTGCAACTGGTAATTTTGATGATGCAGAAGGTTATTTTGATGGTGGTGGTGGAACTACATCTACAGAAGGAACTTATTATTTTGAAGATTATGTAGATATTGGTAATGTATATACAAGCAGAGTTACAGCAGTTGTAGAAGTAGGGCGCATAGATTATGTAAATAACTTTGATTCTAAAGAAGGATTATTTGATGATGCATCAGGGGATTTTGATGGTGATCCTGATGCTTTTGATGATACTAATGTAGAACTTTGGGTAAGCACTACAGAAGATGATCCAAATAGTTCTCCTGTTACTTGGACAGCTTACAGAAGATTTTTAGTAGGAGATTACAAGGCTAGAGGATTTAGGTTTAAGGCTGTTTTAACTTCTACAGATGAAAACTCAAGCCCAATTTTAAAAACTTTAACTGTAACCATTGATATGCCTGATAGAGTTGCTGGCGGAGAAGATATAGTAAGTGGAACTGGTGCAGGCGGATATTCTGTAACCTTTACTCCATCCTTTAAAGTAGCGCCT
>Ga0315909_10007940_pt1 | contig 11739 bp, 13 predicted proteins | sample LakEriMetagenome_11_FD_203527 | JGI IMG/M metagenome (GOLD analysis project Ga0315909, IMG submission 203527) | Freshwater fungal communities from buoy surface, Lake Erie, Ohio, United States - Buoy 2 MA125 | ecosystem: Environmental > Aquatic > Freshwater > Lake | place: USA: Lake Erie, Ohio...
TCATTGTTAATCTTGGTTCTAATACAAGTGTGTCAGCTGCACTTAATGGGTATTGATAAACAAGGTAATGTTGATTACCCAATGCAGTTGAACCGAAACGAGCCGTTACATCAACAAGCACATTATTAGCTGATTGATTGCAAATTGTAACTGTGGAAACAACAGTAGAAGTAGAAGCTGGTACCACATAAACATTGGTAGCTGTGTTTCCTGTTGTTTGAATTTGACCTAAAATCTTATAAGGTGTAATGGACGCTGGAGCATCTGGAATAACTGTAATTGCTGATGATGTATAAGAAAATAAACCATTAGAGAGAGCAGCACCTGCAGCTAATTTAGCCGCGGTTACGGCACCATTTACAATATCAGCTGTATTGACTTGTAATGCTGTATTTGATGCTGTAGAGATAACGCCTGAAGCATCAAAAGTAAATGATGGTATAGTATTAGCCGAGCCAAATACATTTGATGTTACATTATTGGCTACTGCTATAAGTGATGGCGATACACGAGTTAAAGACACTTTATTTTCCTATTATATTTTTTTTAAATTACCTATTAAACCAAGTTCTTTTTGTTTTTTCCATTGCAATCGTGCTTTTTGAGATTGTTTTTCTTTATATTGACTATTAAAGCGTTTCTCTTTCAATACACCTTTTGTCCATCCATCAGATAAAAATGTATTAATTTTATCATAAACAACTTTAGTTTCTTTATCACCTTTATACATCCATATTTTTGGTACATGACTTGCTTTTTTTGAAGCTATCATTTTTTGTTTAGCTTCTTCACTCATTGGTCCACGAACAATACCTTTAAGTTTTTGTGAAATCCGTTGTTTATGTTCTTCTGACCAATGTTGTGTTTCACTTACATATTTACCAAATTTTATTTTAACCTGTTCATATAACTTTGAATTGACATATCTATTATCGGTATTGTGCATTTTCATTCTTAATGAAGCGGTTAACATTTTACCATAACCTTTTGTATTTTTTTCAAACATTTTATACAATAAAATATGAGCAATAAAATGTTGTTTTGCACTTAATTTTACTATATTCCAACAACTTCTTTTATATTCTGGAAAAAGACATTTTGGTAAAATATGATGTCTTTCAACATAATCATTATTACTGTTTTTTGAAACTAATTCTAAATACCATTTTGTATATTTGTTGTCTAAAAATGGTTTATGTAAGTTAATAGCTTCTTGTAAATTTGATACCATCAAATATTTAGTCTGCTAATTGTTCGTCTGTTGGTCTTGCTAATGTAGGATGTTCCCATTTAGCTATGTAGTCACCATTACCATCAGAGTCGTTTTGTAGAAGGATTGTTCCTGTTAGCGGCATAAAATCTTTATCTTCTAATTGTGGGTATAGTTGTTTAATTTTTTCGTATAACATTATGCGCTCCTAATCATTGCACCATTAAAATAACTACTTGCTGTTCCATTTACATTCAAAGCTTGACCAACACTTACTGAAGCATAAATTTCTACATAATCAGTAGAACCATTTAAATACACTAAACTTGTTCCATAAGCACCCGATAAATTTGAATTATTAGAAGTAACAAGAAATTTATATAAAGAGCCGTTTTTGTATAAAAATAAACTAATAACACAAGCAGTAGTATTTACTTGTATTCCACCAGTTACTTGATAATATCCAGCTACAGTTGGTGTAAAACGACTAGACGCAAAATTTGAGTTAGTATCAAATTCTTCAGTATCAAAAGTAATTTTAGTGGTTGTTGATGTTGATAATGTTTGAGCAGAACCTTGATAAGCACTAAACGCTGGTCCTGTTCCTGCTACACCTGTGGCTATTTGCGCTTGTGTTATATTACCAGTAATCTGTGTATTCGCCACAGTTGCTATTTGACCAGATGTAATAAGACCAGTAATCTGTGTATTTGCTACATTCGCTATCTGAGCTGCCGTCACAAGGCCTGTAATCTTTGTGTTGGCTACCGCAGCTATTTTTGCATCTGTAATAGAACCATCAGCGACATCAGCCGCAATCACAGTTCCGTTTGCAATCATCGCTGATGTGATTGAACCGTCTGGAATAGAAATAGATGTAGTATCAACACTAAAGAGTGTTGCACCTGTGTTGGACCTAACGATAAAACTATTATCGGTATCGGTTTTTATACTACTTACAATAATTGTTCCGGCCATAATTCTCTCTTAATTTTTCTTTTATTTATATCACTTAGCGTTAGCGTATTTAAACGGGCTCTCGGCAAAAGCGGCGTAGATGAATGTATCTCCATTATTATTATCTACTGCATTTGTATTTCTAATTTTAAAACCATTAGAGATAGCATCTATCGCATAAGTTGAACTTTGAGCTTCAACATTTGTTAAATGTGGATATAATTGCAAATCCATATAATTGTATGTATTTCTTACGGTGTCCATAATAACCCAACCATTAGTATTTACTGTGGATGTTGTTTTAAATAAAATAAATTTAGGCCTAAATCCAAGATACACAAACGGACCATCAGTAGAACCATTACCTGTATAAGAGCCAAATTTACTAAACCCTGCTATTTCTGCCCAGCAATAGGCTACATAAGTTCTTGTATTAGTATTTACGCCGCCTTCCGTTCCCAATGAAAATACTGTGCTAGTAGGAGCTGTAGAGTTCCAAGTATTAGGTTGAGATGATTGACCATTTGATGTATTTAAACCTTCTATAGCATAAACCCAGCTTGTTAAACTTGAATGTCCAACATACCAATTTGCTATATTACTTCTAGTTTTAATAAATATCATACTTGGCGCAACACCCAAGCCATGACCTACTGTTCCGGCACTTCCTGTTCCTGTATAAGTCACAATACTAAACCCAGCGGTTGTATTTACAGAAACATTACTTGAAATTGATCCAGATGTATTGACTGTGGTTGCACCACCAGCTTTCCATTGCCAAGCTATAGCGGTTTGGCCTGATGAAACAGCGTTTGAACCGCCACCAGTAAATCCGTTTGAGTTAAATGCTGTAAGTGTATTTGTATCTGTTGCTTCTGCGTCAGTTTGATTAGAATTAATAGATTTATTTACGCCTCTTACAGAATCAACAAGACGATGACTTGCCACTTCGCTTCTAGGTTTTTGCCATACTAAATCAGGCTGAAAACCGCCAGCATTAGTAATACTTTGCGCTGAACCATTACCTGTATATAGCGTAGCATCAAAATGTTGATTTGGTTTTTTAATTGTTGGCATAATCGTTATGGTAGGTTATATGTGTTAAGGGCTTTATAGCCGGTTGGTGGTGTGTATGAGAATGGGCGTTGTCCAAAGTTAACATTCCATCCACAAGTGAGTGATGAGTTTGCATCTGCAACAGCAAAAAAGTAAGTTCCAGCAGAGAGCCCTGTAAACGCAGTTCCTTGGCTTGTTCCATTTTTATAGAATGTTAAACTTCCAGCATCTGCATCAAAAGCGACTCCAATAATATCATTAGTCGTGTAAGTTGCTCCGTAAGATGTAGCACTACCATTATTATATTTTTGACCATTAACAGAAAAATAACCCCATCCATTAGCATCTCCACCAACATACGTTGTGGTTGCTGCACTTGAATTTACAATACCAATTACTTCTCTAGTATTTGTTCCAGTTACAGTTCCTTCAAAATACCATTTTCCTGATGTCATAGCTATAGTAGATAATATTGAACCTTGACCAGTTGTAGTCCAATCTACTTGTAAATTACCTTGAGATACAGTTGCTGCAGCATTAGTTTGAAATGGAGCCCCTGACATTAAAGGATTTAACACAGCATAATTAGCCACAGTCGCACTAGTATTAGTAGGAACATCAATCATAGCATCATAAGTTACGCCAGATGTGACTGATATGTTATTTGGTGTCCAGTTATTTCCGTTACCTGAAGAATCTTTACCAATGGCAGCCGCAGTAGCTGCTGAAGCGTCTGCAAATTTTAAATAGAAACCATTGGTGCCATATGTACCACCAAACTTTTTAGGAATCCATTGGCCTGTGGCAGCATCTGTTTTACCAAATGAGGATGGTGTTAAGGCTTGGCCGTCAATGAAGTTGATTTCAGCCATGTAACCATCAAATTGTTGGTCGCTATTCCAGCTTCTTCTTCCTATTGTATGTAATGCTGTGCTATTAAAATATGTATCACCATTTAATGTTGGATATGCAGAGCCTGCTTGAAATGAAGTTTGTTGAACGCCATTTACATATATCTTTAATCTATTTGCTTCTGTTGCTTGTGTGGTATCACAAGTTACTACTAAATGATACCAAGCAGATGGGTCTCGTGGCATTAAATTTGTAATTAAATCAGAACCAGCCGCGCCATTTACACGAAAACTAGAATTAGTTCCATCATTAAGATAAATTGCAGTTTGTCCTTGTGCGCCAAATAAAACACCCATATTTGTAGAAATAGTGCCTAGTTTTATCCAAGCAGACCATGTCCAAGTTTTACGATTACCTGCACTGCCGGGAGTTCTAGTCAAATATCCGGTAGCACTTCCTCTAAACCTTAATGAATTTTTAATGAAATAGCCAAGGTTGGCTAATGCGCCAAATCCTTTTGCTGAACCACCACCTGTTGCTCCTAATAAAGGCATTCTCTATTTCTTCCTCATTATGCGTATTGGGTTTGTGAACCTAATACTGTGTATGTATTTGCAGCTGTTTTAAGTATTGTAAAGCTATACAAGTCAATTGATGTTGCGTTACCAGCAGAAGGTGCAGTACCGCCTTGCCATTTTGGTGTCACAGAAGTTCCATCAATTTGCATAGCTGACTGATAGAATGTATTAGAACTTAACTGTGTTGCCAAGTATGCGATTGTAATAGAATCATTAGCATTCATTATTGAATCAAGACTAATACTTGAATTACCACGAACATTGAGTGTCCAGTTAGCTGCCACATTGGCAGTATAGTGACTTACAGCGCCATCTAAAACATTGATTGTAGTGTTTGCATTGATAGCTGTTGAGTTAGATGTGACTGTTTCAATGACATGTTCAATATCAAGACCTTGGTTAACTGTGAAACATTTTGTTGTATTTGACCAAGTAAATGTCTTATCTGAATCACCTTTGATTGTAATACCAGCACCATCAGCTAATGTATCTGTTGGTGAAGATGATTTAGCAATTTCAATATTTTTATCTTCTACGGCAAGTGTAGATACATTGACAGTTGTTGTATCACCTTCAACAGTCAGGTTACCCGATACTGTTGCATTAGTAACTGTGATTGAACCAAGACCACCTGAAAATGTAGGAACAGCTGTAAATGTGGCCGCACCAACAACAGTCATTGTTGATTGAACATTTAATGGTTGTGCAATATTATACTTGGTTGCATCAACCGTGATGATTGTTGTTTCGCCAACATTCAGTTTTAAACTGGTGTCGCCTTGTATGATGTCTGCTCGGATTTTACCTGCCATGATTGTTTACCTTAAAATATTGTCCAAATGGAATTATTGGAAACCGTTACTGTGACATTATTAGCCACCGTAAGTGGCCCAGCTGAGCTTCCGTTATAACCATCAGAGATGGTCGTATTAGTTGTTATTTCGTTTGCATTGATACGAATAATGCCATATGTGTCAGCTGCCAAATAAGGTGTTGTTACGACTGAACCACCAAGGTAAATAACTTCAATGTTATCTGTAGCTGATGGAGGTGCAGTTGAAAATACAATTTGACCATTTATAACAGCATATGAATCAGTTTTTTGTTTAACACCTGTAAGAAATACTAATACAGACGCTTCATTACCATATTCATATGATAAATTGAATGTTGTAGTTGAACCATCGCCAGAGAAAAACTGACTTCTGATTGCACCGCTTTGCGGGATATTTCCAATATATGACAAGATAGTATCCTATTAATTTATTCTTTATTTATGCTTTAATTATCAGAAGGCCAGTTCTGTGAATTAATTACCTCAATTAATCCTGGGACTGTTGTAGCAGCTGCAATAGCTGTTTCTAAACGATTAGATTCTGTAATAATTGCAGCTCTTTTTGTTGCAACATTTGTTGGAATGGCTACATCTCTTTCAAACTTACGAACCACATACCAGTCCGATTGTGCTAATAGTGAATTCGTTGTTTGTTTAATCTGTGCAATCCAATTAGATTTGAGACCTTTGGTCACTACTTGTTCTTCAGTATCAACCATAGTTTCTGTTTCTGGATCCCATACTTTTACATATACTGGATCGCCATTATCGTCTGTAGCTAATACATCTTCTAAAGCCTTAGGATTAGCAGAGTTACCATCCCAATAAAAACGGTCATCAGCTCTCACAGGATCATTTTCCCATGTAATACCGATGGCAGACTTTTCTGCTTCAGTAGATAAGTTTAGAAAGTTAGCAGGATATTGGACACCATCATGTTCAAATGGCACTCCTTCTGGTAATCTTTGTCCGTTAAGTAAAAACATATTTTTTTCCTAGTTAATTCTTCTATTTATCTCGCTAAGGCGTTCTTAAATGGATTTTCTGCAAAGGCCATTACTATAAATGTATATCCATTATAGTTTTGATTTGTATTTGTAGAGCGAATTTTGAACCCATTAGATAAAAAATCACACCAACTATCACCAGTATCTTCTGCATTTGTGAGTGATGCTTGTAATCGGGCATTAACTACATTATATGTGTTTCTTGTTGAATCACTAATAGCCCAATCAACTCCAGCTACATCACCTTTAACCATTACAAATTTAGGCCTAAAACCAAGGTATACAAATGGACCATCAGTAGAACCATTGCCTGTGTAAGTTGTAAATTTACTAAAGCCTGCTATTTCTGCAAAACAATAAGCTACATAATTGTTTGAAGGATCATTAACTGTTCCAGTGATACCCACAGTAAATACTGTTGAAGACGGAGCCGTATCATTCCACCTTGTTGATGATGTTCCGGCAGCATCAGATGTGTTTAATAATAAATATTTAGTTGCTCCTAATGAAGCGTGGTAAACCGCCCAATTACCATTACCTGCACCAGTTGTTCTATTTTTAACAATAATCATTTTAGGTGCAACACCTAATCCATGTCCTACTGTTGAATTAGAACCATTACCTGTATAAGTTACCACACTAAACCCAGCAGTTGCATTTACAGATACATTACTTGAAATTGTTCCAGAGGTATTGACTGTGGATGTTCCACCGGCTTTCCATGTCCAAGCCACTAGAGTTCCATAATTTGAATAATTAGAGTTACCCACAGTAAAGCTTGTTGAACCTATAGCAGCTAAAACATCACCATCAGTTCCTTCAGCATTAGTTAAATTAGAGTATAGTTGTTTATTAATTCCTCTGACAGAATCAATCAAAGCGTGGTCATAGGAAGCACTTCGTTTCTTAAACCATAAAAGGTCAGGTTGAAAGTTAGATGAAATTACTTGTGTTGTTGGACTACCATTAGTTCCTGTATAGGCAGTTGCATCCATGTGCAAGTTGCCTTTTTTGATAGTGCTATCAGGTAGGTTAGTAGTGCATAACGCTTGATAGCCTGTAGGTGGCGTGTATGCGAATGGGCGTTGTCCAAAATTAAATGCAGCAGATGACCAACTACCACCACTAAAAGTACCAATTAAAGTTGGTGCAACTAATTCATTTGGAGTTAATGTTGTATCAGTATGAACTAATGTATTGTTTTTATAATATGCAACTGTTCCAGCATCACAATCAAAAGCAACACCAATAATATCACCAACACTCATAGCACTAACACTAACAAGCGATGTTGCTGTAAAATTTTTATAATAAGATTCATTGTGTCCATACCAAGATATGCCACTGGTAGTGACATTAGACCATGATGTAATACTTGCTTTAGATACGCCAACATAAGGTGGTAAATTGCTTCCAATACTTACCCATTCAAAATACCATTTTCCTGTAGATACCGACATAGTTCCTTTTAATTGGCTATAGTCTGTTCCTGGAACATATAAATTTGCTTGTTGTGGTACTGGATTTGTAAAGGATTCTAATGGATTAAGAGTGCAATAATTCCCAACAGGCTGTGTGCCACTTGCGCCATTAGTAGGGCTATCTATCATAGCATCATAAGTAACACCAGATGTTACAGAGATGTTGTTTGTAGTCCAGTAATTACCATTACCAGAGAAATCTTTACCTAGACCTGCATTAGAACCAGATGTAGTAGCGATGTCAGAGAATGGTAAATAGAAACCGTTGGTACCAAATGAACCACCAAATCTCTTTGGCTTCCATACACCTGTTGTTCCGTCTGTTTCACCAAATGAGGATGGAGTTAAGGCTGAACCGTCAATGAAGTTGACTTCAGTCATATATCCATCAAAATAACCACCTCCACTCACAGTAGAACCAAAAGCGTGGCTACCTGTATTATTGGTTGAAGTATCAGAATTTTGTGGAGGGTAAGAAGAAGAGAGAAAAGTTGTTACTTGTTGACCATTAATATAAATTTTTGCACGATTAGATGATGTTGCTTGAGTCGTATCTACTGCGTAAACAAGATGATACCAAGCAGAAGGATCACGATGTATTGGTGCTATTTGTAATTGATAATTTGTGCTACTTATTCTTATGCCAAAATTAAGTGCATTACTATTTGAACTATTAAAATATACCCATATTTGGTTTGCGGCTGCGTCAGAAGAGGATCTATACAAATTATTATCAGCGGTTGGAAGTGCTCCTAACTTAAACCACATAGATAAAGTCCAAGTTCTTCTATTACCAGCACTTGCAGGAGTTCTACTCAAATAGGCTGAGGCAGACGAGCGAAGCCTCAAAGAGTTATTGATGTTGTAACCGGAAGTTACGGCAGATTTTCCAGCCGCACTAAACATTAGTAATTCAACCCAAAGGATTGACCGTATGTGTTGACGCCATCTTGGAAGAATGAGAATATGTCATACTTACCAGATGTGCTTGTTGCAGTTGGAGTTGTTCCACCAGGCCATTTGATTGTGCTACCACCAGCCCATGCGACAGTATATGAACCTGTGTAACCAACAATGATAATAAAAGATTTACCAGCAGATGATGCTGGTAATGTGATTGTAGTTGAAGCATTACATGTAAGATTCTGTAATGTTCCGTTTGCTAAATTGATTGTAATGGCAGTACCAGTATTAGCAGAGTAAGTTGTTTCTGTGTAGTTTGTAACCACAGGAGTAGTCAATGTTGGAGTAGTGATAACAGGAGAAGTGTTTAGCGCTACTTGTCCTGTACCAGATGTTCCAGTAATTTGCGTGTTGGCTACACTTGCAATTTGTGCTGATGTAATAAGACCAGTAACCTTTGTATTGGCTACTGAATCAATCTTTGCATTAGTAATAGACCCATCAGCCACATCTGCGGCTATAATCGCACCATCTGCAATAATTTTAGCGGTTATCTTTTGAATTGCCATTTATTTTACTCTTTAGTTGGAGGTTCATCCTCTGGTTTTGGATATTTCTCTTTTACTTCTTTAATCTTTTGAAACCATTCTGAATTCTTTAATTCAACGCCATTATTGATAGCGTGCCATAGCATGTCTAATTGTTCAAAACCGTCTGGATATTCTTTGCAACGGTCATATGAATATTGGTAATATTTTGCTAACTTTTCTTGATAGGCAAGTTCAGCATCAATTTCTTCTTTTGTTGGTGGTTTTTGTCCATCTGGATCCCACCATTTGTGCCATGTGAAACCGCCACCAGCAGCTTCTAATTCAAATCGGCATCCAGGTCGGAGAGCTTTAATTGCGGTATCAACACCGTAAGCCATTCCGTTTTCACCTGTAAAATTCTTCATTACTTCATTAACATCCATTTAATTACTCCTCAGTCAGTCAAAATTATTATTTAGTTGATACTATAAACAGTTGCATTACTTGTAAATGTTCCTGGTCCTGTAAAGGTATGTATTGTAAATGGGCTGGATGTTGTTACGGTACCACCAGTAGCACCTTGGCTACCAGAATAACGAACAATAACAATACCTGATCCACCATTACCGCCTGCCAGTGCAACTGCTGGTCCGCCAGCAGCACCGCCATTTCCGTTACCTCCATTACCCGTATTAGTTGTACCATTTGATCCAATTGCGGGTGAAGCGCCACCACCACCAGAACCACCAGCTGCATATGTTGTTGGTGTTCCTGAATATGAAGATGCTGTACCTGGACCGCCTGAAGCTCCAGTAGCGTTTGAAGGAGTAGAACCACCTACTCCACCAGCGCCGCCGCCGCCTCCGCCAGAACAATTTGTTGATCCATAAGTACCAAATCCTACTGAACCATTATTACCTTGACCTGGAGTACCTGAACCGCCTGTCCAAGGACCTCCAAGATAAAAAGCATTACCTGATGTTCCACCACCTGAACCTCCAGAACCGTTAGTTCCAGGAGCAACCCCATTATTAACACCGCCACCAAGACCACCACCAATAGCTGTAGTTATTCCTGGAAACGATGAATTAGAACCTTTGGTTCCAGAACTACCGCCAGCACCAACAGTAATAGTATAATTAGTTCCTTGAGTAATAGCAAAATTTGTTCCTGTTAAAAATCCACCAGCACCACCGCCTGAACCAGCAACAGCTGATCCTGGACCAGCAGTTTCTCCACCGGCGCCACCACCAGCAACTACTAGATAATCAATTGAAGTTGGACCTCCAGCTTGTGTTTGATTTAATCCCGTTGGATATCCAAATCCAGCCGGTCTAAAGTTTTGTAATGAAAATTGTTTTGAAGTATCTGCCATAATAATCTTTAATTAATTGAATAGGCTGCTGATATAGCCGCATTAGTTGTAAATGTTCCTGGTCCTGTAAAAGTGTGTATTGTGAAAGGACTTGAAGTTGTTATTGTACCACCTGTAGCAAATTGAGAACCTGTGTAACGAACAATGACAATACCTGAACCACCAGCACCACCACTTACTCCACCTATTGCACCACCGCCGCCACCACCGCCACCTCTATTTGTTGTGCCTGCTGTTCCAACTCCACCTACTGAACCAGCGCCACCGCCTCCACTACCGCCCGTACCAGCTGTACCACTAAAACCTCCGCCACCACCGCCACCAGCGTAAGTAACAGAAGAACCAGATATACTAGAAGATGAACCTGCACCACCATTTCCAGCAGTTGGCCCAGCATTAGCGCCTACTGCGCCTGCGCCACCACCGCCTGCGGCGTAATAGTTACCACTATCTGCGCCTCCTGTTCCACCATTATTTCCTTGGCCTGGAGTTCCTGATCCGCCAGTTCCGCTACCTGGAGATCCTCCACCACCTGAACCACCACTTAAACCATTTCTACTTGGGTTAAGACCTGCACCACCACCGCCGCCAGTTGCTGTAACTGATGGCCCAAAAACTGAATTACTGCCGCTAGTTCCATTCAAAGAACCTGGAGCTCCAGCTGCGCCTCCGCCACCAACAGTCACAGTATAAGCTGTTGCTGAACTTACAGGTGATGTTCCCGTTAAGTATCCGCCAGCACCGCCACCGCCAGCTCTATCTGAACCTCCACCGCCGCCACCAGCAACTACAAGATATTCAACACTCGTTAAAGATTGTTCAGCTTGTGTTTGATTTAATCCTGTAGGATAATCATATCCTGTTGGACGACCTAATCTTTTAATAGACATTAAGCTATCTCTGAACCAAAGACATTAAATGATACATTTGCAAAGTTTGTATTGCAACGAACAAC
>Ga0315909_10007943_pt1 | contig 11735 bp, 12 predicted proteins | sample LakEriMetagenome_11_FD_203527 | JGI IMG/M metagenome (GOLD analysis project Ga0315909, IMG submission 203527) | Freshwater fungal communities from buoy surface, Lake Erie, Ohio, United States - Buoy 2 MA125 | ecosystem: Environmental > Aquatic > Freshwater > Lake | place: USA: Lake Erie, Ohio...
GCAGCAGCCACTGATCGCTTGCTGCGTCAGGGCGTGCTGGTCATGCAGCCTCATGTACTTGAAACGCTGCATCGCGCCACGCATGTGGTATTCGATAAGACAGGTACTCTGACCGAAGGCCGGCCGCAGCTGCAATCACTCACCTTGTTAGGTCGCTTGCAGCGCGAAACCGTACTGGGTATGGCGGCTGCGATGGAGGCGGGGAGTGCGCATCCGTTGGCACAGGCAATCATCGCTGCTGCCCGCACCGAATCTGTGGATGCAATACAGATTGATCGTGTCACGCATTATGCAGGTCAGGGTTTGGAAGCGCGAATCAATGATCAGCGCTTCCGGCTGGGTACGACAGCGTTCGTCGCTGAAATCTCGGGGACTGTGGTCGTTCCGATGCCGGTTGATGAAACCGGCGGCGTTAGTTACGTTTATCTTGGTAGTAGTTCTGGCTGGCTCGCGCGTTTTGCGTTTACCGATACTTTGAAGCCCAATGCATTGCAAGTGGTGACACATTTTCGGTCGCAGGGGCGCCGTGTGATGTTGCTATCAGGCGATACCCCTGCCATCGTTCAGCAGGTAGCTACTTCGCTACATATGGATGGAGCACACGGCGGCATGCTGCCCGACCAAAAGCTAGCCTATGTCCGGCAATTGCAGCAGCAAGGTGCCGTGGTGGTGATGGTAGGTGATGGCATGAATGACGCTGCCGTTTTGCGCGGTGCAGATGTCTCCTTCGCGATGGGATCAGGTGCAGCACTCGCGCAGTCGCATGCTGACGCTGTATTGATTCATGCGCAGTTATCCTTGCTGCTGGATGCTGCGAACGCAGCTGCATCTTGCATGCGCGTGATACGACAGAACCTTGCATGGGCAACGCTTTACAATCTGCTCGCCATTCCGGCGGCTGCCTTTGGATTGCTCACACCCTGGATAGCAGGACTCGGCATGTCGCTTAGCTCTGTTTTAGTGGTAGCCAATGCGTTACGGCTTGAACGCGTTTCGCCTACTTTGCGATAGGTGTATTGATGGAATCGCTCTACTTGCTGATACCACTGTCTGTCGTGGTCGTATTTGTAGCGCTATGGATTTTTTTTCGTGCGATGGACGGTGGCCAGTTTGATGATCTGGATGGCCCCGGCATGCGGATTTTGCAGGATGATGATCGCCCCTCGGACACCGCGGAGAAGCGCGACTGATTTACCTGCTGGCGGCACTTCAATTTCACCTATCTGGAAGGTCTTGTTTGACAAACACCGGTCGCGTGGCAAATGACCGCCCGGTAAAGCCATCCCATCCCTAGGCCAGACTGTTTTTACTCGGTGAGCCATCTGGTCAAATTTGACTAAAGTCAAGGAAATTTGCCCATCTGAAACGTACCCTGCCTTTATCTTCGTCGGAAACCAAGAGGGAGTTTTTGTGGACACAGCACTCAACTACAACTACCGCGTGGTCAGGCAGTTCACGATCGCGACGGTGGTGTGGGGCGTGGTGGGTATGCTGGTGGGAGTGATCATCGCTGCCCAGTTGGCGTTTCCTGCACTGAATTTTGACACTGCCTGGCTGACTTATGGTCGTCTGAGACCGTTGCACACCAATGCGGTGATTTTTGCTTTCGGCGGCTCAGCGCTGTTTGCTACCTCTTACTACGTGGTCCAGCGTACCTGTCAGGTTAGGTTGTTCTCCGATGCGCTGGCCTCGTTCACTTTCTGGGGTTGGCAGCTGGTGATCGTTGCAGCAGCGATCACGCTCCCTCTGGGTATGACTTCGGGCAAAGAATATGCGGAACTCGAATGGCCCATCGATATCCTGATTGCACTGGTGTGGGTGTCGTATGCGCTCGTGTTCTTTGGTACGCTGTGGAAACGCAGAACATCCCATATCTATGTCGCTAACTGGTTTTACGGCGCCTTTATTCTGACCGTCGCTATTCTGCATATCGTGAATTCGGCGGCGATGCCTGCCACACTGACCAAGTCCTACTCCGCTTATGCCGGTGTACAGGATGCGATGATCCAGTGGTGGTACGGGCACAATGCGGTGGGCTTCTTTCTGACGGCAGGTTTCCTCGGAATGATGTACTACTTCATTCCCAAGCAAGCCGAGCGTCCGGTTTTCTCGTATCGTCTCTCCATCGTGCACTTCTGGGCGCTGATCTTCACCTATATGTGGGCTGGCCCGCACCATCTGCATTACACCGCGTTGCCTGACTGGACCCAATCGCTTGGCATGATCTTCTCCCTGATACTTCTGGCACCCAGCTGGGGCGGTATGATCAACGGCATCATGACGCTCTCGGGTGCATGGCACAAACTACGCAACGATCCGATACTGAAATTTCTGGTGGTCTCGCTGTCCTTCTATGGCATGTCGACCTTCGAGGGTCCAATGATGTCGATCAAGACCGTCAATGCACTTTCGCATTACACCGACTGGACCGTGGGCCATGTGCATTCGGGTGCCCTGGGCTGGGTAGGTTTGGTCTCGATGGGTTCGATCTACTACCTGTTGCCGCGTCTTTCAGGCAAAAAGGAAATGTGGAGCGTACGCCTGATCGAATGGCATTTCTGGATCGCGACCATCGGTATCGTGCTGTACATCGCTTCGATGTGGATTGCTGGCGTGATGCAGGGACTGATGTGGCGCGCCGTGAATGACGATGGCACGCTGACCTATAGCTTCGTCGAAAGCGTGAAAGCTACTTTCCCGTATTACGCCATTCGTATGGCAGGCGGTCTGCTGTATTTGGCCGGCATGCTGATCATGGCCTACAACACATTCAAGACGGTGTCTGGCGGACAAGCCGCCGATGCGCGCATCCCGGCCATCGCCGGTGCTCACGCCTGAGATCAGGAGAATTTGATGAAACTCACCCATGACCAAATTGAACGCAAACCACTGCTGCTGATACTGCTGGTGGCTTTGGTCGTCAGCATTGGTGGCCTGGTTGAAATCCTGCCACTGTTTTTTCAAAAGTCCACGACTGAGCCGGTGACGGGTCTGACCCCCTACAGTCCGCTCCGGCTCGCCGGTCGTGATGTCTATGTGCGGGAGGGTTGCTACAACTGTCATTCGCAGATGATTCGTCCTTTCCGCGCCGAGACCGAGCGCTACGGTCATTACTCTGTGGCCGGCGAATTTGTCTACGACCGCCCGTTCCAATGGGGCTCCAAGCGAACCGGGCCTGATCTTGCGCGGGTCGGTGGGCGCTACAGCGACGAGTGGCAGCGCGCTCACCTCAATAATCCGCGCGACCTGGTACCGGAATCGAATATGCCTGCTTATCCCTGGCTCGCAACAACGATGCTGGATCCCGACCGCATCGTGTTGCACCTGAAAGCACTCAAGCGCCTGGGTGATCCGTATTCGGATGAGCAGATTACCGACGCACCAAAAGAGGTGGCTGGCAAGACCGAGCTTGATGCGCTGGTTGCTTATCTCCAGGGCCTGGGCATACAGATGAAGTCGCGGAGGTAATCATGACATTCACTACATTACTGGCCGATGCTCGCAGCATCGTGACAATGATATGCCTGCTGACATTTATTGGCATCGTCATCTGGACTTGCAGTGCGAGAAGAAAATCCGATTTTGACGAAGCAGCGATGCTGCCTTTTGCCGATGAAGAAACAATGAATGCCGAGAAGCAGGAGCAGCATCATGGCTGATTTTAAGAGCGGATTCTGGAGTATCTATATCACCGTTCTGACGCTACTTTCAGTAGCTGGTTGCGCATGGTTGTTATGGTCACAGGCCAGCTATAAGGCAAAACTCACGAAAAACGGCAAGGTTGAAACGACGGGTCATACCTGGGACGAGGACCTTGAGGAGCTCAATCATCCCATGCCGCGCTGGTGGATGTGGTTATTCTTGATCACCATTGTCTTTGGATGTATTTACCTTGCGCTCTATCCAGGGTTAGGAAATTTCGCGGGTAAGCTGGGTTGGAGTTCGCGCGGTGCATACCAGAAAGAACTCCAGCTGGCGGATGCCGAGTACGGCCCACTGTTCGAAAAATTCCAGAAAACAGACATGAAGCTGCTTGCGGCAGACCTGCAGGCACAAGCGATCGGTCAGCGCTTGTTTTTAACCTACTGCGCACAGTGTCATGGTTCTGATGCGCGCGGCAATAAGGGCTATCCCAACTTGACCGACACAGACTGGTTGTATGGTGGCGACCCGGAAACGATCAAGACGACGCTGCTTCAAGGTCGTAATGGTGTAATGCCGCCAATGGCAGCTGCCGTAGGATCCGACAAGGACATGGAAAATGTTGCCCACTACGTAGTCTCCCTGTCTGGCTCGGCCTTGGATCCGATCAAAGCTTCGTTCGGCAAGGAAAAATTTGGTGCCTGCGTCGCTTGTCATGGTGCAGCAGGCAAGGGTAATTCTGCACTCGGCGCCCCGAATCTCTCCGACAAGACTTGGTTGTACGGTGGCAGTGTGGCGACCATCATGGAAACCATACGAGGTGGTCGCAACAATGTGATGCCGGCTTTTGGTGAATTTCTTGGTGAGGCCAAGGTACATCTGCTGGCCGCCTACGTCTGGGGTTTGTCAAATCATTCGACGTTGGCTTCAGGAAAATAAATGATGGAGAGTGCGTCACCTAAAATTACGGTTATCCAGATGTATGCCGCGAGGGAGGAAATTTATCCACGCGAAATACAGGGGCGTTATGCAAGTTTGCGTTGGTTCTTTGTCTGGGTAACTCAGTTGCTGTTTTATGGCTTGCCCTGGCTGAACTGGAATGACCGGCAGGCTGTTCTTTTCGATCTGGGTGCTCGCAAGTTTTATATCTTCGGTATCGTGCTTTGGCCGCAGGACTTCATTTATCTTGCAGCACTTCTGATCATCAGTGCGTACTCACTGTTTTTGTTCACAGCGATTTTCGGTCGTGTTTGGTGCGGCTTTGCATGTCCGCAAACGGTATATACCGAAATCTTCATGTGGATAGAGCGAAAGATCGAAGGCAGCCGCAGCGCCCGCATGCGTCTCGATCGTCAGCCGGCTTCGGTCGCTAAATTCTGGCGCAAGTTTGCCAAGCACCTGAGTTGGGGGGCAGTCGCTTTGTGGACGGGGTTTACTTTCGTTGGTTACTTCACGCCTGTCCATATACTTGCGGCCGAGGTCATGTCCCTTGACCAGGGTTCCTGGGAGTGGTTTTGGGTATGGTTCTATTCCTTCGCAACGTACGGTAATGCGGGATGGATGCGCGAGCAGGTATGCAAATACATGTGTCCGTATGCGCGTTTTCAGAGCGCCATGTTCGACAAAGATAGTTTGATCATTACTTATGATCAGGCGCGCGGCGAGCCCCGTGGTGCACGCAACAAGTCCGAGCAAGAGGCTGCAAGTGTACTGGGTGATTGCATCGACTGTTCCATGTGCGTGCAGGTTTGTCCGACAGGTATTGATATTCGCAAGGGGCTGCAGTATGAATGTATCGGTTGCGCCGCTTGTGTCGATGCCTGCAACAGCGTGATGGACAAGATTGGCGCAGCGCGGGGGCTGATACGCTATTGGACTGATCATGCGATGCGCTATCGCTGGTCGACCGAACAGATACTGCGTCACACTTTTCGTCCGCGTGTGATCATCTATGGCCTGGTACTGCTGGTCATCGCATCCGTGTTTGCCGGGACTATACTCACCAGAACGCCACTGAAAATGGATGTGATTCGCGATCGCGGATCGATGGGGCGAGAGATCGCGGATGGCATGATTGAAAATGTCTATCGGCTGCAGATCGTGAATACGGAAGAGAGCGCACATCGGTATCGCATCAGCGTGTCTGGTCTCGAAGGAATTGACTTGCAAGGTAGTAGCGATATCGCGCTGGCACCGACGGAGTCAAGAGGGGTACCTGTCAACATTCGCATTCCTGCCGGCGTGGGTGATAAAGGATCCAACAAGATTTTCATCACGATTACCGATGCAGAGAACCCCGATGTACAGGTGAGCGAAAAAGCCGTTTTCTATGTGCCGCGCTGAGAGGAAAAGATCATGCAAAATTCAAGCCCGATGAGCGCTCGTCCTGAGCCTTGGTATTGCCACCGGTGGCCCTGGCTTTTGATGGTCGGGCCAGTGACTGTTCTGATTGCCGGTGCCATTACGATGTGGATTTCCTTTTCGGGTGCAGATGCGCTGGTGGTGGATGATTATTACAAGCAGGGTAAGGCGATTAATCTAGATCTGCGAAGAGATCGGATGGCAGCATCGCTCGGTTTGTCGCTGACGCTGCGCTTTGATGCAGCGACCGGAACCTTGCGGGGGCGGGTGCGTGGCGCGAGTGACACCACTACGATGAGCTTGTCTCTGGTACATCCCACCCTACCAGCAAAAGATCGACGGTTGGTCGCTGTCTCCGATAGTCAGGGTAATTTCTCGGTTGTCTTGCCGATGCTCGAGCGTGCACTCTGGCAGGTTCAACTCCAAGACGCAGCGCATACCTGGCGCCTGCACGGCAACTGGGCATGGCCGCAGCAAAAAAGTGTCGATATTCAGTCGGTGCAAGGTGTAGACAGGAATGCGAGAGAGGGAGGATAAATGCTCAAGCTGGCAATGGCAGTGCTCTGGCCTTCATTCGTCGCAGCGATCATGGCCGAGGGATGTTTCTTCTCGTTGTTTGATCCGGTTGACCTGATGATGGTCGGCGGTTATACCGATCTGCCACCGATCGCAGCTTATACGATCGGTTTTTTCTTTTTCTGGATTTTTGGTGCCCTGACCAGCGTGCTCAGCCTCTATCTGGTGCGCACGGAGGCGCCCAGTCAGCCACCTTGTTAGGGAGGTATCGGTCCGAGGTCACCGGACATTTTTATGACGGAAAAATCGTACTCAGCGCTGGGCGTCTTGAATCACTCCGCTGCACATCCGGGCTGGCGGGACAAAAAACCGGGATGAACACATTGCCTACTCAGGATGATGATGTATTCATCCCACTTCGGAGATTGACGACACTGAGTACATCAGAGTTGCCCCCGACGATCAGCCGCAAATCTCCGTACCGGCAGCCATCGCTTTCAGTCGTACAGGGTCAATCAATTCGATTTCTCGATTCGCTACTCGAATTAGCCCTTGTTTCTTTAGGCGGGATAGTAGTCGACTGATACTTTCAATCGTCAAGCCGAGATAGTTACCAATTTCCTCGCGTGACATCCGCAGCTGGAAGACAGCAGAAGAATAGCCCCGCGCTGCATAGCGTGAGGACAGATTTACCAGGAAGGCGGCAAAACGCTGCTCGGCACGCATGTTGCCAAGCAAGAGCATCACGTTCTGTTCGCGCGTGATTTCCTGACTCATCATACGGTGAAAATGGTGCAGGAGCGTCGGTATCGTGCCGAACAACTCTTCGAGTCGAGCAAAAGGGATCTCGCAGACTTCACTGTCCTCTAGCGCCATGGCGTCGCAATGATGACGGTCTGTACTGATTGCATCCATACCCAACAATTCCCCTGCCATTTGAAATCCGGTGATCTGCTGATCACCGGAAGCGCTCACCTGATAGGTCTTGAAATGACCCAGACGTATCGCGTACAAGTTCGTGAACGAATCCTCTATTCGATACAGCAAAGTATCCTTGGGTACCTTGCGGCGGCGACCAATGATCTGATCGAGTTTGTGTATGTCGGCCTCGCCAAGCCCCATTGGCAGACAGAGTTGATGCATGCTGCAAGCCGAACAGCTGGCTTTCAGGGCGCCGATATTGATCGTCGTGGCCGTTGACACGATGGCCATTGGCTGGCTCATTGCAGTTCTCGTTGGTAGTTTGGTAATAAATTTAACCGATTTGGGTGCTAATAGCCAAGATGGAGATAATTAAACCAGACCGCGCACCCGGGCGACAGTGTACAAAGCCCCAAATCCTGGATTGAGCCAGATCCTGCATCGTCATCTGGCGCTCGCTCTGCGGGGGGCGTTTGGCCCCTCGCCACTATCATTCCTGTTCATGCTACGGGTTCGTAGGGCAGCCCAACATAGTTTTCCGCTATGGTGCTTCGACCGGCGGGCGAGCTGGTGTAGTAGTCGAGCTCGGCTTCCTGAATACGCTGGTTGAATGGATCATCCGAAAATTTGTGCAGTATCGATGTCATCCACCATGAGAATCGTTCAGTCTTCCATATGCGCCGAAGGCAAATTTCCGAATATTTCTGCAATAGATCCAGCCGGCCCCGACGATAACGTTCGGTCAGGACCTCAGACAATGTGGAGACGTCGCTCGCCGCGAGGTTGAGGCCCTTCGCGCCGGTTGGCGGCACGATATGAGCGGCGTCACCGACCAGAAACAATCGTCCGAACTGCATGGGCTCAGCCACAAAGCTGCGGAGGGGCGCGATGCTCTTTTCAATAGATGGACCTGTTACCAGATTACGCGCGGTGTCTGCGGGCAGTCGCGCTCGAAGTTCGTCCCAGAAGCGTTCATCCGACCAGGCATCGGTGGAGTCTTTGAGATCGCACTGAACATAGTAACGCGAGAGTGACGCCGAGCGCATACTGCACAGGGCGAAGCCGCGTTCATGGTTGGCATAGATCAGCTCATGCGCAACGGGTGGTGTGCGCGACAGTACGCCCAACCAGCCAAAAGGATAGACGCGCTCAAACAGGCGGATGGCGTCGCTTGGCACCGATTTGCGCGCGATACCGTGAAAACCATCGCAACCTGCGATGTACTCGCAGTCTATCTTGTGAACTTGTCCGTTTTTCGTGTAAGTCACCGAGGGCTGGTCCCCATAGAAATCATGGAGAGCGACCTCATCGGCTTCGTAGATGCTGATATTGCCCGATGACTCGCGAGCGTCCATCAGATCTTTGGTGACTTCCGTTTGACCATAGACCATCACGGATTTACCACTCGTCAGCGCCTTGAGGTCAATGCGTTCAACCCGTCCCTGGAAGGACAGCGCAAAGCCTTCGTGCACCTGACCTTCGCGGTCCATGCGCTCGCCCGCTTTGGCTTGCCGCAGCAGAGTTTGCGTTCCCTGTTCCAGCACGCCGGCGCGTATGCGTGAGAGTACGTAATCGGGCGACTTGGCCTCAATGATGATGTTGGCAATACCTTGCAAGTCGAGCAGTCTGCCTAGAAGCAGGCCTGACGGTCCGGCACCAATGATAGCGACCTGAGTTTTCATGAATTTGTTCCCGGCAGCGCAAATGACACTGCCCTTTTCCAACGTCATGATCCACGTTGTCGAAGAGCAATGGAATAGACTTTCCCATGCAATACTTGTACATTCCGAGGGTTTTTGGCGAATCCCTGATTTTTGATGGCTGGCAAAAAGACTTTGCGTTCCGCGGTGCCTGTCTACCACTTGTATGGGGAGCAGGGCCCACAGGTCGCGCCAGATCTGGTGCACTGCGAGTCTATCTCCGCGCGAAGCCGCTTGCACAATTGGGAGATTCGGCCACATCGGCATCACGGCCTGTTCCAGATGCTGTGGCTGGCTCGGGGCGAGGCCCGCGTCGAGCTTGATGGACGTCTGGCAGATTTATCGGGCGGGCAGGTGTTACTGCTGCCTCAGCACTGCGTACATGGGTTCCAGTTTTCTCCGGATGCTGATGGCGAGGTCATTACGCTGGCGTATGCATTTTTTCAGCGCTTGCAACCGCACCTGGGGCCGGCACTGCACGCGATGAATGCCCCGGTAATTCATATGCCAAAGCCTGGTGCCGATCGGCAGCAGATCGAGGCGGCTTTTCATGCTTTACATGAGGCGTATGCAGGACATGATGCACATCGCGATTTGCTTATTGACGCGCAGCTGGTATCGCTACTGGTCTGGCTATCGAAGGTTTTGCCGCCACAGGGTGATGGCCTGTCCCCAGCTCGCGGGCGCGAACACTTGGCCAAATTTTCGCAATTGATTGAAGCGAATTATGCTCGCCAAAATCCTCTGACCTTTTACGCAGCCAGTCTCGGCATTAGTACAGCGCATCTGAATGCCTTGTGTCGCCAACTGACGGGTCATTCCGCACTTGGATTGATTCACTTGCGCATGGGACTCGAGGCAAGGCGTTATCTGATGTATACCTCGATGCCGGTCAAAGATGTGTCTGATGCACTCGGTTTTTCAGACCCCGCCTACTTCACTCGTTTCTTCAAGCGTCAGACGGGAATTGCACCCATCGCATTTCGATCGGGCGCCCGTCCGGCTTGAAAACAGGTCTGGTTCAGGGAAGCAAGACGGATAAATCGCTGGCTGCATTGAGCAAGATCGGTAAAAAATTCTGCTCGAGTTGCGATCGGTTCGTGCGGCCCGCCTGCGCACCAACGCTGAGTGCAGCAACCGGCATTCCTGAAGCACCCCGTACAGGAACGGCGATAGATCGCAGACCGATCTCCAACTCTTCTTCTACGATGGCATAGCCGCTTCTGCGAACATCATTCAATATCTCACGCAGTTCGTTTTCCGTGGTGACGGTACGATCAGTGTAGGCAATCAGACGAACCTTTGAAAAATAATCAGATAGTGCTTCTTCCGGCAGCATGGACAGTAGCACGCGACCCATGGAGGAGCAGTGGGCAGGCAGACGACTACCCGTGCTCAGCGCGACGGACATCACGCGAGAACTTTGCGAGCGAGAGATGCAAAGTATTTCGCTTTCTTCCAATACGCCCAGCGAGCAGGATTCATTGAGTTCGCGACTGATTTGGTTGAGTGTCGGCTGGGCTGAGATCGTCAGTGGAGTAGATGAAAGATAGGAGTAGCCTAACGATAAAATTTTGGGCTTCAAATAAAAATTATTTGCCTCGGAATCAGCATAGCCGAGCTGCTTTAGCGTGTAGAGGCAGCGGCGCACTGCGGCGCGTGGAATACCAGTTTTATGACTGAGTTGCGCAATCGTCATCGCTCGGCGCTGATCACTGAAGGCTTTCACCACGGCCAGACCGCGAGCAAGGGAAGTCATGAAACTCGGGTCCGTCAAAGCATCAATTTCCTCTGCAATGGTTAGCACGCGATTGTCGGGAGTAGTCGGCATCAACTTGGCAGGCACTGGCTCTGGCGATCCGTCGGATTCCGGGGTGTCTGTTTTGGTGTGAAAAAAGTTCTGCATGGTCGGGGCGCTCATGAATGGAGTCGATCGTACGGAAGGGGTACCGCGGGGATGGAAACTGTTACAAGACGCGGCAGAGGGTTACCGTAACGGAACCTCATGTTTTTTTGACAATCGTTGCTTTCAAGCGAGATAAATCAATTCATTGAGCGTAGGAATCGCTGAATTCTGTTGCTAAACAGGTACGGCCTTGGCCTAGGCTGTCCCACGATGCCCGAGCTGCCATGGGCTCGATCCTGACTTACAAACTTGCAGTAGGTAAATGGCGGGGATACACTGCGAGGCTTGCTGTACGAACAATCCTCTTTGTGCTGCAGCCAGAGGTGCAATGACTGCGTTGCGATCGCCTGGATATCGAGGGCTGTTGGCGCGCTGTTGTTCTTTCTCCCGCTGTATGCAAAGAGAAATTAATGGTGTGCGAACGCGTGCACGGGGAGCTCCAGGTTTGATCAACAAAATTTTCCCGGACATTACCTCTGCGATGGCCGGCATCCCCGATGGCGCCACGGTCATGATTAGCGGGTTTGGAAGCGCCGGCATGCCTGGCGCACTGATTGACGCGCTCGTTGATCAAGGCGCACGCGATCTGACCATTGTCAACAACAATGCAGGTAATGGCGATACGGGTCTTGCAGCGTTGCTGGCCACCGGCCGCGTGCGCAAAATCATTTGTTCTTACCCTCGCCAGG
>Ga0315909_10007950_pt1 | contig 11728 bp, 10 predicted proteins | sample LakEriMetagenome_11_FD_203527 | JGI IMG/M metagenome (GOLD analysis project Ga0315909, IMG submission 203527) | Freshwater fungal communities from buoy surface, Lake Erie, Ohio, United States - Buoy 2 MA125 | ecosystem: Environmental > Aquatic > Freshwater > Lake | place: USA: Lake Erie, Ohio...
TCGCCATCAGCTTGGCCCAGGCAATCCGTGACGTGTCGTGGGAGCGGGGCTTTTGATTCGGATTCGCGTCACAACAGCCCCCCGTGGCGCGACCGCCGGCCGCATGCCCACCGGTCACAGCCTCGCCCAGACCGCGAGACGTACTGGCCGCCCGCGCTCGTGTCGACGCCGCTGGCCCCATCGCCCGATGCGACGGACGCCGGCATCCACGCCGTGACGGACCGCGTCATGTGCGTCGGCACAGGATTCCTCGGAGATCAGCTCCCCCGGCACCATGGAAGGCACTGGCGGAACGTCGTGGGGATCTGCGATTTTGTCGTTGAGCAGCGGAATCTACGCCTGCCATGATCGGCGATCGACATCACGTCGCCGCTTGTGGACTCCGGATCGCCCAACGATCACGGCTCCCCTTCAGCAGACGCGCGGCACCTCGCGATCGACTCAGCCCGGTTGCGTCACCACCCGGGCTGCCTCTTGCACTGCGTGGCGGCTCAACCTGAGGGCGATGTCCTGCGAATGGGCGATCTCTGGCACTGGCCATCGATTGAGCACATCGCGGACCATGCGGTCAACCCGCTCATCGGTGGCCTGCTCCACCGGCAGCACATAGGGCCATTCGATACGTGAGAGCAGGGGCAACACTTTGGCTCCTCCTGCTATCTGGTCGATGGCGATCACGGGCTTCCCGTGGGCCAACGTCAGCAGCGACCCGTGCAATCTCGTGGTCAATACAAGATCGACTGCTTCGAACTGCGAGCGAATGCATTCGGGCGAGCTGCGCGACAGTTCCGTGGATATCCGCAGCGGACGCGACGTGATCGTCGCCGCCACCCGTTCCAACAGCGCCTCGGCTCGACCCGCCTTGCACTTCACGCTGCCGTATTCCTTCTGCCGACCGCGAAAGCAGAGACCGACCCGGAGCGGTCGGTCCTGACTCGGAGGACACACCGGCTTGATGGCATCAAGAGCCAGGTCGAAAAAGCACGGGGTCGTGCCATCGCGGGCCACGAATTCCGAGACCAGACGATTTATCGTGCCTTCCCCGGGAAGTACACTCACTCCCACGGCGAGTTTTCGGGCCGCGGGAAAGAGCCTGAAGAGCGACAGCAACCTCGGGTTGCTCAACAGGGGCCCGCAGACGAAGACCAGCGTGCCGACCCCGGATTTGATCAGAGGCAGCGTTCGGCACTTGATATGACCGTCCGTCGCGAATCGCGGATGGGAAAGGATGGAATGCTCGTGCCCCCGGGAACGCAATTCCGCGGAGAGATTGTTCACGGCCATGAGATCACCGATGGTGACCCCGCCGGGGATCGATCCCCACCAACAGAGCAGCGTGGGCGCAGATTCGATCGGATGAATATCGAACAGTTTTTTGAGCCGATACCCCAGGGCGGTCATCTGAACGTGAGAATGCATGCTGCCGACTCGCCGAGGCCGCCCAAGGACGTGGTGCGCGACCAACTCCCAGCTGAAAGACTCTGGCACACCGGCGACGGCTTGTCCATTGCAGTGGCGGGATGTTTGGGGGGTGCGCTGTGAAGATTCTCATGGTTCTCAATTCGCTGACGGCGGGGGGAGCCGAAGTACTCGCCTGCGATTTGGCCCTCGGCCTGGCTGATCTCGGGGCGACCTGTGAGATCGCGGCGTTGCACGGTCCCTCATCCGACAATGCGGTGGGGGGCATTCCGGTGCACACGCTCTCGGGGCCGGTCTCCATGAAGAGACTTCCCCTGGCCTTGTACCACCTGTTGGTTCTGTGTATCCGCAACCGGCCCGACATCGTTCACAGCCACGGCGAAACTCCCGACCTTTTGTGCCGCGTGGTGTGTGGAATTCTCGGCCTGCCCCTCGTGGTGACGGCACATACGGAGCGGCCCTGGCACTGGCGACCGCGGCTGGGTCGGTTGCTCGAGCGGTGCGGAGTGAGATTCACCACGTGGTATATCGCGGTATCTGAAGCCGTCGCGAATTTCTACACACGCTCTTTTGATGTGCCCGACTCCAAGATGTCGGTCATCGCGAACTGGGCCTGCCCCCCTCTCCCGATCGGCCAGAAGATCGCCGAGAACATGCCGCCGACGGGCACCCCGACGATCATCAACGTCGCTCGGCTGCACGTGCAGAAAAGTCACGACGTTTTGCTGGAAAGTTTTCGTCTCGTAAGACAAGTCTGGCCGCAGGCAGTGCTCTGGATCGCGGGATCCGGGCCGGAGGAGGAGCGACTGCGGCAAATCGCCGGGCAGGGCGTGCACTTCCTCGGGCATCGGACCGACGTCCGGCGGCTGCTCCAGCGATCCGACCTCTTCGTGTTGTCGTCGAGCTGGGAGGGGCAGCCCCTGTCGATGCTCGAAGCGATGGCGGAAGCGGTGCCCGTCGTTGCCACGCAGGTCGGCGGCGTGCCGGAGATCGTGCAGTCGGGCGTGAACGGCATACTCGTCGCCCCGGGCGATCCAGAGGCCCTCTCCCGGGCCATGCTCTCGTGCCTCCACGATCCGTCACGGGCACGGGCGATGGCCGCGGTCGCCCAGAAAGCCATCGACAACAGGCGAGAAGAGGCCCTGCATGAGCATCGCGAGACGTATGATCGCCTCATGACGACGAGGCGTCGCGCACGCAGGTGAGTCGTCGGTTCGTGCGACGCATCCCGGACGCACACCTGACTGCCTGCCACAGCGGAGCGTCCGCTGCGCCGCACACGCGGCCCGGTCATAGCATTCGCGTCACGTCGGGTCGACACGGCCACGAGTCGCATCCGCCAGATTGTCGATCGCCTGGATCGGCAGGAATCTGCCGGAACGCAAATCAAGTCCGAGGCTGAAGCCCGCTGTCGCTCCCCTCACAAACGCGCGCAGACGCAGCCAGCGGGACGGCAGGTGGTTGAGATCGATTGCCGGGCGGCCAGTCAGCCAGCGACGACCAACCGTGTTCAGCGGTGCCAACGCACCGATACCGGCCAGCCGCACCATCTTCGCATGCACGGCGCCGTACCCACGCATGTAGCCGGCCACGAGCTCGCCCGCCGCCGGCCAGTCGCGAAATCCATGGTGCACGACCCGCGCTGCCGGGGTCTCCGCCACGGCAAAGCCGACATGCAGCAGCCGCATCACCATATCGGAGTCGTCTGCCGCATTGAGCAACGCCCCCGGCCCCAGCCACTCATCGAAACCGGCCAGCCGCCGCCACGCATCGACACGAACAGCCATGCAGGCACCCATGCCCTCCGCCCTCGGCTTGTCGACGAGCCCCCGCAGGACGACAGCCGACGCGGGCTCGTAGGCAGGAATGATGCCCGTGGTTCGGTCATAGGGGGCCGCCCTCACCGTGCCAAACACCGCAGCGACATCGGGTGCGACGGCGAAGGCCTCGTCGAAGCCAAGCAGCCAATGAGGTTCGGCGACGCAGTCGTCGTCGGTGAAGGCGACGAAACGGGCGCCGGAGGCAGCGGCCGCTTCCATGCCGACGTTGCGACCGCGGGAAAGACCGCGGTCATTGCGCGGGATCCGGACGTAGCGGGGCAGCCCGTCGAACTCGGCCAATGGGTCCGCCGTGCCCGCGTCCGCCTGGTCGACGACGACAACGACCGCGGCCGCCGGACGGGACGCGAGGGCGGAACGGACTGCATCGGCCGTCGACGCCGGCCGATGACGGGTGCAGACCACGATGGCGAAATGTGGCAGCACATCTTGCATGTGGTTCGCACTCGGCATGTTTCGAGTTTACCATCGGCCGAAACCTGCCGCGAAGCAGGATGCCAGCCCCCACGGGCCATATCGAGCGTCGACGGTCAGACACGCTCTGCGTTACCGTGCCGCACCATCTTGCACTGGAGGCCCGATGACGCACACTCCGCAGTTCCGCAGCCACGCTTCATCACGTTCAGCAACCATTGGGATCGTTGCGACAGCCGTCACTCGCCCGTCCGGCTCGCGCTCAAGACGCCGATGGTCGACCTAGCGGACATGGACTCATGACCAACACAAAGATCGAAGCGTTGGATGGGCTGCGGGGCTGGATGGCGTTCTGGGTGTGGGTTTCCCACGTCACGACGATGGCGGCACTGCCGCTCGAGAAAACCACGGGCCTGGGATGGATCCTCGCGAACGGCGAGTTCGCAGTGGCCGTTTTCGTGGTCCTGAGCGGGTTCGTCATCAGCATGACGCTGACGGAGCCGGGAGGACAGGCGACGTCCGCGTTCTACGTGCGCCGCGGCTTCCGTCTATTTCCGGCCTACCTGGTGTGTCTCCTGATCAGCGCGTTCCTGACGCTCGATCTGTCAATCACCGCGCTCGAGGAGTTGCCCTGGTACACCACTCGCACCGCCGACCGCCTGGTGTATTTGCACAACTCTCGCAACGCGTTTTGGACACACCTTTCGCTGCATGTTCCGTTGCTGCACGGGATCGTGCCGGAGCGATTCCTGCCATCGACGTCGTACGCGTTCATGGGGCAGGCCTGGAGCCTGACACTGGAATGGCAGTTCTACCTGTTCGCACCCTTCGCGATCGTATTCATGCGCCGGTTCGAATGGACGCCACTGCGTCAGACCGCACTGCTGTTCGCACTCGGCTTACTCGCGCGCCGGCTGCCACAGCCCTCGATGCTGCCGTCCAATCTGTACCTCTTCGCGATCGGCTACTTCTCGTATGAGGTGTACCGGCAGCGCGGGGCCAGCCAGCTGACGGCGAGCCGCTTCGCACTCCACGTCGCGGTCTGGGCGCTGGGGGCGACGTTGGTGAGTTATCGTTCCCTCGCGATCCCCCTCTGGGCGACGGTGCTCTATGCGATCATGAGAACCACGCCGCCACGGCCGCTTCTGCTGCTGCGGCAGTGCCTCTGCTCGCCGCTGAGCACCGGCTTGGGGGCGATCTCGTACGGCTTTTACTGCTGCCACATGTTTTCGATCTTCAGCTGTGCGTACCTGCTGCTCGTGGTGCTGGGCGTGCGCGATCACACGCTGTATGCCGGCACACTGATCGCCTCCAGCCTGGTCATGTCGCTTGCAGTGTCGATCGCGTTGCGCACGTTCGTGGAGAGACCCTGCATCGCGATGGGCAGGCGACTCGCGGCCGCGCTGGCAGCCACGCCGCGCGAGCTGGTCGCAAAGGGGTGACTGTCCCACGGGCAAAAGATAGCCCGGTCAATGGCACTTCCGCACCGGTCTTCCGGCCGATGAGCGACTCGTGAGCCTCGGGAGGAGCGGCCCGGGCGTCCGGAGCGGGTTTCTCGAAACGCCCCGCACCCCCTTGCAAGAGACCCGTAATTCTGCGGTATCCATAGCGGCCATACTCGCAGGCCAGCCATACGATTCGCGTCACAAGACGCGGCTCGTCATCCGGGACACGACGCACCCTACGCTGCGTGCTCCGCGACTGCCTGATCACACGGCATGCCCGGCGTTCGCTGACATGATCACGGCCAAACACGCCACGCACGTGCTTGACCGCCTCCCGCCGCTTCGCCGGGCTCAGAATTTGAGCTGCGCCGCCCAAGCGCGTCCCTCAGCAACTTCCCGAAGGATCGCCTTGTCCAACTCTGCGTCCGCCAGCAGCCGCTTGAGCCGAGAGTTCTCTTTCTCGAGCTCCTTCAACCGCTTCGCCTGATCCATCCGCAGTCCGCCGTACTTCTTCTTCCAGCGGTAGTAGGTCTGCTCCGTCACGCCGATCTTCTTCACAGCCTCCGCGACGGTCTTGCCCCTGCCCAGCTCAACTTCCACCTCTCGGAGCTTGGGGATGATGACCTCCGCTTGCTCCGCCTTTCCTCGTGGCATTGCTTGCCCTCCCTCGGTTACGGCCACCCAGGATTCTCGCTCCCGAAATGGCCTCGTTTAAGGGGGGCAGGTCAGTGGGCACCTCACCTTCAGGGCGGTGGCTGCCGACCTCGCGGACCGTTCGGGCCTTGGGGGCACGTTCGTGGGTACGACGCTCGTGGCTCTCACCACGTCGCTGCCGGAACTCGTGGCCTCGCTGGCCGCCGTTCGTCTCGGTGCCGTCGATCTTGCGATCGGTAATGTGTTTGGCAGCAATGCGTTTAACATGATCATGTTCGTGCCGCTCGACGCAATGTGTCCGGGCGGCCTGTTCGAGGCAGTGTCGCCTACCCATGCTGTCACTGCATCCAGCGTAATTGTGGCGACGGCGATCACCGTTCTCGGGCAGCTCTATCATGCGGAGGGACGGCTGCCGGTCATCGAACCCGACGCCCTGCTCGTACTCTTGGTTATCGGTGGCGCCCTGGCCCTCGTCTTTCATCTCTCATGAAGCCGGTGTCGGACAACGCGGGATCGATCCAGCGCAACGACACGGCCGCTCTCTGGCACTCACTTTCGCTGGAGGAGACGGCCGGGCGGCTCAACGCCAGCCTCGACCACGGGCTCGACCGCGTGGAAGCAGACCGGCGCCGCGACACGTTCGGATTCAACGCGCTCCGTGAGCCACCGCCAGAGGCGTGGTGGTGGAAGCTGCTGCGACAGTTTCAGGAACTCATGATCTGGATCCTGCTCGTGGCGGCGCTGATCGCCGGGGCGATGGGCGACTGGGCAGACACGGCCGCGATCCTCGCGATCGTGGTCTTGAACTCGATCATCGGGTTTCTCCAGGAGGAGCGAGCGCAGCGGTCGCTGGCGGCGTTGCAGCGGATGTCGGCGCCGCTGGCGAAGGTCATGCGCGACGGGGAGCTGGAGCAGGTGCAGGCCCGTGAACTCGTGCCCGGTGACCGTATCGCACTCGAAGCCGGCGACAATGTGCCGGCCGATGCGAGGCTGATCGAGGGCTTCGGTTTACGGGTGCAGGAGGCGTCGCTCACCGGCGAGAGCGAGCCGGTGGAGAAAGGGCCCGGTGGCCCACTGCCTGCGGCCACGCCGCTTGGCGATCGGCGTTCAATCGTGCACGCGGGCACGGTGGTGGCGGCGGGCCGCGGTGCCGCGCTCGTGTTGGCCACCGGGATGGCCACGGAGCTCGGTCGCATCGCCAGCCTGTTGGCGCGGTCACCCGCAGAGACGTCCCCGCTTCAGCGACGGCTCGCCGAGCTGGGCCGGCTCTTGATCGTCGTCTGCCTCGTTGTGGTGGCCGTCATCGTCGCCCTGGAGATCGCCCGCGGCGGCCGGCTGATGGAGGTGCTTTTGCGGGCGGTGAGCTTGGCCGTCGCGGCGGTGCCGGAAGGGCTGCCGACGATCGTCACGCTCGTGCTGGCGGTGGGGCTACAACGGATGGTGGCCCGCAACGCCCTCGTCCGTCGGCTGCCGAGTGTCGAGACGCTGGGGAGTGTGACGGTGATCTGTTCCGACAAGACGGGCACACTCACTCGCAACGAGATGACGGTTCGGGAGATTGCCACGGCCACCGAGCTCTACCACGTGTCGGGTGGGGGATATACGCCGCACGGAGAGTTTCGCCGGGCCGAAGACGAGCACTCCGTCGTCGTGGCCACGCAGCCCGACCTGGTTCAACTGCTGGTGATCGGCGCGCGCTGTAGCAACGCCGCAGTGTACCCCGATGATGGTGGCGGTTGGCGGGTGGTGGGGGATCCCACCGAAGGCGCCGTCGTGGTCGCTGCCATGAAGGCGGGCATTCCGGTTGGCGATTCCATCGAGCCGATCGATTTCGAGATCCCATTCGACTCCGAACGCAAGCGAATGAGCGTGGTCGTGCGACAGGCGGATGGATCCCGCCGGATGGAGACGAAGGGGGCCACCGAGGCGGTGCTGCCGCAGTGTGTGGCGGAGCTGCGGCAGGGTGTGGTCGTGCCGCTCACGGCGGAGCGGCGACGTGAAATTCTCGCGATGGTCGCCAACCTCGCCCACCGGGCTTTGCGGGTGTTGTCCCTCGCCTACCGGGAGGTGGCGGAGCACGAGCGATTCGGCGGGAATCCAGACGACTGTGAACACGATCTCGTGCACGTGGGCCTCGTCGGCATGATCGATCCGCCCCGCGAAGAGGCGCGGAAGGCGGTGCGGACCTGCCGTTCGGCGGGCATCCGCCCCGTCATGATCACAGGCGACCACCCCGCCACGGCTCTAGCGATCGGTCGCGAACTCGGCCTCGCAGACGGTGCAGGCCGGGCGGTGACGGGGGCCGAACTCGACGTTCTGTCTGACGACGACCTGATGGAGGCAGTCGAATCGATCGCGGTCTACGCCCGAGTGACGGCCGAGCACAAGCTGCGTGTGGTACGGGCCTGGCAGCGGCGTGGGCAGGTGGTGGCAATGACGGGAGACGGCGTCAATGATGCACCGGCGGTGAAGGCTGCCGATATCGGTATCGCCATGGGCGTCACGGGCACCGACGTGACGAAAGAGGCCTCCGACATGGTGCTCATGGACGACAACTTCGCGTCGATCGTCAGCGCGGTGGAGGAGGGGCGGTGCATCTACGACAACGTGCAGAAGTTCGTGCACTACCTCCTTTCGTGTAACGCCGGCGAGGTGATGCTCATGTTCGTGGCCGCGGTGGCGGGCTGGCCCGCGCCGCTGGCCGCCATCCAGATCCTCTGGCTCAATCTCGTGACCGACGGACTGCCCGCCCTCGCCCTCGGGCTTGAACCTCCGGAGCGCGACATCATGACCCGCATGCCCCGGCCGCCGAAAGAGCCTGTGATCACGGCGCGGCGAGGCCTCGTGATCCTCGCCCACGGGGCCCTTGTGGCGATGGTGACGCTGGGCGGCTTTTGGTTCATATGGCGGGGCTCTACCGACCCTGCCGTGATCGAGCACGCTCAGACGATGACGTTCTGCGTAGCAGCGTTCGCCCAGCTCTTCTTCGCGATTAGCTGCCGGAGCGAGCGGCGTACGGCGATTGAGGTCGGCTTCTTCCGCAATCCGGCGCTGCTCGCCGCGATCGCGATCTCGTCGCTCCTGCAGGTGGCCGCCGTGACGCTGCCGTTCACTCGCCCGGTGTTCGAGGTGAAGACCGACCTTGGCAACGCGTGGTTGCTCGTCATGGCGCTTGCCCTCGTACCGCTGGCTGTCATCGAAGGAGGCAAACAGCTGTGGAACTTCAGCCGACCCCCGGCAGTATAAGAGTCGCCGTCGCTTCAGCCCCTCCTCCCGCCAGATCCGTTCCACCCGCTTGTGGTTCACCCGCCACCCCTCCCAGTGCAGAAGAGCCGTAATACGTCCTGGAGCGGCTGAGCGACCTGTTCGTGCGCCGGGGCGTGCCGGAGCACCTCCGGAGCGACAACGGCAGCGAGTTCACCGCCAGGTGCGTCCGGGACTGGCTGGGACGGGTGGGCGTGAAGACGCTCTCCATCGAGCCGGGCTCGCCCTGGGAGAACGGCTATGTGGAGAGCTTCAACGGCAAGCGTCGGGATGAGCTCTTGAAGCGGGAGTCGTTCGACACCCTGCTCGAAGCCAAGGTGCTCATCGATCGCTGGAGGCAGACCTACAACACCGTCCGGCCGCACAGTGACCTGGGGTACAGGCCCCCGGCCCCGGAGGCGCGGCAGCCCTGTGCGGTTGCTTCGGCTACGCCTCAGCGACCGCACAGGGCTGGTCTCTCTGAGGGTGAATCCCTAACTTAAAAACTGGTGCCGCACTGGGGGCAGGTCACTTGGCGAGTTGGCTGAACTACGAATGGCGGAGAAGACATCCGCTGAAAAGTTGCAGACCACTGTTGGCAACAAGCGGCACAACTACACGAAGCGGTTGGGTAAGAAAGCCTTTGCTCTCGCTGACGGTCTGTACGCCAATCTCACGACCGCTTTTCACGACTTCCCCGTCATCGCCACCAGACTTGGGTGTGAGCCGCTGGCGACCATAGCCGAGCGAGAGGCGGAGGCCCTCATGGACAGGCTGACGCCCATTCAGCATCAGCGGCTGGCTAAGAGGCTCCTAGGCGGCGAGACCGATGCCGAAGGCCAGGTCGTTGCCTAAGTCCGACTTCATCTAGGATAGAAGTCCTCGTAATCAAGGGCTGCGACACGTCGTTTGCCGCCGTTCAGGAGAGATGTGGAGGCCACGTTATGCGAATCAGCCAGCGGCTGTGTTTCATCCTCGTCGGACTGATATGTGTGCCAACTCCGTTGTGCACTGCTGCTGAACCGAAGCCAACTCCGCTCACCCGTCAGAGTGCTATCAGCACCCACATGTTGAATACAAGCACCGGAAAACCTGCCGCAGGTGTCGCCGTTTCGCTCCAGCGACTCGACGACGAGACTTGGGAGACGTTGGGGCGGTGGCGGACGGACGAGCAGGGGCGAGTGGCAAACCTCTCCCCGCCAGACAAGTCGATGCCGGCCGGAATCTATCGGATGGTCTTTGGCACCAAGGAGTATTTCGACGGCCAAGGTGTCTCGACCTTCTACCCGACCATTGAGGTCGTGTTTGAGATCAAGAACCCGGACGAACACTACCACGTGCCCGTGTTGGTCAGCCCATTCGGGTATTCCACCTACCGTGGAAGTTGAGTAGCAACCCTTCGTACGAGACCGCAGGGGGAAGAAGCCTCGCCCCCTGCTCCCACCGAGAGCGGTCGCCAAGCCGATCAAGCCGACGAATCCGTTGTCCCAGACCCGAGTTATGTGTTCAGAATGGGTTCGCCACGTTGTCGTCTGCCCAAAAACACTCGTTTTCCAGTGAGGCTGCTGGGGCTCGAACCCAGGACCAACGGATTAAAAGTCCGATGCTCTACCGACTGAGCTACAGCCTCGGGAACAATCCTACCGAAGGCCGCATCGCGGGCAACATGGCGTTTCTCGCGGCCATCGTGTCGGCATCGCTCAGCGCGACTGCCCGCCCGACGGCCTGGCGCCGCCGGCCCGCGTCGCGGGCCAAACGCTCTCCGCCAGCCAGGCCACCGCGTTGGTCACGAGCGTGGTGAACTCCGGCCGCTGAAAATCGTCCGGATGCCCCAGCGACGTGTAGAACGACCGGCCGCCGTCGGCGCGGATGAACGTCCACGCCACCGGCTCCTCCTGCTCGATGCCCGCCGCCTTTCCCCGCAGGAGTTCCACCGCGCCCGCCGCCAGCGGTGCCGTCTGGTAGAGCCCGCCATGCACGGGGAACTCCGCCACCGGAATCCCCGCGAGGATCGGATGCTCCCGGGCCTCCGTTAGCAGCCAGGCGACGCTCGCCATGTCCCGCGAGTGGTGATTGGAATAGCTGCCGCCGAAGACAGTCGCGTCGATGTCGGGCCAGTCGGCCAGGCCCTCCGGCGCCGGCTTGTCGCGCAGGTGAAACGCATGGCTCGCCGTGCGGATGCCGAGCACCGGTTTTCCCGCGGCGACGTGGGCCTGGAGCACCGCGAGCTCGGCCGCGGGCAGCGGCCGGCGGCGGGCGCTCACGAAGAGGATGTCGGCATCCTTCACGGCGTCGATCCCGGGGAACGACGCCTGCGACGTCTCGTCGAGCCAGACGAACGACACCCGGTAGTCCTTGCCCAGGTACTCGCGGGCGAAGGGGGGGAGCGTCTCGGCCGTCCTGTATTCCTGCTCCCCCTGCACGATCACGACGTGCGGCCGCGTGTCGTCCGGAAACCGATACTCCCTGCCGTCCAGGAAGTCGCCGCTCACGAGCGTCGGGCACCAGTGCCGCTCGATGTGCTCGACGACGAGGTCGGTGCCCGTGTGATGGTTCACGAACGGGGCCTTGGCCGGGTTGTACATCGTGTCGGTGAGGTCGCGGACCAGTGCCACGTCGAGCCCCTGCCTGACCATCTGACGGATGCCGAACGGCCGGCCCAGCACGCACATGTTCGTGTGCACGCCCATCACGAGCAGGTGCTCGATGCCCCGC
>Ga0315909_10007951_pt1 | contig 11727 bp, 14 predicted proteins | sample LakEriMetagenome_11_FD_203527 | JGI IMG/M metagenome (GOLD analysis project Ga0315909, IMG submission 203527) | Freshwater fungal communities from buoy surface, Lake Erie, Ohio, United States - Buoy 2 MA125 | ecosystem: Environmental > Aquatic > Freshwater > Lake | place: USA: Lake Erie, Ohio...
CCTACTGCCCTTGTGTAGACCATGTTGGCGGTGCTATTGCTCTCATGGATGTACTGCTTGAAGGACTTCATGTCCTTTATTTAGCCGTAAAAGAAAGAGGGAGACCCGAAGGTCTCCCCCTATCCAATGTATGAAATGTTTTACCGACTCACTTGGTCAGCGTGGTGACGGCGGCTTGCACCGTCTCCCAAGCCACCACAAGACCCTTCAGGGCGAAGGGGAGGATGGCAAGGAACAGAACCGCATGAATCGGGTTCTTCCAGCAGAAACCACAGCCAGTAACGGGGCACTTGTTGTTAGCACTCATTTTCGTTTTCTCCTTTGTAGAAATTGGAAAGTACATTACAAACCTCAGAACTTGATGCCGACTCCGAAGGTGACGATTGCGTCAGCCTCAGGGGTGGCGACATCCTGCGACACAGGGACAAGCACCCCTGCATTCAGATCAATGTTCGACGCGACATGCCAGTTGGCGACAGGACCAAGGAACAGTTGGTTCTCACCGCTGTTCACATAGTAGACCTGATCGAACTGTACGCCAAGGTCGAACGAATTCCACTTGTAGGAAAGGTCGGTGCCGAGCGTAACGACATCGGAGTCTGTCTTGGCACCGAGCCAAGTGATATACGACTCCCCGCCGTCGAAACGATATTCGGCAGTCTGCTTGAAGTCGAAGACCCACAACTTGCAGTCGAACGCCGCGTTGATGTACGGGTTGACATTCGCGTTACGGAAATACTCCGAACCCACAGGCAGATACACACCGCCGCCAAGAGCCAAATCCCACTTACCGATGACATCGTTGTTTCCTCCGATGAAGTCCCACGAACCGCCGAGGCTGATGTTGCTCACGGTTGTGTTGTCATCCTGCGAGTACACAGGAATGTTGAGATCAAGGCTGATGTCCTTGGTGAGGTCAACGCCGAGAGTCGAGTTGAAGGCGAACAGAGTGCTGCCCGAACCCTTGAAGGTGTGGATGTCAACGGATTCGCTGAGGTACCACTTCAGGTCAGACACCGCGCTGATTGCGGGTTCTGCCTGAGGAGCCGCCGTCTGTGCCTGAGCAACAGCAGCGGTGGAGATGAGAGCAGCAGCAGCCACACTCGTTCCGATCTTACTAGTCATGTTTGTCATTCCTATCTTTCTCCTTTGCACCGCCCGTTCATTCGGGAGGTGCGGATACTTATACCTGATGATGGTGAACCTGAGCGCAATCTTAACCAACTCCAATCAAGTGAAAAGAGAAACCCCCACCACAGAGCGGCAGGGGCTTATCTTTCTTTCGGACTTGACCGCTTTCTTTTCTGCTTAGGTCAGAACTCTGTCCTTGATCAATGCTTCGATGGTGGTCGCATCGACATTTCTGACAGCCGTTCTGTACCCGATGGCTTGGTGAACGAGATCCACTTTGCCCTTCGCGTTGGTGGCTACCTTATAGTTCTCACCCTTCACCACGCTGCCGCTCATCATACTCTTGCTCTGAAGCGCACGGAGTCTTTGACCGACATAGACCATCTTCGATCCTTGTACCGCGACACGATCCTGCTCTTCGATCACTTCACCATCGATCTCTGTGATCTCAGATACGGTTCCCTTATCTACTAGTTTCTTCCAAATCTCCCATGCCTTCCCCTGCTGCGTTTTGGCTCTTGTGTACATGCTCTTCAAGTTTTTATAGGATGGAACTGCTCCTTCAAACGGAGGAACCGCTCCTGTTGCCTTGTACCAAGTCCTCAGATCATTCTCACTTGGAACACCCTTCGCCTCTGTGACATCGATTTCTACACTCTCTGCCTTCACATACTTGACATGGTTGCGGATCGCCCACTTCTCCATCACGGGCTTGCCGTCCGCACCTTCATCAACGGCGATGTAGCAGACGGTTCCCTTGACATTGGCTGATCTCCATTGCTCCTTGCGGTCCCCACCATAGGAGACGCAGACTTCGTGCGGGAGACCATGGCTCTTGCCCCATGAGTCGGTTGAGTTGCGGTACTCAAACCGCTTCTTATAAGTTGCCTCCGTGAAGGCACCGACGATTCCCTTCGTGTCCAAGGGAGCGTATGCTTCTGTGAATGATTCGAACACAGCCTTGATCTTAGAGTTGTTGCGATCCTCAGGCTTGAGGAATTCACGAACTCCCTTAAGAACATGTGCAACCATGTTCTTCGGTTCTCCACGCAGGAAGTCGGTTAGCCCGTCGATCATTTCCCACACAGGGCCTGAGTCACCGTTCGGAACTTTCATAGTTCCATTGAGACCACCCTTCTTATATGCCTTCTCTAGGTCATCGATCAAACCATCGGCATCCGTCTTGGTCAGGGAGTCTGTTCCCTTCCACCACACCTCGCTGATGTCGAATGATTCGACCATCGACATGCCGTGCTTGTCCATCCACATGGCGACAGCCTTGAGCAACTGACGAGGAGCGAAACGCATTTCCTTGTCACCGACGAAGCGTGTCGTGCTGTCGGGGAAGGCAGTCAGAACCAACTTTGGATTACCCTGCTGCTTCGTGTTGAAGAAGACCTTATGTGGTGCAATCGATGTGCGGGTGTTCTTCTTGGCGGGTTCTTCGATGAAGCCTACCTCGCCCTTGTTTTGAACGCTGATGAGCCAACCCTTGAGACTGCCCTCCACGAACGAAGTGAAGCGATACTTGCCGATGACCTGTTGGGCTTCGGTCAGTTCCTCGCCGTCCTCTTCGACGCTCTCGCCCCAACTCTTGTTGACGAAGGCAGCGGCTTCTCTCTCGCTATTCATATCCTTGACCCACTTGCCGCTCATCGTATAGATTCCGATGATTCTCTTGGAGTCACGCTTGCCAGGACCCGTGAGATATTTTACCTTTGCCTCTTCGATATCTACTTCTTCCTTCTGCACCTTCTGCTTGGGAACGAGTACGCTTGCAGGCTCACCGACATCGACCACATAGCCACCGCCATGCTGCCGTGCCTTGTCCGTGCCGCCGTCATCGTAACGGACGATCTTGCCGCTGACCATCTTGCCCTTATGCGGAACCTTGACCTTGTCGCCCGCCTTGAACTGTTCAGCGACTTCGACTTCTTCCTTGATGGCGACCACGGTGACCTCGCCGCCCGACCAACTTCCCTTGGAGCCGACCTTGGCTTCAGGCTTCTTGGTGAGTCCCTTGGTGAGAGAAGCGAAGTCGCTAGGAGCATACACCTTGATCGACATGCTCTCGGGACTCTTCTCCTTGGTGACAACCAACACGCTGCCCGTGGGCTTGCCCTCAAGAGACTTCTTGGCAGCACGAAGAGAACTGACCATGGAGGATCCGCCGATAGGATCGTCCTTGACCATCTTCTCGGCACCCGCCATCATGCGGACACCTTCTTCAACATTTTCAACTTCTTCCTTCACTCCTGCGTTTCTCTTCGCAGCGGCGATGGCTTCGTCCCTAGTGGCATATCTGCCGATCACCGTTCCCTTGCGACCATCGGGGAAGCGGACACTACCTTGGCTGTAACTTAGTTGGTACAACACGAACTTGCCGCTATCTCGGTCGAGGCGAAACCCATAGGTGCCGATGTTCAAGTTCTCCTCGTTGACCTCGACCTCTTCCTTAGTTCCAAGATATTTGACTTCGTTCTTGTGCTTGGCGATGTCATATCTCGGATTGCTACCGACATTCACCATCAGAGCGTCTGAGCCAACCTTGACCACGACTCCACGACGAGGCTTGCCGTTGACCATGGTCTGCACGGCATCACCAACACGGAACTGATGTGTATCGGTTGCCTCTGCAACCTCGACGCTCTCACCGTGGAATGTGTTGAACATCATCTCTAGTGCAGCGATGTCCGACTCCCGTGACTTGTCGCCCATGGCAGGAGCGACCTTGTTCTTGTCTAGGAGTTGCTTGAGTTCCTTGCGAACGGGATCGGTCTTGGACAATCCCTTCATCTCTGCTGCCTTGAGTTTGGCACCGTACTTGCGACTGATCTCCGCAACCACAGCCTTGGGCAGACCTTCGACCCAATCCTCCATGGCTGCTTTGACTGCGCCCTCTGTGATGTACTCTTCGTGAAGCGATTCAAGCATGAGGAACAGATGCGACTCTTTGTCCAAGCCCTCTGTCTTGAGCATGCTGAAGTCAACGGTGACGATGGCATTGGTTCCCGCAGGAGCCTTGACCTTGTCGAACGATGTGTTGATCGACGCGGGTGAACCCGTGGCTTGACGCTTGGTCAGACCGTTGAAGGTGATGATGAAGTCCCGTGCCTTCGCAGCGTTAGCGAAGTACAGCATCATCTTCTTGTCGCTGACTTCCATCTTGTTGATGCCCTTTTCGAAACCCATCTTTTGGATGAGTTGACGCATCTTGGCTTCGAACTGCTGCTTGCTGTAGCCGAACATCGCGCCGCCCCCGCCTGTGGCGAACAGGGGTGCTTCGTTGATCGCCTTCGCCATCTGCTCGTTCTTAGAGGTGGCGGCACCGCCGAACTTGGCGGCTTCTGCGAGGATTCGTCTTTGGAATTCGTTCATCATAGGGTTAATGCTCCTGAGTAAGGAGTATTTAGCCTTTGACAAACGGGGAAAGAGAAAGAGTGGGGAACCTGTTCAACCACCCACGGCTGCTAATCGTGCAACCTTGCTCCTGTCTTAGTACCCCCGCTAGTGGGGCGCAGGACGGCTTTACTAGACGGATGTAACTATACAGCGACGAAAGTTGCTGTCAAGAACCTTGTCGAAAGATTCTTTTACTTGGCTCTACCGCCAAGGAACTTCGTGTGGATAGGATCGCCCTTCAGATGAATGCCGACGATCTCATATCCGTTTGTTTTGAGTCCCGCAACATACGCATTTAAGTGTCGATTAAATTCGTACTTGTTGTCGGTCGTCTTCAGTTGCACGGGTGGGAACACCGCATTGACCGTGGTCTTCTCGCCCGTCTTTGGAAGAACGATTCGATAACGAACGACAGCCCTGATGTCATACTCATCATCAGGTTCGTATGCGTTCGATTTGTACTTGAAAACCTTGAACGAGTCGAATGTCGATTCGCTGATGTAGTCCTTGTATGACTTCATGGTCAGCCGTATGCCTTCCCGCGAACGAAGAAGTGATCCTCATGCTCCTTGAATCCGAAGCACTCCCGAGCGTAGTCAAGGATCACCTGTTTGTCAAACTCCTTGCATGAGTAGACATCAAGGGTGATGAAGTGAGTCGGTTCGATGGAGTGAATCTGAATGCCGCTTTCGATCAGGGGCACCCACCCACTCACTCCTGCCTTCTCAGGATATAACTCGCGTCCGTGGTCAGTCGGGCCGTGGATCACTACGGGCTGCGACATGCGAGTCATGCCGATGCGATCCACTAGCCGCTCAAGGAACCGATAGGTCAGTTCCATGTCATCTGCTACTCCCTCGTTACATCCATACATGTCGAGAAAGTATGAGTATCCAAAAGCCTTGTTCTTCACTTGATCACTACCTTTGCGTTACGAAGTGTCTCTTCCAATCGTTGCTCAATCAGGTTCATGTTTCCACCATTATCAGCCTCATGTCGCATCTCAATGATGGCAGCATGAAGGGCCGCATAACGAGCGAGTTCCTTGACCACCACCCGTTCAGCCTTGGTCAGGCGGCTTGCCGAGGGGGCAGCAGGACGGCTCACGGGCGCGGGGGCAGGGGGAGCCACCGCTACCGCCTCTCTCAGGGCGCGGGGCAGGAGGGGCTGCTTGGGGGCTTCCTGCGCGTCCTTCTTCTTGCCTCCCCCGAGGATGCCCATGGCTTGGGCAATCACATCATGGTTATCAGCCATTACGAGCCTCCCGCTTCTTGGAGGTTCCCTCTTGGTTGCGCTTGCGGTTCAGAGCCTTTACGAAAGCGGCATGCTTCTGCGCTCTCTTGCTTGCGTTGCGAAAACCACCTTTGCTGCTTGCCATGAAATGCCCTCCTCTTTGCTGATATTTAGGGAAGCCGATTCATACCCGTGGCTTGCCTGTCGGAGGATCTGTGTTGATTGTCCCCGAGGTAACAACGGCTTGTTGAAAAGTTGGAATATTGTATGACCCCCATGCTGCCAGTACGCGAGAGAGATCGATCCCATCAACCTTGCCGTCCCCATCCATGTCCTCAAAGATAGGTTTCGTCTGTCCCCACCGAGCAAGGATTTGGCTCAGGTCTGCCCCATCGACCACACCGTCCTGATTGATGTCTTCCTTCTTGGCAGACAACTTCACATGCTGCAACTCATATCCGAAGGGAGCAAGTGCTGCAACGAGGTTGGCAAAGGTAGCCTTGTTGATCGACTGACCACCATACTGCAATCCAACGAAGACGGTCTCTCCATATGCATCCCGTACCATCACGGGAGAACCCGAGTCGCCCACGAAGATCGCAATTGTTCCATTCGGATACGCACCATCATTGATGCCGTCCAAGGACGGTGTCAAGTTGTATCCACCTGTATCGTTCGTAGTTGTATTCAGATATGCATTCTTAAAGAGTGTCTTGTAGATCTTACCGTTGCTGTCCTTCGTCCACAGCGAAGTTCCCGTGGGGATGTAAAGCGGGTCAGCGATCCTGTTGTAGATCTTTAGGTCTGCATTTGGGAACTCTCTGTCGAACTCAAGCAGGGTCAGGTCGGGACCGATGTTGAGATAAACACGGGTCACCTTGTTCTCATAGAACGCACCGCCCTTGCCGAGAAAACGAATGCCACCCGTATTGATATTTGGGTCTGCGTGTCCACCACGGAAGTGTTGACAGATCAATGCATGGCGGGGCGAGATCAGTACCGCACCGTAGGTGCATTGGTTCCAAAAGTTCACGCTGTTTCGATCATACGGAATCGTAAACATACCGCTGTTCGAAATGTTGTTGCAGAAGTATCGATGGAGGGCGCGTGTGCCCGACCAATCGATGTACTCATATGTTTGACATTCCGAATTGTAACCATCGGGCGCAATACCCCCGCTCGTTGGTGTGGCTTGTGTTGGGTAATGGTATACATCATGGATCGCGGGTGTGTAATAGCGCAGGACTGCCATGTGACTCTCCTTGAAAGGGTTGCCACTATTTAGCCCAAAATGAAAAGACCGCCCCCGTCTTTCGACGGAGGCGGCCCAAAGTTCAGGTCTTCAGTTGTCAGCGGGAACCGTTAGGTTCACGCCGTGGCGAACTGCTCTTCAAGCACATCGAAGTAGTTCGGGTAGCCGTTGCGGCGCAGCGAGTTGCGGCGGTACGCATGACGGGCAGCGGTCTCAATGATGAGAGCCTTGCGACCCCAAGTGTACTTGCGCTTCATGCCGTTGCTGAAGGTGACGGTGACGATGCCGCCGTCCTCGTTGCGACGAACCTTCTCCACGAAGATGTTCGGCTCACCGTGCATGACGAACTCGTCGCCCTCCATGAGGTTCTGCGAAGCGACCCACGAACGATTCCCATTGCTGTTCTTGCTAGCCATAACTAAAACTCTAACTCTTTCTGAGTGGAAGACTGTCCACTCGCAGTTGTGACTGCTCCACACGCAGTCTTTGGTGATGATCCTAACCTTCGGATACGACCGACAGGATTAGGAGTTGTGGTTTGATTCCTCGCTGCCCGTGGCGGGAGTATCATCAACGGGGGTCGCAGAATTGCTCTGGCCCTTCCATGAGTTGTACTCCGTCCATGCTGCCGACATCAAGAATTGTCCCCTGCGGAGACTCTTGAATGGACGGTCAGCGGACTGATTGTAGGTCAGCCACGCAGGCCACCGTAGGGTAAACCCTAGCGGTCCCTTTGCCCCCTTGTGCTTCTCGACAAACTCAAGGAGCGTTTGCCGAGCCACATAGTCGGGCTGACCATGCTCTGCCTCAAAGGCAGCGAGGAAGTTGAACTGACGGGGTCGTAGTGACATACTGTAAAACTCCTTGAATCAGGCGACCGCCGTCAGGTCGGGGGTGTTGGTGTTCACCGAGGTCGTGGATGCAGCGCGAACGCCGCCGTTGCGACCAGGGACGAATTCGATCTTGTCACCGAAGTACTCGCTCAGGTACCGCTTGATCACGGGAGGGCAAGTGCCGTACTCAGCAGCGAGAACCTTCAACTTAAGAGTCTCGCCGCGAGTGATGGCGGCTTCGATGGCGGGGAAGTTCAGGGTGACGATCTTGCGAGGACGAGGCATTTTGTATTGCTCCTTGTTGAGTGTGTGGTGTGTGGCGAACTTGTTTTGTTCTTGCGTTAAGTATACCGTCTGTTTTGGTCTTGTCAAGCCCTTTTGGAACCTGACTCAAAGATTTTTTACTGACTCACTTCTGCTTGCTGTTTCTGCGTTGATAGGGTGAAGTATACACTCCACCCTAGCCGTTGTCAATCCTTTTTTAAGCGGTGGTCTTCAGGGCGACGAGGGCAACAGCCGAAGCATCATCGCGCCCGTTCGCATTCTTAACCATATCGGTGAGGACTTCAATCAGTCGCTCACGCACGGACGCGGCATCGTAGCCCGTCTGCTTGAGCCATGCGGCGACCTGATCCTTGTACCACTTGGTAGCCGCCCGAGTACCGACACCGTCAGCGTCAGCACGGGCAGCAACATTGTCAGCGAGAGCCGCGCCCACCGTGGCGGTTGCTGCGCTATCGGGCACATACTCAAGGTTCTTGAGGGCGACAAAGACAACATCAAGGTTGCGACCACGGGGATCCTTGCGGTCAGAGGTGGAGAGACCCACACTCATACCCCAACCCTTATCGCCAAACCAAAACACCTTGCCCGTGGTGCCGAGCGGAACCTTGCGTCCGCGCACCACCTTATATGTCTGTCCTTTAGCAAGGGCAGGGGGCGCAGCCAACTGCTCACTCGCCTCGTCAAGTTCCTTGATGTACTGAGCCTTAGCGGACTCGCCAACCTTCACAGCCTGAGACGGCAGAGAGATCGACAGGTACCACTTGTAGTACGCCGCCATGACATCGGGAGACGCATCGACATCCCACGCGGTGGCGCGACCGCCCGTGCCGTAGTACGCAACATCGGAGTCGAAGGTCGAAGCCTTGACTCCGTCGAAGACCGTCACGGTGCGGCGGTAGACATTGTCACCATCGTCCCACCCGCGAGACTCGTAACGCTCGTTATCGGACACGGCAACCACCATGCCCAAGTACTGCTGCCGCTTGGCGCGGTACTCTTCATGCACCTTCAGCCCGTGCTGAGTGTCCCCGCGCTCACCGAGATGTTCGGGGGTCAGGGCGGCGAGGGTGACTGTCGGTAGTGGAGTCGTTGGCATGAGGGGTGTTCTCTCCTACACCCAAAAGATACACTATGTCGGGGTGGCTGTCAAGCCACTTAGACCATCAGAAAGAGATTTTCTGCAAGTCCTGATAACACAAGCAGTTATCGGTCACAGGGGGCGAACGCCTAGCCATGTGATGTTACGGGACGGGTCTCCCGCAGACTGCTTGCCGCTGTCGAAGACCATGCCTCCGCTGTTCGCGCTTGCCTGACTGACCGTGAAGACCGCCTTCCCGCTGCGAACGAACTCCATGTTGTTCAGGGTGACTTGCCATGAGATGGAAGGACGGAAGTCCGAAGTGTCATGGTTCAATCCATAAGTGATGGCATCACAGAATATGTCGGATATGTACTTGCAGAAGTCCTTCCATTGGAAGGGCTGAATGTACTTGGCAGCATTCTGATTCAGGGGTGCCCGAACGCCGATGCCCGTCAACGGAATGCCATTGCTGTTCTGCACGAACTTCTGTACGAGATGTACATCGCGCTCAAGATCCTTCATCTCCTGCGCGGTAAGTTTGCCCTGACGCTTGCCATGCAACTTGCAGATGTCGTTCCAAAACTTCACGGGATCTTGGATCTTGAGTTTCATGACTTCCTTGATCATGAACGGGTAGATCGTCTGTGCGCCACGGCTAGATGTCTTAAAGTAGGGAAGCATCGCAACCAAGAACTTGTTGCTGAGTACCTGTAGGTTCGTGAGGTTCTTTCCCATGGAGTGCAACTTGGGAAGGATGCTTGATCGCGCTCCCTTGTTGCTGCCGCTAGACATTGCCTTCGAAGACACCTTGAGGTTACCGATCTCGCCTGTCTTCAGCGTACCTCTGAGATATGAGTCATAGGATGTATTCGTGTTGTCGGTTGGCACCGCGAAGAATGTCATCGTGCTGAAGTTCGGGAAGTTGCCGATGCTCTTGCCGCCCCAAATAAGAAACGGATATGACAACTCCGATATGAGATAGATGCCAAACTTCGCCTTGTCCTGTGGTGCCATGATCTCGCCAACCTCAGACCAATCGAACTGTACTGCACCACCGTTGAAGAACTCCTCGGTCGCCTTCAGCACCGCAGGATCCTTGAGGATCGCATAGGAACTGCCCTTCATGTTTGTGAGGATACGACTCTTCAATTCCTCAAGGCCCTTGAAGATGTAGTGAGGCACATCGTTGTCGCTGATGCGGATCGCCTCTGTCCTATGCCCTTCAAGGAAGTGAGAAGCAGTCAGGGTCTGCAACTGGCTACCCGCCTTGGTGCGTCTCTTAAATCCCGCGTCCGAGAACTCGGAGTTGTTAATCTTCAGGGGATCGCTGTCCTTGGGCAAGTGTCGCCCGACGATGATCGTCTTGCTCTTCGAATCCTTCAGCGTGACAAGAATGATTCCCTTGCTCTTGGTCTTCGCTTCATTGGTGTCGATTGGTCCAATGAACAGATTGACATTGATCAGAGCCTTCAGGAACTCGGGGTTCTCACCCGCAGACAATCTTGCTTTCTCTTTTGAATGCAAGCCACCGCTAGAAAGATATCGGGGGACGAACACCCAATTCGTCGCAGCCCAAACGCCGCCTTCCTTGTCGCTGAACAGAATCTCTCCCGCAGCAACGCGGTCGGGCTGAACGCCCTTCGACTCCGCAAGCATGCGCTCGGTTGTCTCTCTGCGTGTCTCCTCGGTGACTCGTTCGATGAATTTCTTCATGGGATCCTCACGATCAGATTGCCGTTCCAAATGCGAATGGTCGCATCGGGATACATTTCCTGCACCAGTTCGATGAGTCTCCGTTCACGCTCTTTCCTACTCTCTCGCTTTGCCTTGGTGGGATTACCAATCGGCATGCCGCCGTTCAGCGACTCGTTCAGGTTGAAGTCAGGTGCGTTGTCGAAGTTCGGGATCGTCATCAACAGATCGTGAATCGGAATAACGACCGTCTCCGCTGCCACCGCAGGAGTAGAAAGGAGAAGAGACAGGGAGACGATCATCGATTTCATACGATTCCCTTTAGCAGACTATGGTCTTCGATGATATTTAGGGCAGACTCCGCAAGCATCTTTCCTGCCCTCAGGTCGGATGGGAAGTGTACCCCTGCGACCACCCGCGAGTGACTGATCCCATCGGCAATCGTATAAAACTTCCTTTCATGGACAGGATGTCTCTTTGATAGAACGAAAGCGAACATCCATGCGTCCATGGAGTGACCCGATGGATATGAGGCTGTCCTTGGGTCGGGGATGATCTTGTCCACGCGCTTGCCCATCAAGGGTGCCAACTGGTACGGACGAGGACGGTCGTACTTCATCTTCATGTAGTTGAGGTAGCCGTCGATGCAGTCAGAGATCTTGAAGAAGAAGTCATAATCATATTTCTGTCCCGCGATTCGGCTTACTTCCTGCGCCCACATCTCGTAGTGGTTCTTCAGGATGTCCATGCTCACGGCATACTCACGCTCCTGCTCGGTTGAACTCGTCTGCACATCGATCATATAGTTCAGTTCGATG
>Ga0315909_10007953_pt1 | contig 11723 bp, 9 predicted proteins | sample LakEriMetagenome_11_FD_203527 | JGI IMG/M metagenome (GOLD analysis project Ga0315909, IMG submission 203527) | Freshwater fungal communities from buoy surface, Lake Erie, Ohio, United States - Buoy 2 MA125 | ecosystem: Environmental > Aquatic > Freshwater > Lake | place: USA: Lake Erie, Ohio...
ACGATGACCCTCGGTCGCCAGGATCTGGACGCGATCCAGTCCGCCGGGCCTTACGGCTCCACCCCCACGGGGGTGACCAACGGTCGCAGCCTTTCCGCCGACCTGCTCGTCGGCGCCAACGCCGGCGAGATCGTCGGCTGGTCGGTGGTGCCGACGCTCGGCGTGTCCCGCTCTATCTCCAAGATCAACGGCTACACCGAAGCGGGGGTGGGCGGCGTGACCTACCCGACCCAGAACCTGTCGACCAACACGGCGGCTGCCACCGTCGAGTTCAACAAGGCTTTCGCGCTGACCTCCAGCACGATCACCCCGTTCTTCCGTGGCGGCTTTGAGCACGAGTTCGGCGGCGAGGACCAGTCCACCAATGTTTCCGTGCTTACCAACGCTGGTAGCGTCGGGGTGGCCCTGACCCTGCCCAACGCGGACCGTGATATCGTCCTGGGGGCCGTCGGGTTGCGCTGGAAGCAGGGCGACCTCAACGCCGAGCTCTCCTTTGAACGTCGCTCCGGCGACAACGGCTACCGCGAGAGCCGCTTCAATCTCGGACTCTCCGCGAGCTTCTGAACTCCGCGGGAGGAGCGAGCAGGGACGATGGTCCCTGCTCGTCCGCGGGGCGTGTCCGTGCTTCGGCACGGGGCCGCAGGCGTGCACCCGCTGGCTGGCTGGCAAACTGGCCACGGGGGCCAAGGAGTAGCCGTGGCCTCACCCAGCGCAAAAAACTAACCGCCAACCGCCAACCCCTTGCTTGCCACCTTGCCCGCGTGCCCCCCGGCCGACCGGGACGGTCAGCCCTACCTTAAAGGACAGAGTGCTGAGTCGAGTGCAGAGTACGGAGTGCTGAGTCGAGTGTACCTGGTGCCGCATCGCCAAACAGCCAACCGCTAACCCCTAACCGCACGTGTTCCGCGCCCAGGTAGAGACCAGCGTCCCTGCTGGTCCGAGGGATGAGATGCACGGCCGACCGGGGACGGTCAGCCCTACCTAAAGAGGCAGAGTGCAGAGTACGGAGTGCTGAATCGAGTGCTGAGTCGAGTGTAGCTGTAGCCACTTTAGCCAAACCGCTAACCGCTAACCCCCAATCGCTCGCAATCACCCTGCGCGCCAGGTAGGGACCAGCTTCCCTGCTGGTCCGCGGGATGAGATGCACGGCCGACCGGGACGGTCAACCCTACCTAAAGACGCGTTCCTCGCTTCGACGGTCAACGCTACTGGGGACCATCGCGGGTTGGAATGTCTGAGTGGCTCCTGTTCCTTATCTAGAACAACTAACCTTCCAACTTATCGAAGAGTTGGCGGAGCTCTGCGTAGGAATCAGGCGGCGGCGGGTAGCCGGTCGAATCACCGGGATTCAGCACGCCGCCTGCGGCGTACTTTTTGCGGCCGTCCTGGGCGTCGAACTTCCAGATTTGCCCATCCAAGATGTGCAGGTCGCCGCTGCGGAGGCCTTTGGCGGCCAGGGCGGAGAGGTCCTTCCAGAACGTCTCGGCGGCGGCGGGGGTGATCGGCTTCCGGACGTCTCCCTCGCGACGGTATCCCCCCGACTGCACCCGGCTGTAGGTCATCGTGGCGAAATCGGCCGTCCTGGTGATCGTTTGATCCTCGGGTCCGTGGTCGACGAGCACGGCGGAGCGCGGGGCGGGCGTGGGCATGGTTCTTATTTAAATTTGATACAACATCTCGGCAAACGCTTTCTGCCCTCGGGGCTTTACTTGCCTTGCAAGGGGCGTAGGTTCGGGCGACCCCATGGACCGGTCCGGCCGCCAACGACGTAACCACGATTACTGGGAGCAGGCCCAGAGCCTCGCCCCGTTGGACCATGCGTCCCGCGCGGAGGTCCTGGCCGCGGCGGCGAAGCCCGCGGAGGCCTACGCGGAGTTCGAGCTCAGCATGCAGGACGTCGCGGCCCGGTACGGCAACCCCAGCCCGCAGCTGGAGCTGACGCGCCGCCGTTACATCGACTTCTGCTGGACCCAGCGGGACTACGGGCGGATTGTCGCGCTGGCGGCGGCCAACCTACGCTGCAAGGAGGCCCGGCTCGGCAACCTGCACCCCTCCCTCATCGCCCGCTTGAACGATCTTACGGGGGCCTGTTTCCACCTGGGGCGGCATCACGAGGGCGAGAACTACGCCCGGCAGATGCTCGCCATCGCGATCATGCAGCCCAACCCCTGGAAGCATCGCGGCGACCAGGCCCTGAACTACATCGCGACCTTCGTGGCGGCCCGGGGCGACCACGTCCAAGCGGTCCAGCTGCTCGAACAGGCTTTGCAGTGGAACAAGCGGGATCCTTTCGCCGCCCGGGAGGATCGGGAAAAGTATGCGCTCAAGCTCGCGCATTCGCTGGAGGCCTTGGGCCGGGCCAAGGACGCCGGGGAGGCGCTCATCCGACATCAACCTCCGAAGGAAGTCTTCGCCCAACGCGACCTCGTGGGGGTCTTCCGCTACTTCTGGCGGATGTTCAACCTTTCCTTCAAGTACCGCGAGCCCGCGGACAAAGCCTTCGACGCCAACATCAACTACATGGCCGCCGCGTTGCCCAGGGTCGGCCTGCGCAGCGACAACCGCACCCTCTATTTCCTGCATGAGATGATGAAGGCCCGGTTGCTCAAGTTCCGCGGCCAGAAGACCGAGGCCAAGCTGGCCTATCAGGTGATCGTAGGGGATTACCGCGACGTGCATGCCTTGCCCGACGGGATGTTCAGTTGGGCCTTGTCCGACCTCGCCGAGCTTTGGCGCAGCCCAGATTGCCTCCCCGAGGAAGAAATCAACCTGAGCCAGGCGATCGAGTACCTCGAAGAGTCAGGATTTGGCCGCGGACCCGATTACGCCCGGTTGCTGAATCGGCTGGGGCTTTGGCATTCCGGCCGGCGTGACTACGGGCGCGCGATCGCCTGTTTCCGCCAGGGGCTGGCCGCCCTGACCGAGGGGCAGGAGCCCCGGCTGGAAGCCACGTTACAATGGAACCTCGGCACGAACGAGGCGGCCCAGCATGGCTTCGCCCGGCTGGAAGAGGATCGTCTGGCTTGGCGGGCCCTCCTGCCGGGACAACCGTTGCCCCCGGAGCTCGCGCCGTTCGTGCGCCTACAGGGGATCTTCCGGGGCGTCTACCGGCGCTACCTCCTCGCCCTGGGACCCCGGCACCACGACACGGTCCAGGCTTCAGATTTCATCCAAAAATCCCTTTCCTGAATCCCATGGCCACGTCCATCGAAGCGGTCGCCGCTTTCCTGAAGCAGGAGGAACTGCGCTTCTCTCATGCCGAGGGTAACCATTACCTGCGTACGGGCTTCACGACCCAAAGATACCGCGATACCGATGGCGCCCAGTTGGTCCATCTGGTCATCGCCGTCGAGGAGGACGGCAAGTTCATCAAGGTCGCGGCGCCGGCGGCCTACCGCTTCCACCACGACGGCACGTCCTTCCACAAGCTGGCCCTCTTCCAGACCCTGCTTCAGATCTGCCACATGACCAAGATGGTCCAATTCGAGTACGATCCGGATGACGGGGAGATCCAGGCCATCGTGGAGTTCGCGTTGGAGGATTCCACGCTGACCCGTCAGCAGCTGATGCGGACGATTTACGCTCTGACCGACGCGCTCGAGGAATACCACGACGCCATCCACGATGCGATCACCGGCGGCCTCCCGCTCGAGAAGCCCAGCGAACTCCGGCAGAACTACGAACGGTTCCTGCAGGAGCGCCGCGCCGAACGCCTCCGCCGGCTGGGGGCCGACACGGCCGCCGCCGACGACGCGCCGTCGCCCTGAGACCCTTGCCATGGCCACCACGCTGACTAGGATCACCGAGTTCCTCAACCTAGGGGGGTTGGAATACGTCCAGAAGGAGGGCAAGCAGCATCTGCGGCTGCGCATGCCCACGCGCAAGTACGTGCCGCCCGGCGGGCGCGGCCACCACCTCGACCTGGTGATCGCGCTCGAGGAGGAGGGGAGCTACGTCAAGGTCATCGCGCCGGAGGTCTACCATTTCCCGGCCAGCGCCGGGTCCTTCCAGAAACTCGCTCTGATGCAGTCGCTGCTGCAGATCAGCCTGATGTCCAAGATGGTGCAGTTCGAGTACGACGCCGAGGACGGCGAAATCCGGGCGATCATCGAGTTTCCCTTGGAGGACGCCCTACTGACCAGCCGCCAGCTCATGCGGTGCATCCACGGGCTCGTGAAGGTCATGGATCGGCACCACTCGACCATCCAGGACGCCATCAAGCACGGGCTGACCCCGGAGAGTCCCGCGGCGCTCCAAAAGGCTTACGAAAAGTACCTCGAGGAGCGCCGGGCCAAGCGGAAGCGAGATCTCTGGGGCGACGGCGGGGCGGGTTGAGCGCGCCGCCGGCCGCCGGGCCGGGGATGGTCCGCCCTAGTCATCTATGGTTTTCTAAGAGAAGAAGATGGGGTTTGAATCGGGGGGTCGTCTCGGCCAAGGTGTCCGCCACCCTCGACGATGCTCCGCCTCTTCCGTGCCAGCCCGACCGACAAGCTGGAGGACCGCTCCACGCGCTTCCGGTTCAGGATGAAGTTCCTCGCGGACGGACGTCCGTCCGAGCCCGACGATGTCTGCCCGAAGGAGCGGGAGATGGTGGCCTGCTTCGAGTTGACCCATCCATTCGGCGGCGGTGAGCCGTACCTTCGCTATTTCCTCCTGCAAGGAGGCCTCCGCGACCTCCCTTTGAAGGGCTTTTATAGGCGATGGAATTGGTGCCATCCCGATAATGTCTGGGAAGCCGACCGGTTCGAGGTGACCAGCACGTTCGCCCATCCTCACCTCGTCGGCGACGATCATTACTACCCACGACCCCGGCACATCCCCCTGAGCCGGGCCAAGGATTTCTTCGCGTGGCTGGAACACGTGAACATCTGGGACTGGCAACCGAAGGAGCCTTTCCCGCCGCTAGCGCCGGAAAGGCCGCGGATGTCCGACGTCGACCCGGAAAATTGGTTGGTCGAGTATGGCCGCGGCGGCCGTCACTGCCGCCATGAGATCCTGGTCGATGGGGCCCCCGTGGCGTCCGCCTACGCTTTCGATGGCGATGGTTGGCGGTTCCCCGAGGCGGAGACGACGCCTTTCCTCAAATGCCATCTGCACTTCCTCCGACACGACCAACTGCTGGTGGAGATGACCAAGCGACTGCTGAGGCTGCTGGCGACCGAACCGCCTTTGCCCCGCGTGGCCAAGTTCGACGATGGTGGCTCGACCGATTACCGGGTCGATTTCGATCGGATGGTGGCGATCAAGCGAGTCCGCGACGGCAAGACCGGCAGGCATGTGTCGACCGAAGAACCCATTTCCGAGTTCGACTGGATGCGCTTCTGGTCCTTGTTCGGGATGTTCCAGCCTAATGACAGGGAGCTGCCCGGGGCTCGGCCCGAGCAATTCGAGGGGATATTTGCTCAGCCCATGGCCAAGCTGGCGGGCGGGCTCAGTTCGCCCAGCGCCTACGACTATCGTCCGTTGATGGACCAGTTCCCGCCGTTCCTGGACGAGCCCGATGCCAAATTGGGTGGCATCTGGTGCGCCGAACTCTGCGACGGGCAGAGCGAGGTGGTGACGGGCGGTCGTCATCGAGACTTCCGCATCTTGCGCTGGTACCAACGTCTCCGCGAGGCCTTCGAGCTGTTTTTCGACCGGCGATTGAACGAGCCCAACCATCTGATCGAAGGCCTGCCGGGACACGTGTTCTGGCGCGGGCGTCGGCCGTGGCCGGTCGCCTATGGGCCCAAGGGCCGGCATCAGGCGGCGTTGGAGCGGGAACACAAGTCACAAACGAGGCAGTGGGAGCGGGCCGCGGCGACCGGAGACCTTGAGGCGCAATGCGAGCTTGGCATGCGCGCCTTGTGGGCGGTGGGTTGCGCCTATGATCCGGCGGCCGCGCGGCGCTGGATCGGCCAGGCGGCGGCGGCCGGTTATCCCTCGGCGGAGTATCTGCTCGGTCGGATGTACCGCCATGGCGAGGCGTTCCCCCGCGATGCCGCGGCGGCGAGGAAGTGGTTCCGCGCGGCGTCCGCCCATGGCTTCAAGCCGGCGGACGGCGAGTTAGCCCAGATGTTGCTCGAAGGGGAGGGTGGCAACGTCGATGAGGAAGGGGCTCTGAATCACCTGGGCTTGGCCGTGGCGAAGGTGCCGGCGCCGGCGATCTGCCCAGCCCACGAACGTCATGTGCTGGAGCCGCTGACCGTGCTCACGCTCAAGCAGCAAGAGTTCCTGAACCGCATGCTCAGGACTTCGGAGAAGGACTCGCCCCGTCGGGAGCTGGCCTTGGAAGTCGTCAGCAGGTTGGACGATTTCGGGGATGCCCTCGCCCCCGAGTTTTTCGGCTTCCATCGGCAGTCGTGGGCTTTCGGACGGACCGACGCCGCGACATGGTGGGGGGGCAAATTCGTCGAGGCCAAGGCCCTCTGGCTGGCGCTGCGCGTTTACTACGGCGGCGCCAAGGCCGGGGAGGCGTGGTCAATGTACGGGCTCGCCGATACGCTAGTCGACCTGGAGATGGCCAGCGACAACCCGAAGCTCTTCGACCGCTTCTTCACCAATGATGGTGGGATCATCCAGGTCACCTCGATGGCGGGCGGGGAGACGAAGAGTTTCCATCGTTACGGCTACAACCCTAGCTTCGTTTATCGGAAGATCTTTGGAGCCTCGTTCTATCCGGCGGCCAAGGAATGGTATCTGCGGACCAACGCCAGCGGGTGCCTGATGGGTTACCTTGGCCTCGGGCGCATGGCCCAGTTTGGGCTGGGCGTCCCCGCGGATCCGGCCGCGGCGGTGAGTTGCTACATCAAGGGGTTGGAGGATCCGATGGCGCGCACCGATACCGGGTACTTGCGCATCGTCCAATGGTTGGCCATGGCCTATCGCGAAGGCCTGGGCGTCCCGGTGGACCTGGTGGCCGCAGGCAGGTATCAGCAGCTCGCCGACGATTACGAGGCCGATCATCAATAGGACTAGCGGGTTCCGCAAAGCTGGCGGGCGCTGAGGCGAGGCTTCGCCTTCACGCTTATGACTTTCTATGACAAGCGGTCCGGTGGACGTGGGCCGCGGTTTGTGGCAGGCTGTCGGTCCTATGAGCTGCGCAATCGGACCGAATGGATTTCACGACGGGGAGCCCCCGTCCGAAGAGGACTACGACGAGGAGGCCCTGAGCAACCTCTGCGACAACCGGAACTACCTGGTGGTGGGGGCGGACGACGAACTGGTGGGCAACCTCCCGGATTGGGTCGACGACCTGCTCAGCGCGCACGAGGCGCTGGCGAAGAAGGCCGAGCTGATCGGGCTGGAACCCACGCGCTACGTGAGCTTGCCGGAGCAACCGCGAGCTGCGCGAGTTCCTGGATGAGCTGGGCTTCACGGTTAATTCGGGGTACGTCGAACGGGGCCCATTGTCGTCCCTCGACGGGGTGGTCTACGTGCGCGTTTCCAAGGTCCCCGCGCTCGAGAAGCGGGCGGCCCGCCAGCTGCTGAAGGCGAAACAGGCGATCATCAGGGACGCGCGGAAGGCGCTGAAGCCGCCGCGGGTCAAGGTGGGTGAAGTGGACGCGGAACTGGAGCGCTTGGTGAGCGTCGCCCAGCTGGACGACCCCGAGTACCGGGAAAAACTCACCAAGCTGGCCGAGTTCGAGGAGACGGAGGCGCACCTGCGCGAGCATGTGAAGGAGACGGATGAAGAGCTGCAGCATTGGCGCCGGCGGGCACAGATCGCCGAGCATAACCAGGAGGGTGAGCGTTACCGGCATTTGAAATCGATCGACGAGGCGCTCGCGCAATCCGACCGCTATGCGGCCTGGACTTGGGCCGTGGCAGCCGAGTTCGGCATCACGATCCAAGGTCCGGTGCTGACCTTACCTGATGGACGCTCCGTGGCCATCGAGGCCATCTTTGGGCAGGAGTTGAAGGCGGCGGATCCCGCCGCGTGGGCGGTCCTTAATCGCCGCGTGCCGGCGGTCACCTGGATCCGGGTCGAGAACCTCATCCGCCGCGGGATGAGCAGTGCCAGCCCGCTCTCGTGGGTCGAGGCGTCGGATTTCTTCGATCGGAGGCTGACCTGGAATCAAGTCTGGTGGGTCGTCCTCGGACGGCAACACGCGCGCTATCCGGTGCGGATCTACCGCTTTCTCGCAAAAAACAAACCGGATGGAAGCTTCGGCGGCTTCGATGAGGCGCCGGTCCTCCCGGATGGGTGGTTCGGGTTCACCGCCGAGCAGACCGCCCGCTGGGATCAGCTCTTGAAGGATTACTGGGGGAATGGCCTCCAGGTCGCCAAGCGTTTCCCGTTGCCCAAGCCTTAGGCGAATGAACCCAGCAAGGGTCAGTGAGCGACGATCGCCCCGGACGGTTATACCTACCGGAGGACAGGGGGCGCGGGGGCAAGGTGACACGTGGGCACGGGGACGGATTAGGGAGTAGGAAATAGGGATTAGGGAGTGGGTTCTGATGCCGATTCTAGGCCGCCCCTTCCTAGGACCGATTCCCTAAATCCAACTTCCTCTGGCCAACTGGCCAACGAATCAGCTGATCAACTTCGCCCTTCGTCCCCTACCATCCAACCCTACTTCCTAATCCCTAACCGCGCGCCTTCTAGGCGCAAACGGTCAGCCCTACCTGGGGCCACTAGACAGCGCCGAAAGGTCGGGTATACCGTGCGGTATGGGATTCCATGAGAAACATCGGGTGGCGACGTGGTTGGGCGAGTTGGGGTCGGACTTCTCCCGTGGGAAGTCGCGGCTGCTCTTCAGGTGTGAGCTGGACCTAGGTCCGGGGCATACGGAGGAGACGTTGTTCACGGTGGGACCCGACGATTCGGGGGAGTGGATGCTGCTCTGTCGCGAGACGGAGTGGTCCAACGATGCCTACGAAGCCGTCGCCGGCGTGCCGGTGGGGACGTTCCCCGAGCCGGAGGTCTGGGGTCGCCTGCTCGAGGCCTACCTCCGGGCCCTGAAGAAGTCGGAAGGCTACGAAGGCCACGAGTTCACTTCGGTGAAGACGGCCCCGCGTGGCCCGCTGCCCAAGGCCGAGATCCGCGCGATTCTGGATCGGGTGTTTGGGTGAGGTCTTAGAAGGTTGATCGGTTGACCGGTTGGCCAGGGATACGGAGAGGCGGAGGGCGTAAGCGGGCAAGGGCGCGAGGAGTTGGGGAGCAGGAAGTCGGGAGTAGGTTGCTCCGCGACAAGATACCCGGCCGCCCGGGACTGTCAGCCCTGCCTGAGGCCAGCGTCAGGGCCAGAGTTATGACCATCCACGATTCTCATGCGCTCGGGTCCTCGTGCCCTCCTGTCCTCCATAATTCCTATGACTTTCTATGACAAGGGGGTCCATGGACAGGAATCGTCCCGCGGGTAGGCTGTGATGCCTATGAGCTACGACCGACGTGAATTCCTCAAAACCCTCACCCTGGGCGGCATCGCCCTCTTCACCGCGGATTGGTTTGCCGCCGTGCAGGCCAGGGAGCCCGCCAAGACGGCCTTCCGTCTGCCGGCTCACGCCAAGGACCTGATACCGGACAACCATGATGTGATCAACGCGGTTTGGAATGACGGCACGGGCTATATCCTCTACCTCAACGGTACGCCCTACGGAGAGCCTCCGAAGATCTCGTTGCGCGAGAAGTTGATCGAGGAGGGTGAGGGAAGCGTCTGCGAGACGATCGACGAGTTCCGGCTGAAATACGGGGATTTCATCTCGGACCTAGATGATCTCGAGAACGAGGTCGAGGCTGACCAGGTGGAGTCGCTCAATCGGGGTGGCGAGGAGTATACCTTCGAGCCGGACGAGACCTGGCGCGACTTTCTGGAGCGCCATGACGACCAGCTGCTCAATGACGTCGAGTCCTGCGTCGAGGATTGGGGTTCTAACGTGCTAAGGCGGCTCGACTACTACATCGATTGGGACGAGCACGAGGAATGGTTGACGGAATGGTGCCGCCACCAGAGCCCGGAGGCCGATGCGCTCGCCTATGTCGAGGGCCTCTTCGATGCTCTGGAGGTGCAGGGGGAAGAGGCGACCGCGCTGCCGGTCGGCATCGAGTCGGACCTCGACGCCATCGAGTACATCGACGGTGCTTGTCCGGGGAACGATACCCTACGTTGCGCCGTAGCGCCGGACTACACCCAGCTTGCGGCACTCCAGCGCGTCATCGACGCCTTGGGTTGGACGGCTACGGTCGTGCTGCTCGAGCCCAATCCGGCCGACGAGGCGAAGGCCTGATTCTCGCCGGAGGCATCCCTTGGGTAGGGACCAGCGTCCCGGCTGGTCCGGGGAGGTCAGACACCCGGCCGACCGGGACGGTCAGCCCTACCTAAAGAGACAGAGTGCAGAGTGCAGAATCGAGTGCTGAGTCGAGTGTAGTGGTAGCCGCATCAATCAAACCGCCAACCGCACGCGCTCTGCGCGTCAACGGTCAGCCCTGCCGGGGTCAGGTGTCGGGTGGCTGATTTCCGCCAATTCACAGCGCTGCTTGGCCCACGGGTCGCCTCGATCTGCGTCGGCTGTTCTTGGGCTGAGACCCAAAGGTGACGCCGCTGCTACCATTCCGTAACGGGCTTCGGGTAGCATGACTCCATGCCCCCCAAGCTGCCGCCTTTGCTCGTGGTCTTCGACATGGCGGGCACGACCGTGCACGATCGAAGCGACGTCGCTCGTTGTTTGGCCGACGCGCTGCGCAAGGCCGGTTTCCAGTGCGACGAGGCTCTGGCCAATACCCGCATGGGCATGGCCAAGCCTTTGGCCATCGCCGAATTGGCAGCCGTTTCCTTGGAGCGCGGGGTCGGTCGGGTCGTCACGCCCGGGCTCGTCGGGGAGATCCACCGTGACTTCCTCGACGCCATCAACGAGCACTACCGCACCCACCCCTCCGTCCGTGCCGTCGAGGGAGCGGCGGAAATCTTCGCCGCCCTCCGTCATCGCGGCGTCAAAGTCGCCTTGGATACCGGTTTCTCCCGGCCGACCGTTGAGGTCATCCTCGCCCGCCTGGGTTGGTCGGTCCCGGCGACGCTGGATGCCGTGGTCACCAGCGACGAAGTTGCCCGCGGGCGGCCGGCGCCCGATCTCCTGCGCGAGGCGATGCGCCGCTGTGGAGTGTCCGAATCCGCCCGCTGCGCGCACGTGGGCGATACGCCGAGCGACGTCGGCGAGGGGTTGGCCGCCGGAGCGGGTTGGAACATCGCCATCGCCGGTCCCAGCCATAGCGCCGAGCAGCTGGCCGCCTGCCGTCCCACGCACATCGTCGGGGCCTTGACGGCCGTACCGGCCGCCCTCGGGCTGGATTTCGCCGCATGAGCCCCGAAGGGCGAGCCGACTCCGGGGCGGGCATCTCCTTGCGGTCCGTCAGCAAATCCTATGCGGAGGGTCGTCCCGTGCTCCGGGGCCTCAACCTTGAGGTCGCCCCCGGCGAATGCGTCGCGCTCCTGGGCGCCTCGGGTTCCGGCAAGTCCACGTTGATGCGCCTGCTGCCCGGATTCATGGCCGCCGACGAGGGGTCGGGCCCCATCCGCATCGGGGACAGCCTGGTCCAGGAGGACGGCCGGATCGCCGCGGGCATCCGCGCCCGCCGGGCGGAGATCGGTTGCGTCTTCCAGCAGTTCAACCTCGTCGGCCGGCTCGATGTCCTGACGAATGTGCTCATCGGGCTCCTGGCCCGCGTGCCGCTGTGGCGCAGCGTCCTGCGGCGTTTTTCGGCCGAGGAGATCCGGGCGGCGCAGGCGGCCCTCGAAGCCGTCGGC
>Ga0315909_10007954_pt1 | contig 11723 bp, 11 predicted proteins | sample LakEriMetagenome_11_FD_203527 | JGI IMG/M metagenome (GOLD analysis project Ga0315909, IMG submission 203527) | Freshwater fungal communities from buoy surface, Lake Erie, Ohio, United States - Buoy 2 MA125 | ecosystem: Environmental > Aquatic > Freshwater > Lake | place: USA: Lake Erie, Ohio...
TCGCATCGGGAGTTTTTTTGCTGAGTGTTACCAATTCGTCGATGTTATCGGCGAGCAGCACGTCATGCTTCATGAAAAACGTAAGGTCATCGAGCGTGAGCAGACCGAGCAGCAACTCAGCGGATGATTTGGGCAAAACGATGCGCGAGGCGGGTGCGCTGGTGAGTGAGCGGATGAGTTGCCAACCGTTGGCGGGGAGGGCGAGCTTGCCATCGGGCTGCACGATGCCGATGACGATGCCAGTGGGTTCCTGGCCACTGAGCGACGCCGAGGCCAGCACGGCAGCGGCGGCTGATAGGTTTTCTCCATTGCGGCGGGTGGAATAGATTTCCTTCGGGGGCAGGGCGAGGTTGACGACGCCACCGCGCGGGAGTCCGTTGAATTTTTCTTTCAGCCAAGGTACGGTGCTTTTGTTGATGGCGAGCAGCGCGGGGCGGATTCTCTCTTCATCGACGTCCTTGAGGTGGTAGCGGAATTCTTCGTGTTCTTCATCGGTCCAAGTGCTGAGAGTGACGGGCAGCAACTTGAGATCATAGGACTTGCTGCCTTCATTGTAGATGAAGAAGGGCGAGGAAACGGTGGCGCTTTTCAGGGCAAAGGCGACTTCGTTGCCATCGTTTGGATCATCCTCTTTTTCCTTATCGGGCATATCTTCCTCGGAAGGATCCTCGTTGTCCGCGATGCTTGGTTGCTCTTTTTTCGTGAACTGATCCGCTGCTGCGACCCATTCCGTCCACTTGCCTTGTTCGTTTTTGAAAGCGACGGCCGAGGGGTGCTCCGGATCGGCTTTGGCCAATACATCGCCGAGGCAGAGTGCCAGGCTTTTGCCATCCGCGCCGGCTTCATCGCTGGCGAGCCATGATTGCGTGCGCCAGGCGCGGGTTTTGGCGAGGGTGAGATCGTTAGAGCTGGGGGGTGTAGGTGCTTTTTCTTTGCTGTATTGCTCCAGCATTTCCTGCGCCTGGCGATTGACGGGATCGAGTGCCTGAGCCAGAGCGAGAAATTGCGCCGCGGTGCGCTGTTGACCGGGGTCCTCCGCATCCATCGTGGCGCAGAGCGTGGCAAGCTGGCTGGACAACTGCTGCATGGTTTCCTTGTCAATCGGCAGTTGATCGCGGCGGAACGGTGCATGGTCCGTGGGCGCGATGAAGACCGCTTGCGCAGGTGGTGCCGCAAGAAGAAGTCCGATGGCGAGCGCCGACAGAAGATGGGAAATGACGGAGTCAGTTTTCATGAGAGGGGTTCCTTTCGCTGAGTGTTACGGAATCAAACATACGGATGTTGCAAAAGTCTTCGTGTTTTGTCAATCTAACCCGGCGATGTCCGACACTCTAACGATCACCACACGGGAGGAAGTCATGTTTTTTGATACGGACTGCGGGGGTGTGGTCCACAATCTGGCGTATTTGCGCATGATCGAAACGTGTCGCACGCGGTTGGCGGCCCTGATGGGCATGGATTTGCCGACGATGGCCCAAACGCAGCTCTATCCCGTGGTGGTGCGCACGGAGGTGGACTACCGTTTTCCCGCGAAGCTGGGCGACTGGCTGCGCATCGAGGGGGCGCTGGCGGAGATCGAGGGGGCGCGGTTTTGGTGCCAGTTTGTGATGATCCGCGAGTCGGACGGGCAGGAGTTGGTCAGAGCGCGTCAGGCACTTGCGATGGTGCAGATGCCGGAGGGGAAACCACGGCGACTGCCAGCGGAGTGGCGGCAGAAATGGAAAACCAGCGGGCGCGGCTAAAACAAGCTGGGCAGGTTTTGCTCGGGCTCGGCCCGTTTTTGCGGACGGGAAAGCAGTCCATCGATGCGGATTAGATCATCCATGGACGGCTCCCATTCGCCTTGGCGCAACCGCAAAAGATCTCCGTGCCAATCGCGCGGGGAGCCTGGCTGCGATTGCAATACCGCAGCCAGTTCCGCCATGCGTCCGCTGATGGCCAATTCCTTGCGCACACGGCGCAACCAGAATTCGATGAATTTGCGATCTCTGGTCACGTTGGTGTATGGTTGGTTAGAACCAAGGCTTGCGACCCTGAATGTAGATGCGGCCGAATTCCTCGTCGGACTTCGTGAGGTAAATGATGCCTTCGATCAGGCCGATGATCGCCATGACCAGCGTGGGGATGGCGCAGAGGAAATAACCGAGCACGCCGACCACACACATGATGATGCCTTCATTTTTGTAGCCGAGAATGAACTTGTGAATGCCGAAGCATCCCAGCACGATGCCCAAAATGCCAGCGAGGATTTTTTTATCCTTGGCTTCTGTAGCAGAGCCAGCTGCGGCGGCTGGCGCGGTGTAAGAGGGCGCTGGTGGTGGGGCATCTGCAGGTGCGGGAGGTGGTGTTTCCGCAGGGGCGGACGGCGGTGGTGGCGGCGTGTCTTCGGCAGGTGCGGAAGAAGTGTTTTCAGGTTCTGGTGATTGTTCTGTGGACATGGTGCCACACTCTTACTAAAGTTTTTGTGCTGCGACAACAGTAAAACAACATGAAACCACGTATCATTCTCGCTCATACCACGCTTCCTGATGGCAGCAGCCTCGAACTTCACGAGCACGACAGCCGCTATTACCTGCATTCGCATGGCCAGCAATGGGCGGGAACCTCCACTCGCATCGCGGACGACGAGCTGGCCAAACTCGCCACGCACCCCTTCCGCCCGGCGCGCCAGCCGAAAATGTTAGTGCTGGGATTGGGTCTGGGTGCCCTGGTCAAAGCGGTGGCCACGGCGATTCCGCAAAAGAAAGCGGATTTCATGGTCTATGAACCGCAGCGAGAATTGGTGCAGTGGCAAAAGAAATTTTTTCCCGAGGATCACTGCTTTCTCGATAGCCGGGTGCGTTGCCTGCAGGATCTCACGCCTTCTTCCCTCGCCCGCGAAAATGGCAGCTTGCATGCGATTCTTCTCCAGGCGGATGCCTGTCCGCTGGATCAGGGGAAATTGTTGTTCGATGACCGCCGCTGGATGGGTGCCATGCGCGATGCACTGCAATCCGGCGGCGTGCTAGGCATCACCGCCTCCCGCATCATTCCCGGCATGTTTTCCCGCTTGCGTCGCGCGGGCTTCGATGTGGTGGAGCATTTTGTCGAGAGCAATCCCACTTCGAAACGCCCGCGGCGGTATCCGATCTGGCTCGCCCGCAAGCCGGCAGGAAATGCCGAAAAATAATTGCATAAATGCCCGGTCGGGCATCGTTTTATGGTTTCAATCACGTTTTGATTTTTTGTCCCGATTTATGAAAGTTACCGCTTCTCTGTTGTTGTGCCTCTGTGCTTCCTTGTTTGCCGATCCGCATGTGGTGAAAACGTCTGATTTTACCGTGCGCCCCACACTCTCGGTGGCCTTGTTGCCCGAGCAGGCGATCCCCATCAGCATTCCCGCCAAGGAATGGTCGACTTTTACGATCCTGGAAATCCTGCCCCATGGCAGCAAAGTCAGCAAAGGCCAGGTGCTGGTGCGCTTTGATGACGAATCGTATTTGAAAAAACTGCGCGATGCCGAATCCGCCGCGCAGGCGGGGAAACTGACCATGGCCAATGCCGAGGCTGACTTCGTGAGTGCCGAAAAGTATCTGCCGATGCAGTTGCAGAGCGCGAAACTCAAAGCGGAAGAAGCAGCGGAGGCATGGGACTATTTCCGCAATACCCGCCGTAACAACGAGATCACGGAGGCGAATCTGGGCCTGCGTCAGTCCGAGCTGCGCCTGGAGTCCGAACGCGAGGAATTGGTGCAGTTGGAAAAAATGTATAAAGCCGATGACCTCACGGAAAATACCGAGGAGATCATTCTCAAACGCCAGCGCGAATCCGTGAAAGCGTACGAAATCATGCTGGAACTGGCAAAAATGAGCCATAAGCGCAAACTCGAAGTGAGCCTGCCGAGGGAAGCTGTTAGTCTCGAGAGAGAGGCGCAAAGCTCGGCCATCGCCCTCAAGGAGCACGAGCAAAATTTACCGCGCAATCTGGAACTGAAGCGCATCGCCTTGGAAGATGCGCGGGTGAATGCCAAGCGCAGCGCGGATGCACTCGCGGCGCTTCAGGCGGAAAAAGATCTGTTTGTCCTCAAAGCACCTGCCGATGGATACTTCTACTATGGCACCATGCAGGATGGTCGCTGGTCCACGGGGGATCCCGTCAAAGCCTTGGTGCCCAATTCTCCTGTCGCCACCAAGCGCCCCTTCGCCGTTGTGGTTGCCCCTGATGCAAAGCTCCGCATGGAGACAACGGTGGATGAAACCACCGTGCGACTCATGAAAGCGGATCTCAAGGGATTCGCCACGATGAGCGGCCAGTCCGAAACGAGTTTTCCCGTGAGTGTGGCCAGTGTCGCCACCACTCCCGGGGTCGATGGCCGCTATCGCGTCACCCTCACGGCGGAATATCCCCAGGATCTTGCGGTGGTCGCAGGGATGACTGCATCCGCTCAAGTCACCGCCTATCAAGCGAAATCTGTCATCACCATTCCCGTCAAAGCCCTGCGCTCGAACGGCGAAGGAGGCTGGGAAGTGGAACTCCAGGAGAGTGAGAAATCCGTCAAAAAAGTCCCAGTCAAACGCGGCAAGACTTGGGGAGAAAAAGTGGAAATTCTCTCAGGCCTTGAGAAAGACCAAACGATCATCGTTCCCGGCGCATGAAATCTCCCGCTCTCTTCTGCCTGCTCTTCAGTGGCGCGATCGCGCACGCTGATCCCGCCGTTGCGGTGGCTCCCTCTTCTGCATCGGCAGTGGTCGATTCCCGGGTACTGATTCCCGCGGATCAAGTGACAAAAGCAGCAGTGGAGAGCTCGATCCGCCGCGGAGTCGACTACCTCGTGGCCAAACAAAATCCCGATGGCTCCTTCGGCGGACCTCAGCGCACCAAAGGTCTCAATATCTACGCCCCCTTGCCCGGTGCGCACGATGCGTTTTTAGCCGGTGCCAGTGGCCTCGCCCTCGCCGGATTAGTCGATGCAAAGGATCCGCGTCCCGAGGTGAAAAAAGCCATCGCGCTGGGAGAGAAGTGGTCCTTTGACAAGCTGCCGCAATTGCGCCGTGCCGATACCACCACCACCTACAATGCCTGGGGTCATGCCTACGGACTCCGGGCGATCACGCGCCTCTATCAATCCTCGGCTGATGATCCCGCGCGACAGTCCTCGTTAAAAAATCTCGCACAACAACAAATTGAACTCGCCAACCGCTACGAGGATCTCAACGGCGGCTGGGGCTACCTCGATATTTATGATGGACTGCACACGCAGAAACCCAGTGGCATCACGACGTCCTTCACCTCCGCCACCATGCTGCTGGCGATGAAGGAAGCGGAAAAAACCATGGGCGTGAAGCTGGATCCGAAAATCATCACCAGCACGCTGGCATCGATCCGCTTGCAGCAATTTCCCGATTTCACCTACGCCTACTCCCACGGGCACCATCTCGCGCCGCAGGGCGAAATCAATCGCCGCAATGGCTCGTTGGCCCGTTCGCAAGCCTGCAATGCCGCCCTGCGCGCGTTTGACGATCCGAAGATGACCACTGCCGTGCTGTCCACCTGGGGCGATAACTTCATCGAGTTCGAGCCCTGGTTGGATCACGGGCGGAAAAAGCCTGTCCCGCATGAATCGACATTCAAAATTTCCGGCTATTTCTATTTTTACGGAGTCTATTATTTCACCGAGTCCGCCAAGCATCTTCCTATCGAAAAACAACGCGATCTGGCGAAAAAACTGGCGCGCATCATTCTCACTCGTCAGGAAAAAGACGGCTCGTGGTGGGACTACCCGCTCTACGACTACCACCAACCCTACGGCACCGGCTATTGTCTGATGGCGCTGAAATGGTGCCGTGACGTCATGGAATAATGCGCGTGCCTTCTCCGCGTGAATCTCTTACCATGCGCCCATGTCCGCACCGGTTCGATCGATCGCACTGTTTGATTTTGATGGCACTCTGCTGCCTTGGGATACGCAGAAACTTTTCTGCCATTATGTCCTGCAGCGGCACCCCTCACGGCGTTGGTATTTGCCCTTGTTCGCGGCCATGCTGCCCTTCGCTCCCATCCTTGGCGCGGAGGGGATGAAGCGGGTGTTTTTGAGTTTTCTTTGGGGTATGAAACAGCAGGAAGTCCGGGAGCTGGCGCGCGGATTCGCCGCACAGTGGGTCCCCTCCACGATCTGGCCGGAGATGATCGCCATCCTGCAAGAGCACCGTCAGCGCGGAGATCTCACGGTCTTGATCTCCGCCAGCCCGGAGCCTTACATCGCGGAAATCGGCCGCATCCTCGGCTTCGATCTCACTCTCGGCACGCAAATGGAATTTCCCGCGCAGGGCCTGCCTCTGTTCCCGGATCTCATCAATAACAAGGGCTGGGCGAAGGTGGAGCGCTTGCGGAAAGTACTAGATTCATCGTACTTTAGCGAAGGCCGGTTGCATCACGCGCACGGCTATACCGACAGCACGGCGGACTTGCCGATGCTGACCTTGTGCCAGGAGGCCACTGTGGTGAATCCCTCGCCACGCCTGCGGGAAATCGCGGAGCAACACGGTTGGAGTATCTTGTCGCTGCCGCGCCCGTGGAAAAACAAATTGCATCGTTATTGGCAACGGCTGAAGTACGTTTCCGGTTGCTAGCGATTCCGCGCTTTTCACCACCGCCCGGCGTGTTATGATGATTTCCATGGAAACGAGATGGCGCGTCGCCAGTTTGCAATGGCAGCATCGGGAATACTCTTCCGCAGAAGCATTCTGGCAGGAGCTGGCGTGGCAGATCCGCATCGCCCGCGAGGACTACGCGGCGCAGTTGGTGGTGTTGCCGGAATATGTCGGCGCGGGGATGCCGGGTGCCTGGCCGTCTGAAGAAGAGTGGTCGCGCCGCCTGGCGGAATGCGCTTCCTTGCACGGCCTCTGGATCGTCGGCGGTTCGTTTCCCTTGGCCACCCCGCAAGGGTTGTTGAATCGTTGCTTGGTGGTGGGGCCGGAGGGTCAGAAATTCTCCCAGGACAAGCTGCACATTACGCCCTGGGAGGCGGACACCTGGCAGATGACCGGTGGAAATCAGTGTCTGGTGATCGATGCAGGCCCCTGCAAGATCGCCGTGGCGATTTGTTATGATGTGGAATTTCCGGAGCAAGTCCGTGCGCTGGCCGATGCCGGGGCCGAAGTGCTCTGTGTGCCGTATTGCACCGATGATGCCAACGGCCACCATCGCGTTACCCGTTGCGCCCTCGCGCGTGCCGTCGAAAATACGATGTACGTAGTAACTGCCGGCGGTGTGGGCTCCCTCTGCCATCGCGAGGGTTTCGCGCATCATTTCGCGGAGTCGGTGATCGCTACGCCCTGCGATGTCGGATTTCCCGCCGATGGCATTCTCGCGCGCGCCCTGCCGGGTCAGGCACAGTGTCTCGTGGCGGATCTTGATTTGGCGCTTCTGCGGAAAAAACGCACCTCAGGCACGGTGCTGCCCCTGCGCGACCTGAGGCGCGATCTTTTTCCCACTTCGATCGCCGTGAAATGAGCTGCGTTTTCTCAACGCCACTGCTCCTGCCACGTGCGGAATTCCCCCGGGCGCAGGCGATGACGTGCGATGCTGCCTTCATGGAGGCTGCTGAGCTCTTCCTCCACTTCCAAAATCAAACGCTCGCGTTCTGCGCTCGGTGCCATCGTGCTCGCTTGTTGGGCGATCCAGCGCGCGGCTTGTCCTTTGTCCATCGGGGCTAGGACCACACTGCGCGTCAGTTCACCGATCTGCGTGCGATAGCGCAAACGGAAAGGATCCGGCTCGCCGATGGTTTGCAGGACCGCGCCGTATCGAGTGGCCGAACGACGATAGGCCCACAAAAACACATCGCGCAGATACTCGATGCGATTCAGCTCATACACGGCGATCAAGCCATTGACGTAATCCCTCTGCGGCACGTCCACGAAGGCGAGCGGGCAGAGATTTCTGCGGATGAGAGGAATGTTCGCCGCCAAGCGAGAAACGCGTTTGTTCACATCTTCAAAGGGCTGGAGATACGGAAAATGCACCATCGCAAAAAACGATTGCTCGTAGGGATCGCTGATCATTTCTGCCTTGGTGAGAATTTCTTCAAAATACTCCTCGATGCGTTGCGGCACATGCAGCGGTTGATAGACCGTGCCGGTGATGCCCACGCCACGACTGCGCACGCGGCCGCTGGCATTGCGATCAAACAACAAGTTGTCCGCAAGCACGGCGTGAAGATTGCAGATGGTGTAGCGATCGAACGCGATCTCGTCCGCTTGGTCCGCGAGCATTTCAATCGCGGCCTTGTGGTTCAAAATCATCTGCGTTTCCTCAAAGCGCTTGCCCTCCACCGCTTCCCCGATGGCGAGCAATCTCTCGGTCTCTAACAATGAGTAGGTATTTCCTTCCAACCGGCTGGAGTTCCACGATAGATCGATGAGCAAGCGATTCATCACCTGCCGCAGATAGGTCCCCGCTGGCAAATGAGAAATACCCACTTGTCCTAGCTTGGCGAGTTCCTCGCGCATGCTGGGCGTGAGGTAATACGTTTTGTTAGGGATGTAGGAGTGAAGAAAATCGGCATTGTAGGCTACGGGCCGCCGTTCTGCGATGGGGCGGTGGATGAGGGTGTGCACCTCTTGCGCCTCGGGACTAAGCGGAATGCGGTCGGACTCGGTTTTGTGGGGAATGAAGGGCGTTTCCTCCTCTCTGAGCACGAGTGTGGGCGCCATTTCCAGCCAAGCGGGAAAATAGCGTTTGCCCTTGGAGTGACCTCTGCTGCGGATGCGCTCTTCTTGTTCCAGTTGCCGCAAACGACGTTGCAAGGTGCGTGGTGGCAAGGGTGCGCTCAAGCTGTTGCGGATTTTTTCCACGCCAATGCCTGCGGGATGCAGGCTCACAATGGCTGCAATCGCTTCGAGTTCGGATGGTGAAATGGTTCGGGGCACGGCGGGATGTTATGTCGCAATCTGAAATTTTACGACAAAAAAATGAGTTTTCGCGACATTTTTCTTCTTTTTTGTCGCAAATATGTCTTTTAGTGTCGTAATTTTCCGCTTTTGCGACAGTTTTGTTTCGAGTAAATTGTAAAGTTTTGGTAAATGAGTTCGCCACGGCTCTGAGGATGCGCTTGGATGGCTGTGTATCAAGATGAGCACTGGAATTGGCAAACGTAGGATTTTGATGGTCGATGATGACCGGAAGCTCTGTGCTCTGGTGAAAGACTATCTCGATAGCATGGGCTTTGTCGTGGACTTGCGGCATTCGGGTACCGATGGCTTGAAACAGGCGCTCGCGGATTCTTACGATGCGCTGATTCTCGATGTGATGATGCCGGGCATGGATGGGATCGAGGTGCTGCGGGAGTTGCGGAAAAAATCCGATGTGCCGGTGCTGATGCTGACGGCGCTGGGCGAGGAGTCGGATCGGATCGTGGGTTTGGAAATCGGCGCGGATGACTATTTGCCGAAAACGTTTTCGTCGCGCGAGCTGCTGGCGCGTTTGCGGGCGGTGACGCGCCGCAGCCAACGCATCGCCGAGCAAGATGCTACGATGGATCTAGTAGATGGTGAGTTGCGAGTGAATGTGGCATCTCACAAGGTGAGTCTGGCGGGGGAGTCGGTTGATCTGACAGCGCTTGAATTTGCTCTGTTGGTGAGTTTACTCAAGGCGAAGGGGCGTGTAAAAACACGAGAGGCTCTGATCGAGGAGGTGTCGGAACGGCGTTTTGATGTGTTTGATCGCTCGATCGATGTGCACATTTCCAGTCTGCGCAAGAAGCTCGGCGATGATCCGCGCGAGCCGCGTTTTATCCGCACGATCCGCGGCGTGGGCTATACTTTGGGAGATCATCCACACGCATGAAATCGAAACGCTCCATTTCCCTGTTGTGGAAAATGCTGATCTGGCTGGTGCTGCATCTGGCCTTATTGGTGGCTGTGGTGTTGTTTTTTGGCTTATGGCAGTTCCGCTCGGGCTTGGATGTGCTGTTGCGCGGTCCTGCGGGAGATCGCCTGCGCCTCGCCGGGGAGCAGGTGGGCGGGCAGTTGCGGCAGCTATCGGTCGATGAGTGGGAACCAGTCATGAAATCATTCGCGCAGCAGCATGGCGTGACCTGTGACGTCTGGATGCCGCATGGTGAATGGGTGACGCATACACTCGGGGACGTACCGCCGGAAGTGATGCATCGGTTGAAAAATGATCGTGCCCCGCGTCCGCTCCAAGAGGGCCCCCGCAATCCTCCGGGCAAGCGCCCGCCGCCGGATCGTTTTGATCCCTTGGAGGAATTTGGTCCGCCAGATGGGGAAGGCCCGCCACGCCGCGGACCGAACGGGCCGGAAAGAAGAGGCATGCCACCGCCGGACAGAGGCCCTCCTCCGAACAACCGTGCGGGCGCTCTTTCCACGACGGAGTTCCAACCAGCGCGTCCGATTTTTTTCATGACGGACAAAAATCGCGATGCCTACTGGGCTGCGGTGCAGGTGCCGCTCCAGGGATGGACTGCGCCGGATCATGTCGTGTGGATCATTCGTTCGGAATCTCTGAGCGCGAATGGCTTGCTGTTTGATGTCACGCCATGGGTCATCGGCGGGGTTTCGTTGCTGCTGTTCAGCATCCTTTTTTGGGTGCCTTTCGCGCTCAGCATCACGCGCTATGTGGCGAAGTTGAAACAGGCGACCGATCAGATTGCGGATGGGCATTTCGACGTTAATCTTGACACCCAGCGCAGCGATGAACTGGGGAGTTTGGGCGGGGCGATCAGTGGCATGGCGGCGCGGATCGATCATTTGTTGAAAGGGCAAAAACGTTTCCTCGGCGATGTGGCGCATGAACTCTGTTCTCCACTCGCGCGGCTTCGCACCGGGTTGGGGATTCTGGAAGCACGATTGCCTGAGACCGAACAATCGCGTCTCGCCGCCATTGAGGAGGAAGCGACGGAGCTCGCGGAATTGATCGATGAAATCCTCGTCTTTTCCCGCGCCACCGCCGGCATGCAACAAGTGCGCGGCAGGCCTCTGGTTCTTCGCGATTTGGTCGATGAAGTCAGGGCGCGCGAGGCTCCGGAGCTCGCCATTGAGCAAGAGATCGATTCGGCACTCGTGGTCATGGGTGACAGCAAGCTGCTCAAGCGGGCCGTGGGCAATGCATTGCGCAATGCCCTGCGCTATGCGGGGGAACAGGCCCGCATTCGCATCCAGGCAGCGGCAGAGGGGAATGTCGTGCGCCTTGCCATCATGGATGACGGCCCCGGCGTGCCGGAGTCGGAAATCTCCCATCTTTTCGAGCCCTTCTATCGTCCCGATACCGCGCGCACACGGGAAACCGGAGGTGTGGGCCTGGGGCTGACCATCGTCAAAAGCTGCATTGAAGCCTGTGGCGGCAAGGTCAGCGCCCGCAATCATGCACCCAAGGGCTTCTGTGTGGAGATGACATTGCCGGCATCTCCGGCAAATCTACTACATTCATAGTAGAATATCAGTTTTTTCTCCCGGGCGACTTGGCACGGCGCATGCTTGATCATGATTGAGGCGGTTTTTGCCTGCATTCGCAGTCGTTTTTTCTATCGGAATCACATCGTTCGAGATTTTTTTTCAGTGAAAAACCATTGATAAATCAATGGTTTGAGGATAATGCGCAAAAAACTTCAAAAAAGGAGAGAAAAATCGTTGACGTTTTTTTGAAAATGAGTAGTCTTGCCCCGCCGCGGTGAAGTGCCCGGCACGTGAGAGACTCCTCAGTTGATCGCGACTTTATCGGAAGCC
>Ga0315909_10007957_pt1 | contig 11722 bp, 7 predicted proteins | sample LakEriMetagenome_11_FD_203527 | JGI IMG/M metagenome (GOLD analysis project Ga0315909, IMG submission 203527) | Freshwater fungal communities from buoy surface, Lake Erie, Ohio, United States - Buoy 2 MA125 | ecosystem: Environmental > Aquatic > Freshwater > Lake | place: USA: Lake Erie, Ohio...
TGGGCCGTCGCATTCCGCTGACCAACAGCCCGAACACCTTCATTTTGTTAGAAGACCTTGTCGCGCTGCATGCCTCCTCGCTGTTCCCCGGCGAAACCGTCACCTCCACCGGCGTCTTCCGCCTCACGCGCAATGGCGACATCACCGTGGACGAGGACAACACCAACGACCTCGCCGATGAAATGGAAGAGGTGCTCACCGCGCGGCGCTTTGCCGATACCGTGCGCGTGGAAATCCCGATCTCTTGTCCGCGCGAGCTCATCGCCATCATCCGCAGTGCCACGGGGGCGGGGCGTCAGGAAATCTACACGATTCCGCGTGGTCCGGTGGGGCTCTCCAGCCTGATGGATCTCGCGTTTCTGCCCGGCTTCCACACGCTGCGCGATGAGGATTGGCCCGCGCAGCATTCGCCCGACATCGCGCCCGGCGCCTCGATGTTCGAGGCCATCTCGCAAAAAGACCTGCTGCTGTTCCACCCGTATCAGTCCTTCGATCCCGTGCTGCGTTTGTTGGAAGAAGCCGCCGTCGATCCGCAGGTGCTGGCGATCAAACAAGTCCTCTACCGCACCGCGAAAAAATCACGCATCATCGATGCGCTCATCCTCGCCGCGCAGAATGGCAAACAAGTCACCGTGCTCGTCGAGCTCAAGGCCCGCTTCGATGAGGCGCGCAATCTGATGCGCGCGGATGAATTGCAAAACGCCGGCGTCACCATCGTCTATGGCGTCAAGGGCCTGAAAACCCACGCGAAAATCTGCCTCGTGGTGCGCCGTGAGGAGGGCTCGCTGCGGCGCTATGTCCACCTCGGCACCGGCAACTACAACGAGACCACGTCCAAGCTCTACACGGACATTTCCTACCTCACCTGCCGCCCTGACTACGGTCACGACGCGTCGCTGTTTTTCAACGCCCTCACTGGTCGCTCGAAGTTGCTGCGCTTCCGCCATCTGGTCCCGGCCCCCACGCAGATGAAGCCGCGTTTGTTAGAACTGATCGCTTCCGAGGCGGACCGCGCCAAGCTCGGCGAACCCGCCTGGATCATGGCGAAGGTGAATTCGCTGCAGGATCCCGACATCATCCAGGCGCTCTACAAAGCGTCCCAAGCCGGGGTGCAAATTTCTCTCAACATCCGCGGCGTCTGCTGCCTCAAGCCGAACGACAAGAAGTTTTCGAAAAACATCCGCGTCGTGTCCATCATCGATCGCTACCTGGAACACGCCCGCATTTTCGCCTTTCACCAGGGCGGTCAGAACGCCGTTTTCATCGCCTCGGCCGATTGGATGTCGCGCAATCTCGATCGCCGCATCGAACTGATGATCCCCATCGAAGATGCCGCGCTGAAACGCCGCCTCATCAGCATTCTCAAAAACTGCTTCGCCGACAACTGCAACGCCCATCTCATTCTGCCCACCGGGCTTTCCTCGCCCATCATGCCGGCCAAAGGCCAAAAGCCCTTCCGCGCGCAGTTGCACTTTTTCCGCGAAGCCAAACGCCTCGCCAAAGCCCGTGAACACGAGCGCTCGCTCACCTTCGAACCGCACACACCCAGTGCTTGACGCCGCTGCCGCGAAACGCTAGATGACTCTCATGGATACACCATCTCCTTATCAAACGCCGCATACGCAAATGCCACCGCAACCCCCGAGGGACGTGCCGGATGTGATGTTGCAGGAGCCCGGAGCCATCAAGACATTCGGTGTTTTGCACCTGGTGATCGCGGGCTACGGTATGTTGATGGGAATCATTAGTTTGGTGAGTACCGTCTTTTTCCAAGGCCTCTCGAAAAATCTCGCGACACCTCGCGGAGTCGCCGGTCCCTCGGGCGCGGAGCAGGAAATGGCGATGATGAGTTACATGAACGAGCTGAAGACCTACACCTATGCTTCTTTGGCATTTAGCTTCGCGCTTGCTGTCATGCTGATCATTGCTGGCATCGGTCTGCTGAAAGGCCGCGAAAAGGGCCGCGTGATGTCGATCCGTTATGCCTGGGCCTCGCTGGCGGCTAAGCTCGTCGGCATCGTGATGACAGTAGCCATCGTGATGCCTGCGACCAAGCGCATGACCGATACCCTCTATCAAGGGATGCCCGGAGGCATGGCCAATACCATGGGCTCTGTGATGCAATACTCCCAGCTCTTTGGCCTTCTGATTACCTGCACCTATCCGATCGTCGTGCTGGTGGTGATGAAAGGCCAGAAGATCAAGGAATACATGGCCGCACGTGCAGCGGCATAAGCCACTACGCCGTCACGGCGCCGCGGTCGTCATTGAGTCCGGATTTCTCGAGGAAATACTCATAGCCGCCCGAGTAGCGGGTGACGGTGCCGTTGTTGATGTGCAGCGTCGTTTCCGCGAGCGAGCGGATGAAGTGCACGTCGTGGGAAATGAACACCAAGGTGCCTTCGTAGCTTTTCAGCGCGGAAACGAGGGAGTCGATCGAGAGGATGTCAAGGTGTGTCGTCGGCTCGTCCATGAGCAGCAGGTTCGGCGGATTGACGAGGAATTTCACCAGGTTCAAACGCGATTTTTCGCCACCGGATAGCACGGGGATACGTTTTTCCACATCGGTGCGGCGGAACAGGAAGGAGCCGAGAATGGACCGTGCTTCGTCCTCGCGCAAGGTCGAGCAGGCGGACATCACTTCTTCGAGAACCGTGTTGTTTTCATTGAGCGACTCCGAGCGGTGCTGCGAGTAGTAGCCGAGCTTGGTGGCGTAGCCGACGTCGATCTTGCCGCCGTTGATGGGGAGCACCCCGGCGAGGATTTTCAGCAAGGTGGACTTACCCGCACCATTCGGGCCCACGAGCACGATCTTGTCGCCGCGTTCGATGGTGAGATCGAGGTCTTTGTAAATCTGCTTCGTGCCATAGGCCTGCGAGACTTTTTGCAGTTCGATGACTTTTTGGTTCGAGCGCGGTGGCTGCGGGAAGCTGAACTTGAATGCCTTGCGCGGGGCACGTGGTTTTTCGATGCGCTCGAATTTTTCGAGGAATTTTACCCGCGATTGCACCTGGGAGGCTTTCGATGTCACCTGGCGGAAGCGATCGATGAATTCCTGATGGCCTTCGATTTCCTTCTGCTGGTTGCGATACGCGGTGACGAGTTGCTCATACCGCTGTTCGCGTTGTTGCAGGTAGGCGGAGTAGTTTCCGGGATATGTGATGAGCTTGGCGGCATCAGGATCGATCTCCACCACGGATTCGACCAAGGCATCCATGAAATCGCGGTCGTGGGAAATCATCAGAATCGCTCCCGAGTAGTTGAGGAGGTAGCGTTGCAGCCAGAGCAGCGAGATGAGGTCGAGGTGGTTCGTCGGCTCGTCCAGCATCAACAAATCCGGTTCCATGACGAGCAGGCGGGCGAGGTAGGCGCGCATCACCCAGCCGCCGGAGTATTCGTGCGCGGGTTTGTGGAAATCTTCTTCCTTGAAGCCCAGGCCATTGAGGATTTTTTTCGCCTTTGGCTCCAGTTGGTAGCCGTTGAGGTGATTGAACTGATCCTGCGCCTTGGCATACTCGGGATCGGCGTGGTTGTCCTTGGCCTCGTGCTCGCGCATGGTGCGCAGCAGGCCTACCATCTCCGGTGTCACGCCCATGGCGATCTCGATCACCGTTTCATCGCCCGGCGAGCCGGCTTCCTGGGCGAGGTAGCCGGTGATGGCGTATTCATCGCGCTCGATGGTGCCCTCGTCCGGAGAATCTTCGTCCAAAATCATGCGAAACAACGTGGACTTGCCCGCGCCGTTCGGACCCACCAGCGCCACGCGCTCGCCCCAGTTGATGGTCATTTCGGCCTCGCGCAAAAGAGTGCGGCCGCCCAGTGTTTTGGTCAATTTGTGAACGGAAAGCATAGAACTGGCGAGACGGTGGCGAAGTTATCCAGACATTACAAGCCGTTTTGCCGACGGGAACGGATTTATTCCGCCCAACGCATGCGAAATTATGAAAAACGATCACGCGGACAAGGATAAATCCACTTGTCAGCGGCAGACGTGCTGGCACAATTGCTCCCCCATGATGTCACCTCACTCGCGCCGCGCCGGCGTTTTGTTGCCTGCTTTTTCTCCACGACGGGAGGGCGACCTCGGCATTGGCGATACGCGCGCACTCGCCGAGTGGATCCGCTGGGCGGCGGAGCATGAGGTGGGCTTCCTCCAACTCCTGCCCATCAATCAAACCGGTTCGGATGACAGCCCCTACAATGCCATTTCCTCGGTCGCGCTGGAGCCGCTCTACCTCACGATGGAAGTCGGGGACATTCCCGGACTGGAGGAATCCGATGTTGCCGCCGCCCGCGAGTCACTGGGGCGCGAAGTCACACATGCCCGGTTGGTGCAATATGCACGGGTGCGTGCTTGCAAAAACGATCTGCTGCGCGCGGCATTCGCACGCTTTCAGGCTGGTGATTTTTCGCACGAAAAAGAAGAACTGCGCACGTTCCAACGCGAGGAATCCTCATGGCTGAACGACTATACGTTGTTCCGCTGGTTGATGGATGCCGCGGGTGGCAGCGAGCGCTGGGATCTCTGGCCCGCCGCCTTCCGCACTCCGGCCTTGGCGCGCGAGTATTTTCATGAGGAGCGCAGCAAGCGCGGGGATGCCGTGCGGCAGGAGATCCTGTTTCATGCCTGGGTGCAGTGGCTGTGTTTCCGCCAATGGCGCGCGGTGCGCCGGCTCGCCGATGAACGGGGTGTGCAGCTCATGGGCGATATCCCCATCGGGATTTCCTATCACTCCGCGGATGTATTTTTCCAGCCGGAACAATTCGATCTCGAGTGGTTCGGCGGAGCGCCTCCGGAGACCATGTTCAAGCACGATCGTTTCATCCAGCAATGGGGGCAAAACTGGGGCGTGCCGCTTTATCGCTGGGACTTCATGGAGCAACAGGGCTATCCGTGGTGGAAACAACGCATCTGCAAGCTGACGGAAATTTTCCACATTTTCCGCATCGATCACATTCTCGGTTTCTATCGGATTTATGCCTTCCCGTGGCGGCCCACGCGGAATGATGAGTTTCTCGATCTCTCCCCGGAGGAAGCGAAACAGCTCACGGGCGGGCGACTGCCGCAATGGGCCTGGCGCGATGACGGGACGGAAGAGAATCGACGGGCGAATCGCGATGATGGCGATCGCCGCCTGCGCGCGGTGATCGAGGCCGCCGGTGGTGGTGAGGTGGTCGGCGAGGATCTGGGTTGCGTGCCGGACTATGTGCGCCCGCACCTCGAGTCGCTCGGCATCGCCGGCTTCCGCATTCCTCACTGGGATTCGGATCAGGGGCACGTGGTCGATGGCTCGCGTTATCCCGAGTGCTCGTTTGCCACCTTCGCCACCCACGATCACGATACGATTGCGGCGTTGTGGGAATCATTCCGCCTCAATGCCATCGGCGCTACTGCGAATGGCGAGGAACAGGCGTCAGGGCAATGGAACATCCGCATGATGGCGGAATTCGGCGGCATGGACATCGATACGGAAAATCCCCCGCCTTTCGATCATGACGTGCAATGGCACTTGCTTGATGGGCTGCTGGCCTGTCGCTCGCGCTACGCCGCCCTGATGATCACCGATTTGTTCGGCATGATCGATCGCTACAACAAGCCCGGCACCGTCGATCCGGAAAACTGGAGCTACCGCCTGCCATTTACGTTAGAAGAAATGGAGCAAGACCCAGAAAAACAACGCGACATCGAACGCCTCCGCGCGGCCATCCAGCGCTTCCGCCCACAGGGAAATGATGTGCTGGCAACAGGGATCGCCTCCTCGCAGGAAGAGGCGGTGCTGGACCTCATGCATTGAAATGCAACCAACAAAAAGCCCATGACAGTGTCATGGGCTTTTTTCATAAAGGGGGATGGCAACGAAGGCTTAGCGCGTTTTCAGGTGGAAGGAGGTGCGGTCGGTGCCGGATTCCTTGCGGGTGTGCAGGGACATTTCATCCATCTCGCTCATTGCATTGAGGCTGTCTTTGATCATTTTCTGATTGGCGGTGAAGTCGTCGGCGGCGGACTCGTTGCCTTCGAAAATGGCCTCTTTGTTTTCATCCACGGCCTTGAGCCAGTGATCCGCGCAGGCGCGCAGGGCATCGAACTTCACGCTCATGTAGGCCCCCGTTTTTCCCTCGCTGGAGGTGCCGGCTTGCTGGGCAAGGCCGACGGCATGGGTCTTGGAGGTGGAGGCGACGAACCATTTGTCATCGAGCGTCACCGAGGGCGCGAAGTCATCGGTGAACAAAGGACCGGCGAAGAACCAGGTGGTGAGGCCGTTGTCCTTGGAGCTCATGGGCTTGGGCATCGCCTGTTCGGCTTCCATCATGGCGCTGATTTGTTTCATGATGCTCTCGCCCGAGGCATTCATTTTTTCCCAGGCCGCGGTGAGTTTGGCGCGGTCTTTCACCGGCTTCACCCAGGACAAGCGCGGGAATTTCCCGGCTTTGACCAGCTCTTGCGGCACGTTGGGCAGCGGTGGCATTTCGCCTTTGAGATCGACCACCAGGGCGGACTCGTTGCCGAGGCCGTCGCTCATATCGACACTCATGGCCTGCCACATCTTGACGGTGTCATCGCTGAAATTTTCCTCAAACATCGTGAAGTATTGTTGGAAGGCATCGAAGCTGGGATTTTCCTCCACTTCCCAGGTGCTGACATTTTTGGCGATGGAGTAGGTGGTTTCCACCAGCGACTCGAGGTAGGCGTTGGCTTTGATGCCGTAGGCGGGATTGGAAGTCCAGTTGACAAAAATCGCGGTGTCTTTCGAGGCACCGAGCGCACCCATCTGATTTTTTGCTTCACTCTGGATATTGGGAGCATTGCTGCCGCCGAAGGTTTCCAGCTTGAAGCCTTCATCGAGCATGGCGACGGCACCAAAGGTGCTGAACTTCGTCATGCTGGTAAGTTCTTTTTCGCGCTCGCTGATCACATCGAGCAGTGCCTCGATCTCGCGGGTATCGACTTTGCCATTGCCGGCGATGGCATCGCGCAGTGCCTGGGCGATGGTGGCGATGCCGTTACCACTATTGAGTCCATCCAGCACCGACTTGTCACTGTAGGCGATGGCGACGGGATTTTTTTCCAGATAGGGATCGACGAATGCCAGCGCATCGGATGCCGCGAACGACTCCGAGGGCGTGGCCGCGAATTTTAGATCCTCCTTGCGGCTGCCGATGAAGAGCACCACATAATCATTCACCACACCGGTGACGGCGATGACGTTTTTCTCCGCGAGTGTTTTCCAGAGTTCCGCCTGCACGTCTTTTTCCAGCGTCTCATCCATGCGCTCGATGAGCGCCTGATCGGCTTGCAGGTCTTCCACGAGCTTTTTGCCCGTGATCTGATTGCCCTCGAAGCTTCTGCCGTCCACTTCGATTTTCACCTCCTCCGCGGAAGCTCCGACCATGGCGAGATTGGATGTCATGCCGGCGAATGCCTGGCGCACTTTTTCGCGGTTTTCGGGGGTGGTTTTGCAGCCGAGGAAAATCGGCGGCGTCTCCGATTTTTTGAGCAAGGCGAGGCCGCTCTGTGGATCTTTCACCATATTGAACATGGCTCCCTCCTCGCCTAACATTTCCAGATCCGGTTCCTCGCCTTTGAGCGAAGAAATGATCATGGTGGCTATGCTGCGGAATTGGAAGTAGTTCTGACGGTTGCTGAAGCGGACCAGATTGGCGGTCTGCTCACCGGTGGATTTTCCGGTGGCGAGGAACATTTCCTGTCCGACAAAATCGAGCGGAGTCAGGCCGCCGGTGCCATCGCCCTCGACGACATCATCCACGCCGGGGTTCTGCGACTTGAGGAAGCCGTAGAACTTGCTGCCTTTGAAGCGTTTCACCACTTCCGCGCCATTCTGCACGAGCACGAGTGTCTCCGTATCCTTCGGCAGCATTTGCGCGAAGCCGAGTTTGGAGGCACGGTCGACAGGAGCCAGTGTGACGGGCGGAACGGCAGGTGCCTCCGGCGTGACTTGTGGTGTGCCGGGCGCGCTGGGCGTTGGCGCTGTCACCGGAGTAGTGGCAGGTTTTCTGCAGGAAACGAAAGCCAGCGTAGTGGCGAGCGGAAGCGATAAGAGGAGTGATGTTTTCATGAATGCGGAGAGGAGGTTGGCGGAAAGTGGGCAGAGGGGCTATGAGAAAATCGTGGCTTTTTTCCGATCAGGGTTGATCGACTTGTCCGAGCGGGCGCACCCAGAAATTCCGGTATTCCATGGGATCGCCGTGGAATTGCAGGCGGATGGGGGCTTTTTCCGGATGGGTCTTCGGATAGGTCGCGAGTTTTTTGTGAGTGCTGGTACCGAGGAAGGCGCTGTGATTCTGCACCACCACGCCGTTGTGCATGACGGTTACGTGCGCGGGGGTTTTCACGACTTCTCCTTCATACACCGGAGGAGTGAAAATGATGTCGTAGCTCTGCCACTCGCCTTGCGGAGTGGTGGCATTGACGAGTGGCGGCATCATGCCGTAGAGCGAGGCAGCCTGGCCATCGGGATAAGTCTTGTTCTCGTGGCTTTGCAATACCTGGATTTCGTAGAGCCCCATGAGGAAAATGCCGCTGTTGCCGCCGCTCTGGCCATTGACCTTACGGCCCGCCGGACAACGCCATTCCGCGTGGAGCTGGATGGCTCCGAAGGACTCCTTGCTGACCAGATCTTTTTTCGCGGCGACCATGGCACCGTCCTTGATTTCCCAAGTAGGTGATTCCCAGGCATTGAGATTGGTGCCGTCGAACAATACGACCGCGTCGGCAGGGGGCTTGACAGAAACGGCTCCGGCATTTGTCACCATGCGAGGTTGCGGGCGCGTACCATCGTGCACCTCATAGGGCACGCCTGGCAGGATCGGATTTCCCGACTTCACACCAAAACCATCCGCCAACACCCATCCTGCGAGAGGCACCAACACTGCCGTTGCGATTGCACATTTCCATTTCATAGCAGCGCCAGTTAGGCGGAATACCATAAAATTTCAATGCAATAGTGCACAATTTTGTGAGGAAATCGTCATCTGCCGGGCAGCTGCCATACGTTTGGCGATTTGCTCTTGAGTTTGCATCCATAGTTCCGCAGTATCGGCGCTTGTCACGAAGCACCCATCGCATGAAACAACTGTTCTTCCGAATTGTCCCTTTCCTCGCTCTCGCAACCACCGCATGGGGGCAGGAGGTGCCCGCCTTGTTCAAGGACATTCTCAAGCCGGATCAGCCCGTGCGCGCGGAAATCATCGTGGTGCTGCCACCGCCGGAGATCGAAAAATACATCAGCAAGGTCGAGCAGACCGCGCAAAAAGACCCGGCATGGTTCACGGAGTATTCGAAAAATACCAATCCCGGCGTTCCCTTGCCCTATCACGAAAAACTCGGCCTGACCAAGCAGGAATACGATGAATACATCGCCCTGTGGGCCAAGCGTGAGTTCAAAGCCGCGCAGGAAATCACCTTGCTGCTGCGCAAAGGCTCCGAAGGCCGCTGGAACATCATCGCTTCTGGTGCCGCCGGTGCTATTTCCACCCTTCGTTATGCGGAAAAGGAGGACAACTGGAAATCACCCAATGGCATCCTGACACGGCTTCCCGATATCAATGCCGACCCCTCCAGCATTCTCGGAGCATGGACCGGCAAGGAGTGGCGCTTCGAAGAAGAGACCAGCCTGTCCAAGCTGAAGGAAAACGTCGCGATCGGCCTCACTGCGGACAAAAAGTATCATTTGATTGTCTATCGTGCGCAGGAATTGACGACGACCGGAACGCGTTTGCTCGATAAAAACCTCGTGGTGCGCGTGCCCGCGACCGCAGGTACGGCGATCAAAACCACCGCTCCGACCAAGCCCGCCACACCGAGCACGCCGAAAAAACGCTAATCCCTTCATGATCGCCACGCCCACCCTCCAGACCCGGCTGCAACGCAGGCGCTGGTGGGTTCGCTTGATTCTCATCGGCTTGTTTGCGTCGCCTGTTCTGTTTTTTCTGCTCAGCAATGCCTGGCTGCAAAGTGGCTGGGGCAGGGGATGGGTGGAACGGCAGATTTTTCAACGCACGCAAGTCCCCGTGCGCATCGGCGGCGCGGGCTGGCTGCCGGGAGGACAGGTGTGGATCGATGACCTGCGCGTGGTGCCTTCTCCATCCGCGCTCCCGCACGATGAGCCTCTGCTGCACATTCGCTGCCTGAGCATCCGCCCCGCGTGGAGTGCCTGGTGGCGTGGCTCGCGCAAAATTTCCGATGTCTGCCTCAGTGCGCCGCGCCTGCATGTGCCCCTGGAGCGCTGGAAAGAATGGATGCCCGCGCCGCAAGCTCCGCCAGCCACCTCGCCGCCCGCTGTCGCCGCCGCTAGTCCACCCGCCGCGCCTTCCGCTCCCAACTCGCCCGTCGCGGCACCAGAACCTTCCGCCGCTCCTCCCGCGCCTGCTCCTAGCGAAGAGGTGCCTTCCCCCACCGTCTGGCTGAAAATCACGGAGGGCAGCCTTACCGTGAGTCATCCCTCACAGTCGTTGCCTTTGCTGCAAATCGAGAACATCAGTACTGAGATGCCCATAGGCGGCGCACCGGCTTCCGGTCACCTGCAGTGCTCAGCCATCCGCTCGATGGAAGAAACGGTAAGCACCCTCGGCCGCATCGCCATTCGTTGGCAATACCCGCTGTGGGAGACCGATGGCACTGTTTTCTCCGCCGCTGATCTCAAGGCTCAGGCCAAAGTGCAAATCGCCCGCTTGCCCGGCTTGCCCTTTGCCGCTGTCATTTCCCAGGAAAAACAAGCTTGGCTTCATGAAAAAACTTCCCTGCAAGCGCAAGAAATCCAATCGCTGCACCGCATCAATGGATTTTTGTTAGGCTTGCAAACCTGGCAGGGCGAATCACTCTGCGAGGCCCAGCACCTCAGCCTGCCGGTGGGCGGAAAAGACCTGCGGTTTTTCCGCGCGCAATCGCGATTCGTGCTGCGCGGCGGCATGCTCCAGTGCGCGGACCTGCGGTTGTTAGGCGATGATTTCGGGTTGATGGGAAATGGACTTTGCACCCTGCGCGGCGACTGGCTGTGCCAGCTGCGATTGCTGGCTCCGCGTGTCACCGCGCAGGATTGGCGGCAACGCTGGGCAATCGTTTCTCCCCAGCAGCCACTGCCTTTCCAGACCCAGATCAGCGAGGACAGACCCTCGCTCGATTTCCTCTGCGGAGGAAATTTCGCACAACCCGGCATCTCCTTGGACCAAGGAAAAACCTGGCTTGATCCCCGCAACATCCGCACGCTCTTGCAGCAACCATTGACCCCACCCGCCCCATGAGAATCATCGCTGGATCCGCCGGCCGCATGGCCATCAAAGTGCCGCACGATGTCGCGCGGCCGACCACCGACTTTGTCCGCCAAGCGATGTTTTCCATCCTCGGCGAGCGCATCATCGATGCCCGCATGGCCGATCTGTTTGCTGGCTCGGGCGCGCTGGGACTGGAGGCGCTCAGCCGCGGGGCCAGTTCCTGTGTGTTTGTCGATGAAAGCCACCAAGCCACCAAAATCATCCGCCAGAATCTCGAAACCACGCGCCTGAGCGGCGGACGCGTGATGCAGTCGGAGGTGCTATCGTTTCTCAAAAAAGACCAACAGCGCTACGATCTGATCTTCGCCGATCCTCCCTACGCGAAACACCCGCTCGATACCGAGCACATCGGCAAGCTTTTCTCTTCGGGCCTGCTTTTGCCGCGCTTGGAAAAAGACGGCTTGTTCTATGCCGAGGTCGCGAAAGCTACCGC
>Ga0315909_10007960_pt1 | contig 11714 bp, 9 predicted proteins | sample LakEriMetagenome_11_FD_203527 | JGI IMG/M metagenome (GOLD analysis project Ga0315909, IMG submission 203527) | Freshwater fungal communities from buoy surface, Lake Erie, Ohio, United States - Buoy 2 MA125 | ecosystem: Environmental > Aquatic > Freshwater > Lake | place: USA: Lake Erie, Ohio...
AGCATTGGCTGGAAGATATACTTCTGGAACTGATCGCTCTCAAATGCCAATGGATGCTGCTCTTGAATATCGTATGCCTTGTTGATGAAGTCCGGATCACGGACATCTAGCTCGGCCAACTTCTGCCTAGCAACTGGCATCTGTTCAAGCATAGCGTCTTCTCGGTTAATCTGAGACTCATACATGTCCAAGTCTCTAGCGGCTTTCTTTAGCTCAAGCTGGGAAGCCCTGTCTTCGATGAGCGACTTTCTGTAATTTATCTCCTCCTGAAGACCTCTTTGCTCCTGACGCTTCCTCTCTTTAATCATAAAGTCTTCAGCTATCGTTGTAACTGGATAGTCTTCTTCTAGCTTTGAATAATCAAATCTGCCAACTGAAGGTTTATTTTGCCTAATCCGCATCTCCAAATCCATATTTCCAGTAGTAATATTGGGAATATAAGACTCATCAGGCTCTTGTCTGTATGATCTGTATCTTCTGTTTGCCATTTGATTTAGTAATTCCTAATGATTTACCTTATAGCTCTTGCGCCTTCAAGAATTGCCTTTAATGCAGCCTTGCCGCCTCTATAGATGCCTCTTCCAGTTGATTCTAATCCCCTTCGAATTTGCTCTGATATAAGTTCGTCTTTTTGTTTTGCAGTTAATTTTGAAAACGCTTCTTGGCTTGCTGGTGATTTCGCAATCTGCGGCAACGCAAATCCTCCAATATTGTATGGACTAATGCTTGAGAAATCCACTCCATAATCCGACATAGCTGGAGTCGTCATACCAAATCCCTGCTCAATAGGTCCAGCGGGTCTTTGATATGGCAACTGATATGATGGCATGTCAGAACCAACCGCTAATGGCGCTTCTGATGATGTCGGCGTGAATGAAGATGCTTCTGGATTGGAAATATTCTGCGCCTGCGTTTTAGCAATACGAGCCTTGGTCTTTTCATCAATCAATGCTCTAGCCTTACTCATTTCTTGATCTTCAAGGAACTTTCTTCTAGCTGAATAATTCTTGATTGAGCCTCCAGTCGCTTGGGCTGCTCTCATTAAATCCTCGGCTTGTTTTGTATTCCCAGAAGCCATTGCTTGGGCTGCGAGAGAATTGTAAAACTTATAGTCTTTTTGTGAGGTATTTAGTTTTTCTTTAGCTAAATTTCTTGCTTCTGAAACAGTTCTAAACTCATCCATCTTCGCCCTGTCAATCGCCTCCTGCTCCTGCCTAGTCTTGGGTGGTGCAAATCCGCGAGAAGCCAACTCGTCCTCGTATCTCTTTTGAAGTGCAGTATTGGCTCTTACTCCAGCATCGTAGATGAGATTCTGCTTTCTAACATCTTCAGCAGCCTTCGCCTCGGAACGCTGTTTCTCAAAACCTTGCATCCTCTTTAGAGTTTCTGCGCCAATCTTAACCTTTCCGCCTCCGGGAATATCTTGAAACTCGTCAGCCTTTGTTGGCAGCTTGTAGTCTCTAGGAGCGAGGCTTCTGTTAATAGCGGTTCTTTCTGCTAACGCTTGCTGCGCTCTAGCAGGCTCTTCAGCTTTCATCCTTTCAGCGCCTCTCTCGCGCCAATCAGCACCCAGCGTTCTAGCAGTGTGCATCTTGGAGAGCTTCATCTTCTCCGATTCACTCAATGGCTTTCCTTGCGCGTCAGTTCCCTCGACGAGCTTCCGCTTCTCTTCCTCTGTAAATGTAGCCTTTCGTGAAGGGATTGTTGCCATATCTTTAGTCGTTTATTGTTTAACAGTAATTGTGGAGAATTAAAGAATTATATTGAATTGTAATAAGACGATAGTAAGACATTCTCGTTGAAACTCACGCCACCACCATAGAGTTTCGATGCAGTTGAGCCTCCGGTCCCTCCTACGGTCATTAACACTTTCCCATTAGGTAATAAATTCATAAAACTTCCAACTCCAGTTTGCGACGATGTTGAAATTGTATCGAATATAGGATCGTATAAACGCAATCCACTACTGGTTAGTATTAATATTTTCCCATTTTGAATTAATGTAAAATGGGAAACTCCACTTATTGTTACTGAAGATGTAACAGCTACATCTAAATCTGGATAATATATTTTAATAGCAGAATCTGAAATAATTAAAACCCTTTCATCTGGAAGTAATTCAGCTTTACTGCCTGGTGACATTGTTACATTTGCGTTTGATAATGTATTTGTTGTTGGATTAAAAATAATAGCTGATCCTGATACTGTCGCACAAAAAACTCTTCCATCTGCCATCAGTATTCCATTATTGCACCCAATAGTAAATGTCCCGCTTACTGTTGTTAATGTATTTGCTGCTGGATTGTAAATTCTTGCAGATTCCCCAGCGGAGAAATTTCCGGGAATACAATATACATTACCATTAGGCAATAACACAGCCTTAAAATTCTTGGAAGTAGGGAAACTGCCGCTAGGAGTTGTTACGCCGCTGCCCGGATCAAATATTCTAGCCGTCCCGCCAACGTTTGGAACCATGTAAATTTTTCCATTTTTCAATAATACACCACCAGTGTATCCAAAGCTGTCATACCCTGATGTATTTATGCTAATAAATGTATTGGTTGATGAGTTATAGATTCTATCCGCAGTGCTTCCATTTGGAATGCAAAAAACATAATATACTCCACTCCGATAATACAATATTCCTCCAACCGAATTTGCGTCTGCATTAACACCACCACCTGTAAATGAAGTTGTATCAGGAACGGACGCTACAGCTATCGTAGCTTCCATTGAATTTTTATATGAATTCCAAAATGACGGTCCAATTAACTTCCAATTTAATTGGTCGTAAGGCTGTCCACCGCATGTTCTAGCTGCAAACATATTTATACGCCGTAATTTTGACCAACAACAGAACCATTCCACACCCCTATTGGAGATGTAAAAGCAAATACATCATAAGTATTTGGAACGGATGATTGCGTTGGAGCAGTTCCACCCGGCCAAAATACACTTCCACTCGGCCAATTAACAGTTCCTCCGCCACCAAGAGGTTGCCGCAATACTAGCAAAAATGATTTTCCAATAGTTGCTGTTGGAAATGTAAGCGTTACTGCTGAAGATGGAAGGGTTAAAACCTGTATAGACCCAGTTGTGAATGAGATTGTATATGTGCTTGTAGTTATTGTTGTTGTATTTACTTCTTCTGTATATCCATCAGTAAATGTTCCATTCTGAATTGTTGCAGATGTAAATGTCTTTGATCCAGTAACAACTTGAAGCGTATCTGTTGTAACAACATTTGTTGGAGTTGGTCCAGTAGCTCCTGTCGCGCCTATTCCAGTAGCACCCGTTGCGCCTAGACCAGTCGCTCCTTGCTCTCCTGTCGCTCCCTGTATTCCTGTTGATCCGGTTGCGCCCTGTATTCCTATTACACCTGTAGCTCCCGTAGAACCAATACCAGTTGCGCCCTGACCTCCGGTAGCACCCTGAACTCCAGTAGCACCTTGAGGCCCGGTGGCCCCTTGAATGCCTTGCTGCGTCAATATAAATAGAAGATTACTGGAATTTGCAAAGTTTGAACTTCCGTTTCCTCCACTGCTAACCAATGTAACTGGAAGCTCTATGTAGTTATTCGGTATATTTACTGGAGTTCCCGAAACTGTCCATTTCTGAAAACTGTTTGAGTCTGATTTTTCTTGAATTACAAACTGATTTGAAATTCCTAACAATTGCAAAAACAAATCAATATCTTCAGAGCTTGCTGTTGTATGAGATATGGCTACTTGCGTTGCGCTTGTTTGAGTTGCGTTATTCCAATACAAAGTTCCCGCAGTTGGGAATCCTGATGTCTTTGTCGTGTCTGCGGTATATCCGTAAAAGGCATTCGTGTATCCGTTCAACCCTGTTGCACCTGTAGCTCCATTGCTTCCAGAAACACCAGTTGCACCTGTAGCTCCACTTGCTCCTGTCGATCCTGCGACTCCCGCTGATCCGCTTGCTCCAGTTGCTCCTGTCGAACCTGCGCCAGTAGCGCCAGCAGCTCCAGTGGCTCCAGTTGCCCCAACAGTTGAAGCTGGTCCGGGAGGTCCAGCGGGACCAGTTGCGCCAGTGGCTCCTAAACTCCCAGTGGCTCCTGCTGAACCAGACGGTCCTTTGATTTGTCCAATATTATTCCAGATCACACCATTCCAAGAAAAACCATCCCCGCCTTGATCTGTTACGATATAAATATCCCCAACAGCTGGACTTCCGGGAAGATTTGAAATAGATGGAACTGTTCCTAAAAGTCTAACGCCTGATCCAGTAGCTCCAGTAGCTCCCAGCAATCCAGTTGATCCAGTAAGACCAGTTGCTCCAATTCCAGTTGCCCCTATAGGTCCAGTTGTGCCTTGCTGTCCGGTTGCGCCCTGTGATCCAGTTGCACCTTGAGGCCCAGTAAGACCCGTTGCTCCAATCCCTGTAGCGCCTTGCGGTCCGGTGGCTCCTGTTGCTCCATCCAGTCCAGTTGATCCTGTAATCCCGGTAGCTCCACTGGCTCCAATCCCAGTCGCCCCACTAGCTCCAATTCCAGTAGCTCCTTGCGGCCCAGTTGCTCCTTGTGCGCCAACAGCATATAATGATGATACCGTTAGATCGTTAATGATTACAAATTCACGAACTCCTTCGTTTTGTCCGATTGGAGTGTTAGATAATTCAAATCTACCAGACAATACCATTTGAGTGATATTATCTTTAGTTCTTTTTAGATACCACTTCTTGTTTGAGATAACGCCAATCTGAGATGTCTGCGCGTCTGTAAGCGTTAAATTAACGATTCTAGTCCCAACGATAGCCGAAGTAAGCGGGAAGATAATCTCTGAAGGAAACTCGTTAAGGATAATCCCAGCTTCAAATGTGAAGTCTGAAATCGTGTTTGTGAAGTTTAATGATAATGCAAAATCAGTTCCGACTACTGCTTGAATATCTAACTCTCCGGGGGTTTGTGAAAAAGTAGGCATAATTTATCTTCCGGGCCAAAGGTTTTCAAACTGCATTGCAGCCCTATCAATGTTTAGTTTCCATTGCGATCCTCCGCGAACCTCTCGGTTTTCTCCGTTTAGTAATTGCAATGCTTTCATAAAATACATTTCAGAGCGTTCCATATCACCTTCGTCTTCCCATTTCAAGGACATCAGCATGTTCTTGAGTGCGCCAAGGTTTGATACGATAACTTCGTCTGTATCGTAAACACATGGAACGAATCGAATCTTGCAGAGAACATCTAGGTAATCAACTGTAGGTTCGTTAGGAACAGCATAGCGATGATAGCTAGCAGTTGTTTCTGTTGCCTCGTATGAGCCGATCTGCTCTTCGTTTACTCCGCTGACTGCATACAGGTTCACATTACCAGCAGTCATTGGCTTGCTGAAAAATGTAATTGGCCCCTTAAATACTTGAGCGTTTGTTGCAGTCGGATTTGCAAGCGTTACTTGGATTGTTACATCATTGTTGTTTGCATCCTTACCCTTAATAACAACCGCTTCTCCAGCATCGCTTGCATTCTCGATCTCCAGCTTGATCGTGTATGTTTCGTATGTCGTGTTAGCGAATGTGACAAATCCATCCCCAAGATCGTCAAAGAATGTTTCGTTGTAGCCGTATCTAGGCCAATACGAAGCTGTCCACAAATCAGAGATAGGATTGAGATAAGAAAACCAGCCGTTGCGAATCTTAATAGGTCCAGTAGCCCAGCTATCCGTTCCTGTATTCTTATGCCATTTGGCAGCAAGCGCGGAAACGAATCTGCGGGGTAGCGTAATCATTCCATCAGGCGAGTAGAAACGAACAGGAAGAATAGTGCCGTTCCACTTCCCGCTGTTAATCAATCTTTCCTGCGCGAGATTAAGATATGAATTAAAGCGATCTATACTAGACTGGCTATCTATAGATGGGACGATAGCTGAATATAGTTGCGATCTTGCTTCTGCTAAAGTGATTCGCATTAGTATTTATTATTTTTTAAATTGCGGAGGAATGTATGGCTTGTTTGGATCGCCACCCATTTCATTCATATATTTATTATAGGCTTCAGCGCCACCCATTCTCTTTACTTCTGCTGATTTTTGTTCTGCTGCCCATTGCGGCAGATTTGTCTTAAAAAGATTTGCTTGCCTTCTGGCTTCTGCCGCCGCTCGCTCTTCCTCTAGCTTGCGTTGCTCTGCAAGTCTTAAACGCTCTTGAGTCGCTGCGCTTAATTGTGGTCCCGGTGTTCCTTGAGTAATTACTGGAGTGCTTCCTCCAAGCCTTTGATACGATGAAGATATTGATGTCGCAGGTGTAGTTGCCATAATTTAATTATATTTATATGTTAAGCTGGAAAAGTAAATAATAAAATGCTTCTGCGTTTATGGTGTTGGTCCTGTAGCTCCGCAGTCTGTAGTTTGCATCCACTCTAGGACTCCATCAACATATCCTAGAACGAATGTTCCAGTGCTTGCTGGCGCACCTAATGTTGTCCAATTCCCAAGGTCTGGATCATAGAATATTAAAGATTTAGTGCTTGCAACAATCCAACTTGGAACGCCATCGGTAATTGTTAATATGCCATCTGTTAGTGGCTTGGGAAATGTTATCCAATCTACACCATCGTAATAAAGCATGTCTCCTTGATCTCCGGGGACAAGCTCTCCGGGAGGACCTTGCGGACCCTGAACGCCACCTCCAAGCCCATCGCTTCCGCCGCCTTGAACTCCATTTACTCCAGCGTAATCAGTTATACTTCCCTGAAAACCACGAGAACCTTCATTTGGTTTACCACCGAATCCAAATAATCCTTCATTCTTTGGAGGTAATGGTTGTGGTTGATATTTATAATCGTCTGTCATTTCAATGTAACATATCCAGTTCTCTTGAACCAAATTCCTGCTCTATAGTATTCAACATCGCTAAAAATAACTCTTTCTAATCCTATCTGAGCTTGATATGAAGACCTTGATGGGATTGATGCTGGAAATGAAATTGTTTCACTCAATCCAGAATATCTCATATCATGTGCGTCTGCTGTAATTGGGCCAATAGTTAATGAATTTGTTAAAACATCTCCAAAATTAAATGAAAACAAAGACCCGTTAAATGATACATTCTGAGTTGATATTTGAAAGATTGGATCAGGCGCTGGCTGAGATGAATAAAATGTTGTAACAATTCTAATTGATGTTGGAATACTTAATGCTGGTCTTAAATTTGGCTGCACAGAAACATATTTATTTATGCCCGTAGCATACTCGCTTTCATCAATACTAATTGGATACCTGCCAAAACCAAGATTGAGTGACCGCACAACAACCGAATCAAGAATAGCCGGGAATGTGAACTGCTGAGTTTTATACTCAGTTCTAGTTGGCGGAAGATTCGCCATCCTGCTTGTGATCCTAAGTGTCTTCCATTGGTCAATCGGCCTGTCGTTTGATGTTAAAACGAGCGGTGGAGCAACATACGGAGTATTGTGATCTATTACAGTTCTCTCGTTTATTACTACGACATTAAGCTGCTCGTCCAAATCGTATGTCGTAAGCTCTGGGTATGATGAAACTGTAACTGTTTCTCTTTTAGCTTTAGCTTCATCAATCGCGCTGATTTGATCCTGCAATACGAGTTTCCCGCCAGTAGGAGTTGCACTTGGAGATACAATGCTTTGAGATACGGTTGCTGGAACCTGACCAACCGCACTATCTACAAGCGAAGTTGTTTCAAGAGATGTAGGCCCGCTAGATTCAACCGTTGCTTTTCTACTTCTTACTGAATCTATAGGCTCTACTTGAGATGAAATAACAGTAAGTGATACATTATCAGGAAGCGTCCCAGATGGAACAATTGTCTCTGTCGTTGTTTTTGTTCCAAGCAGCCCCTCTCCAGACTGACCGCCTATAAGAGTTGGAGTTGATGCTAGTTCTGTATTTCTTTTTACCGCTTTTCCACTGTCAATCTGTTTTACTTCGCTTGAAAGAATTATTGAATCTGGAGAGTCTGGAGTTTCTGTTGGAGATACAATTGATTCCGTTACAATTAAATCCCCCAACAATTTACCATCTTTACTAAATTGACTAAGAGTTGTTGGACCAGTTGCAGTAATTGTTGTTCTCTTGCTCTTTGAGGAGTCTATTGGATCAACAACAGAAGAAACGATTGTTTGAGATAGCGAATCAGGAGCTGTTCCGGCAGCAACTATTTCTTCTAGTATTTCAGTTTCCCCTAAAAGACCTTCTTTCTTTTGACCCCCAGAAAGAGTTGTTGGACCTATTGATGTAATTGTGACTTTCCTGCTTTTTGCGGAATCAATAGGTTCAATTACGGAAGAAACAATAGTTTGACTTAATGCGTCAGGTTGCGTTCCTGCTGCGACAATCGACTCATCAACAGATGTCTCTCCAAGTAATCCCTCTTTCTTTTGTCCCCCTGAAAGAGATGTTGGTCCGGCTGATGTAACAGTAATCTTCCTACTTCTGACCGAATCTATCGGCTCAACTTGCGATGAAAGAATTGAAATAGATAGGGCATCTGCCGATGCCCCTGCCGCAACAATGCTTTCTGTTGTTGATTTATTTCCAAGCAGTCCCTGTTCGTTCTGATTTCCTAAAAGTGTTGGGGTGCTATTAAGAACCACATTCCGCTTAATAGCTTTTCCAGAATCGACCTGCCTTACCTCGCTAGAGAGAATAGTCGAGCTTACTGAATCTGGATTTGAATTAGGAGCGACAACGCTTTCTGTTGATGTAATATCTCCAAGCAGTTTCCCGTCCTTGCTTTTCTGTGCAAGGCTTGTTGGACCGCTTGCAGTCGTTGTCCGTTTCCTAGCTTTTGTTGCCGTATATTGTTCAACAACAGATGAAACAATTGTTGTAGATAACGCATCAGGGCTTGTTGATGGATCAACAATGTCGTCAGTCGTAACAGTCTCTCCAAGCAATCCTTCTTTATTTTCTTTAATCTGAAGCAGCGCGTGATCTTGAACCGTTGCCGTTGTCTTTACTCCCTTACCAGTTTCTACCTGCTCTACCTGCGATTGGGTAACAAGAAGCCCGTCTGCGGTTGGAGGAGTATTCGGAGGAACAGTCTGAACGATTACAGTCTCCAAGTCTCCTCGCTCGTTGTAGCGTCTCGTTGGAACGGCTGGTCCCGGCAGCGTCTCGTAGACTCGCGTTACAGTAATATATTTAGAATCTAGCTCGCCTTCGTTTCTGACAGCTTCCTCGTCAACCAGCAATGCGCCGGGGAATAGCGGATCAGGCGTTCCGTCTAGCAGTGGAGCGTATGTCTCTCTCGGAACGATGTATGTCCTGATGTAGATCGGATGCTCTTGCGATCCTGCGCTATACTTAATTGCGTAGTTGTAGCTGTCTTGATTAACGCGATCATTAACCCAGATTCGCTTTACCCATTGCCCGTCTTCGCTGGTCGGTTGCTGGTAAACTAGCTTATGCTCTGGGAAGCTGCCTTGATTTGGAGCGTGAGAAACATCTTTCCAAAGAACTCCGTATTCTAGCGGTTGATAGTCTCCCTTCCACGCATTGACAACCTCCGAGATAACAACATCGTCTATTACTGGAGTTGGAAATGATTCGATCCCCTTTGCTGGCGCGGGGTTCATAGCGTTTGTTGTCTTGATCGGCTGCATAAATCGGGAACTATATTATTATCAATAGTGTTGTTCAACAATAATCTACTGTTTGCTATCTTCCGCGCTAACAGCTTCCCACTTTCCGAGCGGACATCTTTCTGTTGCCATGCGGAGTTTCGCCCAAGTGCTGCATCCGCATTTGCGACAGCGGCCGGTGTTGTTGAGAGCAGCGGCGTCCCACTCAGGACAGTCGCGGCAGGTCGCTTCGCGGGCGGCGAGGATTTCCGGCGGGGTGGTGGAAAAGCCGTAGCGAGCGAAGCGGTGGGCGGCGTTCCCTGCTTGTTTTACTTCATTTAAAAAGTGTGCAAGCCTGTTATTTAGCATGACACTTTGCAAATGTGGTTGGCTCCTAATGCCGAGCAAAGTGCTGCATCGGTGGTTCCTAATATCACTACCTCATACCCAGTATAATAATATGTCCTCACATTTGTTCCATTAGGGTAGTCTGGGTGGAAATTTGGCGGGAATCCCAAATCCCAATACGACAAATAAGGCGCGCCTTGGTATCCGCCGTAATCCTTCGCCCATACAATGGAGGGCTTGCCGTCGAAATCGCCTTCAACATAAAGTGACAAAATGTCGGTATCCATTTGCAGCGTGGTTGGTATTCTAAGAACTTCCCAACAATAAGAAGGCAGCGGCGGGACTTCTCCACAATCACATCCCCCACAACAACTGCAACTCGCCTTCCCGTCCTTCAATACAACCTTACCAGCGTCTAGTGCGATATTAGCCATTTAGTATTTCTCCGCAAGTCCTGTCAGTTGGTCAACATTGTAGTAAATCTTTCGCAAAAAGCAATCAGCTCTAGCGAGTGCAATGCAGATATGCTTGTCTTGAGCCTTTAGCGTTCTTCCGAAGATGTCGATTTTCCACCCGTGTTTTGTCGAAGGATTATCCGAAATGACCGTCATTCCGTCAAATCTAACCTTCAGTATTCCATCGTGGCAGAATGTTGTATTCGGTCTATCGTAGATGCAGTCGAAGGCATAGAGGCAAGTTTCGACAACAGACTCCTTGTGTATTCCGTTTGCAATAGCGTTAGGAGAGCTTTGATTGCCGATGAATAGGTCAGAACCCGCAATAGCAGTTGCGACATCATACAGGTCATTTGTGGGCAAATATTCGATATTCCCGAATAGCGAACAGAAGTCTTGATGCTCTTCCGGTAGTCCAACGAATACCATATTCTCTCCTAGTTCGCTGACTAGCTTCTTCCACGGAAAGAACTCTCCGTGCCACCTAGCCCCACGGCTTACGACGATCTTGCCTTTCGTTGCAGGATTCTTCTCGTCAATCTGCATCCACGGCTTGGACAAGTCGATCTTAACTCCCATCCATCTCGCTACCCGGTTAGCGATAGTGTCCCCGTAGATCATTCCTCCGTTGCGATAGGTGGAAAGATCGAAGTCGATATTTTCGTCTTCATGCTTCTTGACCTCGATACCCTGCGATTCGATCAGCCTCTTGAATGCGTCAATACGATTGACGATTGGCTTCGTCCACGGACGATCATCGACATAAAGGTTCGTTACACCTAATGCCTTCATCGTCGGAATGGAGTAGATAATATCTCCGATGCACCCAGAATGAAATGCGTTCACCGAGTTATTGTTGAACAATACTGTGACAAATTCAACTCTATTTTTGTCACAAGACTCTTGACGCTTGTTGAAAATAGTGTATTGTGTTTTCATCTTTCTTGAATCGGAAAAGGATTCTGGATGCAAATTTTCACCCGCCCGAAAATACCCGTCTTGATACTTTTCCTATCAAGGCGGGTTTTTCATTCAGTATGAAGCGAGAGCAGTTCCCTAGAGTGAGCCTAAAGATGAGCGTAGCACGGCAGGTTCTATCCCTGACTACGGAACTACCTGAAAAGGACTCCCGTGTGAAGGAGAGGCGTTGGGAGGGCTAACAGACTACCAACTTAATGCGTTCTGTCCGCAAGGACTAGAAACTGCGAATCAAACTGGCTCTCGCCGCAAGGCGTAAACTAAAGTAAGGCTAGGCTAAGGACGACCTCTAGGCCGCGTGATTCATAAATACATACGAACGGCTCCAAGCGAGAAAGTGATATGTTGTTTAAGCAGTTTCCCCTATGTGGGAACTG
>Ga0315909_10007962_pt1 | contig 11709 bp, 19 predicted proteins | sample LakEriMetagenome_11_FD_203527 | JGI IMG/M metagenome (GOLD analysis project Ga0315909, IMG submission 203527) | Freshwater fungal communities from buoy surface, Lake Erie, Ohio, United States - Buoy 2 MA125 | ecosystem: Environmental > Aquatic > Freshwater > Lake | place: USA: Lake Erie, Ohio...
TACATGGTCAATTGCCAAGTACGACAACACGATGGCCGCCTTGATGAAGAACGCGCAGGGCCAAGTGATCGTCGCCCGCATTCAAGGCTATGTCCCGCAGAAAATCAGCACGCCGGACATGGATTCGATCATCAACGGCTACACCAACACGGCAGACGCGACCGCCTACAGCTACATGCTGGGCGGGCATGCCATGTACGTCATCAGTTTCCCGTCTGCTGGCTATACGTGGATGTATGACGGCTCGACGGGTTTCTGGTCATCGCTCAAATCCTACGGGCTGACCCGGTATCGCGGCGAATTTGCGTTTCCCTTCCTCTCTGCAATTGTGGTTGCGGATTACAACGTCGGGCGTTTGTATCGTCTGAGTCCGACTGCGCAGACCGACAATGGCGACACGATAGAGCGCGAAGTCATCGGAGAGACAATCCGTGCGACGGATGGCGACTTCATCAACATCAACACCTTGCGTTTGGATTGCGAGGTTGGGCAAGGATTGACGAGCGGGCAGGGCAGCAACCCGCAGATCGCTTTGTCGATCAGCCGGGACAACGGCAAGACCTGGGGGCCCGACATGTGGAAAGACCTCGGGGCCATCGGTGAGTACAAGACCCGGGTGGAGTGGCGCAGGCTCGGAAGTCCTCGCGTGTTCACTCCCAAGATTCGCCTTACTGACCCCGTGCCGATCACGTTGGTGTCGGCCTCTGTGAACCCGGTGAACTAATGGCGCTCTTGAATCAGCCTCCACAAGGCGCGGTCGTGAACCGGGACGGCACGGCCACGCCCGGGTGGAGTCCGTTCTTCTCGGCAATCTTTGCGCTGCTTACGGCGATGACGCAGAGCGGGACCACGGCGCAAAGACCGACCACTTTGCTCTGGACGGGGCGCATGTATTACGACACGACTCTTGGACTCCCTATTTTCTACCAGGGGCCGGGATGGGTTAAGGCAGACGGAACGGCAGCATAAGGAGCGAGACATGATTGATATGGCGACGGGCGCATCATTGCTACAAGCGGGCAGTTCGATCCTTGGCGGAATCATGGGATCAAACGCTGGCGGGCGGGCGTCTCAAGCGCAAATTGATGCCGCAAACATCGCCGCCGGAAATCAGGCTTGGGCAACCGAACAAGCGCAACGCGCATTCGCGCCCTATTCCAAGACCGGCGAGGTTGCAAACAAGCGTTTGTCGGTGCTTCTTGGCCTGGACAGAGGCGGCACTGCTGGCGGTGGAAAAGATTATCTGAACGCGCCCATGTCGCTTGAGCAGTTCATGGCGCAATACGACCAACCGCAAAATCGTAGCTGGTTCGGGCATGAGCAGTCCAACATCCGGCGAGGTTACGACCAATATCTGGCGGGATTGCCGACCGCCGACGCAGCGCCGGATGCGGAGTACGGATCGCTGACTCGTTTGTTTACCAACGATGATTTGAACGCTGATCCGGTGTATCAGTCAGGATTGCAATTCGGTCTTGATCAGGGCACGCGAGGCATCAACGAGCGAGCCATTGCCAACGGTGGATACGACAGCGGCGCCACGCTCAAAGCATTGACCCGGTTTGGAAATGATTACGGCAGCACAAAGGCGGGCGAGTCGTACAACCGATTTACCGGGCGGCAGAATCAGAAATACAACATGCTGTCCGGTCAGCAGGCGATGGGCATAAACGCAGCAAGCGGCAGCAGCAATGCCGCGATGGCAGGAACGGCGGCGCAAAACAATCTGATCACGGATGCGGCAAATGCCAGGGCCGCAGGGATCGTCGGTGGTGCCAATAGCATGGCGCAAGGTTTTGGAGGCATTGGGACGGCGATTCAGGGCTACCAGAACAATCAGATTCTCAATCGACTGCTCAATCGAGGCGGTGGGAGTGGTGGATACAACATGGCCGACGTAAGCGGAATGTTCTCGGGGATCTGAAATGCCCATCAATCCAAACATCATTCTTGGCATCAAGCCGATGCAGTTTCAAATGGCTGACCCGCTTGAGTCGGCCAGCAAGTCTCTTGCCCTACAAGGGTTAATGGGCCAGCGCGACATGCAGGAAATGCAGATGCGGCAGGCGCAGCAGGCGGAAGCCGATGACATGGCCACGCGGGACGCATTCCGTGCTGGCGGCGATCAGAAAGCGATCATTGACCGGCTGATGGGTGCGGGCCAGTACAAGCCTGCGCAAGCCTTGCAGAAGAACATGCTTGAAACGCGGGAGAAGGAAGGCGCGATCAACAAGACCCGCGCAGAAACGATGGGTAAGCTGCTTGGCTTCCAGAAAGAAAGCGCGGGCGCACTGATGGCAAACCCGACGCCGGAAAACGCGCTTGCGGCGGTCGATCAGTTTGAGCGCATGGCTACGTCTTTCGGCATGCCGGAACTGGGCCAGCAGGCCGCACAGCAACGCGCAGCCATCCAAGCGGCGGGCGGTGACCCCAACGCAATCCGCAGAATAGCGGCGGGGTGGTCATTGGCGGCAAAAGACTTGCTGCCGCAGTACAAAGAAATCAACGACGGCAAAACAACGCGCTTCGTGGATACCAATGCCATCTCCAATCCCGGGGCCGGAACGCAAACCATTGCCATGCTGACCACGCCGGGGCAGGATCAGGGGGATTTGCGGGCTAGGGAAATGGCGGCGGCTGCGCGAGCGCAGGCAGCGGCAACACGCGATCAGGCGGCGGCAACAAGGGAAGCAAACGCGGTCACTTATGACCCGGAACGCGGTGTGCTGGTCAATCGCGCAACGGGTGAGGCGCGACCGGCTATGCTGGGCGGGCAACCCATCGGAGAGAAAGACAAACCGCTGAACGATGCGCAAGCAAAAGCGCTTTTGTTCTCAAACCGCATGAGGGAATCCGACAAAATCATTACGGAACTTGCGGGCAAAGGCACGAATGTAAGTGTGCCAGGTTCTCGCTCTAACGTATTTGGCCCGGCCATAAATGCCATGTCGGCAGAAAGCCAACAAAGTCTTGACCAAGCAAAGCGCGACTTTATCAATGCCGTACTGCGCCGAGAGTCGGGCGCGGTGATTGCAGATTCTGAATTTGCCAATGCTGAAAAGCAATACTTTCCGCAAATTGGTGAGAGCGCAAAAATCATTGCTCAAAAAGCGGCAAACCGAAAAAATGCGCTTGACAGCATTACGCAAGAAGTACCGGAGAAAAAACGGGCGCCTGATCTTCGATTGCCTAATCGACCTGCCCAGATGGTGCCCGGCGCAAATAGGGCTGGACCTGTTGCGCAACCAAGCGGCGTCAAGTTCTTGGGGTTTGAATAATGCCGGTCGCCCGCTTCCAGATGCCAGACGGTCGCATAGGCCGTTTTGAGGTGCCCGAAGGAACGACGCCTGAACAGGCGCAATCAATGATTTCGCAATCGCTTGAGGCAGCGCCGCAACCTGCCCCAAAGCCCATGACCGTGCGGGACAAAATCCGCATGGCAGTCAGTGAGAACAACCCGACCGGCTCATTCCTTGACAACGTAGCCGCAGGCGCGGGTAAAACCCTATATGACATGGCGCGCGGTGCAGGCCAGCGCTTGCGCTCGGTGCTGCCACAGGGCGCAGCGGACTCGCTCGGCCTGCCTACGCAAGCGGACATTGACGAAGCCAAGGCGCGGGACGAAGCCTTGACAAGCACGGTAGGCGGCAAGGTAGGGCAAGTGGCAGGCGCGCTGCCTGTGGCTTTGATACCAGGCGCAAACACGCTAGCGGGCGCTACGGCTGTCGGGGCTGGCATGGGCGCGCTACAGCCTACGGCTGAGGATGAGTCCGTATTGCAGAACATGGCGATAGGCGGCGCGGCAGGCGCGGCGGGCAAGGTCATTGGCGATAAGGTTGCCGGGTATCTCGGGAACAAGCTGCGCGTTGACCAAGCAAAGGGCGCGGTACAGCAGGCGGCAAACGCCTCACGTGACGCTGATATGCAAGCTTTCCGGCAGGCTGGCCTTGTAGTTCCCCCTTCGCAAAGCCCAAATGCGGGTATTGCTACTCGGGCGCTTGAAGGCATGTCCAACAAGATCAACGTGCAGCAAACCGCCTCGGTGCGCAATGCGGAAGCCGTGAACAACGCGGCACGGCGGGCGCTTCGATTGCCGCCTGATGCGCCATTGAACGAAGCCACCATGCAGACCGTGAGACAGTCGGCTGCACCGGCATACCAGGCGCTTGAATCAATCCCGGCCATCAAAAGCGATGCGGCATTCACGCAGGGCATCCAAAGCCTTGCGCGGCAAAAACTTGGCGGCGTGACCAGCAATCCGGCAGACGCCAAGATCACGCAATTGATGGATGAACTCTCGACGCTATCGCAGGTTGACGGAAAAGCGTTGATTGCTGACATTAAGAACCTGCGTGAGTTGGCAAAGGCGAACTACAACGCCGCCAGCAAGACAGCCGATGTGGGCGCTGAAGCATTGGCCGCAGCACAAAGCAAGGCGGCGGCGATGCTTGAGGATTTGGCCGAACGCAACCTCAGGGCCAATAACGCACCGGCTGATGTGGTGAAAAACTTCCGCGAGGCGCGGCAATTGATTGCCAAATCGCACACGGTAGAGAACGCCATCCGCGAAGGAGCGGATAACGTATCTGCGCAGAAACTGGCGCAGGCATTGAATCGAGGCGCACCGCTGGAAGGTGATTTGCTGACGGCGGCGAAGTTTGGGAACAGGTTTAGCAAGGCAGCGCAGTCGCCAGAAACGATCGGCAGCGTGCCAATGTTCACCATGACGGACCTTGTGGCGGGCGCGGCTGGTGGCGCGGTCAATCCGGCGCTTGCTGCGCTTGCCCTGGCGCGTCCTGCGGCGCGGAATATCGCGCTATCTGGCCCGGTGCAAAACGCGCTTGCTCGTTCGTCCTACGGTCCCGGCGCGACTCAAGAACTGCTGACCAATGCGGCCAACAGTCCAATCCTGAAAGCCCTACTTTCCGCTGGCGCTCCGCAGGCGGTCCTTGCGAACGGGGGTAAGCAATAGGCGCTTGAAACGTGAATCGGGCAACTTTTGCACCGCAATGCGAGCGGGCAAGCAGATGCAGCCAAACACGAACAGAGCAACGAACGGCTTGACCAACATGGCAATCACGACTGTACCCATAGAGAAAGCATACCATGCCTACCGTTAACTGCTCCCCCTTCGGCCCGAAGCCGCAGATCGAACTTGCCGCAGGAACTCCGGCAGTCGGTTACAAGCTGTTTTTCTACGTGGCCGGATCGGTCAACACGAAGCAGACCACCTACACCGACAGCACCGGCACCGTGGCGAACACGAACCCGGTTGTGCTGAACTCGCTCGGCCAGCCGACTACCGAGCTGTGGTTCTCATCGGGGCTTTCGTACAAATGTGTCCTCGCCCCCTCGACCGACACCGACCCGCCGACCTCGCCTGTGTGGAGCGTGGACAATCTGCGGGGCATTAACGACACCAGCGTGACGATTGATCAGTGGGTATCCGGCCCGACGCCGACTTTCATCAACGCCACGCAATTTAGCCTGGTTGGCGATCAGACCTCAATCTTCCAAGTCGGGCGCAGGATCAAGGCGACGGTAACGGCGGGCACAGTGTACGGGCGCATCACGGTGTCTGCCTTTGCGGCGGTCACGACGGTGACGGTGGTGCTGGACTCTGGGACGCTTGACTCGGGCCTGTCGGCGGTCAGCTATGGGCTGCTGAGTGCCACCAATCCAAGCATACCGACCCTGACCATCACAGGCGGCACGTTGACGCAAAACACCGCTCGATTGCTTGGGCGCACAACCGCAGGCGTAGGCGCGGTTGAGGAAGTCAGCGCGGGCACTGGTTTGACGCTTTCTAGTGGGACGCTGGCCGTTGCGATTGCGCAATTACAACCCATCACCGCGTCCGTCGCAGCCAATGCCATCACAATCAGCGCGTCGGCGCTTACGCTGGATTTCCGCTCAACCACGCTGACTAACGGGGCTGTCACCACCGTATCGGGCACGCCAGCAAACCTGACCATTGCAGCGTCCGACAGTTTTGGGTTAGTGACGGCGGCGGGCAGTCAACGGATTGCCGTTCTTGCGATCAACAACGCGGGCACGATTGAACTCGCCGCTACCGCGCTTTCTGGTGGCGTGTCAATTGACGAGACCGGCGTCATAACAACGGTCACGGCGGCGACCACCGGCACGCAGATCAAATCAACCACCGCCCGCAGCAACGTGGCGTATCGCGTGATCGGGCTAATTGATGCGACGTTCACTACGGCTACGGGCTGGGGTTCGCTTGCGCTGGTGCAGGGCACGGGGGGAAACGCGGCAGAGTCCATGCAATCGCTTGGCTACGGGCAGACATGGCAGGCATTCACAAGCGGCAATCGGGTTAGCGGCACGACCTATTACAACAACACCGGCAAGCCGATCATGGTTGTAGTTTCCGCGAGCGGGACCAGTTCTGCCGTCACTCTTACCGTTGGCGGTGTTGTTGCGTCTAGTTATGCAAACGGCGCGGCAACGTCTGGGCAGTGGAACGCATCGGCAATTGTTCCTCCTGGCGCTTCGTATTCAGCGACGTACTCCCCTACGTTTCTCTCATGGTCTGAATTGAGGTGACACATGCTCGACTTCCTCACCGACGCAGTGAAATGGGTGTTTGGTTTGTTGATCGGGATGGGTGCCTGGATCATGCGAAAGATGGATTCAAAAATTGACGCAGCCGCGACCAAGGCCGATTTTGAGGCGCACCGCAAGGCGAACCAGGAGGAAATGCGAATGCTTGCCCACGAACTGAAAGCAAAGGCAGATGACGCAGAACTCGGGCGGCAGCGCGACAACATCACGCAGTTGTTTGCTCAGGACGCCTCGATCAGAAACGAGATGCACCAGAACCAGGTTTCCATCCTCTCGACGCTTAACACCATCGCAAGCCAAGTGGCGCACATTGCTGGGCGGATTGATAAATGAACTGGTATGCGCTCATCCCTCTGCTGATTTTGTTCAGCATCATCGCACGACTGCTTCGGATGGATAGCGCGGTGATCGATTGGAGCATGAAACTCGCCGTCCTGATCATCGCCATCCAGTTGGCGAGGCTTTCCTCCTACGCGGTGCAAGCATGATCCTGAGTCCCCATTTCACGCTGGCCGAGATGACCACCAGCCAATGGGCTGCTCGGGCTGGCGTTCCAAACGATCCCGGGCCGACAGAGATTGACAACCTCAAGCGCTTGGCGGCGACGATGGAATTGGTTCGATATTCGCTCGGCTGCCCGATCATCGTAACCAGCGGTTATCGGTCGCCGGAAGTCAACCGGAATGTCGGCGGCGCGGCAACGAGCATGCACTTGCAAGGGCTTGCGTGCGACTTCATCGCGCCGGGTTTCGGTACGCCGTATCAGGTTGCAAAAAAACTCATGGGCGTGGACGCGATCAAGTTTGACCAGTTGATCCACGAGTTCGGGCGCTGGGTGCATCTCGGGCTGGCGGTATCCGGCAAGGAACCGCGGCTGCAAGCGCTGTCGATTTTTAACGCTCGGTATCTGCCGGGAATATTGGAGAGGCCGTAATGCTCCCCCTCATCGCCGCACTCGTCAACGCCGGTCTCCCCCTCCTTGCCGGTGCCGTTGTTTCCAAGGGCCGGGAACTGGTCGAGGAAAAGACCGGCATCAAACTGCCCGACATCCAGACGGGTCAATCCATCCCGCCCGAGCAAGTCGCCCAGTTGGCGCAGATTGAAAAAGACCGCGCCATCGAACTTGAGAAGCTGGCCAACGACAGGCTGCGGATCGACGCCGAGGACCGGGCCAGCGCCAGGGCGCGGGAGATGGCGGTGCGGGACATGATCCCCGGCATCCTGGCCGTGGGCGTGTCTGTTGGCTTTTTTGGGGTGCTGGCGTACATGCTCAAGTTCGGAGCGCCACAGGCGGGCGGCGAGGCGTTGATGGTCATGTTGGGGGCGCTCGGGGCAAGCTGGGGAGCGGTCATGAATTACTATTTTGGCTCAAGCAAGAGCAGCGCGGACAAGACGCAGTTGCTGGTTAGGTAGAAACTTGTAAGCAGTGCTTACAGGTTGCTTATGCGCCCCATGTCTACAGTCACAAATACGATTCCGGCTCCGGGCACCATTCCCCCTCTGTAGATAACCGCTTCACTCTGCAAATGATTGCTTAGACTGTCGCAAACTGTTGTAGATTCGCCAGAATTGCACATGGATTGCAAATATGGCGACGATCACAAAGAGGGTGACGCAGGGCGGCGTCAAGTTCACCGCACAGGTGCGCCGCAAAGGCGTCAGCGAGTCCAAGACATTCAGCAGCATGCCCAGGGCGAAGCTATGGGCGGCGCAACGCGAGGCTGAACTGTCGGACATAGCAGAGGGCCAGATACCGAAGCACACGCTTGGCGAGGCGTTCGAGCGGTACAGCAAAGAGGTTAGTCCGGATCGGCGCGGGGGACGGTGGGAGGTGATACGGTTGTCGGCCATTCCGCTAACAGCGTGTCAGACACTTCGACCCACAATACCGCTTTCGCAATGTTCCCCTGCTTTGCTTGCAACATGGCGCGATCAAAGGAGTGTTGAAGTAACTCCAGGCACAGTTCTACGTGAGTTGGGCCTTCTGTCTGCCGTGTTTCAACGCTGCGTGCGGGAATGGCAGTGGATGCGGGAGAATCCGGTAAAGGCGATTTCAAAGCCTCCCGCCCCGGCCCATAGGGACAAAGTTCTGACCCGCAGCGAAATTCGTTCAATATTGGTTCAACTGCGCCGCAGCGGGGGCAGCGTGTCGGATCGCGTTGCGCTTGCATTTCTATTCGCCCTCAGAACCGGCATGCGCGCCGGAGAGATTTGCGGCATTAGGCGCATGGATGTAAATGTCGATAGCGTAACCCTGCCGATGACTAAAAACGGTACACGAAGGGGCGTTCCATTGAGCCGCAAGGCGCACAAAGTGCTTGGCCGCGCTCTCAAGCTCGGACATGATCCTGTTTTCGGCCTCACCAGCGCCAGCCTCGACGCCCTGTTCCGCAAGGCCCGTACTCGCGCCGGGTTGTCCGGTTTCACATTTCACGACAGCAGACACCATTTCTGCACCTATGCGGCCCGGAAACTCTCGCCGTTTGAGTTAGCCCGGATGATGGGGCATAAAGACCTGAAAATGACCATGCGTTACTACAACGAGTCGGCCAGTAACATCGCGGCCAAGTTAGACAAGTGATTCAGTTTTGGACTGTTCGGCGTCCACAATTTCTCCACCATGTTCAAGTACGGCGCGCTTCAGCGACTTGACCGCAGCTCGCACATATTTCGGAATAGATTGCGATTTTGTGTACGCCGCAACTAGTCGCGTCTTTTCGGCATAACGAAATGGGCCAAGCGGCACAACCACGTTTTTAACCATTTCAAGCATCTCATCTGGCGGCTGGCCGATCTCGCATTGCACCCAACCCAACAAACGCCGCAAATGGTTAAGTTCTGCCGTTGTAAGTTGCGCTTTCATTTGGTCCCGCCGCCAAACACAGCAACGCTTAATTTCGTTTCTGACAAAGCGCTGATCGCTTTCAACGCTGCTGCCATGCGTTCGGCGTTTTCCAGCGCGTGCTCAAATTCTTTGCTGGTAAGCAGTTGAGTCGCATGCTTGTATCGTTCGCCCATTTGAGCAACTTCGGTCTGAACGCGATCAGACGACGCCTTCATGGAAGTAAGATCATTTTTGACAACCTCGCGGAATTTCTTGGCCGCAGCGTCAAGTTTGCCAAGCGATTCAATCGCCCGGTTTGCTGCCTCTGTTGCTACGATTTCGGTTTCCATACACGCTTTCCACATTGAAAAATATGCTTGAACGGGAAGTGCTTTCTTCAAGATGTCAATACGCCATGCCACACCTTCTCTATTGTTTCCATCCTTAACCATCGCCTTGTGAAAGTAAGAGGATGTATCTAGCGCAGGCGGCGTTGCTTTATCAATTGCCGTTTCAAATGCTTCTTCTTTCCCTAACCAAAACGCTTCAGCGGCCCGCACTTGCAACGACCTCGCATGAAGCGGGGGAAACGACGCCGCACACAAGGGTGCGCTGCTCCGCGACGGCGTCGGCTTTGTAACCGGACAATTTGAACGCAATAGGCATGGCGTTTTTCATGATGCCCATTGCTGTTAAACCGTCATCCTGCGCGGCTGAAATCGCCGCAGACATAGCCTCTGCCAATTCAGAAACAAAGGTGTCCGTATCGGTTGCCGTGGTTTGAATTACAAATTCACCGCTACCATTTTTATCTGAAAATATTCTGACCATATTTGTCCTTTCTAGACAAGTGACTCCAACCACGCCTCAATATCGCATTCCCTCCATTTCCTATCCCCTGGCTTATCAACGGGCGGCGGGAAACCCGACAGCGCGACTTCCTTGTGCGCTTGCTCGGGGCTGCAATCCAGCAGCGCGGCAACGCCCTGGATGCCGATAAGTTTTGCTTTGCTGCTGGCTCCGCGCCGGTACGCTGCTCGACGCTCAAGTGTTTCGTTCATATTCCCTCTCAATAAAGTGCTGACATCCCTCATCGGGAAACGTGCTGTAAACCACACGCTCCCATTCCGTCGGCGGCGGCACGGCACGGGCGCATTCCTCGCGGCGGGTGCAGAGGTTGACAATGCAGCGGGCTACGTCGGCGGGGAGGATCATTTCCACGCCTCGGGAAAATCCCTGCAAATGCCATCAAGCGCGGTTCCGGCGGAATAGTGCGATTCCATCGGAAATCCGGCTATTGCTGTTTTGATCAGGTCTGCGCACCGCCGCGCCGTTTCCGCTTCTGCTGCCTGCCATGCTTCCCACGCGGATTGAGTGTTGCTGGAGGCATAGCATGTCACGCCATTGGTGTCGGTGAAGCAGTCAAAATAAAAGCGATAGGGCAAAGATCTTGCCCACGCCTCAAACCTGCTGCGGCTGTCGCTCATTTCACCCCCATAGCGTCAAGTGCTTCGTTCCAGCCGTCCGTAAGTCCGCATTCGTAATGCTCGTTGCCGTTGTATCGTTGGTACTCGGTTTGCGTGCGCCTTTCAAGAATCGGCAACCCTGACAAGTCGATGGCGGCGGCTAGGTTGTCCATGTTGTCCATGTCATTCTGGCCCCATCCTTCATCAGATACGAATGCGCCAAGGCTTTCAATCGCGGCATACAAGTCATCAGCACGCACAACCTTTATCCGCACGCCGCCCACCTCTGCGGTGCCGTCCTCGGCGATGAGCAATACACGCTTAGTCATGCGGCACCTCGGGCGCGGATGGCGGAACGGATAAACGACAGCGCATCCATAGTCCACTCGCAGGCCATTTCACCGGCTGAAGAATTTCCTACCGGCACTTGATATTCGCTGATGATCTGGATGCACGCCTCCCGCTCCTCCGCCACCGCCAACGCAATCACGGCGAGGTGGTCGGAGTGCAGGACATAACGCCCGTTATCCGCACTAAACATACCCACAAACCCAAGCCCTTCTTCATCCTCAATTGGCGTCCATCGTTTGATAGCGTCAGCCATTGCCACTCTCCTTTGCCGCCTCGATGGCGGCGCTCAACGCTTCGTAATCCTCGTTGTAAAGCGGGTTCTCGGTTGACGCATGAGCAAGCGCAAGCACGGCTTTCCGACATGCCTTGAGCAGCGCCGCCGCCTCGGCCTCATGCTTTTCGGCTACGCGCAACATTGCATCGGCTCGCGTGTTGGCGGCGGCGAGGTCGGCCCGCAACCCGGCATACATGTTGTCGATCTGC
>Ga0315909_10007970_pt1 | contig 11703 bp, 11 predicted proteins | sample LakEriMetagenome_11_FD_203527 | JGI IMG/M metagenome (GOLD analysis project Ga0315909, IMG submission 203527) | Freshwater fungal communities from buoy surface, Lake Erie, Ohio, United States - Buoy 2 MA125 | ecosystem: Environmental > Aquatic > Freshwater > Lake | place: USA: Lake Erie, Ohio...
TCCCGCTGTTCACCACCGCAACCGCAGGGTCGCTTGACGACGCTACGGTGACGGGTGGCTTGGTGGCGGGCCTTGTGGCCACGACCTCGGCGGCTTCGGCCTCTGCGGTCACCTGCATCGCGGGCTACCCGCACATCGCCACGGGCGTTGTCGGGTTCTAACGATGCAGCCTCTGGAGATCACGGTACAGGCGGCGGGTACAGCGATGGAGCTTTGCTCCAACATTTGCTCGGCGCTTGGCCGTGGTCTACCAGAACTGACCCCCACTCCCATCAAGCACGATGGAACATTCGTGTGCGTGGCGAGTGGGTGGTCTATGCCAGATTTCGTAGAGGAAATTAGAGCGCACCGCAAAGCCGGTCGGCCCATCGTGGCAATCAAGGCAGCGCATGACTTCCTGTGCGAGAACAACATTGAACCGGATATGTGGGTCAACCTAGATCCGCGCGACCGCACTAGCGGCATCCAAAAGGCGAACGATCGTACCGTGTACCTCGTTGCCTCGCGTTGCCCGCCCGTGACGTTTGACCACCTACAAGGAAAAAACGTATGGCTGTGGCACTCCTGGGCAGAAGGCCCAGAGATGCAGGCGATTGGCCCAGGCAAATTGGCTGTGGGTGGCGGGACGACATCGGGACTCCGTGCCATCAACATTGGTTATCTGCTCGGGTTCCGCAACTTCGTGCTGTACGGGTACGACAGCTGCAACCGGGCAGATGGCTTGAAGCGTTTTACCGGGGAATTCACCGGCCCATCCATTGACGTTCATGTGGGCGGCCCCGCCGGCAAGAAGTTCAACTGCAACATGGCTATGGCCCAGCAGGCCAACGAATTCCAGAAACTCTTTGAAGTGATGGGCGACATCAACGTGGATGCGCGTGGCCCCGGCTTGATTGCCGAGATCATGCGGGTGCGCCACGAACAGGCAAAGGCAGCCTAATGGCTATTCCCTCTCGCGTACTTGGATCGGGCGTGAACGGCCTGTCCACCGTCTCCATTTGCGGCGACGGTAACGCGAGCGTGAGCGCAGCCGGTACGTCGGCAGGTAATGCTACGCAATTGACGTTCGTCTACAACAACGTCACAACGGTAGGCGCAGGCGCAGGCGTTAAACTGCCGCCGACCGAGATGGGCGAGACAATCATCGTCAAGAACACAAGCGCGAACCCGCTGACTGTGTACCCATACGACACGGGTAGCAGCATCAACAACGTCGGGTTTGGCACGATCAATCCTGATTGCTCGGCCTTGTTCTTTGCCGTTAGCAACACGCTGTGGGAAGAACTGCAAGGCTTTGGCCGCTCGGTGCCAATCCTGCACTACGGTGCGTTTTCGGACACCACGCTGCAAGCGGCGGCGTCTATCAATACCGCTTACGGCATGGTTTTTAACACTACCGATAGCAGCAATGGCGTGTCTATCGGTTCACCGTCCTCCCGGCTTGTGGTGGATAACCAAGGCGTCTACAACGTGCAGTTTTCGGCGCAGCTAGACAAAACCTCGGGCGGCGCAGGCAATATCTACATTTGGTTGCGTAAAAACGGCACCAACGTCGCCAACACCGCCAGCACGGTCGCCATCCAAGGCACCGCAGCGCGTACCGTCGCCGCGTGGAACTTCATCATCCAACTTGAGCCTACTCACTACGTTGAATTGATGTGGGCGACGGATGACACAAGCGTTAGAATTCTTGCAGCCAGCGCCACAAGCGTATGGCCTGCGATCCCCTCGGTCATTTGTACCATCACACAGGTCAACAACCTGTAATCCCCACAGGAGCAAGGACAATGCCACTAGATAGCGACATCAGCAACGCCGACGCCCAGCTGCACGTTGAGTTTTATTTGCGCGAGGATGGCCCCAACAAGGGCAATCCGTATGTGCGAATTCAAGCGCCTGGCGACAAAACTAACGTGATCGACCAGCCGGTGCGCGACGATCATCGTGAGCGTTTCCCGCGGCAATGGTTGTATTTCCAGATGCACCAGAATGAGAACGCTGCGGCGCAGATCGGCACCCCGCTATCGCAATGGCAGAAGGACGCTCCTGATGAAATTAACCGCGACCAGATCGCAGAGTTGAGCATTCTCAAATTTTTGACGGTCGAGCAGCTCGCCCTGGCATCTGATGGCCAGTTGCAGCGCATCGGCATGGGTGGCGTTGGCTTGCGCGAGCGAGCGCGCCAATACTTGAACCGCAAGAACCGTGTTGAGAGTAACGCGGAGCTTGAGGATACCAAGCGCCAGCTGGCGGAATTGCAGGCGCAGATGGCGTCCCTGGTGGCGGATAAGCCGAAAAGAGGGCGCCCGCCGAAAGAATTAACGGAGGCATAGTATGGGCAGCACGATGGTGGATCTCATCCAGGAATGTACCCAAGAGCTGGGCATTCCGACCCCCTCCACGGTGGCGGGTAACAACAGCCAGGACGTTGTGCAGTTGTTGGCGTTGATGAACGCCTGCGGGTATGAGCTTCTCCGTCGTGCTGATTGGCGCGAATTAACGCGCCCTTATACGTTCTATACCGAGGCCACGACTGCCACCGGGTCATGGGTCAACGGCGTGGCTACGATCACCGGGCTTGCCTCTACGACGGGCCTGGACACGACCTATCAGGTGCAAGGCGTCGGCATCCCTAACGCCACTTACATCACCGGCGTAGGCGCTACGAGCGTCACGCTGAACTATCAGACAACCGAGACGGTAGTAGATGGCCAGGTCATCTTTCAAAAGGTGAAATACGCGCTGCCGGCAGACTACAGCTCGTCGGTCAACCGCACCCATTGGGATAAAAGCAAGCGTTGGGAAATGCTCGGCCCCGAGTCGCCACAGCAATGGCAATGGCTGCTCTCGGGCTATATCAGCACCGGCCCGCGTATCCGCTGGCGTCTGCTTGGTCAGTATTTCCAAATTTGGCCAGGCATGAACGGTGGCGAGCTGCTCGGCTTTGAGTATCGCAGCAAAGCCTGGGCGTACTCGCCTGATGGCACCCCGCAAAACAGCTTCACCAACGACAACGACACCTGCATCTATCCAGATCGCCTGATGGTGTTGGGTACGAAGCTCAAGTACTTTGAGGCCAAGGGCTTTGACACGACCGCCCTCTACCGCGATTATCTGATGGAGTTTGAGACGGCTGTGGCGCAAGACACGGCAGCCGCTAACCTCTCGTTTGCCCCGCGACCGGGTACGGTGTTGATCGGCTACGACAACATCCCTGACAGCGGTTACGGCACGGATAGCCAATAATGGCCTCGCCCGTTCGCAGGCGGTTAGTCCAACGCACCACCAACAACGTGGCGTCATTACCGGCGCCCGTAGGCGGCTGGAACGCTCGAGATTCGCTTGCCAATATGGCGCCGACCGACGCGGTGACGCTGAACAACCTTTTCCCTGGCGTCTCGAGCGTGTCATTGCGTGGCGGGTATAAGAAACACGCCACCGGCATGACAGGACAGATTGAAAGTTTGCTTGTCTACAACGCCGCTACGGTTGACAAGATGTTTGCTGCTGTCGGCGGCAACATTTTTGAGGTCACCACGGCGGGAGCGGTAGGCGCGGCCAAGGTTACGGGCCTGTCGAACAGCCGCTGGGAATTCACCAACATCACAACATCAGGCGGCGGGTATTTGTACGCTGCCAACGGCGCAGATAAGCCGCTGCTGTTTGACGGCACCACCTGGACGCCTATTGACGGAGCTTCCACGCCAGCCATTACAGGCGTTACTACAACGAGCTTGATACAGCCAACGCTGTTCAAGAATCGGATGTGGTTCATCCAGAAGGACACGCTCAAGGCTTGGTATCTGCCGACAGCCTCTGTGGGCGGCGCAGCGCAAGTTCTTGACTTGTCTTCGGTCGCGCACTTGGGCGGTACGCTTATTGCGATGGCGTCGTGGACGATCGACGCGGGCTACGGCGTTGACGACAACCTTGTTTTCATCACCGACCAAGGCGAAGTCATCGTATATCGCGGCACCGATCCTTCTAGCGCCTCCACATGGGCGCTGATCGGCGTGTGGATCGTCGGTGCGCCAATTTCCCGTCGTTGTTTGCAAAAATACGGCGGTGATTTGCTGATTTTGACGCTAGATGGCCTGATTCCGTTTGCCTCTGCGTTGCAGTCGTCTCGCCTAGACCCGCAAGTATCGCTGTCAGACAAGATTCAAGGCGCGTTTGCGGCGGCTGCAAGGGCGTACAAAAACAGTTTTGGCTGGGCATTGCTCTATAACCCGCTCAACAACGCCTTGATGGTGAACATCCCGACAGGCACAAGCGGCCAAGAGCAGTTTGTGATGAACAACATCACCAAAGCGTGGTGCAAGTTCACGGGTTGGAACGCCAACTGTTTTGCTCTGCTCAACGATAAGCCGTATTTCGGCGGTGATGGCTACGTTGCCGAGTGCTGGACAACGGCAAGCGGCTCTGGCGGCTACAACGACGACGGTATCGCCATCAGTACGCAGGCGCTACAAGCGTTCAACTACTTCGAGACGCGAGGCGTCATCAAGTATTTCACCCGTGGCCGCCCAACCATCTATAGCAACGGTCAGCCGACCATCAACATCGGCATGAACGTGGACTTTCAGACCAACGCCGACCTTGGTGCGCTGTCGTTTGTGGCAACGCAATATGGTCTATGGGACGTTGGCCTCTGGAATCAGGCGGTATGGGGTGCTGATGTCATCATCACAAACAATTTCGTAGGTATCCAGGGAATTGGTTACTGCGGCGGCTTGGTTTTCAACAGCAGCAGCAAAAACGTATCTCTGGAATGGGCATCAACGGACGTCGTTTATCAACTCGGATGGGCTGGCGCATCGTAAACGGCCCCCATGTGGGCCATTGGGTCATGTCGCGCACGGACGGTGGCTATAACGCTGACCGTTCAGTTGCCATTGGCCTTGAGAAAGACGGTGAGTTGGTCGCCGGTACGGTTTATGAGATGTGGAACGGCAGATCGGTCGTTTGTCACATCACCTGGGATCAGATTACCCCGGCATACCTCGCCGCGGTATATGACTATCCCTATAACGTCGCAAATGTTGATAAGATCATAGGGCCAATCAGCAGCAAGCATACCCGCGCGCTCAAATTGGTCACGAAAATGGGGTTTTCAGAGGAAGCGCGGATTAAAAACGCCGCACCCGATGGAGACATTGTTTTTATGACGCAGACACCAGACAAGTGTCGCTATTTGGAGCCTCGGTATGGGCAAAAGATCACCGGCACCGCCGCCAGCACCTGATTACACCACTCTTGCCATTAAGCAGGGTGAGGCCAACTTGGCAGCCGCCAAGCAATCGGCCTATATGTCCAACCCAAACATTGATGCCCCAACGGGGTCGCAAAGGGTTACCTGGACAAAAAGCCCAACGGTGGACACCGACGCCTACAACAAGGCGATGGAGGCGTGGCAGCAGCGTCTTTACAGCAATCCCGAGTTTGCAGGCGAAGCGCCGACGCAAGAGCAGTTCACGACGTACATTGAACAGCCGACCGTCACGCAAACCATTGACCCCAATGCGTTGGCGGCACTTCGCGCTCAAGAATTAACGCAGCGAAGAATGTCTGAAGCCGCGGCAAACGCGGCTGCGGGTCTTGGCAACCTCGGCATTGCATCAGCGTTTGACGCCCGCAATTTGCCAAGCATTGGCTATGACACCGGCTACGCTGGCGCAATCCAAGGCGCACCGCAAGGCAGCTACGTTCCAATGGCGGGTTACGCGCAAGAGGCGCTGCCGGGGCAGGTAACGGCAGGCCAGCAAGCGCAAGCGAACGTTCCGGTGCAAGGAGCCATTATGGCTCCCGGCTCGCAATACTACGGCCTTGCGGGCGGCGGCCCGTCTGCTCCGACCAACCTCGGGCAATTAGATGCAAGTCAGTTCTATTCACAAAGCGCCCCCGGCGGCCAAGCGTTTGGAACCGCACAAGGCGGCCCCGCTGGCGGTCTTTTTGGTTTGGCGCAGGCTGGCCCGCAAGGATTAAACCTGCAAGGGCTTGATCTGTCGGGCGTTGGCGGCGTGGCCGGTGGCCCGCAACAAGGCCAATTTGGCTACGCACAGCAATTTGTGGGCGGCCCGCAGTTACAGAGCCAGATTGATATTGCCAACTTGCCACAGGGGCCAGTAAACGCTGGTATGACGGCGCAGACGGCGTTGTTGTCGCGTTTATCGCCGCAGTTGCAGGGCGAGCGTCAGCAACTCCAGACGCAACTGATTAACCAAGGCTTGCGACCGGGTGGCGAGGCATATAACTCGGCCATGTCGGCGCAAATGCAGAAAGAAAACGACCTTCTGTTGCAAGCCGCCGCGCAGGGCATCAGCCTTGACCAAGCCGCTCGCCAGCAGGCGTTTAGTGAGCAGCAATCGCGCGCCATGTTCGCCAACCAAGCCGCATTGTCAGGCTTTGGCGCAGGCATGGAGCAGGCGCAGCTTTACAACACCGGATTGGGGCAAAACCTTCAGCAATCGCTGGCGACGCAAGCCGCGCAAAACCAAGCGCAGCAGCAAGCCTTCCAGCAGCGTCTGCAAGCGGGTGAGTTTGGCCGTGAGGCGCAATTAGCATCGTTTGGAAGTCAGCAATCTGCCGCAGATGCCTATAACCGCGCTGTCGCACAGAACTTTGGGCAAGCTCAAGCCGCACAGCAAATGCAAAATCAAGCCATCGGCCAGAATTTTGAGCAGGCTTTGGCGGCGCAACAAGCGCAAAACGCAGCCATCGCGCAAAACTACCAGCAAGCCCTTGGTGCGGGTCAGTTCAACCGCGAGGCGTTGTTGCAGCAGTTTGGAATGGGCCAATCGGCGCAAGAATTGCAAAACGCTGCGATTGCACAAAATTACCAGCAATCGTTGGCTCAAACCGAGGCGCAAAACGCTGCATTGCAGCAGATTTTTGGGCAATCACAAGCACAGCAACAACTGCAAAACCAAGCCGCCGCGCAAAACTTCCAACAACAGGTCGCCGCACAGCAAGCCAACCTTGCTCGTCAGGCGCAGCAGGTTGGTCAATCGCAAAGCGCCGCAGGGTTCTACAACGAAGCTCAATCGCAGGCGATGCAACAAGAGCTGTCTCGGCAGGCTGCCGCCAATGCCGCCCAACAGCAGCAGTTCCAGCAGAACATCGCGCAACAGCAGTTCCGCAATACGGCGATCCAGCAAGCACTTGCCCAGCAGGCCGCAATCCGCAGCATCCCGGTCAACGAGATCAGCGCATTGTTGTCAGGCGGTCAGGTCAACGTGCCGCAGTTCCAAGGTTACAGCGGCGTCACCGTGGCTCCTGCGCCTATCTTCCAAGGAGGCCAAGCGCAAGACGCAGCAGCGATGCAGCGTTATGGCATCCAGGCGAACCAGGCAGCGTCCAACATGGGCGGGTTGTTCAACTTGGCCGGCTCGCTTGGAAGTGCTGCCCTTTTGGCACCGTCCGATCGCCGCCTAAAGTCCAACATTGTGCGTTTAGGTACACACCCGCTTGGCATCGGAATCTACGCCTACGACATTTTCGGCGAGCGTCAGCTTGGCGTGATGGCCGACGAAGTGGAGCAGGTCAAGCCGGAGGCGGTATTGACGCACTTGAGCGGTTACAAGATGGTCAACTACGGGGCGCTCTAATATGCGGTACTTCAAAACGTACAAAGATCGCACCGACGCGCAGAAACTCGCGCAAATGTTGGCGATGCAGGAAGCCAACCAGGCCATCAACACGGATTACGCACCGATTCCATCTATGTCGCAATCGTATGCGTCGGTTGATCCGCAGGATCTGCTGAAAATGCGCGAGATGATGAACCGACAAATGGCAAAAGGCGCGCAGAACGTCGGTAAACGCACATATAGCACCACCACGCCATTCAACACAGGCGGTTTAGCATGAACGGATACTCACCCGATCGCAGGCCGCAGCAGCTTGCACAGATGCTGGCAGCGCAGGAGCGCAATACGTCCCTCGGCGCGCCGCCGGGGCAGCGTGATATGGCCATGCGTCAAGTGCCTGGCCTGGCCTTCTCGCAGCCGACGCCTAACGCAGCGCCAGGTGTGCCGCCGCAGGCGATGAACTTTAACGGCCCCATGACGTCACCGCAGCCGGGTATGCCGACCGGACGCCCGCAGATGGGTATGAGCAGGCCGCAAATGGGGATGCCTCGAGCGGGTGGCTTGATGGGGCGTTCGCCGCAGGTGGGCGGCATGGGATCTCGACCGCGTATGCCCTCGTCGCCGGGTTTAACGACCCCGCAGGGAGGCGGCTACCGAGGAGACTTTGACTATGGCCAAGATTAGTCCTGTATTTCGCGCTCCGTCGCCGTATGAGGAGGAGATGCTGCGGGCGCAGCGTCAGCAGCAACTAGCCGAAGTCCTCCGCCAACAGGCTTTTATGCAGGAGCCGGAGTCGCCGACTTACCAAGGGTTTCGTGCGATGCCGTCGCCGACGAACGCCCTGGCGCGCATCCTGTCGGCCTATACGTCCAAGAAGATTGGAGAGAAGGCAGAGGAAGCCGAGCGCAAGGCCCGTGAGGCTGATGTGGCCGAGTTTGAGGCGTTGCGCCGCGATCTTGGCCCGCAGACCCAAGTCACCGGCCCCGATATGTTCGGCGACCCTATGGAGATGGCCGGCAAATACACGCCGCCTGTCACCCAGACGGTGATGCCGACGTTCCAAGAGCAAGAGACGCGGCTCATGGAAGCCATGTCAAGCGGTAGCCCTCGAGCGCAGCGTTACGCGCAGCTCATGTTGTCGCGTCAGCCGAACGTCAGCATTGAAGCGTTGATGGAAGCCTCGCCAGAGAGCCGCGAGCAATACCAAAAAACTCGAGATCCGTTCGTTTTGGCCAAGCCGCCAAAAGCCGGGGATCTGCCGAGCGACGTTGAAACGTATCAATACTATGTTGTTGATCAAAAGCGATTGGGTCTGCCGGCCAAGTCGTTTGAAGATTGGCGATTGACCAAACCGCCTAGCATGGTTATTCAAATGCCAGGCGAAAAGACTGCGAACAAGTATTCAGACGAGCTTGCGGGATTGCTCGCCAAACAAGATTCAGACGCGATTGCCGCAGGCGACAATGCCATTGGACAAATCGAATCGTCGTTCCGAGTACGCAATCTGTTAAAGCAAAACCCCATTACGGGAACAGGCGCACCGGCACGTTTGGCGTTGGAAAAAGCACTTGTTACCGCAGGCTTTTCAAAAGGCGACAGAGCAACTGTCACCGAAAACCTGTCTGCCGAGCTTGCCAAGACGACGTTGGCTGCGGTTCGCACAAGCGGCCTTGGATCTGGTCAAGGATTTACCGACAAGGATCGCCAATTTTTGGAGCGTGCCGCCGCAGGTCAGATCGACCTGACGCCGGAAAACTTGCGTTATCTCGCCGAGCTAAACGAAAAGGCGGGCAGAGCCAACATTGCTGTGAGCAATCGAGTTCGCTCTCGAGTAAGACAGCTGCCGCAATTCAAAGGCTTGCCAGGAATGCTTCCCGACATCGTTGCCCCGCCCGCTTACGGCAGTCAGTTGCCGGATGGCTTTGATCTCGAAAATCCACCTCGATAAGCGAGAACGTCATGGCATACAAAGAAGGTCAAATCGCACGACATCGAGAAACTGGCGAAAGAAGGATCTTTCGCAACGGAGAATGGCAACCGCTAACGCCGCCTGCGCCTGACGCTCGCGTTATGGGCGCGCAGATGCCTACCTCGGCTCAAGGCGCGCTGACATTTGGACAAGGCGCAACCTTCAATATGCTTGACGAATTGGCTGGTGCTGCGGCGCTTGGTCAGCTCGGGCAGTCATACGCTATGGGTGGCAGCCAGATGCCGCCGACCCGTGCGGATTACACCGCACCGCGTGACATCATTCGCGGCGGTACTTCTGCATTCGCCGAAGCCAATCCCAAAACTGCGCTCGGCCTTGAAATGGCAGGCAGCCTGGCCACCTTGCCGTTTAGCATGGGCGGATCTGTCGCCCCTCTTGGCGCAGGCTATCGCTCAATAGCAGGTCGTTACGTTGCCCCGATCGTAGGCCAAAGCGCATTGGGTGCGACAGGCGCCAGCGAAGCGGAAACGACCCCCGAACTTGCCAAAGATATTTTGCTTGGAACCGGCGCAGGCGTTGTTACGGGTGGCGTAACCGGCCTTGGCATTAAAGGCGCTGGCGCAGTCACGCGAAGCATGGTGCCGTCCATACAGCGTGAGTTTGAGCTGCAAGCCCCTCGAGAGCGTTTAGCGCAGCTTTTGCAGCGTGATGCGTATGCGCGCATTCCGCCTGACACCCTCGCCAAGCAAGAGCGTATTGCCGAGCTGGAGCGTCAACTAAAAGTTATCCCTGGCCCGTCGCTGATGAAGGCACGGATGCAGGAAGAATTGAACGCGCTAACGAGTGGCGTAGAGGCCGACCCGACGCAAGTGGCTGCTGCTCGCTTGCAACGTCCTCGAGGCGGTGGCCTTGGGCCGGAGGCGCCGATTGCCGCAACGGGATCTGCCACTCGCGCAGAACTCGCATTGCTGCGTAACGAGCCTGGTTCAACGCAGGGCATGATCGAAAGATCAACGCGCCCGCTCGTCAACAAGCGTGGCGATCGTCTGCAAGCCGCATCAGATGAGCTTTTAGACGCGCAGGGTGTGCCGTTCCGAGCGACGTTGAAGCAATACAACGAGCAAGCCAAGGCCAAGGCAGCGCCGTTTTACGCGCAGCTTGAAAACTACGACGTAACCGTTGACGCAGAGCTTGCCGCGCTCCTCAATCGCGCAAAAAAGACGTTCTCGGAAGCCGAGGAGCTGGCGCTGGTTGAAGGTATGCCCGAAAAACTGAATCTCGGCGACTTGCGACCTGGCGATCGTGTCCCGTTCAACGTATTGGACACGCTAAAACGCACTCTTTACGACATTGAAGATAACGCAAAGGGTGAATTTGGTAAGCCGACGCAAAAGAGCCGCGGATACACCAATCTGCGCCGCGATTTGACGGACAAGCTCGACAATGTTGCGCCAAAAGATAACCAAGGCCGCAGCGTTTACCGTCTCGCGCGTGAGAATTTTGGCAGCGAGACGCAGATGGCGACCGCAATGGAGCGCGGCCGCAAGGTTATGTCCGAGGATGTTGAGGAATTAGCCGAAATCATCGACGACTTGGAACCGGCGCAGCTCAATGCGTTTCGTCTTGGCGCTGCCCAGGCTTTACGCGACCAAGCCGCTACGCCTGGCGGCCAAACTAAACTAATGAATCTGCAAAAATCACCAGGAATGCAAAAACGTTTGCGCCTGGTGTTTGGCAACGATTTCCGCAAGTTTCAGGCAACGGTATTGCGTGAGGCGGAGCTGCAAAAAACCGCTCGAGCAGGCGAAGGATCACAAAGTTATTCGCTATTTGCAGGCAAGGAAGATCAAAACAAGCTCGCGCAAGCTCTGCAAGCCGCACAAATGCTGCAAGGCGACATGATTGCTGGTGCAGCAGCGATTGCGGCCAAGGATACGGGCAAGAAACTGAACGAACGTCAGCGTCAACAGCTGGCAGAATTGTTGTTGTTACGCGGTCAGCCCGCGCAAGATGAACTACGAAACGTGCGTCTGTATCTCGAGCGTCGCGCTGCGGCACAGAAACGCGCACAGGAAGCATCGGGGCGTATCGGCGCATTCGGCGCTGGATATGGCGCTGGCCAAGAATAGGAGCAAGTAAATGAGCTTTAACGGTTCCGGCACATTTCTCATCAACTCAACGGGT
>Ga0315909_10007971_pt1 | contig 11703 bp, 17 predicted proteins | sample LakEriMetagenome_11_FD_203527 | JGI IMG/M metagenome (GOLD analysis project Ga0315909, IMG submission 203527) | Freshwater fungal communities from buoy surface, Lake Erie, Ohio, United States - Buoy 2 MA125 | ecosystem: Environmental > Aquatic > Freshwater > Lake | place: USA: Lake Erie, Ohio...
TTATCTTATTCACACACAGAATCGCTCCAGAGAAACAGGTAGAGATATTCCGTGATCTAGCTCAAACATTACCACAATATGAATGGATAGTTTGCCAAGATCAACAACTAACTAAAGATCAGTATCACACTCTACTAGGTCAAAGCAAGATGGTATTCTCAGCTAATCTACAAGAAACTCTAGGTATCAGCTGTTATGAAGGCACCATAGTTGATGCCGTTCCATTAGTTCCAGATCGTCTATCATACAAAGAAATGTATAGTGATGCATTTAGATATCCTAGTGAGTGGACTGAATCTTGGGATAGTTATATTAAACATAAACAAGAATTAGCCGATATCATTGTTTGGTATATGGAAAACTATGAATCCCGTATACAACTAGTTCGTGCCAATGCTGTTAGTCTTACAGAAAAATTCTTCTCAGCAACCAATCTATTAAACAATATCAAATGACATTTGATAAGATTTACGAATTTGAACGGGCATTAGCCAAGTTCACTGGTGCGCCATATGCCGTCATGACTGATTGTTGCACACACGCCATTGAACTGTGCCTACGCTATGATAATATCAAACGTGTGCAATTTCCGGCATATACATATCTCAGCATACCGATGACCATGCATAAGTTAGATATCAGTTATGATTATACCGATAAACCATGGATCGGTGAATATCAATTCATAGGCACACGCATCTGGGATAGTGCCAGACTACTCAAAGAAGGTATGTATAGATCAGGACAATTACAGTGCCTGAGTTTTGGCTATGATAAACCACTGTCAATTGGACGCGGTGGGGCCATACTTACTGACGATGTAGAAATTTATGACATTCTCAAACATCAATGCTACGATGGACGTGATCTATCGATCAGTCCTTGGGAACAACAAAAAGTATTCCGTGTTGGATATCACTATAAGCCTACTATCGAAGAAGCAGTAAAGGGTTTAGAATTATTACCAAATATTGATCAAGAACCTAAATATAAAGAGTATCCGGATCTACGTGAAATTATTATCAAATAACCTTGACTTAGACCTAAATAACCTATATACTATAACAATATGGCAATCCTCTGCCTTAACATCGGAGACTTAAATGAGCAATAAAATCAGTGATATTATCCTTGAACGCATCAGCAATGACGGTGCGAGATACTGGGCAGGTGATAATATATCAAAATACGTCAAAGACGAAGAACGAGCACAGTTAGTAGATGAACTGACTGAGAAATTTGAAGGTGTGTTAGATAGTTTGATTATCGACAGACACAATGACCCAAATTCAAAAGGCACAGCACGTCGCCTTGCAAAAATGTATCTGTATGAGATCATGGCAGGACGCTATGATCCAGCACCAGATGCTACAGCTTTTCCAAATGATAGTGAGGACCGTTATGAAGGTATGCTTGTGGTTAGAAGTGAACTTCGTAGTATGTGTAGCCATCATCACCAGCCTGTCGCTGGGGTTGCCTATATTGGGATTATCGCCGCACAAAAACTTATTGGCTTGTCTAAGTATACTCGTATTGCTCAATGGTGTGCTCGTCGTGGTACGTTGCAAGAAGAACTTGCTAACGACATCGCCAGAGAAATCCAAAAAGCCACAGGTAGTGAAAATGTAGCTGTCTATATACAGGCCACACATGGTTGCTGTGAGAATCGTGGCATCATGGCACATTCAAGTCTGACACAAACTACGGTATTAAAAGGTGCATTTAAGAATGATGGTAACACTAAGAAAGAATTCTTTGATAATATTAAACTACAACAGGAGTTTGCACCAAGATGAGTCTCTTGTTACCTCCTTCAGCACACTATCAATATTTTTCGCACTTGTTTCATACTGAAAATCTGATATCGTATGATCAATATCAGCCCTTACAAGATTGGGATTATCCGACTCTAGATAGAACAAGATTTGAAAGATTATTTCTAACTGATATTTCCTATATTAAAGATTGTAGAATATTAGATTTAGGTTGTCATGTCGGATATTTGTCTTATATAGCTAAAAAATTAGGAGCCAAATCAATCCACGGAATTAACGTAAGAAAATTCCCAATTGATGTTGCTAATTTTGCATATCAGCAGTTAGGAATGACTGATTACACATTTGAACAAGGTAATATTGAAGATTTAGAGTTATTGGAAAAAAATTGTAAAGATAAAGATACTTTGATTTTTACACAGGTTTTAGAACATCTTAGAAATCCATATGCGATCATTGAAACGATTTCTAAAAGTGATATAAAAAATCTTATTTTTGAATCTACTATTTTTTCCGATGAAGGCACACCTGCCGTGCATTATTATTCTCAGACAACAGAAAGTCCATTTACAGTATTTGATGGTGATCTTAAAACTGCGATTGGATCGTGTCCGAATCTGGCTTGGTTAGAAATGATTTTGTATTTCTTTGGATGGCGCATCGAATTCCATGTTGTTGAACGTCAGTTTAATAAAAATTGGTTTGCGATACAAGATTTAAAAAATTTCGCCCCGCAGTCATATAAATCAGTTACTATGTTATGTAAAAAATTTGAGGGATCCTCATCAGACAAAAGTTTTGAATATCAAGGAGATTAATAATGGATTTAAAAGAATTATGCCATAAACATTTTGAATTATTTTCAAATAAAGATATTGACGGGCTAGCCGAATTATACGACGATAATATCGTGTTACGTGACTGGCAATATTTTGCAGAAGGTAAAAGTGCTGTATTATCTACAGTGCGTGGTATTTTTAATACTGTAGATTCTATCCTGGTAACACCTTTGGCCCTTTACCAAGACGCGAATACTGTGGCTGCAGAATTAGAAATATTGATTAACGGAGCCGAGACTATTTTAGTCACAGATGTTATAACATTCACAGATGATAAAATTTCTAGTATCAAAGCATACAAAGGATAAATTATGCGTTGGATCAAACGTAAAATCTGTAATTGGTTAGGTGTAGAACGCTACGATGATTGGGGAGAAGCGATTCCTAGTAGAGATACTATCAGAATAAAAAGTGATGCCCCCAGCTTCTTTGATCGTAATCCAGAAACTAACTTCCGTATCTATAATGCCACAGGTGGTATCATCTTGGAAGTAGGACGCTGGGATAAGCAACGCAGTGAGTGGATCACTAACATGCACATCATCAACGACGATGATGAAAACAAAACAGATAGTATCGCTAAGATCATGACCTTGGAGTTGATGAAATGAAAAAACGTTATGTAAGTGACGTAGACATTAGAGAATATGTTAATCGTATCAGTTTCCAAATGTATAAGGATGAATGGCGTCCTGATTATATTGTTGGGTTAACACGCGGCGGACTAGTTCCTGCTGTATATATGAGTCATGCGTTAGATATTCCCATGCACACACTAAAAGTAGCCTTACGCGATAACACAGATACCGAAAGCAACTGCTGGATGGCTGAAGATGCTTTTGGATATTTAAGTGCCAGTGCAGTTCCCCGTCCAGCAGGTGAGCCTACTAGCGATCCCGCACTACGTAAAAACATCTTAATCTTAGATGACATCAATGATACAGGTGCTACATTAGATTGGATCATCAAAGATTGGCAAGGTAGTAACTTGCCTAACGATCCAGCCTGGGCAGATGTATGGGGAAACAATGTGCGTTTTGCAGTGTTATTTGACAATCTCAGCAGTAAGTTTAGCCGTAAGGTCGACTACAGTGCTGTGGAAATAAACAAAGCCCAAGAAGATGTTTGGATTGTTTATCCCTGGGAACATTGATTGACTTTACTAAAAAAATCTACTATAATACAAATATGAGCAAATTAAAAGTCAGTGAAATATTTTATTCGGCACAGGGTGAAGGACGCTTTATCGGTGTTCCTAGTGTGTTCTTAAGAACCTTTGGCTGTAACTTTACCTGTGGTGGATTTGGCATGCCAGATCGCACACAGATGAGCACAGAACGTGAGTTTATTGATCCAACAAAATATCGTATCTATGAAGAACTTCCATTGGTTAATACCGGCTGTGACAGTTATGCGTCATGGGATCCTAGATTTAAGAACTTTAGTCCTCTACTGACTATTGATGCTGTAGTCCAGCGTATGTTAGCTCTGGTTCCGAGTAATAGTTGGATCATGCCCAATGGTAATGATACACATTTGGTTATCACAGGTGGCGAACCATTGCTAGGTTGGCAACGTGCTTATCCAGAACTACTAAGTCATAAGGATATGTATAATCTAAAGAACTTAACATTTGAAACTAACGGCACCCAAGAACTGCATGAAGACTTTGCCAAGTATTTAAAACTTTGGAATCGTGCTGGTAGAGAGATCACATTCTCAGTCAGTGCTAAATTAAGTGCTAGTGGTGAGCGGTGGGAAGATGCTATTAAACCTGAAATCGTCAAGTCATATGAAAAGGTTGGAACTACCTATCTTAAATTTGTAGTCGAAAATCCCAAAGACTTTGATGAAGTAGATCGTGCAGTGGCAGAGTATCGCCGGGCCAAATTTAAAGGTGTTGTTTATATCATGCCTGTAGGTGGTGTGGTCAAGGTCTATGATGGTAACAAATTCAATGTAGCTGATGAAGCTATGCGTCGTGGGTATTATTACAGCCCAAGATTGCATGTTGACTTATGGGGTAATTCATGGGGCAAGTAAGAGAAACGCATAAAAGAACTATTGCTAGGATGATCAGCTATCGCATCACTGCATGGCTGTTCACTATTTTTTGGACATGGATGTGGACCGGAGATATCGCTAAGTCAACTGGATTCGCTACATTACTACATCTATTATTAAGTATCGATTATTATATACACGAACGTATATGGTTAAAAATTAAATGGGGAACTGAATGAGTTATTTGTTTACAAGTGAAAGTGTTAGTGAAGGGCATCCAGACAAAGTAGCAGACGCTATTAGTGACGGGATCCTAGATTTAGTTTTACGTGACGGAAATAATGCTAATCGCTGTGCTTGTGAAACACTGGTAACGACTGATCAGGTCGTTCTAGCTGGCGAATACAAAGGTATTCTACATGATGCAGAAGTTTCTAGCACCGTGCGTAGGATCATTAAAAACATCGGATACGAACAAGAAGGATTCCATTGGGCCAATGTAAATATTTTAAATTTCATGCATGGCCAATCAGCGGATATCGCTCTAGGCACAGACACTTTTGGTGCAGGTGATCAAGGACTGATGTTTGGCTATGCTATCAACGAAACACCAGACCTAATGCCCAGTGCTATCTACTACAGTCACCAGATCGTCAAAGAACTTACCTTGCGTCGTAACAATGGTGTCACATGGTTAGGCCCTGATGCTAAGAGTCAAGTGACGATGGAATATCATGACGATGGTAGTGTTAGTCGTATCGATAAGATCGTCTGTTCAACACAGCATTCAGCTGACATAGATATCGCAGAAGTGCGAGTAGCAGTAGAGAGTTATATAAGAGAAGTATTACCTAAGGAGTTAATTGATGCTAACACTGAGTTTCTTATTAATCCTACTGGTCGTTTTGTTATTGGTGGTCCCGACGGTGATACTGGGCTTACTGGTCGTAAAATTATTGTTGATACTTATGGCGGCTATAGCCCTCATGGTGGTGGTGCTTTTAGCGGTAAAGATCCTACTAAAGTTGATCGCAGTGCTGCTTATATGGCTAGGTATCTAGCTAAGAATATCGTAGCAAGTGGTCGTGCAACCAAAGCCACAGTCCAACTAAGTTATGCTATCGGTGTTAAACAACCAACTAGTCTGTTTATCAAAACAGATCGAGGAGTTGATTTGGATACTACCGATTGGATTGAGAAAAATGTTGATCTTACACCGGCAGGTATCATAAATAGATTTGAGTTGTTCCGCCCTATCTATAGTGAAACAACCAACTATGGACACTTTGGTAAAGCTAATTTACCGTGGGAAGCCGTAGATTTATTTAAGGACTAACATGATAAAGAAATTGATCAAAGATTTATTTGGCACTAAGCCTGAACCAGCTACCTTAAAAGACCCTAAAACCAAAAAAACACCCAAAGAACTAGCCACTGAACGTGGCGAGCCATGGGTAGAAGTATTAAGCATGGAAATCGATAAGGACAATCCAGGACAAGGTAGTTTTGAATTGGATTGGAATGACAAATTTGTAGCCAATCTAATACGTGCTGGATATCAGGGAAAAACTGATCAAGACATTGTAGACAATTGGTTTCGTAGTGTGTGCCAAAATGTTGTTATGGAAAATTATGAACAAGCTATGGCTGATCCCAGCAATCGTCCAAATAACCGTAGAGACCTAGGTAACGGTAGAACGGAAATCAGTTGACTTCAACCAAATTTGGTAGTATAATGTTTACATGAGATACTTACTTGTAGACACAGCAAACACATTCTTTAGAGCCCGACATAGTGCCCATCGTCAAAGTGACACATGGGATAAACTAGGTTTTGCTATCCATGTAACCCTAGCTTCAGTAAACAAGTCGTGGCGTGATCAAAAGGCTGATCATGTTATATTCTGTTTAGAAGGACGCAGTTGGCGCAAAGACTTCTACGAACCCTATAAGAAAAATCGCAGTGTTGCCCGTGCCGCACTTACTGAAAGTGAAGCAGAAGAAGATCGTCTATTTTGGGAGACTTTTGATGCTCTCAAAACTTTTATCGCTGATAAGACAAACTGCACAGTTCTGCAACACCCCGAGCTTGAAGCAGATGATCTTATCGCTGGATTCATACAAGCTCATCCAGATGATCATCATACTATCGTGTCTAGCGACACTGATTTCTATCAGCTACTTAGTGATAATGTCAATCAATATAACGGCATAAGCGATGAACTCCATACGCTAAAAGGTATCTTTGATAAGAAGGGTAAACCTGTCATAGATAAAAAGACCAAAGAACCTAAAAAGATTCCAGATCCTAAGTTTATACTTTTTGAAAAGTGTATGCGTGGTGATCCCACAGACAATATATTTTCCGCATTTCCAGGCGTGCGCACCAAAGGTAGTAAGAACAAAGTAGGTCTCGAAGAAGCCTATGCTGATCGTAATACCAAAGGTTATAATTGGAACAACCTGATGCTACAGCGTTGGGTTGACCATAATGGCCAAGAACATCGTGTATTAGATGACTATGAACGTAATCGTGTCTTAGTTGACTTAACTGCACAACCAGATGCGATCAAGGCCAAGATAGCTGAAACTATCGCCAACAGTCAAACGCCTAAAAATGTTCCAATGGTAGGTGCTCAGTTCTTAAAATTCTGTGGCAAGTATGATCTAGTTAAATTAAGTGAGAATGCTAGTAGTATGGCTGAATGGCTTACTGCCGGTTATCCGCAGAAAGAAACTGCATGATAGCAGATGGAAAGTTTCTCGCATTAGATCTAGAATTAAACCAACCTAGTGGTAAGATCATACAGGTCGGAGTAGCTATAGGTGATAAACACACACGCTTTGAAGACTATGTTGTCCGTAAATGGTATATAGATCCAAAAGAACCTATCAGTGAATTCATCAACGACCTAACAGGCATAACTGATGCTGACATACGTGCTAATTGTGTTAGCCACGAAACTGTAGCCCGTGAGCTAGGTGAGCTGATACGTGAGTATAAGTGCTTTGTCAACCCAGTGACCTGGGGTGGTGGTGATAGTGGTGAATTACTAGCAGAATTCAGCAAAAATCATGTGGATTTCCCGCATTTTGGCCGCCGTTGGATCGATGTTAAGACCTGGTATACATACTTGATGCTGACCAGAGGTAAAGCACCTAGTGGTGGACTTGCGTCAGCTATGGGCTATTTTAAACTGCATTTCAAAGGCAAAGCACACAGAGCAGACGTAGATGCGGCTAATACCCTGGCATTGTTCTTTAACTTGCTGGAACGCCAGGCCAAATTGGAAAGCATATTGGATTCAGCAAAGAGCATATAATGGAAATATTACTGGCGGCGATTACAGCGGCATTGATGACTACACAGACCGTGGATCCAGTATTCCGCAACAACAGCCTATACACTTTTAATATTGATCCTACTAATGGTAGTATCGTTGTTATGAATACTCAAACTGGACACCTGTATCGCTGTTCAAAAGATTTTGTCTGCGATGGTGGATTAGATTTGGTTCCTTTAAAAAAATAATTGATTTCCAACCAAACTAGTGCTATAATCTAATTAATAATTAAGTAAGGATCCAAATATGACATTTAATTTTGAACCACAAGAAAAATACCTTGCTTGGGTGCCGCAAGGCAAAGACATGTTTGCTCAGTATGGTCTTTGCGGGAAAGAACTGCCCGCAAAAATAAAGCAACGAAAAACTCTAGCCGAAAGACTTGAAAAATTGAAAAAATTTTACCCTTCTCTAACTATAGAAGAAGAAAATCGCATAATTGATTATTACGAAAATAAAGGTTTTGGTTTATCAGGAATATGTTATCAACCAAAAAATCACAAAGGAAGATGTAAAAATCATCCCTGGAAAATAAAAAACTTTCCTAAAGGGTCCGATGAGGCAACTATTGCTAACGGCTTTGTTCAAAAAATTAAAGCAGGTACAGAAAATGACGGTGGTGATTACGGAGCAATGAATCGTGCCGGAAACAGATTTTGGGTCATTCAAGCATCTAAAAATATTAAAGCAATTATTAAAAAGAATATTAAAGAATTAAAAGCAAAAACGGATCAAAGTATTTTTGTACATCAAAATTTAGCATCTGGTCCTTATATGTCTGTGTTGGCTAATTTGGATATGCTTGCTCAGTCTTCTCAGGTGCCAGGATTTTATAATTACATTGATGTTACTCCAGGAATGGAAAAAATATTAAAGCAGAGATTCGATGATCTAGTGAAATATTTCTTAGGAAAAAACATAAAAATTTCAACAGTTGACGGGAATCCTAAATGTCCGTTAACTCATGTTGTGTTTAATATTAATATGTTTGGTCAGGGATCCGATGACGATGCTGGTGTTCAATTTGGTCATGTTGAGCCAAAAGTATATAGCGAATATATGACTAAGCCGTATAATGTATGTCTTATCACTAGAGAGGGTAATAGTTGGCAAGGTAATAGATCCATTCCTGCAACATTTGAAAGAATGAAGCAAGCACTGATAGAGCAAGATAAGTAATAACATGAAAACAGTAGAAGAAATTATCAATCAAGTATTGCAAGGCGATTGCCTTGAAGTCCTAGATCAGATTCCAGATAAGAGCATAGATTTAATTATTATTGACCCTCCATATAACATTAACAAAGACGGAGGTGATGGTTGGGATAGTCAATGGGGTCGTGTTAAAAAAGGTTTCATGAGAAAACCTGGGACTCCTACAGAAGAAGATTATTACAACTGGATGGGGCAGGTCTTTGCCAAACTTAATACTAAGCTAAAAGACTCTGGATCTTTTTGGTTTTTTCATAACGAATTCCCTGCATTATCAGCATTGAATCACCAGATGCTGAATAATACCGATCTAGAGTTTCGGAATATGATTGTATGGAATAAATTATTCCAGCCCAGCAAAGAATATGGCTGGCTCCATGGCTATTGCGAAGTAGAAGGTCTGACTAATTTTCAAAAAATGTGCGAGTATATAATGTTCTATACTCGCAAGGATCTACATCTTAAAGTCCGTCAAAAAATGATAGAACTTGGTGTCAAGGGATCAGACATTAGCAAAGAAGTTTTATCTAAATCGGGCGGGCAGACTGGATGGTTACAAAATGTATTGTCAGGTAAAAGTCCTCCATCAGAAAAAACTATTGTCCCATTAACTAAACATTTAGGGTTAACAATGGATGACCTAAGACCAAAATTTAGGAATCAAAAAACCCATCACAGCATTTGGAATTATGACATAGATAAAAACAAGCAGGGTCATATTACTCCTAAGCCATTAGATTTACTCAAGAATATTATATTACACTGCACTGATCCAGGTGATGTTGTATTAGATTGTTTTGGCGGGTCTGGGTCAACTGCGTTGGCAGCCATACAAACAGACAGAAATTATATCCTCATAGAAAAAGAAGAAAAATATATTAGTATTGCCAACAATCGAATACAAGGTAAATCTCCAGACGAAGAATTGTTAGGTCCACTATTCACGATTTCTTCAGAGTAGTTCGGCAAAACTAAATAGAAATTATAGTTGAATTGTTTAGCAGTTTTACTATATAATAATTGTAACACACTCCTAGCCAACCGGAGTCCCTACCCGGCCCCTGACGCAAGTCAGAAGCGAACATTAGACAGGTAGCCCAGCGTCGCATCAAGCGGCAATGGTAGGTCATGATGCTGTTCAGCAGACATGGTCAACGTCAGGTTGGCATAATATTATCTAACAAGGACAACAATATTATGGCGACCAAGCAAAAGTATTTTAAAAAAGATCTATCAACCTATGCGATTATCAATGTAAAATCACCTACAGGAGAAACTCAATCATGGGCTAGACAACTTACCCATGAAGAAGCGGAACAGGTTATATATAATAAGGATTGGCAGGCGGTAAGAGAGGATACGGTAATAATTGAAGGATATCTTATAAACCCTGATCTCGATGAAGCTGGGTATCCTGATCCTATTGACGATTTAGAAGAGCCCGAATCATACCAAAGAGAAAGTAAATTAAAAACCATGCTAGAAAATTTAAGGAGTGATCCAACAGAACGGGCTAGCAACACCCTAGGACAAGCAGCCGATATTTTAGATATGATACGTGCTCGACAGCAAACTATAGAGATGCCGCATACCGTCCTTCTCAATGCAAAAAAATATCCCGATTCTGCTAGTTTAGAAAATATCATTAACGAAATGAAACAACAGCATGGTGATGATGCTCATATTTTAGTCAGCACAACCCCAACAATTCTAGCCGAAATTTATCTAGCCACGCTAAAAAATAAAGAAACCATTGGCATCAGCAGTTACCCAGACACTACCAAACCTTTGGGCGTTACGCTTGACCCTGAGGTACTCGAAGTGATCAAAAAATTACGGCCAAAAAAATAGTTGACTTTTATCAAAAACCTAAATATAATATAGTATGACTAAAGAATTAGAACGATTAGCAGAACAAGCAGGATTATCTGTCACAGATAATCTTGAACATTTTTATCGTTTGGTTGGTGAGCGTTGCGCAGACATGTGCGGTAGCCAAGCTGATCAAAAGAATATACGACGTCATTTTGGACTAGACTATTATGATGGCCCTAGTCACTTCCAAAACGATCACCACCTAGCATCACAGTATGATTGGAACAAACATTACATTAAGGAAAAGAAACATGGCTTGGGTAATTGATAAAACGTTTGAATTCTGTTATGGACACAGGGTTTGGACACAGAAACTAAATGGTGAATATGCCGCAGACTTGAAGTGTGCTTGCCGTCACCTACATGGACATGAAGGCAAGATGCAGGTCTATCTAAAGAGCCTAGATGGTAATCTAGATCAGACTGGCATGGTGACTGACTTCCGCCATCTAGAATGGTTAAAGAAGTGGATTAATGAATATATCGATCATCAGTTTGTTATCGATTTAAATGATCCGTTATATCTTCAAATCGTTGGTGATCGTGTTCGCTATCCAATCCTTGTTCCAGGTACTACTCATGTAGCAGGATGGCACTTAGACTTGTCAGACTTAGATCCTAATACACCGGAGTATGAATATTATGAAGGATTTA
>Ga0315909_10007972_pt1 | contig 11702 bp, 7 predicted proteins | sample LakEriMetagenome_11_FD_203527 | JGI IMG/M metagenome (GOLD analysis project Ga0315909, IMG submission 203527) | Freshwater fungal communities from buoy surface, Lake Erie, Ohio, United States - Buoy 2 MA125 | ecosystem: Environmental > Aquatic > Freshwater > Lake | place: USA: Lake Erie, Ohio...
ATAGTTTCAATTCCAGTGTCAATGTGTTTTATGTCCATATCAATCCCATTTTGAGCTCCATGATGCGCTCAAAAGTTAAAATGTCTGTATTTTCTATAATTTCTGTAATTTGCCGAAATCCTAATTCTGAAGCATCTTCACTTTGCAATTCAACAAAATAAACATTAAGTCCTTCAGCTATAAATTTTTCTGCTATTGCTAATGCATTTTTCAACGCATCTGCATCCAAGCAAATATAAATGTTTCTAACTCGTTCTTCTATAATTTTCTTTTGTAATGCAGGTTGAATTATTTTTCCAAATAATGGTATTGCATTGCGTTTAACTGCAATTGCATCAAATGAACCTTCGCAAAGTATAATTGGTTGTGACCAATTTATGAACATTTCAAATCCAATTATATCTTTTGAAATTTTTGGATTTTTATGTTTGAATTTATCTGCTTTGTAAAATGCTCGGCTAACAAAATAATTTAATTGTCCGTCCTTATTATAACTAGGAATAATTATTTTACCGGAATATTCTCCAGATTCACAATATCCTATTCGATATTTTAAAATATCAAAAACTGTAATACCTCTATTAAGCAAATAATGCATTGCATTGCGATAATCAGGTGTATTTTTTTTAATCCACATTGGTGCATATTCTGCCGGTAATTGAATTGTTTCATTAACTTTAGATTCTTTGATCGGAACTCGATATTTTGTCGATTCAATTATACGGTTAAGTTGTTCATGTCGTTCTTTAGGTAAATTTAATTGCTTAAATAAAGTAGTTATACTTTTACCTTTTTTGTCAGAAATCCAACAATGCCAAGTATAATTGCCGGAAGCATCAGGAGTTAAACGAATTTCTAATTTTGGTTTGTAATGTGAAGTAAATGGAGAAAAGAAAGAAATATTACCACCGGATGTTGGTTTTCCTTTACCTAATACCGATTCCAATAATTGAAGTAATTTTAGATTCTCCATATTATTAATATATGAAAATGCTGTAAGATATCCAATTAATTATTATAATATATGTTTGATACATACATTTCATTCCTGATCAAACGATTTCATTACATTAATTACATTAACATTACATTCAATCTATTAATTAAATAAATTTCATTAATATTACATGAATATATTAAAAATATTTTAAAAATCAAACCTTATCCAAAAAAACGTTTCGTATTTATTGGACTTTCGCCCGATTTAAGGCATTCTCCGAGCCATTCTGCAGGAATATCTTTCTTTGCAACATGACGTATACCTAACTTTAATGCATATTCAGCATAAGTAGTTTTGCTTGTTTTCGATAATCGTTGATTAGGATTTTGAAATACCATTCTAATATCTACGCCAGGATTTGATGCAAGTACATGTTTCATTTTAGTGCGATCTGCTGTAGTCCATCGTCCTTTTGTTTCAACAAACATGAATTGACCATTACGTTTCGTAAACACGAAGTCAGGCGTATATTTTGCTTTACGCTCAGGTACTACATAATTTATGATTTCTGTCTCGTATTTCAAATCATATGGAGTGGATTTTATTGCTTCTGCAACTACGTGTTCTAGTCCAGATTTATAACCATGTTTTAGCGCTGCAGCTCGTTTTGAGTTGCCGGCACTATGAAAGTGATTTTTTCGCATAAACTTTTAAAAATTCTTAATAGAAGAAAATGAATGTTTAACACCTAACCAACCTTCAGGCCATACTTCTATTTTTCTAATATATGATGCAATTCTAGCTGCTTCTGAAGCTGAAAATGTTCCCGGAGGAGATGGAGAAAATCCAATTCCCCCAGGCGTTCCGCCCATAGGCCCATATTCTGGTTTTAGTTTCCATTTTTTCAAAGCATTTACAATCGAATCTGATAAATTCTTTCCTGTTACAGATACAGTTTGTGGATAATCATCTGGATATAAAGTAACAGCTAACGATTTACCTTGATTAGACCAACCAGCTCCGGTTCCGCGTAAAAGTACTGCTCCTGTAACTAGTGTGCTAAGTTGAATAGTACCATCTTCTCGCAAATATAATTCTAAACTGTCATAATCAATTGTATCAAAATCAAAAAAACGACCTAATATTAATTTTGCATTTAAAGTTATTTCATACCCAAATTTTGTTTTAATTAAAGAATCAGTATATTCTTCACCATGGGTAGCAAATATCTTATTAAGATCTCTTCCAGGAGTTGGAGTATATTTAATGTCTTGTTTTTTATCATCTTGGTCAACATTATCTGTATCTGTTTGATCCTTTTTTCCACCGCCAGTACCAGCTAATAATTTTCCAACATATTCTAAAGAGCCCCAATGATCTACACCATCCGGCGTACGTAAATTACCTTCTTCAAAATTTTCAGAACCACGTTGTGGATTTGGACCTAATATAACATGATTCTTCGGCACACTTGCAGGAATTGTAACACTTCCGCCTGGTTCAACGATCCATAAATTATTGTCATTAGGCATAGCATCTGCAACTTCCGAAGCAAATTCACATCCTTTACTAAAACAAACAACTTGCGCATTAGGATTAGTTTTTAACCATTCACTTAAAGCTGTTCTATCGGTGTTGATATCTCTAGCATTTTCCCATGAGAATACGTGACTACGACTTTTATAATATTTTTCGATCAAAGCCAATTGTTCTCTAAGAGACTTATATCCCGGACTAGTTTCGCCATGTAACCCTGATATTAATATAAGTTTTATACCAGTTTCTGGTTTTTGTAAATCAACAGTATCACTAGTTTTTTTATCTTGCTCCGGGCCAACATCAATTACGCCTGCAGGCGTATCTACAAGTGTATCGCCAGGTATCCATTGTTCAAATAACCTATCATATGTTAAATTATTTTTTTCAAATAATAAAGCTTTAAGAGAAATATTTTTAGATTCTTGAATATTAGACACACGGTTAAATTCCGTACCAAAATTCTGTCGTAAAAAACCTGCCGTTGGATAACTATATTGTGCAACATTATAATACGCATTCCATTTTTTAGTTGTACTATTATTTGAAATATAATGTACAGCTTGCATAAGATTTTGAGATACTGTTCCAAAATTGCCATCGACTGGCTCTGCAATGGAATCATATTTATCAATAACAGATACGCCTTTGTCATTTACGCAAATTTTATTAATTTCATCAAAACTTGCAAGTTTTTTTAGACTTGGAATAATTTCTTTTTTTAATAAAACTTGGATAATCATAGTTGCTAAACTTCCCGTTTTCATTACAGATTGCAACGAAAAATTATTTGCTTCAGTACCTTGCAATTTAAATACGTCTAATATATCTTGTTTTGTTAATTGTTTATATCCATGAGTTTTAAATTTATATGATAAAAGATATTTTGTTGTAGTTTTATCTTTAGATTCCGAATCAGACGACTTAACATCAGCTTTATTAGAAATTGATCTATTAGCATAACTAGACATTGTATTAAACTGCTCGGTCGTTTTTTGATCTTGTAAAGCAGAAAATTCAGGTACCGAAATATATATTTGCGAATCTGATAAAAAATCTTGCATTATAGCTGCAATAGTTTTATTTCCTAAATCGTATGTTTGTCTAGGCTGTAAACCTTTTGTTTTATCTACAATATATTCAGACAATTTAACATAACCATCTGCTACGCTATCAAATTTTATAAGATAATATGTTGGGTCGTTCGGATTCGTTTTATCATCAAGTCTCCAATACCATTTATCTTTATATGTTTTAAATTCTTGTTGTTGAGTTTGAATTAATTCTTGTGCCTTTCTTCGTTTTTCAGATTCTGGAAAATCTTTTTCAGCTTCAATAGCACCTACACCTTTTGGATCAACAATTTCTCCTACAAGTTTACGTAAGTACTTACCAGTAATTTTAGTTCCGTCATCTGCTTTTTCGCCTTTATCTGAATTAGGATCAATTGCATTATAAAAATCTTTGAATGAAATTACATCACTATTTCCAAGTTTTCCAATTACCGGTGGTGCATAACGTAAATAATCTTTTACATTAGAATAAATTCGTTTACCATCAATAACATCAATTTGTCGTTGTTTAGCTAAAATTAAAACATCATATACTTCTCGTTTTTCTTTTTTGCGTAAATCCTGTCCAAAGATATAATAGTAATTGCCATTAGCAAATCTAGAAGTTTTTCCAACTGATCCATTTTCCCCAATCGTTTCTAATACATCTTCTATAGATAAAGGTATCCATTGTTTTTCATCACCTACTGCTCGTTTTTCTTTAGAAATCTCCTTAACGCGAAATGAAAAACTATATATATTTGCAGCTAAATTTTGTTGTTTATTCGGAGACTGTTTTACAACAACCGTACCTTTTTGTTCTATTAGTAAACTCTTAAGACGTATCATATTAATTTCTTTTATATAAATATTTACCAATCAACTAATACCATTTTTTCGTTCCACAACATTAAATTTTCGGATCTAAAATCTAAATCTAGATCGAACTCAGATATTCCAGTTTTTTGAACATCTTGTTGCAACGCACGTAAATAATTGACTAATTTTACATCTGTATCGCGAGCTCCATCTGCATCTAAAAAATCAAATATTGATACTTCTCCACCTTCTGCTCGAGCAAAATTTCCATAACGTTTCATGAAATCGTCAATCATTTGTTTATCAGATTCAGGGAGTATATCTGCATTAGCCATAATAAACATATGTTCTTTATCATTTACATAATACACCGGAATGAATGTAGTAAATTCATTCCATCTACCTGTAATAATTTTTGCTACTTCATACTCATCTCGTTCTGTAGTAACTTTAAAAACTTTATCTTCTCCATCGATTTCATATACGCGGCCATTATCGCCGCTACCTATAAAACGGAATTGTTTATTTCTAATTTTATCTAGTAAACGATTTATTTCATTTTCAGATAATTCTCGTAAAAGTTGTTTTAATCGTATCATGATATATTTCTATCTAAATCTATTCGTACTAAAAAATTCATATCAACATCCGAACGTTTACGTACGGGTTGTGCTAATTTGCCAATTGCTAAAAGTTGTCCGGCGTTGTCATATAATCCAATCGTAGTTATATATGGAGCAAATACACTGCCGGTAGTAAACGATTTGAAAGATATATCATCATCTGCAGTTAATGACAAATTAGATGATATATTAAAATCTCCAGAATCTATTTTAGCAGTTATACCCATTTCATAAATAGTTTTAGTACTACGATATGATGCCGTATACGGCAAATTTAATACGTTATTATAACGATAATCGGCACTAGATATAATTGCAATACCTTGTTTAGAAAATACATTACCTACATGATTTGTTTGTAAAAACGTGCCTCCTTCTGCTCGATTTTCTAAATAGCCTACTTGAGTAGATGTTAAAGATTTATTATAAATTCTAATTTCATCTAATACGCCTGATAAATTTAAATCCGATTCAAATCCACCGATGAACAATGGGTGTGTATTATCGATTCGTGCCGATGCGGTAAATGGAGAATTAGTATCAATTAATAATACATTTGATGCAGAAGCATGTAATATTCCATTAACATACATTTGCAATTCACTTCCTGACTTTTGACATACAATGTGTGTCCATGAAGTAGTTGTTGTAGATGAAGTAATTTCAGCTTTAAATTCGGTACTACCTGCAGCAGAAAATACAATTTGATTGCTACTACTTAATGCAATTCTAAATGGATATTGTGGTGTTAATGAACTAGTAGCTTTTGTTGCAATAATTTTATCTGTACCAGTATTAGATGCCGAAATAAAAAATGAAATAGCATAATCATGGTTTCTGTCATATAAACCATCTAATGTAGTTTTAATATAACCAGTACCATCAAATTTTGCCGCATTGCCAATTGGTCCTTGATATCCATTTGATGTAGTTATTCCTGGTATGTATGTAATTCCAATTGAATTATAATTAAGTCTGCTAGTATCAAAATACTCATTGAAACCTTCATACCACTTAACTTGATTTACAATTGAGCTAGTATTAAATGATGCATCATATAAATTACCGTAACGATCTGATTTTATATAAATAGGAACGGTAATATTATAAGAACCTGTGCCATAATACGACATTCCATATATACTACCAGATTCAAAACTTGCTGTTAATAAAAATGATGATGGTTTTATTCCTTCGCCAACTCGTATTTGTGGAAATGAAAGTATAGATGCAGACTGATATAGAAATTTTTTAGTTTTATTTAAATCAGTCGGCCCATATGTTTTCATAGGTTCTAATTTATTTTTATAATATAAATGATTGATAGAAAAATATGTAATAGATTGTAATGAACCATCAATATTACTAGCATCATTAAATGTTAAACTAGTACCCAATGCTGGTAATATATTAATATCAGAATAAATAGCTTGTAATGGCAATGCACTAGCCGTACTACTACCAGATATAACAGTCCACAATTTATATGTTTGAAAAGGAGTTACATTTACATCGGACGAATTGATCTTTTTAAAGACCGTCGGATACACTCCTGCATATATATCTTGTTCTTGTATTTTTGATTCTGCCATGATAGTAAAAACCCGTTATACATATAAATATAACGGGCTCAAATTACTGATGATTATTAGTAATCTAACTTAACTCTAATCAATGCTTCGCGCTGGAATGACTTCAATAATGGCTTAGAAAGTTTTGCAACTGCTAATAATTCTTGAGAATCATTATATAAACCAACTGTTGTAATATATGTTTTAGGATCTCCAATAAATGTTGATTGTGCTATTTGTCCAACACTTCCGGAAACATATGAAGGATTATTAGAAAAATTATATTCTGCATTTTTTACTCTTACAAAATAATGTGTACTTGTTACTTTTTCTGAATTACGTGCTAAGAAACCATATGGATCCGATGTTGCTGGATTAGTAACCATGGCTGAACCAGAAATAGAATGAAATAAAACAAAATGATTATTACCTTCTGAACTAGAACCAGTATTTGTAGCAAATCCTAATTGTTGATCTAACATTTTACCGTCTAATATCATTGTTCCATAATCTGGATATACTAAACCATAATATATAGGAGCAGATGGATTAAATACTCCTCCATTAATTGAACCAGAAACGATATTGTAAATTTTACCAGAATCGCCAACTGTAGCTGATGAAATTGATGAATCATCGATAAGTGTAATAAGTGATGACCCTGTAACAACTGACCCTGTTGCATTTAAAGCTCGAGAACTTATACTACGTAGTGGTAATTCAAAATTACCTGCATCTAAACGTTCTTTTAATCGGTTACGTTTAAAGTTAACAACGTAAATATAGTCAGTACTTCCAGAACCAGCTGTAGTAAAACGAGTATCAGTTGGAGAAAGTAAAAGTTGTCGGTATTGTGAATAAATTGCCTTACTAGGAGAATCATTAAGTTGACCTTGTGAATCAGAACCACTACCTAATGCGTGACCAAATGCCAATGAAAATTGTACTGCCGAACCTGTTTCTGTAGTAGCTTTATGATATACATCTACATAATATCTACGTTGTGATATAGTTTGAGCCGAGCTCGTAAAATATGTTTCTAAACTAGCTACATTGTCAGACCATAATCCTGCCGTAACAGTTTCTGTTTGATTTGAAATAACATCATTAACTGCATCAAATTTAGTATATGTTCTACCGTTACGAGCTAATATTTGTGTTTGTTGTTGTTCTGCAACAATTTGATTTGCTAGCTGTTGAGCTAATTGACGTACTTGTTCTGTAATACCGTTATTAGTTGTTGCTAAAACTCGGTTTTCATCTCGAAGTTGTTGATTCTCTCGAATAACGTTAACGGCATTAGCTCTAGGAACGCCGCCTTGTCTCGGTTGTTGTTTTAATTTTGTATAATTCATTTTTTAACCTATTATAAAGTTGCCGTAGTTGCTTTTTTAACAGTTACATTAATAGTTACACTACCACCAGTTTCATTACCAATTACAGTAATAGTTGCAGTTTTATCTTCAATTAATTGCGTCTTAGCAACAATACGGAATTCAAATCCTGCTACTGCTACACTTTGTGCATCTTCATTATCTCCAATAAAACGTGGCGTTGTTGGAAGTGTTGAATTCTGTAATGCTCTAGTAACTTGAATATCACATACTGTCGAGTCTGATAAAATTGCTGTATAACCTAAATTAGCATTTCCACCTTGGAAGTTGCTTGTATTAGGAGCAATAACGGAACTATCCCCTGGTGCTGCTAATGTAATTGCGGTATTACCTACCGTAACTACCGGTATATTAGTTGATTGTTTTGGCAATGTAATCAATTTATATTTTAAAGCCTGAGTTTCATCTGGTATGGCTTCCGTAATTGGCATATTTTCTATGATAGTACCATAATATTCCGTTCCTAGAGGGTGATCTGGATTCCATAATGAATAATCAATTTCATCATCGCCTAATGCAAATTGCGTAATTTGAAATGCATTACCGCCCTTTGCAAGTAATTCTCGACCTTTTAATGTTAGAATTGCGTCGATCGTAACGCTAGAATTATCTAAGTATCCCATAATGTTTTAACCTTATTTCATATAAATATACACGTTATAAATTTTATACCAATACAAAACTTCCTTGTTCTCCGTTGTTTTGGTATATTAATTGATTTGGATTTGACGTTCGCCATTCTACCACCGGTCCTCCATCTGTTGTCTGTGTCGATGCAATATTAAATCCAGGCGATGTAAGTTTTGCACCAGAGTAACGTTGATTATCAATACCTGTAGGAACATAATCAATAAACTGTGATGGTTTATAACTAGATGTAGAATTTAAAATAATTTTATATTCAGTGAATTCTGATAATACAGACGATGTTATAGTTGGACATAAACCTTCACTACGCCAATACGGACTAGATGCAGTAATATATGTGCTTCCAGATCTAATTAAATACTCATATGAATATGTAGTACCATCATATTTTTTAGCTTGAGATGCAGTTAAATACATTTGCCATTGATCATCATCAATTGCAGATATAGATAAAATATCTCCGTCTACCGAACCTAGGTATTGCAAATAATCTCCAGATGCAGTTGGCTGAGTTTCTTCGATAATAACTGAATAACTAGAATCAAATTGTTTTAGTTTAGGAAGTATTGTATCTTTACTTCGTTCTAATACATTTGGCTGAATTAATATACCTGTAAGTTTGTCTGTTCGTGCTGGAAGTAGTTGTTCTAGTTGTTTAAAGAAAGATAAATCAAATAATGTAAAGATTTTAATATATGCATTAATATCATTTCTGTCAGCATATTTTTTCCAATATCCTTGTGCAGCTTGAACTAATCTTGGATATGATTTATCTTCTTCTTCTCCCGGATCACCAATATATTGATCTAAATCTGTGAATCCAAGTTGTGCAATGATATCTTCATTTATCATCGTTTGTGGAGAAAAATATACTCCTAATTTTTTGCTGTCTAATGGGGCTTTATCAAATTGGCTACGTTCTGCTCTAGTTTTAACATCTAACGATCCTACTAATACATTTGATTCAATACGTATTTTATTGTCATCAAATGTTCCAGCTCCTAAAGAGATAGCATCATAATAATATGTTTCTTCATATGAATCATATGGTGATGATAAAGACCATCCGGTAAATGATGCGGAAATACTAGATGATACTGGTTGAACCCCTGGTAAACTACTAGTTAATGCGTGATTTATTTTTTGCGTAAGTGGCAATCTAAACGTTAATTCGTCATATGCATCTACATTACCATTATACGCTGCAGGAGCTTTTACATGATTATCGAATGCAGAATCTTGCAAACTAGAAGACCATAAACGTAATTCTTGAAGTTGGCCAACGAATCTACTCCCTCCTGTTGTGCTACCTAATGTTAATGTACCTGGTGCAGAGAATGAAGCAACCGCAGAAGCCGATACTGCTGCTACAATTTTTCCATATTTAGATTTTTTAGTTATTAAATCTAAATTAGACCCATTCGTTCTTAATACTGTCGTAAGCCATTCGTCATTATAAATTTCAATTGGAGCAGAATCAACTCCATTGATTTGCATAGTACCTTTATTACCACTAGTAAAATCAATTGTTACTGTATTTGACCCTATTGTAAACAAGTTCATTGTATTTGGGATAAATGGGTTTGCTACAATATCATCTGTTCGGAAACGTAGTTCAACTGCATTTATAGGCTGATTATAGTTTACGGTAACTAAGCCTGCAGCACTTGCACTTAAATCTAATGCATAATCAAAATTTAATTTTTCATATACTGGAGCTCTTTCTAGTCTAGGGCCACCATATTCATTGATTGATATCATTGATTGTGGAATTCCATAACATGATAGTAATGCTTGAACGCTTCGTTTAGTACCTTTAGATTTTAAAAGTAATGGCAAATTATTTACAATTCTACGCCATACTGCATATGTTCGATCTTTAGCTGATACCGAAACGCCATTTACGGAGTTTGATCCCGTTTGCGGAATACCATCTTCGGTTGTACCTAATACATATGACCATAAATCTTGTTGTTGATTTCCATGGGTTAAAGTCCAACCAAATTGTTTAGCTACAGAATATAGCAATTCATTTGGCATACCTAATTTAGGATTTTCTACACGTTTATGAATTTGATTCATATGATTTATGTAAGAATATAAGATATCATAATGATGTCCTAACATTCTAACAAATGTTATAATATTAGTTTTTGAACTATCAAATCTAATATATTCGGGAATCCTGTATTCTAATGAATTATAATTATATGAATCATATAATGATGCTGTAGTAAGTACCGCATCAAACCAATTAGTGAATTGACTACTTGTTACAGAATATAATATATACGGATAAATTGCAGATGATTTTGGAGTCGGTTGAATATAACTACCAGTTATATCTGGGGCAATTGCATTTTCTTTTGCAATATCATATGTTGTTAATTTAGAAGAAGATTCATAATATAAGTATTTTTCAAACGCATCAAATCCTCCTATTAAATTTGTTTGATATGTATCATATTCTAAAGCATTAGCTTGGGCATTAGCACCGGATATTTGTAATATTAAAGCACTTTGAGATGTATAATATTCTAATAAACTTAATTTATATTTAAAATTTTGTAAACGCTCTGTTGCTGAACTATAAAATATAAAGTTATTAAAATCTGAATAATCAATATTCAATTGTATTCCGGATAAACTACCAGAAAAATATGTATCTACAATTTGTTGAGATGTTTGAGTCGATGCACCTAATAAGTCATTCCAAGTTTTAAAATTTGTTTCAGATGATAAAGTAAATGAATCAGATGCTTGCCAGTTTGGATTTGATAAAGTATTAAATGTTTTAACAAATGATTTAGCAGATATTGCAACGCGATCTATATATGTATCTTTTTGTTCTTCAACTACCCAACATTTAAAATCTATATCGATATTTGCAGAAAGCGGCTCTGCTAATTTAACGTAAAGATATTCTCCAATAACAACACTATTAACAAATAAAACGCAGTTATTTCTACTAAAATTTAATAAATAGTTTTTATAAAATCTATCTGTAGTTTGTTTAACGTTTTGAACATATGAAGTAATTTGAGTTAAAAATTCAGGATTATCCGCATCAATTGCTCGAAGTCTAATTTCTGTTCTATCCGGAGATATTTCATCTATAC
>Ga0315909_10007973_pt1 | contig 11701 bp, 12 predicted proteins | sample LakEriMetagenome_11_FD_203527 | JGI IMG/M metagenome (GOLD analysis project Ga0315909, IMG submission 203527) | Freshwater fungal communities from buoy surface, Lake Erie, Ohio, United States - Buoy 2 MA125 | ecosystem: Environmental > Aquatic > Freshwater > Lake | place: USA: Lake Erie, Ohio...
AATCGCCGTCTTCGTTTAGCACGATGCGTCCATGCTCGAAACGACCTTGGAGTCCCCAGATTATCCGGTCGGCCTTTTTTCGGTTGCCGTGCGTCAGGTCAACTATGTGCGAATATACATTATTCTTCCGCATTAAGTCACTCAAATACGGCAAAACCGCGTTCTTTAGCGCCCCCCGCTCGATCCCCACCGACATCGGCCGGTAATCGCGCATGGCCATCAGAATCTTCGCCGCCGTCTCCCGGATGTCCCACCGCCCGTGCCAGATGTCCTTCACCCACCACGTGCCGTCCTCGGTCACTTTCACAATCGCAATCGCCGACTCGTCCAGGCGCTTCTTGGAGTTCGCCGCCTGCTTGGCCACCTCTTCAAACCCCGCCAGATCGACCGCCACGTAGTAACTGCCATACTGCGGCTCGTCGCTGTACTTGATCCAATCTTCCTTGAACACGTCTGACCCGGCGTTGTCAAAGCTCGCCATGTATTCTTGCTTAAATGCAAACGTCGACAGGGTCTTCTTCGCCGACTCGATCTCAGTTGGGTCGATTAGCGGGTTGTCCTTGGTGGTGAAGTGCCAGCTCTTCCAGTCGTCATCGTCTTGCGTCTGCCCCAACTTGTACAAGTCGTGGAACCAGTTCCTGCCCTTGGGCGTGCCGATGAACAACCCCCGCCCCTTCTTGTCCGACAACGACGCCCGGATGACCTGCTCCCACGCCTCGGGCTTAATGTCGGCCACCTCGTCCAGCACGGCGTAGGTCAAGCTAACCCCCCGCAGCGTGTCCGGCCGGTCGGCGCCCCTGACATAGATCGTCGCCCCATTAATCAGCGTGATGTCCTGGTTGTTAATGTGACTGCCGGCGATCACGTCTCGCCCTAAGTCCAACAACACGTTCCAGATAATCTGCCGCGCCTGCCCGTTGGTCGGCGCCACATACAGCACGGCCGAGCCGGGCGGGCAGCGCAGCCCCTCAATCAGCAAAGTGGTCGCCGCCAGTCTGGACTTCCCACACCGGCGCCCGGCCGCCACCACTTTAAACCGCGTCGGGTCGGAGAAGACCGTCTGCTGCCACGGCAGGAGCTGAAAGTTAAGGTCAGCCATCGGTTGGACTCTCCATCTCGAGCGTCAGTGGCTCGGATGCGCTGGGCGCGCCGATCTGAAGTGGCGTGCCGTCCATGCCTGTAATGTTGATGGTGACTGCGCTGCGCTGGCCGTTGGTCTTCTCAAACATACTGACCGGGAGCGTGCGGTCGACGCACATCTTTAGCGCCGCCATCTGGCCTGGGTGGCCGTCCTCTAACGCAATGTCGATGATCTTTTGGACTACCGCCTTGCCGCGCCCCTCGATCATCATCCGGCGCAACTCCTTGATCTTCTGACTCTCAGTCATCGGCAGTTTGCGCGGTGCTTTGTATTCCGTTGCCATCGCTTTTTCTCCAGTTGGAAAGCTTTGGCCATTGTAGCCGGTTTGCTTTTTTTTGTGGGTTGGAGGTACCCGCAAATTTTAATCTGACAGACCACCCCCTCCCCCCCCATCAATGTTGCCGAAAAAGCAAGCGGTCGATAGCCAATGCCTACCGGCCGACAGCCGAGCGCGTTTTACATAATGCTGGTTACGCGCCAATGATGCGCAGGCCATTGACGCAAGCTATTGGGGATAGAACCTGGCTATCACCTGGCCAGGGTTGATAGTTTTTAGTGATGGGTGAATGCGTGCGGGTGCATTTCGCAGATACCTGTACGGCCGAGCACCTATATATCAAAAACCCTTAGTTGTCTGATTTCCGTATATCTGAAAGTAATATTAACAACTTGTCATCACTTTTGACGCCAGCGTTATACAGTACTTGGTAACAACTCAAAACGACATCAAGCCCTTTTGTGATGTTTCCGGATCCGGCGGCCGCTAAAATATTTAGTTGTTCTAACGTCAATTTTCTGTCGAATCTTTTGGGCGTCAATGTGGGCGGTTTTGGCATGTTGTTAAAAAGTGATGTGGGTCATGTGGGCAATGTGGGTCATGCATTTTAAGTCGGCGCCGCTCCAAGTGTTAAATCTCAGCGCGGCCATTATTTCACAATTCTGTGTATTTCTGACAGACTTTGAAAATGATGACCCACATGACCCACAAACCACCAAAACCGTGGCGCACCAACGCATTTGGTGTGGGTCATTTGTCCCAAAAACATGACCCACACAATGACCCACATTGCCCACAAACCCTTACATTTCCCAGGGTTATTCACTAGCATGTAAAAAATTCTTTTACATTCTCTAAAAGTGTGCTATTTTGCTTCTGCAGTACAATCTTTTACACCACGCTACCCAGGGAGATATCAAATGACAAAGTTCGAAACCAAACAAGCGGCCATTATTGAAGCGCACGTCGACGCCGGAAACGACATTTCAGCGGCGCGAATTCTGTCTTCGTTGATCCGCGTGTCGCGGACCGAGAAAAGCCGGCGCGATTTACTCGCATTGGCTGAAGGTCTGCGCTTGGCCGGTCATCCTGAATTCAGAATCTAAACCAAACCGGCCGGCGCAAGCCGGCCATCATTGGAGCGAAAAATGACACACTTAGCTGATCAAATTTATGCAGCAAGCAAGGTAAGTAAAGCCGGCGCTGATTTATGGGAACTATTCAATATTCTTGCCGATGACGTCGACGGCGACGAATTACTCGGCCGCTTTGATTCATACGTCGACAACCTAGATTCAGAAGCGCAAGCGCTATATCGCGAATTGAAAGGGGTGAAATCATGAAACAAACAATTCTCGAAATCCTACTAGGGACCCTTGTTTTTCTGTACCTGTGGGCATTTCTTTTCGTTTTAATGTCATTCTAAAAACCTGTAATAGGGGATCCGACCATGAAAACCGTACACTTAACTCTGAAATCCAATAACGTAAAAACCGGCCCGATACCGGTGTCGACGACGTCGGCCTTATCCTGCCCGAGCGCGTGCCCGCTCAAAAGCGGCGGGTGTTATGCCGACGGCGGCCCGCTTGCCATACATTGGCGCGCTGTCACGGCCGGCGAGCGCGGCCTGGATTGGCAAAGCTTCTGCGACGCTATCGCCGCGCTACCGGCCGGTCAATTATGGCGCCACAATCAGGCCGGCGATTTACCAGGCATAGACAATTCGATTAACCCGGCCGCGCTCGAAATGCTAGTGGCGGCCAATGCCGGCCGCCGTGGCTTTACTTACACTCACAAGCCGGCGACGGCCGACAACCTGGCGCAGATTAAAGCGGCCAATGCGGCCGGCTTTACGATCAACCTATCGGCCAATGATTTGACGCACGCCGACGCGCTCGCTGACACCGGCGCCGGTCCCGTCGTCACAATCCTACCGATCGACGCCGGCGCTAAAAACCGCACGCCGGCCGGCCGCCTGGTCGTCACATGCCCTGCGCAACTGCGTGACGACGTTTCATGCGCAGATTGTCAATTGTGCGCGCGCTCGGATCGGCCGACGATCGTCGGCTTTTTGGCTCACGGATCCGGCGCCAAAAAAGCGGAAAAAGTATTTTTCATGGAAAAGGCGGCCTAATATGAAAACGATCACAGCAAAATACGACGGATTCTGCGCGGCCACAGGCGCGCGGATCCTACCAGGCGACATCATTCAATGGAAGCGCGGCCGCTCGGTGCTATTGGAGCGCCGAGCGGCCAAAATCGACACAATCACACTAGTAGGTGAGCACGGGCCGCGCGATTATTACCGCAACGCGCGCGGCCGCTGTATCGACGCGCCATGCTGCGGATGTTGCACAATCTAAACTAATGGAGGTTGAACTATGCAAACGATAATTATCGACAATACCACCTACAAAGTGAAATTTGATCGGGACCCGATCGAATTAGCCAAGCTTGCGCGCAAACCGTACAAGCAAAAGAAACCGAAGGACATACGCAAGTTTCCGACATGGGATCCGGCCGTTTCAACGGCCGAATATATCAAGCGGTTCGATAGCCTGAACAATTTACAGGCGGTCCAATACACCGGCGCCAGTACCGAAACGGCCGCTCAGTACGATCCGACAATCCCACTTTGCGAGGTATTTACCGATGAATGAAGCGAGAAAAGACGCGGCCGCTGTCGCCGGCGCTCGGCGGCCATATGCGCACTACCTGGAGCGCGTCGAACAATCAATCGCCGATATCGAGTTGACCTGTTGGTACGATTTCGAGCCGGCCGATCGATCCGTAGGTCTACCGGCTACCGCTTGGCTAATACATGCGCGGCCGGCCGGCTCGCCGTGCGATATCGCAGACATTCTCGATTCGCGCGTAATCAAGCGCCTGGAGCGCGAAGCGGCCGAGGTATTAGATCAGGAAACATCGGAAGGCGGCCGCTATGATTTTGATTAAACTTTTCGCCGCCGTAATGATAATTTTGCGTAGACTGTAGGCGCGTCATCTCCCCTTGGCGGCGCCGCGTGGCGCGGCCTTTTACCCTGTACCGAGTCTAAAGCTCAGTACAGGGTTTTTTATTTGACTAAGCGCACGGCCGCCGGTGTCGGCGGTTGCTCGGCCAAGCGCCTGAGCTCAGTACGCGACATGTCGGCCATGTCTGGCGCGCAGAATAGTTGTTTTTTCGTATTGAAGTCCCGCGAATGCACGCGGCCGAGGTCTACCCATCCCGCTTCGGTTAACGCGTGCAAAAGCGCAACAGGCGGAATTTTGACGCCGGCCGGCGCGGATCCGGCCAAGCGGTCACAAAGCGAGAAAAACGGGGACGCAACGACGCCGGCCGCGAATTCACCTACGCGGCCGGTAATGAGTTCAACTAGGTAAGACTCGGCCGTGCTGCGGCCGTGGTCGATCATAATCGCTTTCGCCTCGGTCATCGGCGGCGCGGCGCCTGGGTTAAACATTGACACGTCACGGCCGTGTAGATAAGACGCAACGGCCGCAAAGCCACCCTTGTGTTTATACCAAGTCCACAAGCGCCGCGCGTCGGCCTCAGGCAGCCGGCCGGCGTCCGACCATAGGCAAAACCACCGCCGGTCGTTAGTTGGGATACTAATCGCCGCCCTCTCGTTTGAGAATGCCACCACCAGGACGCGGTTAGGCGCCATGTAAGGGTGCAAACCCTTGCGGTTGATCTGTAAAAAGTCCGGCGGCGCTGCAATGATCGGTTTCAGACTATTCTCAAGCGCACGCCGATCCCGGGCTTCACTTTGGCGTAGTTCGGCGATTTCCATCACTTCGCACTCGAGCGCATAACCCCATTGGGACGTCAGTTCCTCGTTTCGCACCAGGCTGCAGTTTTGTTTAGTGTCGCCGCCAATCGCCCAAAAGAACGGCGCCATCATGGTGTCTTTACCGCTGCCGGGTAAACCGCCGACCAGGACGGCGTGATTGATTTTCACGCTTGGGTTTTGGGTTTTGTAGGCAAGGACGTTCAGCAAATGCTCGCGCTCGTCCGTGTTCGGGACCATGCGCTCGACATGCTCGAGCCACGGGGACGCGTCGCCAGGCACCGGTACCGGCCGCGCGTCGCGCCAACGGTTACCGAACTCGACGCCATCACGGCGCACCACTACGCCGTCACCGGCCGCGTAGGTGATGCCGGTTAAGGCCATTGCGCCCTTCGCGTCCCGGTTCTCGTCGAAACAGACGGACGCCTCGATCCGGCGGCCGTTATGAATCGACAGGCAACTAATGTGGCGGAAAAGGGCGTTGAAGGCGCTGCGCGTCACTTCTCGCCGGTCGACCAGGTCGAAATACGCCTCATCCTCGACAATGTACGCAAAGCGTTCATACCAGCCCTCGCGCTCAACGCGAGCCAATTGCCGGCGCTCGACGGCCTCGACCACCTCGGCCGCCACGTCCGGGAACTCGTCCGTCGGTTCGAGTTTGGCGAGTGCCATGTTCATTGTGCCGACGATCAGTTCCTCGCGCAGGCCGGGCTCGCGTTTCGGTCCACCGTTCGCAGCTACCCAAGCCAAAAAGTCCGTAGAACCCAAGTCAATGCAGTGCGAATGCAGGCAGCAATACGCCCTCGAGGACGGGTTATAGCGCCCTTCCGGGTTGCCGTCCGTGTGCTGATCCTTATTCGGGCAGACGACGCCTGCCCAACCCTCGCGGTTGGGTTTGGTGAGCACCAGACCATGCTCGCCCAGCCAGCCGAAGACGTCGTCGCCGCCATCGTCCGCCAGTTTGATCGGGTTGACGCCGATCGACTCAACCGGCACCGGCGTGACGTTCAATGCCGTGCAGATTTCGTCTAGCGTGTATTCGCGCGTCGGGTGAAACTCGGTCAACTGCGCGGCAAAGCTATTGCGGCCGGGTTTCAGGTTAACCGAGCCCGGTAGGCGGAAGTTGCGCACCGGGTTGCAGGCGCCTGGGTCGCTATAGCCGGCCGCTGCGATCGCTTTAATGGCCGCGGCATAGTCGGCCTTGGTCGGCTGTTCTGAGAACGCGTAGCCCCATTGGAACGATCCGGGCGACGTCTCCATGATCCAGGTGGGCGCTAACGGCGGCGTCTCAGGCGCTTTGGCCGGGTCGCCTACGTCGTCTAGCACCATCACCAAGACGTACTCGCAGTTCGCGGCGCTGGCGCTAGGTTTGCCGTCGGTGAACCGATCGACGATAAACGACGCGGTGTTGCCGTACCACGCCTCGCCATCACGGCGGCGGTGATCAGGATAGAACGCCGGCCAGACGGCTTTGACCGCCCCGTCGGCGTGCAGTTCAACCTGTCCGTCTTTGAGTTTCGGCTTCTGCCGAACGATTAATAGGGTTTCGCCTTCAGGCGCGAGTTTTGTGAGATACTCTAAGAACTCCAAATGCTTCTCCCGTAGTAGTTAAAGCCGCCCTGCCAGGCGGCTTTTTTTATTTGCCGTACCGGGTCATTGTTTTGACACCAGCGTTTAAAGGTAATCCTGCCGCCCATGCAGGCGGCGTACACATCACTTGCTTTAGGGTATTGGGTGCTTCAGGGTCTGCCGTCTCCAGAACGATCTCATCATGCACATGCAGCACGACGTCATCTAATTGGCGTAAAGAATGCCGTAGCAAGTCATGTGCGATTGCCTGAGTAATATTCTCACAGGCCAACCCCTTCCACAAGCGCGCTCTCGGCCATTCTTTAGCGTCGGCCGCCGGTTTCCATGCCGCTTTGATATAGGTGATCTCATCACCCTCGAACTTAGCAAATGGGTAACATAGGATCCGACCCGAGGGCAGCGCGTACCAAAGATGCTGACCGTCGTAGAGGTACGTCACGCGCCCGGCTGAGAACTCGCGCCCTGGGTTGCGTAGCGCACGCGTGTAGGCGTCTTCGAGCTTGGCCCAATAGCGCACTGCCCATGAGTTCGCACGGCGCCACGCGTCCACAATCCGCCGCGCGTCCGACTCGGGCATGTAGACCTTGTAGACGCGCCCCATCGCAGAGAAGGCGCCGATCGAGCCGCCAAAACCGAGTGAGAGAATGGCGACCTTGCCGATCTGGCGCCGATCGGACTCGCCGGTTTGTTCGTACTCTTCGGCGATCTCTTCGTAAGGTACCCGGTAGATGCCGGCGGCCTCACGGATGTAAATATCTTTGCCTGCGCGGAAGGCGTCTAGCACCTCTTCGGCCTGCGGATCGGCAGACGCCCACGCAGTGACACGGGCTTCGACCGCCGACCAGTCGGCGACAACGAACTGTTTACCAGGCGCCGGGATTAGTGCGGGCCGGAGCATTCCCTTGAGAACATCCGTAACGCGAATTCCAAATCTTGGGACGACGCTGTGGCCACGGACCATAGCGTGCCTAACGTCATCGGGTTCTGCTGCGCACTTTCGGGTGAAGTTGTGAACCTGCGCCCCATAGCTTGACGCACGCCCGGTGGCAGATCCTCCGGCGAAGACAAATGCACCTCGTACTCGGTGATCAACTTCGTCAGCCAGCTCGCCAAGGCGGCTGAACTTCGCAACCGACGACGCCCAGAGGTCATCCGCGCATTGAATGACGTCCGCAACATGGGCCGGAATTTCATCAGCATTCTCCTTGGCTAAGATGAGCAAGTTGGCGCGTACCGTCTTATCAATACTGTACTTCTTTTCGCCGTCCTTGTAGACCTCCATCAGTTTCAGCGCCTGCTCGCCGACGCGCTCCATCACCCACGCCTTCATGCGCGGGCTGCGCACTGAAGAGATATCACCCTTGGTTATATCTTGCACCAGGTTCTCGATCTCTTCCATCTCGGTCGCGGCGTACTTAATCGCAGCCTGGGCGAGCGGTAAATCGAGCAATACGCCACGGTCGTTGATGCGCTCGTTAACGTGGTAATCGAGTAGCTCTTCGTCGGTGAGCTGGCGCATGGCCTTGCTGATCTCGCGCATGGAGCGGACATCTTGCTCGCAGTACGCGATCATCTCGGCCATCAGCTCGGGCGAATCGTTAAACGATCCATCAGCGCGAGGGATGGAAAGTGCACGGATAAGTTGGCTACCTCTGTGGTCTTTGCGCATGTTGCTGCTGATGGCGCGTCCGACATCTTCAAGGCTGCCCGGTAAACAGTTTGCTCGGGCTTGCGCTGCTGTGCAGTAAAACTGCTCAAGTTTGAAGTTGCACTGTAAGACATACCAAAAAATGAGCCTCTCAAAGGCGCTATTGTGCGCACGTATTTGTCCGGCGTGATTGCGTACAGCATCTGGAAAAGGCTGACTGGGAACCCAAGTGATGACGTCATCATCGTCAAACGCGTAGGACATGCATAGCACATCCGTGGTGCCGTCTTGTGCATAGTTATAGACTCCCCGTGCGGCGAGGTCACAGCGACTGCGCGTTTCCATATCAACCCACAAAACACGCATAGTGCCTCCGAACTTTTACCGCGCTTATCGTTGATTCATGCACGCCATATTCTTTAGCCAACTTGCGACCAATACCCCATTCTTTAGATTCAAGGCGCGCGCGAATATCTTTTACTTGCGCTTCGGTTAACTTTCCCATGTGTTGGTGGATTACTGCGTCCACGTTATTTTCACTGCGGGTGCCCCATCGCAAATTTACCAAACGGTTGTCTGCGGGGTCACCATTTGCGTGCAAACATTCGCAACCCTCCGGCGCTGGGCCTACAAACGCCAGCAAAACCAATTTATGCACGCAGTGACTGTTACATCTACCAAGCGATACGGATACATGCCCTGCCTGCATACGACCGGGCCGCAATAGACGACCTTCAGAATTACGCCGAAACGATTTTACGCGGCCCTGATCGCTGACTTCATATTGGCCTTCGTAGCCAGGTATAGGCTTCCATTGCTCTTTCATGCCGCCACCAATAAAAAAGCCCTGTTCTGCATTCTCGTCTAGCGACGTTGGCGGACTCGGCAGACACCGAGCAGAATGCAGAACAGGGCTTGTCTGTAAGCGTGCCGCCAAGCACAAATAAATGCTACCACAAAAGAAGGGGTGGCCCCAGCCATTCCGGCACTGTCACACTGATCCGACCAAGGATGCACGACACCAAAATGACCGGAGCCATAGAAGGGTGGGCCTACTCGCTGCGCCTGAAGCTTTCTCTGTGCCAGTGGTGCGTTCTGGCGCTCTTCAGTATCCGCTTTCGGCCCGTAAAACTTAACCGCGACGACGACGTGCTGGTGCAGCGTCAGCTTTAGGTTCATCACCTTCGGCCTTGCCACCGTCCATGCTCATCCACTCTTGCACTTCGAACACCGGGGTATAGATTTTCCCGTAGCTCTTGTGCGTGTAGTGATCGCGCTTTAGCGTGACGACAGGTACTGGCTTGCTTTGATCGCTCTCAACTTGCTGCGCGATCGCAACGGCCAAACCTTGCACGGCACGCTTGCCGCCGACTGACGTGACACTGTAGCGCACTTCAAGACCGTTATCGGGTCCACTAATGCACTTCAACGACATGCCGACCTGCGTCTCCCACCCACGCTTGGCGCCTGCGGGTGCCGCTTCCATCTCTGGCAACGGATGCGATACCGATACCATCTTCTCGCCCAACACTTCACCGTCGCCCCACGCGATATAGCCGTGGACGAACGAGAACGGATTGACAGCCCAGAGGGTGCCTTCGTCCACTTCGGTTTGGTCTGCGCCGAAGACCCAGTCGCCGCGCTTGTCCATCTTCAAGATCACGCTGCCGGCAGGGCCGACATCTTTCTCGAGCTGACGCAGAGCAACTGACAGGGAAGAAACAGGAGGGAGGTTTGCTAATTCAAAGGCCATGATAGTTTCCTTTATTGGAGTTTAGAAAGGGCAGCAGTCAACTGCTTCCCGATTTGTAACACCGCTGGCCTCGGGTCTGACGCCGGTGCCAACGTACTACCTGACGATACCGTGATGACGAGATCGCTGGGTAATTCTTTGTCGTGCTTCTTGAGCACTTTTTCCATCTGCGCAGGCGACTTTATTTTTGTCTCATACGCATCGGTGATGCCATTCACATCTGCCCACGCTTCAATCGCGGCTTCAGACGCCCACTGTCGCGTGCCGCGTTTAGCGACTAGCTTGTAGCCTGGCACTTCTGCGCCTGATTCTAACACTTGAAACGCCAGCGCCCGCAGGTCTTTAATCCAATCTTCCAACATATCGGCCTTCTCAAGATACGCGCCGAGCTGTTCTTTATCGAGATTGACAATCTGCTGATGCACTGCGCGATCCACTGCGCCGTTCATCTGCGGGCAGATCGGTTTCGCTGCGCACCAGCGGCAATGCTCGCCAGTCTGCATTGGCGCGCCATCTTGTTGCGCACGCTTTACCGCTTTTGCGAGTTCTTGTTCAAAAGAAAGAATCCGTGCCTTAGTAGTAGTCCAGCGCCGGATTTCTGGCGGTTGTACGATGATGAGTTCAATCTCATCGGCGTCCTCAAAAACCCATTTCGACGCTTCGGTTCGCATGGCGGCGGCAGCGTAAAACATGAGCTGATCGTTTTCCACAGCATCCACAAGTACACCATCGCCAAATTTCCAATCAAGAACGACGGCGCGTGAGCCCTGACGCCCAAGTAGATCAGTGCTGCCAAAGACGCCAGGGAGAAAATCACCAAAGCCGACGCGCGTCTCCACCATGTACTCCATTCGCTTGTCTGGATCAATGACATCGAGGGCCGCGAGAGCGGGAATAATTTTCTCATCGAGCAACTCCTGCGTGAGAACCTGATCGTTGTACTTGGCGCCCAGGCACTGCGCGGGCGGCTTGTCAAACTCCAGTAATTCAGCAATCACATTGTGCAGGAGCGTACCACGGTCGGCGTGCTCAGAAGACGGACGCGGTGGCATCTGCTGCACGAGCTTGACCGACGCCGGGCAGTTGATGACGCGCTTGGCGGTGGAGCCGCCGACGATATTGGAATGGTTCACTGTACCTCCGTTTACTGTTTGAGCCTCGACTGTACCGCCGCAAATAATTCTTGTCAAATACTTTTTTAGCCTTTATATTTCGGCCATGCGCGAATCTGAAGTTGAGAATTATTTGGTGTGGACGGTGGAAACCTTGGGTGGCCGCGCTTGGAAATTCAAGTCGCCTAACCAGCGCGGGGTTGCTGATCGGATCGTGTGCCTGCCGAACGGTGAGACGTGGTTCATCGAATTGAAGCGACCCAAGGGCGGACGGTTAGCACCTTTGCAAGCATTGTTTCGCGACGAAGTAATCAAATTACAACAACGCTACGCGTTACTGATTAACCTACAGGAGATTGATGAATGGCGCCGTTTATACCTCACCCGTTGTT
>Ga0315909_10007976_pt1 | contig 11700 bp, 11 predicted proteins | sample LakEriMetagenome_11_FD_203527 | JGI IMG/M metagenome (GOLD analysis project Ga0315909, IMG submission 203527) | Freshwater fungal communities from buoy surface, Lake Erie, Ohio, United States - Buoy 2 MA125 | ecosystem: Environmental > Aquatic > Freshwater > Lake | place: USA: Lake Erie, Ohio...
AAGCCCTGGGCTTTTTTGTGTAAATAAAATATCAAAAGGAGACTGCTATGAAATTATTAGCCGCGTTAGTATTAGGATTATCATTAGGTCTAGCACAAGCTAGCGAACCTGCTAAAAAGCCAGAAGGCGAAACTAAAGATGTTAAAGTTGGTAACAAAACTCAAGAAGTCCGTGTGCCAAAGTCTGCTAAAATTGACTGCAAAGACAAAGCAAATGCAGACAAGACTGAGTGCAAGAAACAGCCAAAAGAAATGCCGAAAATTGATAAGCCTGTGGTAGAGAAAAAATAAATAATTTTAACACGGCCTGCTCCGCTAATGTCATAGACTTACGGGCAGGTTTTTTTTGACTAATTATCTGCGTATATAAATAATCGATGAGAATTTGTATACTTGCATCTCCAAGAACCGGTAGCCAGCATTTAGCTGAGATTATAAGAAGATCATATCCTAATATGACAGACTGCCTAGAGCCGTTTACTGATAGTGATTTCCTAAGAGATATAGAATTAAAAAATAATCAAATTATTCTATCAACAAATAAAAAATATAAATCTGTTAGACAGCGTGTTGAAACTGTTTGTAATTTCATTGATAAGTCCGATTCAAATCAAAATTTAGTATTAAGATTATTTTTATTAGATTATATAGAATCTTTTTTACCCCAAATTGTTTACTTTCTTAAAAAAAATAATTTTAAATTTTTAGTTCTAAAAAGAGACTTGTCGGAACAATTATTAAGTTGGGCTATTGCAAGAACCACAGACAAATATAATACCGTTACTAAAGGTTATGATATTGGGCAGAAATTTAAAGTTACAGACTTTCACAGTGTTCAATGGTTGTTTAATCAACAAAAAGAATTTGATAGAAGATTAAGTGCCTTAGATATCGAATACAAAACTATCCATTATACTACATTATATCAAGACTTAGAACAGTTATTGAATATTCAAGTTAATCAAACTAGTCTCACTCTTAAAAAACAAGTTGTAGGTAACCATTACGATTATATAGAAAATGCAGAGCAAGTAAAAGAAATTATAGAGAATATTACAAATGGAACAAAAATATATTAAATTAGTACATTCAAATCCCGACCACGAAAACTGGTTTGTAGTCAACTGGTGTTTGGGTAATACTTGCAATTTTGAGTGCAGTTATTGCCCGGCTGCACTACATGACGGATCAAAACGTTGGCCAGATCCTCAAGTAATTAAAAATTTTATTGCTCGTGTTAAAGATCATTTTTTTCATAAAAATATCTATTTTGAATTTACAGGTGGCGAAGTTACCATGTACAAGCACTTTACTGAAATTTGTCAATTTTGTGCAGACATGGGAATCAAAGTAGGATTGATCAGCAACGGTTCTCGAACTATTCGATACTGGGAAGAAAACAAACAGTTCTTTGATCACGTATGCCTAAGCTTCCACCCGGAGTTTGCTGATGAAAAACATTTTGTTGAGGTAGTTAAGACCTTGCACAAAGATGTAAGAACTCATGTTAACATTATGATGAGTCCAGAAAAGTTTGACTATTGCTATGCTGTAGCTAACAAAGTTAAAAACTTAGGAAATATAAGCATGGCCTTACAGCCGTTAATTCACGACTTTGGTGACACACTTTATAATTACAGCGAATTCCAAAAAAAGATCTTTGATAAACAGCACGAACTAATTACCAAACATATTAAGTTCGATCAGTCGTTTGATTATTATAGAGGTGCTATGAAGATGGTCAATGAAGAAGGACAATCAATGATTTCTAGCGCACATAGATTTATCAGTGATAAAACTAATGACTGGTCTAACTGGAATTGCTACGCCGGTGTAGAACAGCTGATAGTTGATATGGACGGATCAATATATCGAGGATGGTGCAAGATGGGAGGAGCAATAGGCAATATTGCCGATCATGTGTTTGATTTACCAACTGAACCTATTCAATGTCAAAAAACAATGTGCCATTGTAATTTTGATATTATGTGTACTAAAGAAAAAATTTAAAAAAAGGCAACATTCATTGCATCAACATCTTCTTGAGTCTTATAAAGATGTGTTGCAAATTTTGTAACATCCCAGGATGCAATAGATTGAGTTGTTATTATATTAGCTAACTGATCGCTTAGTATGTTTCGATTAATTTTACTAATATGATTTACTCTATAGTCTAACCCTGGAGTCTTTGCATTTGAAGATAGCATATATTGGTGTAAAGACGAACTGCTAAATTCATTACTGCTAATATCTGCTAGTGTATCAGTTTCATTTAGTATAGGAAAAAAGTTATCAGTAGCAGTTACTAACTTGTTTAATTGACTAATCTTTTTTCCTTCTTCTAGAGAACGAAAACATTTTAAAACAATCACTTTGTTTGTTATATTATGCTGACTCCACACTTTTAAAAACGATGCTAATTTTAAAATATTGTAGTTAAGAGAAGGATGTAATACTTCTTCCATAGCCCATAATGCATGATCTTTATTTTCTTTAATCCATTGTTGTTCTCGGCGGCTTCTTAAATCTACTACATCTAATAAATTATAGAAAATACCTAGACTAGGATCCGGCATATTCCATGCATATAATCTTTGCTCGTTAGTTAATGCAAAAACAAATATGTCTTCTTTGTCGTATTCTTCGTTTATCAAATATTGATGAAATCTCATCATGGTAAAATTTAAACCACTGCCAGATACAGCATGATTAATTGAAGGTACATTTAACTTTTGTCCTAAATATGTAGACCAGTGTAATGGACTAACTTCTTTTAGTACCCAGTCATAACCGGCAAAACTGTCTCCGAATACAACTACTTTCTTCATAAAGGGCCTCGTGTATTACTCAATCTTACAACTTCATCTTTAGTATTATAAATGTTTTTAATAAAATGATTAGAATCGAATCCGTTAATGCTGTTATTTTTAAATATTTCATAAACTAGCCTAACTAAAATTTCTCTGTTTACTTTTGAAAAATGATTCATTCTAGGATCATCGCCGCCGATACATTGAGCAAACATTTCGTAACTAGCAAATTCATCTATGGATAATTTAAACAATGAGTTTTCTTTTTCTAATATAGGAAAAAAATTACTATTAGGTTTTATTAGCTCATTAAGAGATTCGATGTGTTGATCAAAATATGTACCAAATACACGCATAACCAGTAACTTGTTAGTTAAATGAGAGTCAGCCCAAACTTTTAAAGTAGCAAACGTCTGTACTAACTCAAAATTTAACCCTAGATTAGCACAACTCATTTGATACCACTCAAAACTCTTTACATTATTTTTAAGCCATCTCTTTTCAGACCTAGTATAAAAAGGATTATGCAGAGCACCAGGTGCTACACCTAGACTAGGATGTGGCATGGTTTTTGTGTAAGATCTCGAAACTGGGTCACTTGTTAAAAATATAATGTAATCTTCAGAATCGTATTCTTCAGACAAATAGTATTCAAAAAACATATGTAACGAATAAGATAAACTACTACCCGCTATACCATACATAAGTAAAGGTAAATTGAGCTTGTTGGCTAATTCAGTAGTCCAGGAGCAGGTAATATCACCTGCTTCTACACCCTTAGAATAATTAGCAAAACTATCACCAAATACTACTAGCTTCTTCATCTTAGACCGTGTTCTTTATAATATTCTTCACAGAGGTAATAAAATTCAAACATTTCAGGAAATATTTCTAAAAAGTCTTTACCACGACGCTCTTTAATTTTATTTACAAAGTCGTAGAAATATGCTCTGCTATCTAAATCAAAAGGTGTACGTTCAGGAATAGCCATTGACTTTGCTTCATGCGAAAGGAAATAAGAAGAATATTCTGTCCATGATCCAGAATGTTTAGCTCTTATACCTCTAGCTCGCATAGCCCTAATATCAGTGTCATTTTTAAATGAATGATCTAAAATAAACTGGTTGGTAATTTCAAAATACTTTGCATACTCTGCTGGCAATATGTGAGGATTGTGATGTCTAGGGAACGACACAAGATTAGGATATAAACCTAAATTAAACCCGTGTGTATCAATTTTCTTCTGTACCCAGTAGGCAAAATCAGGCATAGTAGTGATACTGAAAGTATTAATAGCTGCTTGGAATCCCATGCTAAAATTATCAGGATTAAGACCAAACTTGTCTCTGTTTCCTAGAATATAATCAATGTTTCTTTCAAATCGTTCCCATGACAAGTTCTGTCTAATATACTCTGCTCTAACGCCTACTGATTCCATACTAGGCTGTAATCTTACATATAGATGCTTAGTTAGTCTAGGCAGGAATCCTAAAAATCGATCTAACAAATCTGCTCTAGTATTCATATTAGATAATATACCTAGTTCAACGTGTCGATCACGTTTGCCTAAATCTTCATAAGCATGGATTAATTTTTCCATCACTTCATAAAATTTTGGCATGTATGTAGGTTCGCCACCTAGTATATTAATATTACGAGTCGAGTGTCTTCCTACATCGTAGAACCACTCCCAGAATACTTTCTCAAGTTTTTCTGGTGCAGCAGGGAATTGTTTTTCAACATCTTCTTTATTAAGCTCTCCGTATTTTAACAGTTCGGAAACCCATTGACTACTGTAGTGTACAGAACAATAGGTACATTTTAAATCACAAGTATTACCTAAAATTATTTCTAACATGTCAACTTTGTCAGACATTAATAAAGGATGTCCATAATGAAGTTCATCTGCTGTCTGAGGAACGTTATCTAAATGAAATTGATATACATCATTAACTATGTTCGGATGCAGTTTTTTATCTTCAATTAAAACCTCGTTAACAAATCGTTTTAAACCAGTTCTCGGAGGATTAGTTTTATTAGCTTCTAATCTAAGACAAGATTCACAATCAACATGAGTTATACCTAGCAATTTTTCTTTTCTACGATCCTGCTCATACGGCAAATTTTGTATGGCATTGATACCATGCAACTCTATGTCTTGTTCAGTGATTACCTGTTTAGGTGTTCTACAGCAGTTGCGAATATGGCCACTTTGTAGATTGACAATAGGATAATTCCATTTAAAGGCACAAGCAACGTTATCTATTTCTAATTTCTGACCAAAGTGGATTACCTGTTCAACAACAGCCTTTGGAGGCGTACTCTGATTATCATACATATGTTAGTTCTTTTAATTTTGCAAATTCAGGGAATGTCTTATACCATGTAGTTCCTCGACGTTGGTCAAGTTTGTCAAAGAATGCAACAAAATTTTTCCCCCAGGTTGGATTATTAACCATATTTAAATTTTGTTCTATACTAAGGTCTTTAACCTTTTGTAGGCTACGTATAAAATATTGTATGCTTTTTATTTGCCACTCGTCTATACTCACTATTTGAAATAATCTAAGTGATGTTAAGCAATCATCAATATGAGGGATAACTTCTAAAGGAATAAAATCTAGATTAAATTCTTTTGGCCAATCTACAGATGCCCAGTTTAGTTTGATCGGTTTCTTATATTTTAAGAAAATCTCTCTAACAAAGTCAATATAATTCTTCATCGAAGGGATAGTTACTAACTGAACTGCTGGCAAAAACTGAACTTCAATATGACTGCAAGTCATGTATTTTTCTACATTTTCTTTCCACTGAGCCCACTCAGTACCAAATCTTACATATTCTAATTGTTCTTCGGTATTTTCTCCGCTTATCTGCACATGTATGTTAAAATATTTTGATAATTTTTTTGAATATTCTAAAAACCTATCTAGCAAATGTGATGGTGTATTACCGTTAGTAACAATTGATAAGCCTTTTTTATCTATTGTTGTTTGATCTAATATTAAAGACATGCGATCGCCTATCTCTAGCATCTTGTCTAAGTATCTAAAAAAGTCTTTAATTATTAGTGGCTCACCACCAATAAAGTTTACATGGGGCAATGTAGGCCAGGCTTCTTCAAAATATTCCCAAAACGTTTTTACAAGTGGAGAATCAAAATCGTTTTCCCAGGTTAGGTAAACATCTTCTCCGTATTTTCTTTTTTCAGCAGCCCATAAACTACTAAAGTAATCTGAACAATATATACACTTTGAATCACAGGTATTGCCTAATACAATTTCTAGTACTCGAGTATTTTTACTAGTATAAAATGTGTCCCAGGGAGCATTGTCAGCATTTATATCAGATCCGTCTGGTGGAACATTAGGATGACTTTTTCTTAGTTCATAAAGCATAGCATGTGATGTCCTTTTACTTTGAAGGCCTTTGTCTTCTAGTTTCCAACACACACCGCAGTCTCTAGGTCGTTTACCAGCAAGCATATCTTTTCTACGCTGTACAACATGACGAGGATTCCAAAACAAATTTGTACCTTGATCTGCTACTTCTTCGTCGGTAACTTCTAAAGGAGATGTTCTACAACAATAATTTACAGCATTACGTTGAGGAAAAAATTGTACATAATTCCATGCCTGGTCACACATTGTGTCAGTTCTTGCATAGATTTGATTGTCTTGCTCTTGTTTAATATTAATTGTTTTTGTCATTTCCTATCACCAAAGAGAATATAATCTTCTTTAGTATATCCTTCCATAATTTCACTACCAGAATTAGCTGTAGGTTTACTATTTTTATTGTCAAGGCCGCCTCTAATAGGAACTATAGCCCATGTACAGTAGTCTACAAAATACGGCAATTCTTTTAACTCTTGTTCTAAACTTAATGTCTCTTCTCGATTATGAGGGGCCATCATAAATTTTATTTCTAAATGACCTAGACCACCATGCTCTGCTTTTTCTTTAGCAATAGCTTCAATGACCTTAACAAGTTTAGGTCTATCATAAAATTCAAAGTGTACACTAATATTCAAATCACCGTAGTGTATAATTTCTTTATAATAGTCTGGCTTGCGACTACCGTTGCTATGCAAACTTACGTGATGTCCCATAGCGTTTAAATAACGCAACCAGTCTAAAAAATCTTTGTTAGCAGTAGGTTCACCGCCACTAATGATAAAATTTACACTTTCCCCTTTGGTAAATCTTTCTTCTATAAGCGAAGTAGCTTGCATAAGTTCTTCTAAAGATTTATGCGGATCAGTATTATTATGAATCCAGGGCCAGCAGTAACTACAATCGTAATTGCAACGTCGGCCTATCTCCCAGTACACTTGTTTTTGTGTACTAGCATGAGTACGTTCCATTGCTACAAATTGTACTAGATCGTTATTTCTATGTTCATTTAGGGGTTCTAAATTGTGACTTTTGCGTAACAATGGTTTAAATTCTATATTACTGACTTTGGGTATAAACAAATCTGCACCACAACTACATATATTTCTTTTGCAATCTATCCAATCGTTTGGTACTGTAAAGTCATCCCATACACTACCTAATTTTCCGCCCACCCGGCAACTAGCAGTCCACACGCCGCCGTCCATATCAATAAACAAACTGTCAACACCTGCACCACATTTCCAGTTTGCAAGATAATTTAATTTTGCGCCAACAAGTTCGTCTGTACTCCAATCTCGCCATGTGCCATCTTTATCATATGTTCTAATTGGTTTACCTGGAGTGAAATCTGCATTATGTGTCATAGTAGATTATTTATTGCTATATATTAACATGACAAATAAAATATGTCCTTTGCCGTGGAATCAATTAATGATTCAGCAGAACGGAGACTTTAGATTGTGCTGTCAGTGTGTACATCCTCCTTTTGGTAAGACGGATATGCGTATTCAGGAACAGTCTATAAATGATGCACGTAACAGTGAACTCCACCAACGGGTGCGGACTCAGATGCTTGCAGGAGAAGAGCCCGCAGAATGTAAGTTATGCTGGGATGAAGAAAGCCATGGGCTGAGTAGTAAACGACTTCACATGCTCAAACATTACCCTATAGACAAAATTAAACAAACTACATCGGGCTACATAGACGTAAATGAATTTCCGTTATCGTATCTTGATCTGCGATTTGGTAACTTATGTAACATGAAGTGTCGCAGTTGTGGTCCGGCAGATAGCAGTCTTTGGTACGAAGATGTAGAAGCTGTTAATCCACCTGATTATGTTGCGTTTGATTTTTACTTGTCTAAACAGTATCAGCTAAAGAAGATTAACAATACATGGACCTTAAAGAACGATGACTTTGCATGGTATGAAAGTGAATCGTTTTGGGATATGATGCAACACATAGTTCCGCAAATAGATAGGCTATACCTAACAGGTGGGGAGCCGTTAATCAATAAAGCACAATGGCGATTGCTAGACCTGTGTATCGAATTAGGAGTTAGCAATAAGATTGTATTAGAATACAACAGTAATATGACACGAGTTCCCGATACAGCTTTTGATATATGGAAACAGTTTAAAGAAGTACACATCGGTTGCAGTATTGATGCGGTGGAAGATTTAGCCTACTATATTCGTTATCCAGGCAAGTGGGACGATATACAAGCTAACATTATTAAATTAGGTAACGCAGATTGCCGCAACTTAGTTGCAAAATTTTCACCCACTATTAGTGTGTTTAATATTTTAGGATTCCTTGAGCTTGTTGATTGGCTACACTCTAATCCTCTACCAAGAATTAGGGTAGTACCGTCGTTTCATATTTTGGAAGGACCGGGATTCCAAAATATACAATCTCTACCAAAAGAAACCAAAGATTGGATAGTAGTACAGTACAACGAATGGTATGCTGGCGCTCCGTGGCGTATGCGCCACAAAACTCAATTCGATACTATTTTAAGTTATATGCAGGCGCAGGATCGTAGTCATTTACTAGCAGACTTAAAAGAACATACTGCAAAATTGGACAACCATCGTAACCAACAGCTAGCAGACTACGTTCCTTGGCTAGCCAAAATATTAGAAAACACTTGACGTAACCCACTGTTGACTGTATAATATACATATTGTTTAACGCAAAGGAGCATCCAAATGGCAACTAAACTCAAAAAAGAATCTATTGCACTTCGTGAAAAAGCCAAACGTGACTACAGTCCAAGTTGGGTTGGTTGCGAGTCTTGGGATGAGAATAAGTTCCTGCGTTTCTTTCACAGTTCTATGCAATACTATCGTATGGAATCTACGGGCAAAGAACTCAAAAGCAAAGTTATTGACTGGATGGGCAAGAATGGTTACGACAAAAAGACTATTGCTAGTTTTAAGAAAACTAAAGACAATCGTTGCTCTCTGACTGTAGGTTCTATTGCTGCCTGTTTGCTTAAAGGCATGCCTAGTACACGCCCTGACTTTAATAACGGTCGTGACACTGCCACTTGGTTAGGTGCAGAGATTGCTAAGATTATTGATGAAGGTAAGAACGACATTGATGAAGAAGCAGTTAAGGCAGCTGAAGATGCAAAGCCTGCCGTCTACGTTCCTAGTATCCAAGAACGTGTTCGAGAAGCAGCCTATCTAATGACTGAAGAAATTGAAGATGCTTATCAAAGTTTCAGTCAAGATCCCGAAAACTTTGATCCCAAGGCATTTAAGATTCTTAACTTGCTCAAGGGCAAGGGTGCCAAGGCAGCTCATGCACGTATTATCCGTGACTTCTATGCTAGAGACTTAGCGGAATTAAACGAACTTGCTAGCGGCAACGGATGCGAACAGTTGCGTGAAGGTTACAAACATCGTAGTCGTAAACAGATCAAGGCGTTTATTGCATTCTTGCAGGAAATTGAAAGTGCCTGCAACATGCTGATGCAAGAAGCTAAAGTTAACAAAAAGCCTCGCAAAACTAAAGCAGTTAGCAAGGACAAGCTGGTAGCAAAGCTCAAGTACAAGAAGACTGACGAGCCGCTGAAGCTGGTTAGTGTTAACCCTGCAGACATTGTTGGTGCTCAAGAGCTGTGGATTTACAATAGTAAAACTCGTAAATTGGGCAAGTATGTAGCAGAAGAATTTAAAGAGTTGGGTATTAAAGGCACTACAATTACCGGTTTTAGTGAAATGAAATCTGTACAAAAGACATTACGTAAGCCTGCAGATCAACTTAAAGAGTTCAAAGCCGCAGGCAAAGTAGCACTACGCAAGTTTTTAGAAGACATTAATGCTGTAGATACTAAAATGAATGGTCGCATTAATGAAGAAACTATTCTACTTAAAGTAGCATAAAATAGTTCAGGCCATGGATAAATACTCAAAAGAGAGTATTTTCTATGGCCATTAATGTTTTTGAACCACTAAAATTTAGTACGCAAGGTATTATTGATCTTGCTACAAAACAGTCTTTGGTTGTCACAGACGGTAAAATTACCGTAGACACCGTTGAACCAAAAAAGGATATTGCCTTTGTTGGATCTAGCTTTGCTGATGTAGAAGGCAAAGGAATCAAATGGTCCGACGGTAAAAAGAATAAAGGACTAAGTTACAAAAAATCAAAACTAAGTTCTGATCTTAGTTTAAATCTTGTAGAAGAACAAGATTATCAAATTGGCGACACTCCTGTTCTTAGCTTCTCAGAACTAGGTCCTACTGTTACAAAAAGTAATCTTAAACAATTAGGGACTCTCAAATCATTAAAAGTATCCGGAGATGTTACCTTAGGAGAATTTGCTGGTTTTTACAGTGAACTAAATCGTTTAGGTATTAACACGGAAACACCTGCGGGTGCGTTAGGTGTATTTGAAAACGGTGTTGATATGTTCTTCGGCAGTAATAAAATTGATACTGCTACACTAGGTACTATCGGCAACGATCATTTAGAACTAGTTACAGATAGCACAGTAAGAATCACTGTAGCTAATAACGGTGATGTTAGAGTACACGGAAAACTCTACGCTGAAGAAGTTATCACAGCAAGATCTAGCCCATTAGTATTTCAAGAAACAGACACTAGTACAAATTACGGTAAAGGTATAGTTTGGTCTAAGATTCGTGGTAGTATAAAACAATTTGTTTTACAAGCTAGCCCAGATAGAATTTGGTCTACAGAACACATTGACCTACAGGGTGGTAAGCATTTTAGTATTGACAATATGCCAGTGCTGGCCTATACCGAACTAGGATCAACAGTTACCGAAAGTTCTTTACAAAAGTTAGGTGTTCTTAGAGAATTACAAGTAGCTGGAGATGCCGCAGTTACTAGAACCTTATCAACTACTAGATTAAGTATAGGTAACACTAGCCTTGTTGATAATGAACTACATGCTTATGGAGATCTAAAAATAGGTCGCCATGAAAGCACAGAGATTAGTTTAGGTCAAAATATAGTAATTGGTAACTCAGAAAACTATGCAAGAACAGTGTCAGTATATGGTAACCTTACTGTAGGAGTTGCACAACCAGATCCAGGTTTTGCTTTGACAGTAGCAGGTCCAGTTAGCATAGATAATAAAAAATTCTTAAAAGGAATTACAAAACCAACACAGGGTCAATATAACAAAGGCGATATTGTGTGGAATACCGATCCTAAGGCTACAGATTATATCGGTTGGGTTTGTGTAACTTCAGGTGAACCAGGACACTGGTTGCCGTTTGGTATGATTGCTAGCCAGTGATAGCATGGGCAATAGGCAACGGACAAAGTCGTTTAAGTTTTGATTTAACATCAATAACAGACTATACTGTTGGTTGTAACGCACTTTATCGAGATTTTTATTCTAGTGAACTAGTAGCAGTTGATCGTAGAATGGTCGCAGAAATACTAACTAGTTCTTATGCTAACCCTGTATACACAAGACCTGATTGGTGCAATGAGTTTAGGGATTCGCG
>Ga0315909_10007977_pt1 | contig 11700 bp, 12 predicted proteins | sample LakEriMetagenome_11_FD_203527 | JGI IMG/M metagenome (GOLD analysis project Ga0315909, IMG submission 203527) | Freshwater fungal communities from buoy surface, Lake Erie, Ohio, United States - Buoy 2 MA125 | ecosystem: Environmental > Aquatic > Freshwater > Lake | place: USA: Lake Erie, Ohio...
ATCCCCCGAACTCCTGCGCCTCCACGCTCTTGCGGGCGATGCCCCAGACGGGAGGGAAGAGCCGCATGGTTTCTTGCACCACCTGCTTGAGGTACGGCAGCTGTGACAGGTCTGCTGCAGTGGCGGGCCTGCCTCCGAGTACCCGGTCGAGCTCTTCCAGCAATTGCGCCTCGACCTCCGGAAATTTCGAGAGGGCGTGGAACGTCCACTGCAGGGCGGTCGCCGAGGTCTCGTGTCCGGCCAGCATCAGCGTGACGACTTCGTCGCGAATCTGCCTCTCTTCCATGCCCTGCCCATTCTGCTCGTCGCGCACAGACAGCAGCCGGTCAAGCAGGTCTCGGGTCTGCACACCCTTGGCGCGACGCGCATTGATCACCTTGTAGATGATGTGATCCAGGCGTGACGTGACCTTGCGGAACTTGAGGTTGTGTGGCGTGGGAATGCGGGGATACAGCGTGAAAAAGGCATCGAGCGTCTTGGTGTTGATGTTGATGACATCGAGGATGTCGGTCATCTCGCCTGCGTGCTCGTCGATCGCGGATCCGAACAGAGTGCCCGCCACAATCTGGAAGGTCACGCGGCTCATGTCGCGTTCGAGGGCCACCGGCTCATCCGGGCGGAGCTGATCCCACTGCGCAGCGAGGGCCGCCGTGAAACCGTTGATCGCCTCATCAAAGGCATTCACCACCTTGTGGTGGAACATGGGCTGCATCAGCTTGCGCTGTCTCGCCCAATCCTCGCCATCATTGGTGACCAGACCATTACCCAAGGTCTGCTTGAGTACCCGGTAGTCGTAGAGGTCTTTGGTGTACGTGGGATGAGCCTGGCTCAGGACGCGCCGGACATCCTCGGGGTTATTAAGGGCATAGACCGTGATGAGTCCGCGCCAGACCGCCACGTCGCCATATTTAAGGAAGAGCTGGTGCATGTAATCCGCGGGATCCCGGCCATAGGCGCGCAACGCGCGCCACAAGCCGGGGCCGGGCGGGGACGGCAGCGTTGACTTGAGTGGCGCGACTGAGCTCATGTGTTGTCCCCGGTTGGATGGGCGTGCGCAGGTACTCCGCGCATCGCTGGTATAGTGCCGAGCCCACACAAGCCTCACAAGCAGGGCCTGTCATGAAATCCACCTTGATGTTTTTTCTGCTGGCGTGGTCCGCGATCGGACTGGCCGCTTCCACCGCTCCGGATGCCACTGAGCTCGCCGAGCGTCTGCTGGCCGCCGAATCCGCGCGCCAGCCCTACCCCGAACTGGCGCGGGAATTTCCCGGGCTGACGGACGCCGATCTGCTTGCCGTACAGCGTGCCTACCTGAAGGCGAGATTGGCCGCCGGTCAGCGCGTGGGTGGCTACAAGGGCGGGTTCATTCCGGTGGCCCCGATTGGTGGCGTGCTCTATGCCGAGGGCCTCCTGCAGGCGCCGGCCGACGTGCCGCGCAACACCTTCGTTGCACCGCTGGTGGAAGCTGAAATCGCGTTCGAATTCTGTTCGCCGGTGAAGCAGCGGCTGGCGGATGTGGCGGCACTCAAGGCCGCCGTGTGTCGCCTGCGTCCCGCGATTGAACTGCCGGATGGCGCACTGGCCGAGCTGGAGGCCATGAAGACCGATCTGCCGCGCCTGCGTCGGGCCCTCATCCCGCACAATATCGCCACGCGCAAGGTGCTGCTGGGCGCACCCGTGGCAGCAGGGACTGTGGATGTGAACCGGCTACCGGTGACCACCCGCCATGCCGGCAAGGTCATCGGCGAGCGCGTCGTGGACGAGGGCAAGCCGGATCTCTGGGAAAGCGTGCTGTGGGTGGTGAACGAATATGCGCTCGTCGAAGGGCAGGGCCTGGAGGCGGGCCAGGTGATCATCCCCGGCAATCTCACCGGGATTCATCCCGGTGTGTCCGGCCTTTATGAAGTCGATTACGGCCCCTTGGGGAAGGTACGCTTCACCTTGGAGTGAGTGTGCCCGCCGCTCAGTTGACGCTGCGCCCGCGGTCACCCCAGTAGGGCTGCCTCAACTCTGTCTTGAGTATCTTGCCCGCGCCGGAGAGGGGCAACGGCTCATCCCGGAACTCAACCGACCGGGGGCATTTGAAGTCGGCAATCAAGGTGCGGCAGTGGGCCATGAGGGCCGCCGCATCCCGCGCCGCACCCGGTTTCGGCACGATTACCGCGTGCACGCGCTCGCCCCATTTCTCGTCGGGAATGCCGATGACCGCGCACTGCGCCACCGCGGGATGCAGGAAGAGCGCGTTCTCCACCTCCGTCGAATAGACGTTCTCGCCGCCGCTGATGATCATGTCCTTCAGGCGATCGCTGATGAAAATAAAGCCTTCTTCATCCATCCAGGCGGCGTCCCCGGTATGCAGCCAGCCACCGCGCAGCGTTTGCGCCGTCTGCTCGGGCATCCCCCAGTAACCTTTCATGATGTTGGGGCCGCGTGCGACCACCTCACCCACCGTGCCACGCGGCACTTCCTGATCCTGCTCATCGACAATCTTAAGTTCCACGCAGGCGATGGCCTTGCCCGCAGCGCGCAGGCGCCCGGCGTGTGGTCCGCTCTTCACGTGATAACGGCCCTCGAGCACAGTGATCATGGGCGCGGCCTCAGTCTGGCCGTAGAGCTGGGTCGGTACACAGTCCGGCAAGGTATCGAACAGGCGGAACAGGGTGGCCTCGGGGATCGGAGAGGCGCCGTAGTAGAGCCTCTGCAGGCTGGGCAGGCCTTGCGGATGGGCCTGCAGGTGATCCAGCAGCATCTGGATCATGGTGGGCACCAGCAGGATGTCACTCACCCCGCACCTTGAGATCGAGTCGACCACGGCGGCGGGTTCAAAGCGGGGCAGGATCACATGCCGCCCGCCCTGCAGGGTGACCATGTAGATGCACAGTGCATCGGCGATGTGGAACATCGGGGCGGCATGCAGGTAGGAGATACCCTCAGGCAGCTGCATCATCGTCGCCAGTTGCAGGCTGTTGGTCACATGGTTGGTGTGGGTCAGCATCACGCCCTTGGAGCGACCGGTGGTGCCGCCGGTGTAGAAGATGCCCGAGAGGTCATCGTGCGAGCGACCGCGCTCCTCGACCGGGTCGTGGCGCGTGATGAGACTGTCCAGTGAATCCGGCCCGTCATCCATGGCCAGCACGGTGAGCGGATTCGCACTCCCGCGACGGAGCGCCTCGCCCATACTCATGAAGTGACTGTCCACCGCCAGGACGCTCACGCCGGCATCGACCAACGCATAGGCAATCTCGGCTTCGGACCAGCGGGTATTCAAAGGCACCACGATGCCGCCCGCCCAAGGTGTGGCGTACAGCAGTTCGAGATAGCGATCGGAGTTGAGGGCGAGGATTGCCACGCGTCCCTCGTCCACCAGCCCGAGGCCTCGCAATGCACCGGCGAGCCGTGCCACCCGGTCTGCGAATTCCCCCCAGGTCCGGGTGCGTGCGCCAAATTCCGTGGCGATGGCCTGCGGACGTTGCTGGCGGTTTCTGAGCAGGGACTGCGTGACGCGCATGACCAAGGTTCCGTGATGAGGGAACGCAAGTTTAAGGAATCTGCACCGGGCGGCAACGCGCCTCTCTCATGCGGGACGCGTGATACCATTGCCGGCGAATGCTGCCCTTTCCCGCAATCGATCCCGTCGCCTTCTCCGTGGGCCCAGTGGCCGTCCATTGGTACGGACTCGCCTACCTCGTCGGGATTGCCGCCGGCTGGATGATCCTGGCCCGCCGCGCGGGCCCCGCACACGTGCTGGCAGATGCGGACCAGGTCGGCGACCTCGTGTTCTATGCCGCATTGGGTGCCGTGCTGGGTGGCCGTTTGGGTTATGTCCTGTTCTACAACCCCATGGAATATCTGCGTGAGCCGGCCGCCTTGCTGGCGGTGTGGCGTGGCGGGATGTCCTTTCACGGCGGGGTGATCGGATTCATCCTCGCGCTGGGACTCTTTGCCCGTCGCCGCGGTCACGCCTTCCTCGACCTGACGGACTTTGTTCTGCCGGTGGTGCCAATCGGGCTGTTCTTCGGGCGCGTGGCCAACTTCATCAACCAGGAATTATGGGGAGCGGCGAGCAACCTGCCCTGGGCTGTCGTGTTTACCGACCCTGCCGCAGGTGGCATCGCCCGCCACCCATCCCAACTCTACGAAGCGGCCCTGGAGGGCGTGGTCCTGTGGCTCATCCTGCACTTGCTGTGGGCGCGCGGGGCGCCGCGTGGCAGGATCTCGGGTGCTTTTCTGCTCGGTTACGGCATATTCCGATCAACCGTCGAATTCCTCCGCGAACCGGATGCCCACATCGGATTCTTGTTCGGAGACTGGTTGACCATGGGGCAGCTCCTCTCAGCCCCCATGATGGTGGCTGGTGCCGCATTGGTCTGGTACGCACGATCACAACCACGTGGAATGGGAACCGCCCCACATGCAGACCTATCTTGATCTCCTGCGCCATGTGCGCGACCACGGCCTGCGCAAGGGTGATCGCACCGGCACCGGAACACTCAGCGTGTTCGGCTATCAGATGCGCTTCGATTTGCGCAAGAACTTCCCCTTGCTCACCACCAAGAAGCTGCACCTGAAGTCCATCATCCACGAACTGTTGTGGTTCCTGCAGGGCGGCACGAACACTGCCTACCTCAACCAGAATGGCGTGACCATCTGGGACGAATGGGCGGATGCGGAGGGCAATCTCGGCCCGGTCTACGGCGCGCAGTGGCGCAGCTGGCATACGGCCGATGGCCGCTCGGTGGACCAGATCAGCGAGGTCATCGAGGCACTGAAAGCCAACCCCGATTCCCGACGTCACCTCGTCAGTGCCTGGAATGTCGGCGAGATTCCGCAGATGGCTCTAGCCCCTTGCCATGTGATGTTCCAGTTCTACGTGGCGGAGGGGGAACTGTCCTGCCAGATGTACCAGCGCAGCGCGGATGTTTTTCTCGGCGTGCCATTCAACATCGCGTCTTACGCCCTGCTGACCCTGATGATTGCGCAGGTCTGTGGCCTGCGTCCCGGGGATTTCGTTCACACCTTGGGCGATGCCCATCTCTACCTGAACCATCTGGAACAGGCGGATCTGCAGCTGTCGCGCACGCCGTTTCCGTCTCCGGTGATGCGTCTCAACCCGGAACGGAAATCCGTGTTCGACTTCCGCTACGAGGACTTCACGCTGGAAGGCTATCAGGCGCATCCTGCAATTCCGGCGCCGATCGCGGTATGACGCCCGGTGTCCTTGCGTACACCTGCTGAAGTTCCACCCCTGATGCGCGTGAACCTCGTCGTCGCCGTTGCCCGCAATGGGGTGATCGGCCGGGAAGGCGGACTGCCCTGGGATCTTCCGGCAGACCTCAAGCGCTTTCGCGCCATTACCCTGGGCCACCCGATCATCATGGGCCGGGTGACTCACGCTTCCATCGGCAGACCGCTTCCGGGGCGCAGGAACATCGTCGTGACCACCCATCCCGGGCGGATTCATCCGGAGTGCGAAACTGCGTCCTCCCTTGCCGATGCGCTGGTCATGGCCGGTGCCGCGGAGGAAGTGATGATCATTGGCGGCCGCGCGCTCTACGCCGCGGCCTTGCCGCTGGCAACCCGGGTTTTCCTCACCGAGGTGGATGCAGAAGTGGCGGGTGATGTGAAGTTCCCGGAATTCACGCGCAGCCAATGGCAGGAAGTCTCGCGTGAAGAACATGCAAGCGATGCGGCCAATTCCCTGCCATTCAGCTTCGTCATCCTCGAGCGCCGAGCCTCAGGGGCCTGAATCCGAGGTTCAGCTTGGGCGCTTCGGGAGTCCCGGCACACTGAAACGGCGTCCGTCATCCAGACACAAGGCCGAGAGAGTGCCCCCCCACACGGCACCCGTGTCCAGCGGGCGCACGCCGAATTCCGCTTCCTGCGCAGCATCGAGCCGCAAGGTCGACCAATGGCCAAAGACCACGCGGGCGTCCCGGCTCGCCCTGCCCGGCAGCATGAACCAGGGCATCAGATCGCCCGTGGCAGCATCGAGGCCCTCTTTGGTATCAAAGTCCAGCCGTCCGTCGGGGTGGCAGTAGCGCATTCGTGTGAAGGCGTTCGTGATATGGCGCAGGCGCTCTTGCCCCGACAGTGATGCACGCCAACGCGCGGGCTTGTTTCCATACATCGCGCACAAAAACCTCGCCGGATCCTCAGCCCGCAGTGCGGCCTCCACCTCGCACGCACGTGCAAGCGCTTCGTCAATACTCCATTCGCCGGGCAGGCCGGCGTGCACCAGGCTGAAACCGAGTGCGCCATCGTGATGAAAAAGCGGACGCTGTCGCAGCCAGTCGAGGAGGGCGTCACAGTCGGGTGCCCGCAGCACATCATCAAGGGTATCGCCGCGGCGAGGCTTGAGTTCCGGGCAATGTCTCAATGCGAGCAGGTGCAGGTCGTGGTTGCCAAGCACGGTGATCGCGCGATCTCCCAGGCTCTGTACCAGGCGCAGCACACCCAGGTTGTCCGGCCCGCGGTTGACGAGATCTCCCGTGAACCAAAGACGGTCACAGCCGGGATGGAAGCCCGTCTTCTCCAGCAATGCTTCCAGACTGCCGAGGCAACCCTGGACATCCCCGATGGCGAAGGTCGACATGTGGCAGTCTTGGCGCGCGGAGGGCGTGCGTGCCGGGGTCAGTGCAGGACGTGCGGCATGGCGAGGCGGAAGGGCGCGATGGGAGCGTCGAATGCAGTGCCCTCGTCCGTGACCATCTGATAGCTTCCTTGCATGGTGCCTAACGGGGTTTCCAGCACGGCACCGCTGGTGTAGCGGAAGGAATCGCCGGGCTCGAGGCGCGGCTGTTCACCGACCACGCCCTCACCGCGCACTTCCTGCACCTTGCCACCGGCATCGGTGATCACCCAATGACGGGAGAGCAGCTGGGCAGGTGCTTCCCCTTCGTTGCTGATGGTGATGGTGTAGGCGAAGACGTAGCGTTTGCGCACAGGTTCCGACTGCTCGGGGATATAGGAGGTTTCGACGGTGATCCGGATGGGACCATCATGCTCTGGGAGGACATTCCGGCTCATTGCACGCGACTCTTGCAGATCTGGTGAGCCCGGCAATCTAAGGGAATGCTTCAGCTACCGTAAAGCATCCGTTGCTCCGCGTGCTGGCGGTCCATTCTTCTCAGGCCCAAGGCCTCGGCGACATCGGCGGCGCGTACCTGCTCCAATCCGGCGAGATCGGCAATCGTGCGCGCCATGCGCAGGAGTCGATGGCAGACCCGGGGTGAAATCCTGAAGCGCGTGAATGCCTGCTCGAGGAGCGCGGCGGCATCCTGTCCCAACGGAACATGCGAGTTGATCCCTGAAGCCACGAGATGCGCATTGAGGCAGGCCTGGCGTGCAAACTGGCGCTGCCTCGCCTCGGCCACACGGGTGGCCACGCAAGCACTCGTTTCCCGTCCCTCGTCGCCCGCAGCTTGCAGCCAGTCGTTCTCCCGGGGCACTTCCACCTGAATATCGATGCGATCCATCAGCGGGCCGGAGATCCGTTCCAGATACCGCGCAATACGTCCCGGCGAACATTGGCAGCGGCCAGAAGGATCTCCCGCATAACCGCAAGGGCATGGGTTCATTGCCGCCACCAACTGGAAATCCGCCGGGAAGGTGGCCTGGCGCGCGGCGCGGGAAATGGTGACGCACCGATTCTCCAGTGGTTCCCGCAACACCTCGAGCACATGCCGGCTGAATTCCGGGAGTTCGTCCAGGAACAGCACACCGAGATGGGCAAGCGAGACTTCACCCGGCCGCGGCACGCTCCCGCCACCAATCAGCGCGGCAGCCGAGGCCGTGTGATGCGGGGACCGGAACGGCGGCAGGCACCAGTCCATGGTTTCATTGGGGGAGCCTTTGATGGACCGCACGACAGCGGCCTCCAGCGCCGCTTCTGGAGAGAGCTGGGGCAACAGGCCGGGGAGCCGCATTGCCAGCATGGTCTTGCCGGTCCCTGGCGGACCAATCATGAGCAGGTTGTGACCTCCAGCGGCGGCGATCTCGAGTGCGCGCCGCGCCGCGAACTGACCTCGGACGTCTGCAAGATCAGGGAGGGTGCCAGTACCCGATGCCGGTGGAGGCAAGTACTCGACCGGTGCGAGCAGCGACCTGCCCTCGAGGTGGTCACAGACGTCGCGCAAGGTCGCCGGCGCGTGGGCTACCAGGCCTTCACAGAGTGATATCTCCCGCGCATTGCCCGGGGCGCAGAAAACCGTCCGTTGCGCTGCGTGCGCCGCGATCGCTGCGGGCAGGATACCCTTGACCGGCCGCAAGGCCCCGGTAAGGGCCAGCTCAGCCAGGTATTCACCAGCAGGCAGACAGTCAGCGCGGAGCTGGCCCGATGCGGCGAGAATGCTGAGCGCAATTGCGAGATCGAAACGCGTTCCTTCCTTCGGCAGGTCGGCCGGTGCGAGATTGATGGTGATGCGCCGCCCGGGAAACTCGAAACCCGCGTTCATGATGGCGGACCGCACACGCTCGCGGCTCTCACGCACGGCCGCTTCGGCCAGTCCCACCAGATTGAAGGCGGGAAGTCCGGGCGTCAGGTGCGTTTCGATGACCACGAGTGGGGCCGCAAGACCCAATTGGGCTCGGGCATGGGCGACGGCAAGTGACATGAGGAATCCTTTCCTTTGGTGCAGACCATCCAATGGCCCCTTGGCCCTCCCGCTCCGGGCTTCCTGCCCATGACCGGACGGGTGTTCAATTCCCTGTGCTGGCCTCCAGTTCCTGGACCAGGGCTTCCAGACGTTCGAGTTTCTCGCGTGTCCGGGCCAGCAAGGCTGCCTGGGCGTCAAACTCTTCTCTGGTTACGAGATTCATGCGCGCCAGTGCGCCCTCGAGAAAGACCTTGAAGCTCTGGCGCAACTCTTCCTGTGCAAGCCCTGCGGAGGCTGGCAGCAGAGCGAGCAGCTGTTCAGCGAATTGATTGAGGTTGGGTCGATTCATGACGCGATTAGACTTGAGCGATGGGGCCCGAGTCCAGCGGGGAACGGCCCTGCGCGGCCGCAGGCGCATGTCAGGTGCGCACGAAAATGGTGCCCAGAACGCGAATCGCCCCAGTCACGCACCAGATCGCAGCGCTCCCGCGCGGAAGGGGCTCGAGAAACCTTGCGAGACCAGGCCTCGGGGCCTCCTGAATACACAGCAACCAAAGAAGCTCTCACCTTGCTTGCGAGACCTTGCGGATTTGGCATGTATGCTGCAGGCAGGAAGGTGCGTATGCACGGCATGGACGGAAAGCAACCGCAGACCGATCCGCAGTGCAGGGATTGAGGCGAAAAATGCAGGGCGCCGGGCGCCCGGTTTGTCGTAAAGTCCCGCCCAAGACGCCAGCCTGCGCCGCGCCTGTTCCAGTCCGGACAGCGTCGCGGCGAAAAGGCTCAAGGCGGGTAACCCACAGCGAATTTGAACTGGGAGTCGAATGATGAAACTTGTGACAGCGATCATTAAGCCCTTCAAGCTGGACGATGCCCGCGAGGCCTTGTCTGAAATCGGCGTTCAAGGCCTCACCGTGACCGAGGTCAAGGGCTTCGGTCGGCAAAAGGGCCACACCGAGCTTTACCGGGGCGCGGAGTACGTGGTCGACTTCCTGCCGAAGTCCAAGCTTGAAGTGGCCGTCTCCGACGACAAGCTCGATGAAGTCATCGAAGCGATCGCAAAAGCCACCAACACCGGCAAGATTGGCGACGGGAAAATCTTCGTGACGGAACTCGTCAACGTGATTCGTATCCGGACCGGAGAAACCGGCACCGACGCCATCTGAGCGGGGCCGGCCGGGGCCCACCCGCGCGCGGAAAACCGGGTGTTCGAGAGCGGCAGTTGCGCCGCTCCCGTTCCCCGGCGGTCCGTTCACGTATCAAAGCGCCTTGTGCGCACCATCGCAGAAGGGAGGCTTGGCGGTTCGCTTGCAGCCGCACAGCCAGACCGTCTTTTTCTCTTCCAGTTTGAAAGCCAAGGGCGAGAAATCGCTGCCCTTGTGTGCACCATCGCAAAAAGGCTGTTTCGCCGACTTGCCACAGGAACACCAGTAGTACTGGCCCGCCTCCAGATCGAGTTTGATGGGGGTCTTCTGCGGGCAGAGAGGTTCACTCATGACATGCGCTCCTGGTGGATGAGGTGGCGAAACCGCGGATGATGCCCCAAGGGATCGCTCAGGCCTACAATAAAGCTCCGAATCCAGACCCACAACGTGAGCATGACCAAAGTTCCCGTCATCCCGTTCCGCGTTCCCGAAGCCGTGTTGTGCGCGGTGACGGGTTTCCCGGTCAGTCACAGCCGCTCGCCTTTCATCCACCGCGCCTTCGCGGAACAGTTCGGACTGCCCCTGCAATACGAGCGGGTGGAAGCGCGGCCCGGGCAGCTCTCAACCACACTGGACCGGCTGCATGAACTCGGATGCAAGGGTGTCAACGTGACAGTGCCTCTCAAGGAGGAGGCGGCGGCGCTGGCTGCAGAGGCGTCCATGGCCGTGCAGACCACCGGCGCGGCGAATACGCTGTGGTGGAATGCCGAGGGAGGCCTCTGCGCCGACAATACGGACGGTGTGGGCCTGGTGCGGGATTTGACCCGTAACTGGGGCATGTGCCTGAGTGGGCAGCGCTTGGCCATTCTGGGCGCAGGAGGAGCCGCCGCCGGCGTGATTCCCCCTCTGTTTGCCGCCGACGTTGCCGAAATCGTGCTCATCAACCGCAGCCAGGCGCGGGCAGAGGCTCTGGTGGAGCGGTTCCGGTCCCTCGGCACCCTGAGCACGCTCCAACCGGCCGCCCACGCGACGACCCCCGTCGATCTCATCATCAATGCGACTTCGGCGGGGCTGGCAGGGGATACTCCGACCTTTCCCACTGGGCTCCTCGGCCCCTCAACCCATTGCTATGACATGTTCTACTCGACCAGCCTCACACCCTTTCTGGCCGCCTGTCGGGCCAGATCCGTATGTGCTGATCTGAGGGACGGCATGGGCATGCTGGTGGAGCAGGCGGCTGCCGCCTTTGCGATCTGGCATGGACTGCAACCTGACACCACTGCGGTACTTTCCGCGCTGCGGGGGCGCTGAGCAGCCACAGGAAAGTTTGTTGAATCCGACTCCCGACCCTTGACTTGCCCCGACTTTTGCGAATGTTTATGCACATTCCGCAACGCAGTGTGTGAATTCCCCCAAGTTACCCGAAAGAACGCACTAACGTCTTTCAAATAATGGCCTAACCATATGTTTTTATTTTTAAAATAGATCGCCTGGCGAATATTTGACCGATCCGTGCGAAGAGCACGGGGGACAAGGGTGCGGACACTCTACGCGGTGGTGTTCCACAGAGTTATCCACAGAATCTGTGGATAATCTTGGCTGGATGGAGAGACTCAGCGGGCGAGGGTGGCCAGGGCGATGAACTGTTGCACGGAGATATTCTCCGGCCGGTCTGTGACGGGGATTCCAAGACTGCCGAGCACTTCTGGCGAAAAGCGTCGGCCCAGCGTCTGCCGCAGCATCTTGCGCCTGTGCAGGAAGGCCTCGGCCACGATTTTTTCGAGGGTCTCGAAGCTGCAGGGCGGTGTTTCGTGGGGACGCAACATCACCACGGAGGAGTCCACCCGAGGTGGCGGCGCGAAAGCGGTGGGCGGCACCTGCAACACCACGGCAGCCTCACAGAATGCTTGGGTCATGACCGCCAAACGTCCATAGTCCGACGTCCCGGGGTGGGCAATCAG
>Ga0315909_10007980_pt1 | contig 11697 bp, 8 predicted proteins | sample LakEriMetagenome_11_FD_203527 | JGI IMG/M metagenome (GOLD analysis project Ga0315909, IMG submission 203527) | Freshwater fungal communities from buoy surface, Lake Erie, Ohio, United States - Buoy 2 MA125 | ecosystem: Environmental > Aquatic > Freshwater > Lake | place: USA: Lake Erie, Ohio...
TCTGCTGCCTTCTTCTTTGTTTTTTACTCGATCAACAAACTGCTGCACGCTTTGTCCGGAGTCACGGATCTGAGTAAGCATGTCCAAAACAGCCTCGTTAGCTCCACCATGCAGTGGACCAAACAGTGCGTTTATTCCAGAAGAAACTGATGCAAACAAGTTAGCCTGCGCTGAGCCAACCAAGCGAACTGTTGAAGTTGAGCAGTTCTGCTCGTGATCCGCGTGCAAAATGAGCAAGGTCTCAAGTGCTCTTGTGACAATTGGGTTCTGCACATAATCTTCTGCCATTGTTCCAAAGGTCAGGCGCAAGAAGTTTTCTACCGTTGAAAGTGAGTTATCTGGATACAGCAGAGCTTGACCGAGGCTGGTCTTGTAGGCGTAAGCTGCCAAAACTGGAAGCTTGGCTAGCAATCTTCTGGTAGAAAGCTCAACTTGCTCTGGGTCTCTTGGGTCCAGTGAATCCTGGTAGAAAGTTGAAAGCGCTGAAACACCAGCTGCAAGAACCGACATCGGGTGGGCGTTTTGCGGAAATGCATCGAAGAAAGACTTTAGATCTTCGTGAATCAGAGTATGCCTTCTAATGCTGTGATCAAAAGATTCAAGCTCTGGCTTTGTTGGCAGCTCTCCATAAATCAACAAGTGACTTACTTCTAAGAAGCTCTTCTGGGACGCAAGCTGCTCGATGGCGTAACCTCTGTAGCGCAAGATTCCGGCTTCACCGTCAATAAAGGTAATTGCTGATTTAGTCGAGGCTGTGTTGACAAATCCCTGGTCGTAAGTGTGCAGGCCAAGGGTCGAGTGAAGCTTACTTATGTCCATGGCACTTGAACCCTCGGTAGCTTCAATAACCGGAAGCTCAAGGGTCTTGTCCTTGTAGCTGATAACTACTTTTTCGTTGTCAGGCAAAGCGCTCCTTGGGAATCAAAATCTCAGGCTCTAGCCTAAGCCATTTTGGAGTCTCAAAGCAGCCCTACTAATCTCGTCATCGGTTGCCGTGAGCGAGAATCGAACGTGCTTGGTTGCGTGCTCACCATAGAAGCTACCTGGCACCACAACAATCCCGAGCTGCGCCATTTCACCGACCGTGCTCCAGCAATCTTGACCCTTGGTTGCCCAAAGATACAAACCCGCCTCACTGTCAGTTACCTCAAAACCATATGCTTTAACCGCAGCCAGCAAAGTTTCTCGTCTCTTGGAGTAAATTGCTTTCTCAGCAGCCACGTGCGTGCTGTCCTCAAGCGCAGCGATCACCGCCTGCTGGGTAGGAAAAGGCATGATCATTCCGGTGTGCATCCGAAGATTTACCAGGTCTCGAATTAGACCTTTCGAGCCAACCGCGAATGCGGCTCTATATCCTGCCATGTTGGACTGCTTGGAAAGTGAGTAAAGGCACAAGATCCCATCGTGACTATCGCCACAAACTCTAGGGTCTAAAACGCTAGGAATAACTTCCTTATCCCAGGGATCACTCCAACCAAGTTCGGCGTAGCACTCGTCGGACGCAAGTAGCGCTCCTAGCTCACGGGCTTTGGCAACCGCCTTGGCAAAGCCTGCGACATCCAAGACTTTTCCATCTGGATTACCTGGGGAGTTGATCCAAATCAGCTTGGTGTTGGCGGGCCATTTTTCTGGGTCGTCCTCAGAAACTAGCGTGGCTCCCGAGAGCGCAGCTCCAACAGCGTAGGCGGTGTATGCAACCCTTGGTTGAACTACAACATCGCCTGGGCCAATTCCTAGGAAAGTGGGGAGCCAACTTATTAGCTCTTTGGATCCAATCGATGGCATCACTTGATCTGGATCTAGATTCGGTACTCGTCTTCTTCTGGCAAACCATTCAACAACCGCTTTGCGGAACTCTTCAGTGCCGGCTGTTGATGGATAGCCGGGAGAATTAGAAAACTTCTTTAGGGCTTGTTGAACAGAGTCTGGAGTTGGATCAATTGGCGATCCAACCGATAAATCAATTGGACCGTCTTGGTGCTGTGCAGCTTTTTCCGAGTATGGCTTTAATAATTTCCAGGGGTAATCTGGCAGCCCGGTAAACACTTAGTCCTGTTGAGCTTGTGGTGGCAAAGCAGCAATCAATGGGTGATCCCCACGAATTGGACCAACCTTCGCAGCTCCGCCCGGGGAACCGATTGTTTCAAAAAAGTCGACGTTGGCGCGGTAGTAATCTGCCCACTGCTCAGGAACATCATCTTCGTAGTAAATCGCTTCTACTGGGCAAACTGGTTCACAGGCACCACAGTCCACGCACTCATCTGGGTGAATGTAAAGCATGCGGTCACCCTCATAGATGCAATCCACTGGGCATTCTTCAATGCACGCCTTGTCTTTAAGGTCAACGCATGGAAGTGCAATTACATAAGTCATTGGGGAGATCCTCCTAGGACCATATTACCTATCGATGTCCGGAAGATTTCTTACCCCATGCCCCGGGTCTAAGTTTTGGAAACAAGATCACAACGGCGCAGATGATAAGAGACCCATAGACCCAGATGTTGCCAGCTTGGTTGTCCAAAATAAGTGCATCTCCAGCAGCCGTGGGTCTAGAAAGCCAAAAAACAGTTCCGGCGAGCGTGAAGCTCATTAGATATAAAGCTCCCCTGGAGTTTCGAAGCAGTCGAAGAGCAAGCGCCAGTGAGAAAGTCATGACCAGGGCGACTATTAAACCAAGAGGCGTAGCTGACTCGTCAGATGCGGTGACCGAGTGAAGCAGGGTTCCTGCAAATCCAAGCAGAATTCCAAGCGGCAGAGCCCACAGACCCAGGAATAGTGGCTTCAGCCAAAGCCAAGGCGTGGTTGATGTCATTCTTAGCCTCTCTGGTGTGTCATACCGAATGTCTCTACCAGGGACAAGGGAGAAAGTTTCCTTACCAATTGATACCTGGCTCGCGTGCTGCTCCAGCGCCAACTTTTTCTTGGCCGCAGTTTTTGGGCCACCAACTTCAACCGTGTATCGCTCACCCGGTTCAGCGATAACCCAAAATTGTGGCGCCCTGCCTCTTGTGGCCCTGGCGAATCGACGAAGTGCCATCGCGGTGGCCTCATGAGCCTTCTTGTGATCTGGATGGCCAAAGCCGCCCTTGCGGTTGTAAGTAATGACGGCATCAGGCTTGAACGCGGTTAGCGTTTGAAAAATGTCATCAGAAACTACTGCCGTTGAAACTGAAGAAAGTGACATCTCGTCGGTAGTTTTTGACTTTACCGCTCTTCCAAAGGTGCTCAGTCGCATTCCTGAGTCAAGGTATTTTCTGGTTCCAGCAAATTTATGCTGAACATCACCAAGGGCAGCCAAGGCGTTTCTAAGCTCGTTAGATCTAAACGCACCCATCGCGGCAAGATCGGATTCGAGCGGCTTTAGATCATCGAGCTTTACTCGGCCTCGTTCTCCACGGGTCAAAGTAAGAACCATGACTTCTGCTCCAGCTTCAACGCGATTGGCAATCACGTGAGCGGTAAAGATTGACTCATCGTCTGGATGGGCGTGAACCAGCAGCACCCGTTTTGCGTTGAACGAAGTTTTAGCCATAGCAATAACTCTAAATGGTTTAGCTCTCGCTAGCTCGTTTTCTTGCTGAAGCTGCTCTGGCGCGCAGGTTCGGGTCTAATTCCACCTTACGAATCCGGGTGCCCTCGGGAGTTACCTCAACGCACTCATCTTCACGAGCGAATTCAAGACACTCTTCCAATGAGAGCTTTCTAGGTGGCGTTAGTTTCTCAAATTCCTCACTGGAAGACGCTCGCATGTTGGTGAGCTTTTTTTCTTTAGTAATGTTTACTTCCATGTCGTCCGCTCTAGCGTTTTCGCCCACAACCTGTCCGGCGTAAACTTCCTCAGTTGGTTCGACAAAGAACGTTCCTCTATCTTGCAATCCGATTAGTGCGAACGGTGTAACTGCTCCCTGGCGGTCCGCTACTAGTGAGCCGTTGGTGCGTGTGACAATCTCACCAAACCAGGGCTCGTACCCTGCGGAAATAGCATTTGCGATTCCGGTTCCACGAGTGGTTGTTAGAAACTCGGTTCGGAACCCAATTAGTCCACGGGATGGAACCATAAACTCCATACGAACCCAACCGGTTCCTTTGTTTGTCATGTTCTTCATGCGACCCTTGCGAGAGGCTAGCAGCTGAGTTATTGAACCCAAAAATTCCTCGGGCACATCAATAGTTAGATCTTCAACCGGCTCATTTAGCTTGCCGTCGATTTTCTTGGTAACAACTTGCGGCTTACCAACGGTGAGCTCGTAGCCCTCGCGTCTCATCTGTTCAACCAGAATCGCTAGAGCTAGCTCACCTCGACCTTGGACCTCCCAGGCATCAGGGCGGTCAGTTGGAATCACCTTGATGGATACGTTTCCAATAAGTTCTCGGTCTAGGCGGTCTTTGACCAAACGAGCGGTTACTTTGGCACCTTTGACCCTTCCCGCCATGGGTGAGGTATTAATTCCAATGGTCATCGAGATTGCTGGATCGTCAATAGCAATCAGTGGAAGCGGCCTGATGTCATCTGGGTCGGCAAGTGTTTCACCAATGGTGATCTCTTCAATTCCAGCTACCGCAACGATGTCTCCAGGTCCTGCTGATTCGGTTGGGAAACGCTCCAGCGCTTTGGTCATCAAAAGCTCGGTGATTTTTACGGTTTGAGTTTCACCGTTTTGTCTAACCCATGCAACCTGCTGACCTTTTTTGATAGTTCCGTTGAAAATTCGTAGCAAAGCAAGACGACCAAGAAACGGCGATGCGTCAAGGTTTGTTACGTGAGCTTGTAGCGGAGCGTCCGGGTCGTACTTTGGCGCAGGAATGTATTTCATGATTGCGCCAAAAAGTGGCTCCAAGTCCGCATTGTCTGGCAGGGTTCCGTTTTCGGGTTTGTTTAGAGACGCAGCTCCCGCTCTGCCCGATGCGTAAATAACTGGCAGGTCCAAAATTGCATCGATGTCGAGTTCAGGAACCTCGTCGGCAAGGTCCGAGGCTAGACCCAATAGTAGGTCGTGAGTTTCCTCAACTACTTCGTCGATACGAGCATCTGGTCTGTCGGTCTTATTGAGAAGCAAAATAACTGGAAGGTTAGCCTCGAGAGCCTTACGCAAAACAAAGCGAGTCTGTGGCAATGGCCCCTCGCTGGCGTCAACCAGCAAAACAACTCCATCAACCATCGAAAGACCGCGTTCAACTTCGCCACCAAAGTCAGCATGGCCGGGGGTGTCAATAACGTTGATGGTTATTGTCTTGCCTTCGGCTGCTTTACCCGAGTAACTAATTGCGGTGTTCTTGGCAAGGATTGTGATTCCCTTTTCCTTTTCCAAATCTCCTGAGTCCATAAGGCGCTCACCCATGTTGGAGTGTTCACCGAAGGATCCAGTCTGCCTAAGCATCGCGTCAACCAGCGTTGTCTTACCGTGGTCTACGTGAGCCACGATTGCCACGTTTCTTAGGTCATCTCTGATTGCCAGAGTCATAAAAACTTCCTCATAATTAGGCGCTAGATAGCTCTCTGGCTTTTTAGCGGATTTTTTGTAGCCCTACTGGATCCAAATAAAGACTGTTTTCCTACAAGGACTCAAGAGCTATTAGTTTAGCGGAACTAGCTAGGGCTTTGCTGAAGACAAACGTAATTCTCGCCTGCTGCGCTGGTCATCCGGGTCCGGAACTGGCACTGCCGCAATCAATCTCTTGGTGTAATCCTGTTGTGGGTTACGAAGAATCTGGTTCTTATCTCCCTGTTCGACAATTTCACCATTGTGCATAACGGCAATTCGGTCGGCAAGATAGTCCACAACAGCTAGGTCGTGGCTTACAAAAAGGCAAGCAAATCCAAGCTCTTTCTGGAGCTGTTGGAGTAGCTCAAGAACTCGCGCCTGAACTGAAACATCCAAAGCGCTAGTAGGTTCGTCTGCAACCAATAGCTCAGGTGATAATGCCAATGCTCTGGCTATTCCAACTCGCTGTCGCTGACCACCAGATAGTTCGTGTGGGTAGCGGTTCCTGTAAGCCATAGGTAACTCAACCTGATTTAGTAACTCATCAATACGCTTGGCAATTTGAGTTTTATCCATGGATTTTGACAAGACTAACGGTTCTGCAATTGATTGAGCTATGGACCATCTAGGGTTTAGCGAGGAGCCTGGATCTTGGAAGACAATTCCAAGCTTGCTTCGAAGTTGCTGGAGCTCGGACTTTTTCGTCTTTGAAATGTCTTTCCCGGCCACATTCAATGAGCCGGACTTCACGGGAAGCAGCCCAACCGCAGCGCGACCCACAGTTGTTTTTCCAGAACCGCTTTCTCCAACCAAGCCCAAAACCTCGCCCTTGCGAATTTCAAGATTAATGTCCTTGGCTGCTAGAAAGGCTGGGACTCTTCCCCGCTTTGGATACTCAACACGAACATTGTTGAAGCTCAAGACTAGATCTGTTGTGGAGGCAGGTTTAGCTGCCACTGCTTTACCTTGCCCAAGGGAAGGAACAGCGCCAAGAAGTTCTTTGGTGTATGCCATCTTTGGTGCCTTGTAAATTTCTCGAGCCGTTCCCTGCTCGACCATCTCGCCATCTTTCATGACCAAGACTCGATCAGCAAGGTCCGCTACAACACCCATGTCGTGCGTAATCAAAAGAATTGCGGAGTTCAGCCTGGTGTGTAGCTCTCTCAGTAGATCCAAAATCTCAGCCTGAATAGTCACATCCAGCGCGGTCGTCGGTTCGTCGGCAATCAAAAGCTTTGGCTCACATGAAATAGCCTGGGCAATCATTGCGCGTTGACGTTGACCGCCAGACAACTGGTGCGGATAAGAGTCAAAGGCCTTAACTGGATCAGGTAGGTCCACCAGAGTTAGAAGCTCAATAGCGCGCTCCTTGGCTATCTGGTTAGTCATGTTGAAATGAACTCTCAGGGTTTCCATGATCTGAAAACCAATTGTGTAAACAGGGTTCAAAGCTGTCATTGGCTCTTGGAAGATAACCGCTATTCCACTACCGCGAATTTCGCGAAGGCGCTTTGCAGACGCGTTCATTAACTCCTCGCCGGCAAGGGTCACGCTCCCAGATACTCGACCATTTTGTGGAGTAAGGCCAAGTAGCGCCATCGAGCTGGCGCTCTTTCCAGAACCTGACTCTCCAACGATGGCCAAAACTTCGCCGCCGGAGATTTCATAGCTCAAATTCTTCGCAGCAGGAATCCACTCGCCCTCTACCCAAAAATCAACACCCAGGTTCTCAACCTTCAGAATCACCTTGCTGTCTTTTGCCATTAGCAGCATTCCCCTCTATGGCTAGCAAGTTGTGTGAGACTTGGAAAATGGACGCTCAAACCTTGCACTCCAGATCTGGTCGCATAATGGCTAGTGCCGGTTTCGTCTTTGCTCTTTTTGGAATAACCGCCCTGGCCATAGATTCTTGGCTCCTGGTTGCAACAAAGTCTTGGGTATACATATGGCTTGCATATTTTGCTTGGCTGCTGTTTTGGAACCCCAGTGTGAAAGTTGGCGAGGAAGGTGTTGTTGTAGACAACATTTTCAAGACCCACAAACTGAACTGGTCCGCGATTACTCGAATCGATACCAAATATTCTTTGACCCTCGAAACCAAGGACAGAACCATTCAAGCTTTCGGCGCCCCAGCCCCATCCAGATACGCGGGTTTCATGGCTAACAGAACCGAAGCCGAGCACCTGCCCGAAAGTAGCTTCGTCGGCAAAGGTTTGGTTCGGCCCGGAGATTTGACCAGTAGCGATTCCGGTGTCGCGGCATACATCATCAGAAGTCACTGGGAAAAACTCAGAGACCTCAACAAGCTCAACGACAATTCTTCTGTCGAATCTAATTGGGTTCTTTGGCGAATAGTTGTTTTTATCTGCTTGAGTGTCGCAGCAGTGGCTAGCTTTATTTTTTAGCATTCTCAGCAGCCTTTCTGCCTAGAACGATGCGGCCAACTGCGGCAAAGATTCCGTCGGTCTTGACGTGGAACCTGCGCTGGCGGGGGTCGAAAGCATCTCTTAGCCCGTCTCCGATGAAGTTCACTGACAAAGCAATAATGATGATGAACATACCTGGCCACCAGAACAACCAAGGACGAGTAGAAAACGCCTCCTGATACTCGGAGATGATTTGCCCCAAGGAAATGTCGGGTGCGGTGATTCCAAAGCCCAGATAGCTCAGGGACGACTCAAGCAAGATCGCAGCACTCATCAACAGCGTGGTGTTCACGATGATGACTCCAATGGCATTTGGCAAAATGTGCTTAAAGATAATCCGCCATGGCCCAGCCCCGGCAACCCTCGCGGCGTCAACAAACTCTCGTTCCCTTAAAGACAAGAACTCGGCTCTAACCAGACGAGATAGGCCAGTCCAAAGAAAAAGTCCTAGGAAGAACGAAAGAAACAGTGCACTTCCGCCACCAAATGCCTTACCTACAACTGCACCCAAAATCAGCACTGGAATGATGATGATGACATCAGTAAATCTCATCAAAACTGAATCAATCCAGCCCCTGAAGAATCCTGCGATTGATCCAACAAGTACACCAATTGCTGTTGTCATAATTCCGATAACAAACATGACGGTCAGAGACTGCTGGATACCACGCATCACTCGAGCGAATACATCCTTACCCAATGTGTCTTGACCAAATGGGTGGTCTCCAATAGCAAACGGTGCTAGCGAAAGGGTTGGAGTTCCACCGGGGTTTGCAAGATCGTAGTTTTCAAACCAGTTGTATTGCCACCAACCAGGAATCCTAAAACCGTCAATAGCAAAGTTTCCTGACTCATCAACAATCAGCTTTCCAGTTCCGCCAATTACTGTTCCCACAGATGTGAAGGAAATTATTGTGATGAGAATAATCGCGATCAATCCCGCCAATGCACCCTTGTGCTTGAAGAACCTGCGGCGAATCAGTTGCCCTTGACTAACCCCTGCGGTGCCGGGGGTTGGGAGATTATCCATTTGGCTCATGCGCTCTCTCCCTACGTCAATCTAATTCTGGGGTCAAGCGATGCGTAAGCAATATCCGCTATGAGATTGAAAACTACCGCTACTAGTCCAGTAATCAAAAAGACACCCATTACCAGATTCAGATCCAGTGCATTAAGACCACCATTAAACAAAGAGCCCATTCCCTGCCACGCAAAGATTCTCTCGGTAATGATTGCGCCTCCGATAAGGCCACCAATGTCAAAGGCCACAATAGTGACAATCGGAATCATCGCGTTGCGGAACGCGTGCCTCATGATTACGGTTCGCTCCGCCAACCCCTTGGCCCTTGCTGTTCGAACATAGTCCTGGTTCAAAACCTCTAGCAGGCTTGAGCGAGAGTAGCGCGTGTAGGCAGCAAGAGAGCCTATTGATAATGCAATTGTTGGAAGAAGTAAGTGACCGAAACCATCCAGCATCTGGAACCACATGTCCCCTGGCAAGTTTGGAGTTGTGGCACCAATTGTTGAGATAATTCCACTTGCCTGAGGAATCATAAGTTGATAGTCAGACCAAACCTGAAGAACACGATCAATGATTACCAAGCCAAGTGTCAAAATGCTAATGATTCCAGCTGCTCTGGAAATCTGCTTACGGTCTTCTCCACCAAACACCAATCCCGCAACCATGGCAACACCCACAGCTACGACAACCAAAACCAAAAGCGTCCAGAGTTCTGGGATAAAGAAGAACAGGAACTGAAGTGGGTACCAAACTGCGAGCCAGAATGCCACGACCGAACCTGCAGCAAAGAGCATCCCGCGGTTTTGGAAACCAGTTGTCAACGCAATCACGATTGCCGAAATCACTGCGCCGCCGAGAATTATTCCAATGACTCCTAAGGAAGGTTTTTCAAACCATCCAAGAAGAAGAAGTGACTGCAAGCCAGCGAATGTACCAAATGTCACGCTCAGTAAAACCTTAAGTCTTCGGATTCCATTTCCACCGACGACACCCATCCAAATGGCTCCAGAGGCAAGGGATATCACCACTAGCAGCCAAAACGGAATCTCTGGATTACCCAAGAATTGATTGAATCGGATAGCGCCCCACTCCTTTAGCAAAACTGCGAACCAGAAAATAGGAAGGGAGTAAAAAACAAACGTCATGAAAGTTACGGTGTAGTCGTAACCGCTGTACTGACGAAGCGCGGTTGACATTCCAATGGCAACTCCCAGCACAATTGCAACAATGGTTGCCAAGGTAAGCAATTGAACCGTGGACACAATCGCACCCGCAATTGCTTCTGCGACTTGCTGCTCACCTCTAGAAACGGATATTCCTAGATCGCATTGGCCGATGAAGCATCCTGCAACGCCGGCTAACCAGCCGAAGTAGCGGATGACGGGAGGTGTTTCTAGATCTAGCGCTTTAGTTAGGTAAGCAATTTTGTCCTGAGCCGAGGGATCGCTAGATCCCCGAAGGGCCTGAAGCGGGTCACCGGAGTAGGCCGTTAGGACGTAAACAATGAATGATGCAGCGAGAAGGACCAACAGAGTGGCAAACAGCCTTCTGACGATAAAAGCCAGCACCTTGACCTCCATTGGTTGTTCAGCACTCTCGAGACTCTACCTACTCTAACTTAGGCAAAATCCCCAAAAGCGAATTCCGGCTGGCAACCTAAGTTGCCAGCCGGAATTTGATACCGCTAAACCAAGTTACTCAGATTCGGTAACTGGTGTCCACTCCCAGAAGTTCCAGAAGTAGTTAGGCGATAGTGGGCTTGGCTTCACGCCAGATACCTTTGCGCTGGAAACAGTCAATCCAGGGAACTGGAAGATTGTTGTTCCGTAAGCATCCGCAATTAGTTCCTGCTCGATCTGAAGCATCAAATTAGTTTGCTCTTCTAGATCGGTTGTGACGTTAAGTGTTGCCAATAGTTCGTCAACCTTTGGATTGGCGTAACCGTTGTAGTTACCAGCCTTTGCTAGAGGGTCGGTGTAGGACTTGAAGATCTGGTCCGAACCGGCCACGGCCAAGCTAGTTGACTGCCACGCGAAGATAACTGCATCGTGTGGGTTGATTGGCTCAACTGTTGGGTCAGTGAACGTCCAGTCTGGCTCATTTGTGTCAATGACGTTGAATCCAGCAAGCGCGGCTGACTTCTGAATCAGCTCGAGCTCCTGTGAACGACGAACGTTTCCAGTTGGGTACCAGAACTTGACGTCTACTGGAGTCGAAACGCCAGCTTCCTCAAGTAGGGCCTTCGCGCGATCGATGTCTAGATCACGAACATCAGCTGCACCGCTCTCGGCAACAATCGCGTTGTAACGCTCTGAACCAGGAATGGTCAAGAACGATTCACGAACTGTTGCGTTCGGGTTTAGTGGCTTGATGATCTTCTCGATGATCTCGTCACGAGGGATAGTCAGCAAGAATGCCTGACGAACCTTTTGTGCAATTGACTCATCGCCATCGTAGGTAGCTGGGTCGAATGGACCTCCGTTGTTGAAGGTTAGGTCAATGTGCTCGTAAACTGCCTCGTCACCCTGGTGAATTGTTGCACCAGTGCTAGCGGCAATTTCCTTGGCGACGGTCAACGAGTCAGCTGTTGGCTGTCCAGTAGCGATGTCAATCTCACCGTTCTCCAAAGCCTGTAGCTGAGCGATGAAGTCCTCAATGAAGCGGACAGTGATGCGCTCGAACTTAGGTGATGGACCCCATGTGTAAACAGGGTTAGAAACTAGAGTGATGTACTGATCCTCAACTACTTCTTCGATGATGTACGGAC